>WNGO01002219.1_pt1 | contig 12413 bp, 17 predicted proteins | sample 5400511 | NCBI WGS metagenome assembly WNGO01 (sample SAMN13153380, study PRJNA577476) | soil metagenome | isolation source: 20 cm soil or saprolite under Garry oak tree replicate 2 | place: USA:California | collected 2016-06-15
AAGCAGCGGGAAGCCGAGCGGCTCCCGCCGGTGAGGTAACCATGCCCGAAGAAGTCGTCTTTCTCGCCGTGCTCGGGATCATCGGGTCCTCCGTCCTGCTGTTCCCTCTCGTTCGCGCGCTCGCCGAGCGGATCCGGCCGCGCGCGGTCGACGCGGCCGGGGTGAGAGAAGAGCTGCAGGCGCTGCGCGAGGACTTGTTGGCCGAGATTCAGCAGGCCCGCCGGGAGATCGGCGAAATGGGCGAGCGCATCGATTTTACCGAACGTCTCCTGGCCAAGAAGAGCGAACGGTGAACGGGCCCGAAGCGGTCGCGGCCTTCATGTTCTTCGGCGGCACATTCTGGGTCCTGCGACCGGTGGCCGCCGCGGTCGCGAAGCGCATCGCGGGTGAACATCGCAAGCCGGGCATGGACCCCGCCGAGCGTGACGAGATCTTGAATGAGCTGCAGCAGGTGCGGCAGGAAGTCGCGGAGCTGGCGGAGCGCATGGATTTCGCGGAACGGCTGCTGTCGAAGCAGAGCGAGGTCAAACGATGAATCCGGGGATGATCGGCGTGTTCATCCCGATTATCGCCGTGGGTGGTTTCTTCGCCTGGATGATCTCGCTTTCCCCGCTCGGGAGAGCCCTCGCGGAGCGCCTGCGGCACGGCCCGGTGCTCCCCGGGGGAACCGGCGAAGATCAGGCGGAGTTGGTCGAAAGCGTCGCAGAGTTGCGCCGGGAGGTGGCGGAACTGGCGGAGCGAGTAGATTTTACCGAACGGCTGCTCGGCCAACAGAAGGCGGGCGAGCAGTTGGCAAAGCCGCGGTCGTGATGTTGCCCGCTGAAACGGGCCGCGGACAAGCGGCGTAGGAGAGCACGTGATTCTTCAAGGCCCTACGCCGCCGCCGACTCCGGTTATTCCGTTCGACCCGAATCAGCTGATTCCGCTGATCGGGATGATCGGCGGAATGGTAGTCGCAGGTGTGGTGCTGTACGCTTTCTTCAAGTCGGATTTGGCGAAGGCCATGGCTGAGCGGATTCGCGCCGGGATTCATCGGAAGAAGCGTTGGAAGGGGTTCGGCGGGGAGTGGACCGACACACCCACCGAAGGTCTCGCAGATGCGGATCACGTTGCCGAGCTGGAGCAGCGCGTGGTCGATATGCAGGGACAAATTGCCGAGATGGCCGAGCGGCTGGATTTTGCGGAGCGGCTGCTTGCGCAAAAGCGCGAGCGCTCATTGCCAGGAGCCTAGATGGGGATCATCGATCGTCTGTCCACGCTGATCCGGTCGAACATCAACGACTTGATCTCGCGCGCCGAGAACCCGCAAAAGGTCCTCGAGCAGCTCATCGTCGACATGCGCAACCAGCTGGCAAAGGCCAAGCAGCAGGTCGCTGCGGCGATCGCGGATGAGAAGCGCCTCTCCGCGCAGGCCGAGCAGGAGAAGAAGCTCTCAGAAGATTGGGAGAAGCGGGCGGTGCTCGCCGTACAGGAAGGCCGCGACGATCTCGCCAAGCAGGCGCTGCTCCGCTACAACGAACATGTCCAGGGCGCCGTGCAGCTGCAGGAGACGTGGGTCAAGCATCGCGAGGAGACCGACCGGCTCAAGGCGTCGCTGCGCCAGCTCAACGACAAGATCGAGGAGGCGAAGCGCAAGAAGAACATCCTGATCGCGCGCCAGAAACGGGCCGAGGCGCACAAGCGGATTCAGGAAACGATGGGTGCGATCTCCGACAAGAGCGCATTCGAGACGTTCGAGCGGATGGCCGAGCAGATCGAGCATGAGGAGCGCAAGCTGATCGCGGCGGCCGAGGTGAACGAGGATCTCTCGGGCGATTCGCTCATCAAACAGTTCCAGGGCATCGAGGTGAAGGCCAACGCGGACGAGCAGCTGCTCGCGCTCAAGCGCAAGATGGGGCTGCTGCCCGGCGGCACGCAGGAGCAGGCTCGCGCCTTGGGCAAGGGCGCGAAGGATGCCGAGCTGCTCGAGGATGACGACGCGGAGCAGAAGAGCTGAACGGTTCCGAGGCTTCTTCCTCTAATAGGCTGTCGAGCGCCACGTTTGTGGCGCTCTTTGTTGCGGCCCTCGTCGTCCTGTTCATTCTCAAAGTCATCGATGTTCTCCTGCTCGTCTTTCTCGCGATCCTGCTCGCCGTCTATCTCTCGGCGGTCACCGACTGGCTGGAGCGCCGCTTCGGGATGCGGCGCTGGCTCGGGCTGACACTGACGGTCGTGGCGACCATCGCGGGTGTCGCGAGCGTCGCGGCACTGCTGGCCCCGCCCGTAGTCGAACAAACGCGCGCGCTGATCGGCGGCCTGCCGCAAACGCTCACGAACATTCAGAACGTGCTGGCGCGCTGGGCCAGCCAATATCCCGTGCTCGACCAGACCGAGCTGGCGAATCCGTCGTCGGGAGTCGTGTCAGGTCTCGTCAGCGATGCCACGAGATTCCTGAGTGGCTCGATATTCGGCTACGTGCGCGGCGGCGGCATGCTGTTCATCGAGGGCGCGAGCGTCGTCGTCATGGCGCTGTATCTGGCCCGCCAGCCGACGCTGTATCGCGACGGCCTGATCTCGCTGTTTGCGCCCCGCCACCGCCGCATCGCCGTCCACGTGTTCGATGATGCGGCGGCAACCCTGCGGGCCTGGGTCGTCGGGCAGCTCATCGCGATGGCCGTGCTCGCCGCCCTGACCGCGATCGGACTGTTTTTCCTGGGCGTGCCGTACTGGCTCGCATTTGGCATCTTCACCGGCCTGGTGGCGATCGTGCCGTTCTTCGGCACGCTCATCTCCACGCTCCTGCCCGCGCTGTTTATGGTCGCTTCAGGCGACTGGTTGACGGTCCTGCTCGTCCTGTTGCTCGGTGTGCTGGTGCACGTGTTCGAGGCGAACGTGGTCGTGCCCCGCATCATGCAGCGCAAAGTTGATCTGCCCCCCGTGCTGACGATCTCGAGCGTGCTGATCATGGGCACGCTGCTGGGAGCGATCGGCCTGATCGTTGCCGTGCCCGTCCTGTGCCTCACGATGGTCCTGATCCGGCACATCCTGCACGGTGAGATCTACGATGAGCCGGGCCGCTTCAAACCCGCCGTCCTCCGCGCCAGCGGCGCGTGGTCGGGAGTGGAGCGCCGGCAAGTCGCAGTCAAGAAATGACGACGCCGCAGCATCGTTTCCTGATCATCGCGGATGGTGAGTTCGGTCCCCTCACGTCGAAGACGGCGAACTCCTGCATCCGCTATTTCCCCGAGCGCATCGTGGCGGTGCTCGACCGCAAGCAGGCGGGGAAGACGGCGCAGGAGGTACTCGGATTCGGCGGCAAGATTCCCGTCGTCGGCGACTTCGAGCGTGGTCTCGCGCAGGGGAAGGGCGCGACCGCGGTACTGATCGGGATCGCCCCGGCGGGCGGCCGGCTGCCCGACGAATGGAAAGGTTGGCTCCGCACCGCGATCGAGCAGAAGCTCGAGATCTGGAGCGGGCTGCACACCTTCGTCGGCGACGATCCTGAGCTGGGTCCGCTCGCCAAAGCTCGCGGCGTTCGCATTCTCGACGCGCGCCGGCCGCCGCCCAATCTCCCGATCGCCGACGGCCGCGCCGCCGAGGTCGACGCCCTCGTCGTTCTGGCCGTGGGATCCGATTGCAACGTCGGCAAGATGACCGCGCAGCTGCAATTGCGAGACGCACTCGTCAAGCGCGGGCACCGGACGAGTTTCGTCGCGACGGGGCAGACGGGCATCTTCATCGAAGGGTGGGGGATCGCGGTGGACGCGGTGGTCGCCGACTTCATCGCCGGCGCCGCGGAGCAGCTCGTCCTGCAGGGCGCCAAGGACCACGACATCGTGCTCGTGGAAGGGCAGGGCAGCCTGATTCATCCCGGATATTCGGGCGTCACCCTCGGCCTGCTGCACGGCTCCTGTCCCGACGCGCTGATTCTCTGCCATCAAGTGACGCGCGACTACATCGGCGATTATCACGGCCGCGAGCCATGGGTGAAGATCCCGTCGTACGTGGAAATGATCGACATCTACGAAAGCGCGGCGCAGCCGGTCCACCCGACGAAGGTGATCGGGATCTGTCTCAATACCTACGACATGGACGAGGCGGCGGCGCGGGAAGCGGTCGCAAAGGCGGCGGAGGAGACGGCGCTGCCGGCGACGGATCCCGTGCGGTTTGATTCGGCACCGTTGGTCGATGCGCTTGTGCGGGAGGCTACGGTAGCGCGATAAACCCCCTACCATCCGCGATGTTTTGATCTCTGCGGCGGCGATTGGATACCAGTTGCCGCCTGTTCATTTCCTATCGTGCCGCCATGCGATTCCTGCACTGCGTGCACGCCGAATTCCTGCTGGCCTTTCCGAGGCTCGCCCGGACCAGGCTGGGCGTTTCGCTGGTGGCTCTGGGCACGACCCTCGTCTGGCTCAACGCGCATGCCTTCGACGCGCTCACCGTCACACTACAAGCCGGGGCCCTCGGATCGATCCTCGGCGCTGCGGCGATCGTTGGTGATGACACCGATCGTGCGGCGCTGACGACCGCACTCACCCATCCCACCACGCCGCTCGCCATCGCGACGGGGCGCTGGCTGGCGATCGTGCTCCCGGCTGTAGTGCTGGTGATGGTGTGCACAACGGCGATTGGTTGGCGGACGGACGCGGTTCTCGCGGGGATGGTCGCCACGGCCGCGGTCGGCAGCTTTGCGTTGGCCGTGGTGCTCGCGCTGGGTCGCGGCGCGGCCCTCGCGCTCTTCCTCTTTATGGCGGTGGCCGGGACGATCCCGCCTGAGCGCCTGGTCGACCTCGCACGCCCCGGCATGGCGCGCCTGGCTGCGGCCAGCGCGATGGAGCTCGGACCTGCACTCTGGCACTACCGCGATATCGCAACGGGCGATGTGAGCGCGGTGCTCCACGCCATGGCGTGGACTGGGTTGGGAATTCTTCTGGCAAGTGCTGCCATAGCGCGACGCCGGATTGCCGTGCCCTGATGTCTGACTACGCGCTTACCCTGAGCGACATCACCGGACGCGGCCTCGGCCCCGTGTCGATCGCCCTTCTGCCGGGCGAGATTGCGGGTCTGGTCGGGCCGGCGGGGGCGGGGAAGACCAGGCTGCTCCGCGTAGCGGCGGGCGCGGTGAGGTCGAGAACGGGCGAGGTGCGCGTGTGGGGGATGCGCGTCACGGATCCCGCGGCACGTCGGCTCATCGGGTACGCGGCCGACAGCCCGGCATTTCCGCGCGCGCTCACCGTCCAGGAGGTACTGACGTATTACGCGCGCCTACACTGCGCGCCGAGTAGCGCGAGAGCCCCACTGGGACTGGTCCGCGAAGCCCTGGAGATCGGCGGGCTGGCGGCGGCCGCCGATCTGCCCATAGACGCGCTCGCGCGAGCGGATCTGCACCGGTTGACCTTCGCGCAGGCCGCATTGGGTGGACGCCGCGTGCTCCTCCTCGACGAGACGCTGTCCGGACTCGACGCCATTGCGCGTCGCGACCTGCGTGGCCGGATCGCGCGGCTCGCGGCCGAGGGCGTCGCCGTGCTGATCACGTCACGCGACCCCGCCGCGCTGGAACGGCTGGCGGCGCGCGTGCTGGTGCTGCGCGACGGCCGCATCGTGCGCGCCGGTCCTCTCGCGACACTCCTCGGCGAGCGCATCCTCGAGGTCATTCTGGACGCCCCACCTGCGGAACCGCCTCCCGGATTCCGGATCACCGCGGCCGGGCTGGAGGCGCCTCTGACCGGGAGGACCGTCGAGGCGGCGCTGGCGCTGTGCCGGGCGCACCGCCTGGCAGTGCGGGCCTCCCGTGTGCGCCTGAAGTCACTTGAGGAGATCGTGCTGGAAACCCACGACGCCCACTAGTACGTTTCGCCGTCAATGACGGCGCCAGTTTCGCTCTTCAATACGCTCACCCGTCGCGTCGAGCCGCTCCAGCCGCTCGCACCGCCGCGCGTCACGCTGTACACCTGTGGCCCGACCGTCTGGAACTACGCGCACATCGGCAATTTCCGCACGTTCCTGTTCGAGGACCTGCTGCGCCGCTGGCTGGAGTACTCTGGCTACGACGTCTTTCAGATCATGAATCTCACGGACGTGGACGACCGCACGATCAAGGCGGCGCGCGCCGCCGGGAAGCCCCTGACCGAGCACACCGCGCCGTTCACCAAGGCGTTCTTTGAGGATCGCGATTATCTGCGCATCAAACCGGCGCACGTGTACACCCCCGCCACGGAGTACATGCCCCAGATGATCGCACTCGTCCAAAAGCTGCTCGAGCGCGGCGTCGCATATAAGGGAGAGGACGGCTCGGTGTACTTCGCGATCAACAAATTCCCGAGCTACGGGCGGCTCTCGCAGCTCGATAAGCGCGAAATCAAGGTGGGCGCGCGCGTCTCCAGCGACGAGTACGCGAAAGGTGATCCGAGCGACTTCGCGGTATGGAAGAAAGCGGACGCCGAGGATGAGGCAGTGGGCGCGGCGTGGGACGCGCCGTTTGGACGCGGGCGCCCGGGGTGGCACCTCGAATGCTCGGCCATGTCCCTCTCGGAGATCGCGAAGTGCTGTGGCGTCCAGACGCTCGACATCCACGCCGGCGGGATCGATCTGATTTTTCCGCATCATGAAAATGAAATCGCGCAGTCCGAGGGCGCGACGGGCCAGCCGTTCGCGCGGCATTGGGTGCACGGCGAGTTTCTCAACGTGCGCGGCACGAAGATGTCGAAGCGCCATGGAAACTTTCTCACCGCGCGCGATCTGCGCGAACAGGGTGTCGATGCCGCCGCGGTGCGGCTGCTCTTTTTTCAAACGCATTATCGCCAACCGGTGGACTTCACGGACGAAGCGCTCGAGGCGGCGAAGGAGGGCGTGCGCCGGCTGGGCGAGTTTCACCAACGGTTGCAGGGAGCGGGGAGCAGGGAGCTGGGAGCGGAGCTCGAGAAGCTTGCCGGGCAGCTCGAGACGGACGTCGCGACCGCGCTGAACGACGATCTCAACGCGCCGCGCGCCGTCGCCGCGCTGTTCGACTTCGTCCGGGCCGCCAATCGCGAGCTCGACAAACCGGTCGCGCCGGCCGGAACCGCGCGTGCGCTCGCGGCGTTCGAGCGGGTCACCGCCGTCCTGGACGTGCTGCCGACCACGCGGGCGGCGGACCCGGCGCTCGTGCGGTGGGTGGAGGAGCGCATCGCCGCCCGGGCACAGGCCCGTAAGTCCAAGGATTTCAAGGCCGCGGACGCGATCCGGGCCGAGCTCAAGGCTCGCGGCATCGAGATCGAAGACACGCCGACCGGGACCAAGTGGCGAGTCGTCTGACGAGGCCTAAGTCGTTCGAAGTCCATCCCTTGCCATAGTTACGACGCCCGTCTAAGATACGGGTCTGTCGGATTCAGCCTTGACCAGCTGACGTAGCTCAACTGGTAGAGCAGCTGATTTGTAATCAGCAGGTTAAGGGTTCGAGTCCCTTCGTCAGCTCAAACCCGAGTTTGAGGAACCAACAACCCCGCGCCAGCGACTCGCGGGGTCTGTTGTCAGGGGAAGTGTCGAAGGCGAGGGCGCGGTGGGGTGCCCGAGCGGCCAAAGGGAGCAGACTGTAAATCTGCCGCGCTTAGCGCTACGAAGGTTCGAATCCTTCCCCCACCACTTTGTAGCGCGCGGCGCGGGGGCGCACGCGGGCGTAGCTCAGTTGGTAGAGCATCAGCCTTCCAAGCTGAGGGTCACGGGTTCGAGCCCCGTCGCCCGCTCTGGGCAAAACGCTCGCGTAGCTCAGTCGGTAGAGCGCGTCCTTGGTAAGGACGAGGTCACCGGTTCAATCCCGGTCGCGAGCTCTGGGAACGCCGAATTGTTAAAGAAGCGAACACTCACCAAGGACTACGAGAGCAATGGCAAAAGCCAAATTTGAACGCACGAAGCCGCATGTGAACGTCGGCACGATCGGGCACGTGGACCATGGCAAGACGACGCTGACGGCGGCGCTGACGAAGGTCTCGGCCGATAAGGGCCTCGCGACCTACGTGAGCTACGATCAGGTGGCGAAGGCGAGCGAGAGCCAGGGCCGGCGCGATGCGACCAAGATTTTGACGATCGCGACGAGCCACGTGGAGTACTCGACGCCCGAGCGCCACTACGCGCACGTCGACTGCCCGGGGCATGCGGATTATGTGAAGAACATGATCACAGGCGCGGCGCAGATGGACGGGGCGATCCTCGTCGTCTCGGCCGTCGATGGGCCGATGCCACAGACGCGCGAGCATATCCTGCTCGCCCGGCAGGTGAACGTGCCGGCGATCGTCGTCTTTCTGAATAAGTGCGACTTGGTGGATGATCCCGAGCTCCTCGACTTGGTGGAGCTCGAAGTGCGGGAGCTGCTCAGCAAGTACCAGTTCCCCGGCGACGACATCCCGGTGATCCGGGGTGCGGCGCTGAAGGCCATCGAAGGCGACAAGCAGTGGGCGGGGAAGGTCGAGGAATTGCTCACGGCGCTCGATAAGAGCATCCCGGTACCCAAGCGTGAGGTCGATAAGCCGTTCCTGATGCCGGTCGAAGACGTCTTCTCGATCACCGGTCGCGGCACGGTTGCCACGGGTCGAATCGATCGCGGCAAAGTGAAAGTCGGCGAGGAGGTCGAGATGGTGGGCTTCGGGACCGACAAGAAGGCGGTCGTCACGGGTGTCGAGATGTTCCGCAAGCTGTTGGAGGATGGCCAGGCGGGGGACAACGTCGGTCTGCTCCTCCGAGGCATCGAGAAGGACCAGATCGAGCGCGGGATGGTGTTGGCCAAGCCCGGGTCGATCAAGCCGCACACGCAGTTCGAGGCGGAAGTGTACGTCCTGACGAAGGAAGAGGGGGGCCGGCATACGCCGTTCTTCAAGGGGTATCGGCCGCAGTTTTACTTCCGGACGACGGACGTCACCGGCAGTGTGGAGTTGCCCGCCGGGGTCGAGATGGTGATGCCGGGAGACAACACGAAGATGACGATCGAGCTGATCACGCCGATCGCGATGGAAGAGCAGCTGCGGTTTGCCATTCGCGAGGGTGGGCGAACTGTAGGAGCGGGTGTCGTTACCAAGATCTTGAAATAGTCATCGGTCGTCGGTCGTCAGTTGTTTATACTGACGACCGATGACAGATCACTGAGGACTATAGATGCGCGAAAACATCATTATGGAGTGCACGATCTGTAAGAGTCGGAATTATTTCACGACCAAAAACAGGCGGAAGCACCCCGAACGGGCGGAGTGGAAGAAGTTCTGCCCGCGGTGCAATAAGCAGCAGGCGCACAAGGAATCGAAGTAATGGCAACGGAGGTCATGACGGGCGGCGGGGGAAGCCCCGGCGTTCGTCCGCGTGGTCGCATCGCTCGTTTCATTCAGTTCCTGCGCGAGGTGCGCAACGAGCTGCGCAAAGTCACGTGGCCGACTTTCGATGAGCTGAAAAAGGCGACGACCGTGATCGTCATTTTCGTCACGGTGCTGGGCATCGCGATCGGGTTGATGGACTCGTTCTTCCAGTTCGTGTTCGTGAAACTGGTGGCGAGACTGTTCTAATGCCTGACCTGCGCTGGTACGCGATTCAGACGACGGCGGGGCATGAAAACAAGGTGCGCAATTTGATCGCGCGCCGGATCAGCGAGGATACCCGGCCCGAGGCGGAGAAGCCGATCCGCCAGGCCTTGGTCCCCACGCAGGAAGTCGTGGAGATCAAGAACGGCAAGAAGGTGAACGTCGAGCGGAAGATTTACCCGGGCTACGTGCTCGTGGAGATGGACCTGAATCAGGAGACCATCCACACGATCAACGGCATTCAGGGCGTGATCAAGTTCGTGGGAACCGGACGCCTGCCGATGCCGTTGCGTCCGGACGAGGTCAACCGGCTGCTCGGCGTCGAAGAGGCGATCAAGGAAGAGGAGCCCACCGAGGCGATTCCGTTCCTCGTGGGCCAGGTCGTGGAGATCACGGAAGGGCCGTTCTCGGATTTCAGCGGGACGGTGCAAGAAGTGCTGCCGGACAAGGGCAAGGTCCGGGTGTCGGTCGCGTTGTTTGGAAGGCCGACATCGGTGGAGTTGGATTATTTGCAATTGAAAGCTCACTGACCACGGAATGCGTGGGAGTCCGCCGTTAGCGGACGACAATAGAGGAAACGATGGCCAAGCCAATCACCGCAGTCGTGAAGTTGCAGGTGCCGGCCGGGCAGGCGACGCCTGCTCCCCCGGTGGGCACGGCGCTCGGGCCCCACGGCGTCAACATCATGGAATTCGTGAAGCAGTTCAACGCGAAAACCGGAAGCGCCGCCGGCATGGTCACGCCCGTCGTCGTGACGATCTACAAGGACCGCACCTTCACGTTTGTGACCAAGACGCCGCCTGCAGCGGTCTTGCTCAAGAAGGAAGCGGGCATCGAAAAGGGCTCGGCGACCTCCAACCGGGAGAAGGTCGGCAAGGTCACGCGCGCCCAGCTCAAGAAGATCGCCGAGCTGAAGATGCCGGACCTGAACGCGACCGATCTCGAAGGCGCGATCAACATGATCGCGGGCACGGCGCGTTCCATGGGTCTGGTGGTGGAGGGCTGATGCGCACCCACGGCAAAAAATACCGGGCTGCCGTCGCCACCATCGAGCCGCGCAAGCTGTACGCGCCCGCGCTCGCCGTCGAGCAGGTGAAGCAGACGGCCTATGCGAAATTCGACGAGTCGGTGGACGTCGCGGTGCGCCTGGGCGTCGATCCCAAACACGCCGACCAGATCGTGCGCGGCACGGTGTCCATGCCGCACGGCACGGGGAAAACGGTCCGCGTGCTGGTGATCGCGCAGGGTGAGAAGATCAAAGAGGCCGAGGCGGCCGGCGCCGACTTTGTGGGCGTCGAGTACGTGCAGAAGATCAAGGAAGGCTGGATGGACACCGACGTCATCGTGGCCACGCCCGACGTGATGGGGCAGCTGGGCGCGCTCGGCAAGATCCTCGGGCCGCGCGGGCTGATGCCGAACCCGAAGGCGGGCACCGTCACGATGGACGTGACCAAAGCCGTGAAGGAGCTGAAGGCGGGCAAGATCGAGTTCCGCGTGGACAAGAGCGGCATCGTGCACGCGCCGATCGGCAAGAAATCGTTCGCGGCCCAGCAGCTCGCCGACAATCTGCAGGCCTTCATGGATGCGATCGTCAAGGCGAAGCCGTCGGCTGCGAAGGGTCATTACATCCGTTCGGTGACGGTCTCGAGCACGATGGGACCGGGCGTGCGGGTCGATACGGCGGGGTATCACGTATGAACCGCACCAAAGCGCAGAAACAGGAGATGGTCTCGACGTTGGCGACCCAGGTGGCCAAGTCGCCGACGATCTACGTGACCGATTTCACGGGTCTCAACGTGGCCCACATCACGGATCTGCGCCGCCGCCTCCGCGCGGTCGGCGTCGAGTACGTGGTGGTCAAGAACACGCTGGCGCGGCGCGCGCTGAGCGAGCAGCAGCTGAAGGAGGGCGGACTCGAAGCGTTCCTCGCCGGTCCGACGGCGCTGGTACTGGCGGGCGCGGATCCGGTCGGCGCGGCGAAGGTGCTGACCGACTTCGCCAAGGAATTCGAGAAGCCTCGGGTCAAGGTTGGGCTGGTCGAAGGCAAGCCGGTCACGCAGGCGCAGGTGAAATCGCTTGCCGCGTTGCCGTCGAAGATGCAGCTCTTGGCGCAATTGGGTGGAGCACTGCAGGCGCCCATGGCGGGATTCTTGGGAGTGCTGAACGGACTTCTGTATGCAATGGTGGGTGCCCTCGAGGCGCTAAAAACTAAACGGGCAGGAGAACAGTAATGGCGACCCAAACGATGAGTAAGGACGACATCCTCGAAGCCATCGGCAACATGTCGGTGTTCGAGCTAGCGGAGTTGATCGACGCCTTCAAGGAGAAGTTCGGCGTCACGATCGCCGCGCCGGCGGCGGCACCCGCGGGTGGCGCGGCAGGCGCTGGCGCCGCCGCAGCGCCGGTGGTCGAGGAGAAGACGGAGTTCACGGTCGTGCTGAAGTCGGGCGGCGAGAAGAAGATCCAGGTGATCAAGGAGATTCGCGCGATCACGAGCCTCGGGTTGAAGGAGGCGAAGGATCTCGTCGAAGGCGCACCGGGAACGGTCAAAGAGGGCGTGAACAAGCAGGAAGCCGAAGAAATCAAAAAGAAGCTCGAAGCGCAGGGCGCCGTCGTCGAACTGAAGTAGCCTCGAGTGGGCTCTGGGCCACGGGGGTCCAGAGCATTGCCCGAGTCTCGCTTCGGTTCTACGACATGCGCGGATTAACTACAACCTGCTCGCTTTTCCGAGCCCTAGGATCCTCCCCCGCACTGCAGCCGGGTACGGGGGTGGCGGGGCCTTTTGCGTTACGTGAGGGTTCGCATGACCACTAAAGAGTTACCGGTTCTTTCGTTCGCAAAACTGGAGACGGGCATGCCGATGCCCCATCTCCTCGACATTCAGACGCGCGC
>WNGO01002220.1_pt1 | contig 12411 bp, 10 predicted proteins | sample 5400511 | NCBI WGS metagenome assembly WNGO01 (sample SAMN13153380, study PRJNA577476) | soil metagenome | isolation source: 20 cm soil or saprolite under Garry oak tree replicate 2 | place: USA:California | collected 2016-06-15
TCCGACCCGTTGTTTATCGGCAGGCGAACGGACGGGTTCTTCAACGATGCGGCCATGGCCGACGTCGCGATCTATTCGGTCGCGCTATCGGCGGGCCGGATCGCCGCCCACTGGCAGGCGTCGGGCGCGCACTGAGTCGCGCTAGGAATCGAGAGGGCCGTCAGGCGAACGTTCTCGGCGGGGGGAAACTGGTGGGAAGGTCCGGGGCTTCTACCTGGAAGAGCGACTCTGGCGCAGGCAGTCCGTGGAACTGATGCCGACCGAGGTCTCTGAAAGTGACTCCCGTTGGCTCATTGCCGGAAACCGCCTCCCGAACCGCGCCCGACAGCAGGATCTGGCCGCCATGGCTCGCAAAGGAAATCCGCGCTGCGGTGTGGACGGCAATTCCGAGGTATCCCGAGTCGGTCAGCGTCGGACGGCCGGTGTGAAGGCCGATCCGAATTCGGACCGCTATGCCTTGCGGCCACGCCCGGGCGCGAACCTTCCGCTGGATGGTGAGCGCCGCATCGAGTGCGGACCGCGCCTTCTCGAAGACGGCGAACATCTCATCGGCCTGGGTATCGACTTCTCGGCCGCCATGCTCGTTGATCGTCGCCCGTAGCAGGCGTCGAACATCAGCCAGGAATCGCGCGTAACCCTCCTCCAGGCGCCCGACCAGACCGGTCGAGTCCTCGATGTCGGTGAAGAGAAAGGTCACGGTCCCCGTCGGCAGGGTGCGGACCTCACCGGCCCGAGCCTGGATCTCACTGTGCATCCATTGGTTCTCGATGGCGAGTGTCACCGCCGCCGTCACCGTTCGCGCGAGGTCTGGATCGGCGAGAACGGCGCGGTCGTGAACCAGGGCGGTCATCGGCTGGCCGCGGCGCTGGAGCAGTGTGACCGCGCGGTCCGCACCCTCCCCCGGAAGCGCCACGGCCTGACCCTCGCCGTCGAGATAGGCGGATACGGACTCGGACCAGTAGAGGACCGCGAGCGTCGGGTCACCGAGAACGGTCCGCAGCCGCACCTCGAGCTGCTCCGGCGTCCCGAGTCCGCCGAGCTCCATGACCGCCTTACCGGCCGCGGCCTGCCGGCTCTGCGAGCGCAACTGGCCGGTCATGAAGCCGAGCGGCACGATGCCGTACTTTTTGGCGGCTCGCAGCAGCCGCGTTCTCGCTCGCTCTCGCGCGGCTTCATCCTCGAAGCGGACCTGGTTGAAGCGCGCGAGGGCGTTGCGGACGTGCGCCTCGTCGTTGATCGGCAGGCGCCGATGGCCGCTGGAATCGATGTAGGCGAAAGCGCCGTCCGGTAACTGATCACGGGCCTGGCGGCCGAGCTCGGGCATTCCCTGATTATCGCCATGATCACGCCCGCAACGAGCCGGTCACATCGCCGCCACAACTCCGTGGAAGCGGGTCGCCGGCGACAGGAGGCAACGAGCTCGGCGGTTACTCGAGTGGAGGCGTTTGAATGAACCTTGAAAACCTCGTCGTGCTACTGCTGATCGCGGCGGTCTGTGGTTTCGTCGCCGAGCGGATGACCCAGGGCCGCCTGCCCTATGGCCTGGTCGGCGCGATCTTTGGCGCTCTCCTCGGCTCCTGGCTTCTCGTGGAGATGTTTCGCTGGAAGATCCCGGGCGACATGACCGCCGGTGGCGTGCCAATCCTCACTGCGGTCCTGGGTGCCGCGGCGATCATCTTCGTGCTATCCGTGGTGTCGCGCTCGAAGGCGCTGCCGGGAACCGACCGCAAGCGCTCCTAGACACAGGCCGATTGCCTTGACGCCCTGCCCGAACTAATCTAGGCTCTGGCTGAGGGATTTACTGTGGCTGAGGAGAGCAGCGAAGCTGGCCTGGTTCGCTGTGAGGGATGCCAGGAGATGGTTCGGCCGGTGACCGAGCATACGCTTAGCTTGGTCGGAGCCACGGTCGTGACCGTTCATGCGTGTCCGTCTTGCGGCGGGCAAAAGGTTTCGGTCGCGAGCCCCTCGGTCCGCTAGGCCGCTGCTACACTCCGGGCGTCATCCCGAAAACGCGGTATGCCCGAGCTTCCGACGGCGTCTCGATCGCGTACCAGGTGATCGGTGATGGACCGCGGGACCTGGTCTGGGTTCCCGGCTGGATCACCAACGTCGAGGCGGCCTGGGGCGAGCCGACGATGGCCCGCTTCTTCGAGCGCCTCGCTTCCTTCTCCCGGCTGATCCTCTTCGACAAGCGCGGCACCGGGCTGTCTGATCGCGTCCCAGACTCCGAGCTGCCGTCGCTCGAGACCCGCACCGATGACGTTCGGTCGGTGTGCGATGCGATCGGCTCCGAGCACGTCACGCTCCTTGGCGTGTCCGAGGGTGCGCCGATGTGCCTGCTCTTTGCGGCAACCTATCCAGCAAAAACGACGGCCGTCATCCTTTTCGGCGGCTACGCCCGCCGCCTGGAGGCACCGGACTATCCGTGGGGAATGACGATGGCTCAGCAGCAGGCCTTCCTCGAGGAGATCGAACGCGACTGGGGCGGTCCCGTTGGGCTTGACTCAAGGGCTCCGAGCAAACTCGGCGACGTACGCTTCCGCGAGAACTGGGCCTACTACATCAGGCAGGGGGCCAGCCCCGCGGCGGTCCTCGCACTGACGCGTATGAACGCCGAGATTGACGTCCGCCCGATCCTTTCCACGATCCGCGTGCCGACCCTGGTCCTGCACCGGTGGGGTGATCGAGTGATCCCGTTCGGAGCTGGTCGGTATCTCGCCGAGCGCATTCCCAATGCCTCGTTTGTGGAGCTGACCGGCGATGACCACCTGCCCTGGATCGGCGACACCGACGCGGTGCTGGGTGAGATCGAGGAGTTCTTGACCGGGGTACGATCCCGGCCAGAGTCCAACCGGATGCTGGCGACGGTGCTGTTCACCGACATCGTGGGGTCCACCCAGCGCGCGGCGGACCTCGGGGACGCCGCGTGGACCGATGTTCTCACGGCTCATCACGCGCGGGTCCGCAATGAGCTTGCACGCTTCGGTGGCCGCGAGATGCGGACGACCGGTGACGGCTTCTTCGCGCTCTTCGACGGACCGGCGCGGGCGGTCCGCTGCGCGCTGGCGCTGGTTCATGCCGTCCGGCCGCTCGGCCTCGAAATCCGCGCAGGCCTGCACACCGGTGAGGTCGAACTGGCCGGTGATGACGTCGAAGGGGTGGCCATCCATATTGGGGCGCGCATCGCGGCGCTCGCGGGCACGGGCGAGGTCCTCGTCTCGCGCACGATCAAGGACCTCGTCGTTGGCTCCGGGATCGCGTTCCACGATCGAGGGGTGCACATGCTGAAGGGCGTTCCAGACCAGTGGCAGCTCTTCGCCGCGGCGATCAACTGACGGAGCGACGATCGGATGGGGCGCATTGGTCCTGCGCAACAATCAGGTAAACCTACCGCCGCGGTTCCACTTTTTCGGCCTCCGAACGCCCCTCGAAGGTGGGCCCGGTCCTGACCCTTTCGATGTAATCTGGGAACGAGCTGGTCCGCGGGCGGCCCGCATCATTGGATGGGAGTGGGACGATGAAGACGAGATTCTGGCTCCGGCGCGGTTTGGCCCTCGTACGTATCGGTTTCGGTCTCGGCTTGGTGGCGGCGGCGTCCTTGGGGGTGCAAACCGGCGGCTTGGCGGCCAGTTCCCCAGGCTACAGCCTGGCGAACGTCGGCCCCTACGGCGGAGAACCCTCGATCGTCTCGGACAGCGTCGGGCAGCTTTATGACACGACCCCGAGCGGCGGAACGCTCACGTACACCTCGACCGACAGGGGCAAGACCTGGACACCGGTGACCACCGCGGACCCCAACAGCGGGGACGACTGCCTGGCGACGGACCAGGCCAACGCCGTCTACCTCTGCAACCTCGCCGGTAGCGAGGGTGTGGCGCCGCTGCAGGCCGACGTCTGGAAATCGGTCAACCATGGGACCTCCTGGACCCATGGAGCAGGCGCGCTGCCCCAGTGCGCCACCAGCTGCTCGCCGTTCGGCGTGGACCGCGATTGGGTGGCGGCATCGATCCCGGCCGGCGGGACCACCAACACCGCCGAGGTCGTGCTCATGTACCACGACTTCTACGGTCCAAGCCAGATCTGGGTGAATATCTCGCATGACGGCGGTGCCACCTTCGGGCCGCCCCAGGAAGTGCTCGCCAGCCCATCGGTGACGCCTGGCGCGGTCGCCGGAACGCTGGTGGCGCAGAGCTACACCTTCTGCAACACGGTGCCGGCCGGAGTCCAGATCGTCAGGCCGGGGTTACCGCACGCTGGACGGATCTTCGTGGCGTGGATCGCCGCCGATCTGGCGCAGAACGCGACCGGCTGCAATGTCAGCATGCTGCAGTCGTTCCATACCCTCTGGATTTCCTACTCGGACGACAATGGGCTGACCTGGACCGCGCAACAGGCCTTCGATGCCGGCATCGGCCACGACGCGTCGACGCCCTTCGTCGGCTTCACGACTGACAACCAGGGCAATCCCTACTTCGGGTTCGCGAACAACTTGAACTCGAACCCGGCGACCTGCTCGGCCGAGTCCGCCGCGGGGACGGTGCAGAGCGACACGTCCTGCGAGTACGACATGTACGTGGTGTGGTCCAGGAATGGTGGCACGACCTGGGACGGCGGCGGAGGCGTGATCCCCGGAAGCGCGGCCAGGGCATATCGGGTTAACTCGGTCGCCGAACGCGGCACCCACTGGTTCCCCGCCATCGCTGCCGGCGACCCTGGACAGGTCGACGTGGCCTACCTGCGAACGTCGGAAATCCTTCCGACCGACCCCTTCGGCAAAGCCAACCCTGGCGGTTGCGCAGGACCCGGGCCGGCGAACGGCAATCCCGCCAATTACCCGCCCCCCTGCCCGTGGAACCTCTACGGAGCGCAATCGACGAACCTGACTTTGAGCCCGGGCAGCGCTACCTGGACGACGACCCAAATCACGACGACGCCGATGCACATCGGCGATATCTGCAACCTGGGCATTGCCTGCCTGGCGCCGAGCTCGAATCGCAACCTGCTCGACTTCATCATGGAGACCCTGGATCCATCGGGATGCGCCCACATCGCCTACGCCGATGACAACACTGTCAACAAACTCCGCGCGGCCAACCAGACCTCCGGGCCGTGCATCATCGGCCACCACCATGCGTAGGCGCTCATAGGAACCCCTCGCTAGCGACAACGTCCCGGCCAGGCCTGCGCCTGGCCGGGTGCGCCGAAACAAAGGAGATTGCTCATGGGTAACGAGGTTTTTGAAGCAGTCCGTGCGGTCATGGCCGTGCGGGAATACGAGGACAAGGAGCTGCCTACCGATGTCATTCGCCGCATCGCCGAGGCCGCTCACCTTACAGCCAGCGCGTCCAACCTTCAGCCCTGGCATTTCGTCGTTGTACGCGAGCGCGATGGGCTGCGCAAGCTCGGGTCGATGGTAAGAACAGGACCTTATATAAGCAGCGCGGCGGCGGCGGTCATCGTCGCCTATGAGAAGGCAAGCCGGTTGGGCATCTCCGACAGCAGCCGCGCCGTCCAGTCGATGATCCTCACGGCATGGGGCGATGGCGTGGGCTCCAACTGGGCCGGTTTTGGCGGCCTGGAGACCGTGCGTAAAGACTTCGGCCTGCCTGATGCCTACGAGGTGCTCGCCGTCGTGCCGCTCGGCTATCCCAAGCGAAAGATCCTCGGCAAAAAGAAGCGCAAGCCGTTCAACCAGGTGGTCTCAGCGGAGCGCTTCGGTACGCCCCTGGCTTGACCGTATCTAGGCCTTAGCCAAAGGTGCAGTCGAGGGTGACCTTGGCGAGGGCGGCCTCGAGAACGGCGAGCTCCTGGTCATCCAGCTTGGTGAGGAATAGATCGGAAACACCGCGCATGTGGACGGGAGCTGCCACGGTCAGACGCTTCAGTCCGGACTTTGTCAACTGGACCACGACACCCCGAGCGTCGCCGTCGGCGTGGGAACGACGCACCAGGCCTTCGTCAACGAGCCGGGTGACGCGCCGAGTCATGCCGGAGCGGGAGATGAGGGCCCGGTCCGCCAGCTCTGTCATCCGCAGCGAACCTCCAGCGATGGCCAGCTGAGCCAGCACGTCGAAGTCGGCGAGGGCCAGACCGGTCTCGCTTTCGAGATCGGTCTCAAGCTGGCGCAAAAGTGTCGCATGGGCCCGAAGCAGTGCATTCCATGCCTGCAAGCCGCGCCTGCCCGGCACCTCCCGCGCCGTGATCCGACCGAAATGAGCCGCCGCGTCCAGCTTCGAAGGTACTTGCATATGCAATCATCAGCAGGTAGACTGCTTGTAGTTGCAAGTATATCGATTTGTTTAGGAGCCTTGCGCAATGCCTAAATCGACGCTGGGCGTCGGCATCGTCGGAGTCAGCCCCGTCCGGGGCTGGGCCGCCAGCGCCCATATCCCGGCACTACGCGCGCTGCCCAACTACGAGATCCGAGCACTGAGCGCCCATAACGCCGAATCCGCCCGCGCGGCCGGCGAAGTGTTCGGGGTCAGCGCGGTGTTCTCCGATCACGAGCAGCTGGTGGCGCAAGCCGACATCGACGTGGTCGCCGTCACGGTCAAGGCCCCGCATCATCGGCAGCTCGTCGCCGCCGCACTTGCCGCCGGCAAGGCCGTCTACTGCGAGTGGCCGCTCGGCCGCGACCTCGACGACGCGCGAGCGATGGCCACGCTCGCCGCCAAGCAGGGGGTGCGCACGGTCGTCGGGTTGCAGGCCCGCCAGGCCCCGGCCATCGAGTTCGTCCAACAGCTGCTCCAGCATGGATACGTCGGCGAGGTCCTGTCAACGACCATGGTCGGACTGTCGATCCCGGGCGACGTGGTGGGCCAGCCGAACGCCTACATGCTCGACAAGACCAACGGGGCGAATCTGCTGACGGTCCCCTTTGGCCACAGTCTGGACCTTCTGAATTACGTGCTGGGTGAGTTCGCCGACCTATCAGCCGTGTCGGATCTTCGACGGCCGCTCATCACCATCGAAGAGACCGGGGAGCAGATCGTGAAAACGGCGGCCGACCAGATTGCGATGATCGGCACGCTCAGGTCGGGGGCGACTGCCAGCGTCCACATCCGTGAGGCAGTGGCCGGTGGGACCGGGTTCCTATGGGAAATCAACGGAACCGACGGAACGCTCCGGATTACCGCTGACGCCGCAGTCCCCGGAATCTTTCCCCTGACCGTCGCGGGAGCACAGGGACGCAACGAGCTCGCGGAGCTTGCTGTCCCGACGGCGCTGAGACAGAAATGGCCTACCCTCAGCGGCCTGGAAGGCGCGTCCGGCTACAACGTCGGGCGTGTCTACGCCGCGTTCGCCGCAGACATCGACAACCGGACGCACACCGTGCCAGACTTCGCCGACGCCGTCCGGCGGCACGAGGTCATCGCGGCCATCGAGAGGTCAGCGGCATCCGGGAAACGCGTGGAGGCGTGAGAGGGGCTCAGGCCGGCGGCCAAAAGGCGCCAAAGTCCCACCCGGTGATTCCAAGGTCGGCCTCAGCGTGCGTATCAGTGTGGACGAGGAGCGTTTTGCCGGTCCAGTTGTTGATGCCCAAGCAGGTGTTGCACGCCGCCTCTTCGTGCACCAGCAGTTTCCTGGCTGCGATGAACACGGGCATGTCTCGCCAGGGCGCGAATGTCGCTACGGCGCCGGAGCTCAGCTCGCGTGTTTCAACGTGGGGCGTGCTCGAAGTCCCGACCGCGTAGGCGACGAACCGATCATCGGCGGTTAACGACGGGGTGCTCCATTTGAGCCCGGCGATGAAGCTCGAAATGCCTGAGGCGGAGTCCCACTGGTAGACGCCGCTGTTGTTGCGGAAGTAGAAGCGGTCGGCTGTGTGGGCCCAGACCGCCATCGTGCGCAATCCGCCTGCGCCTCCCGACGGCGCTGCGTACAGGAGAGCGCCGTCCGACGTCCGAAAGGCCTGGAGCCGATTGACGGCTGTGTCGACGACGAGAATATATTGGCCGTCGCGCGAAAAGGCGACCAGGCTCTGGTCGTCCGGTATTCCGCCTCTCCCGAAGACCTGCGCCGGGGTGTTGAACTCAGTTGCAGGTGCGCTACCCCGTTTCAACCAGTAGTGGTAGATGTCTCGAGAATCGGTGAAGTAGGCAACCGCCGAGCCATCAGAGTTCCAGCCGCCTGCCCGAACAATGCCCTGGCTGCTGGCCAGCTCGGTGGTCTGTCCAGTTGTCAGGTTGAGGGTCATTACTACCGAGGTGAACTGGTCGGAGGTCGATGACGGTCCGCCCCCCTTCAGGACGATGTAGCCGATCAGATCCTGCCGGAGAAAAGTCTGGTTGGCCGACCAGCCTTCGAGGGCTTTGAGGGTGCGTGGATGAGCCGCATCACGCGCATCGCACAGGACGACATCGTTCGGTTCCGGATAGTTTTTGTCGGTGCCGTTGAGCAAGGCGCGCTCCAGGCCGAGAGCCGCGAGGTCTGGACATTTGACGCCGACGGCCACTGGGAACGCAAACGGCGGCGTCGGTGACGGCAGCGCAGTACTCGACGGGCTGCCGCCTGGGCTGATGCTGGTCGCGGCAGTGGTCTGCCCGCATCCAGCCGACAGAATCAATAGGAGGGCCAAACCGAGCTGACGCGACCCTTTCCTCATGAGGGCACACCATAAACCAAAATCAGCTCGCCCGCCGCGAGGGTGCCTTTGGGCCTCCGAACGGGCTGGATCCTTCAACCACCCTAGACTCGGCCTGACCATACCCCTACTTCCGGCACTCACGGCACGGACGTCGGCGTGCGGTTGACCCGTCTCGGCGCCCCTTTAGGTGACCTACTGGACGGCGCCAAGCGGTAATCCCCGGGTTGCCAGGTGGCAGGGCTCTCAATAAGGTGCTGGCCAATCACGTCGCCGCGACGGGCAAACTGGAGACGGCATCGTTACGGTCGGAGCGTTTTTCGAAACGCTGTCGGTAACACTACCGTTTTGAAGCCCCGCTGACGAAGAAAGCTGTTGCCCTGCCCGTTTGTACGGGGAGAACATGTTTCAAGCCAAACTCGTCCGTCCACTTCTCGGCACCCTCCTCGCTTCCTTGCTGGCAACCGCCGGCATGATGCCGGCCGAGGCCGCCGCCACCGTTTCATGGACGCAGCAAGCGCCGGCCACGGCGCCAATATCGGTCGCTTACTTCGCCATGTCTTATGACTCGGCTCGTGGGAAGACCGTGTTGTTTGGAGGCCAGAAGACGGGTGGTACGCAGAGCAATGAAACCTGGGAATGGGATGGCGCGAACTGGACGCAAATGCAACCGGCCACCTCGCCCTGGGCGCGCAATGGCCACACCATGGTCTACGACTCCATTCGTAGGGTGACGGTGCTGTTCGGCGGTACCTACGGTAGCGACACCTGGGAATGGGATGGCGTGAACTGGACTCAGAGGATCAGCGCGCATGCTCCTCCCGGACGCACCATGTCTGCCATGGCCTTCGACTCCTCAAGGGGCAAGACAGTCCTGTTCGGCGGTACGGCCTTCATCAATGGTTCGTCGGCTCAGCTCAATGACACCTGGGAATGGGACGGGACGGACTGGACACAAGCATTCCCTGCGACCACGCCGGTGCTTCGCGACGAAGCTGCGATGGCGTATGACTCGGTGCGGGGGGTCACCGTGCTATTCGGTGGATATAGCCCGACCGGTTACCGGCTCTCGGACACGTGGGAATGGAACGGAAGCAATTGGACCCAGCGCACCCCGGCCAACTCGCCGCCGGCAAGGTGGGGACACACCATGGTGTATGACACGGTTGCCCATGCCAGCGTCGTCTTCGGCGGCGCCGGTGATGCCGGCACACTCGGCGACATGTGGCTGTGGGACGGCTCGAACTGGACGCCGGCGACGGCGGGCGGCATCACGCCCCTGGCACGCAACTATCACGCCATGAGCTTCGACTCCGGTCACGGGGTCAGCGTCCTCTTCGGTGGTTACGCGATCGGGAGCGGTGACTTCGCCGATACCTGGATCGCGCGCTTCTCAGTCGCCGCTCCGCTGACAGTCACCGGAACGAGTTTTAGCGGCGCCGAGGGAACCACCATCTCGGCCACGCTCGGGACCTTTTCGGGCGGCCAGGGACCCTTTAGCGGAAGCGTGAGTTGGGGCGATGGGTCCACCTCGGCCGCTACCATATCGGGCTCGAGCATCCTCGGCACGCACACGTATGCCGAGGAGGGCAGCTATTCGGCGACCGTCACGATAACGGATGCCGGCGGGTCCAGCGCGACCGGAGCAGACACGGGGACCATCGGCGACGCGGCGCTAGCGGTCAAGGGCCTCAGCATCAAAGCCTCCCGGAGGCAATCGTTCACGAAACGCGTCGCCAGTTTCACGGATGCCGACCCATCAGGAACGCTCGGTGACTACACGGCGACGGTCAACTGGGGCGATGGTACGGCCCTCCAACGGGCCTCACTCAGCACGGCCGACGGCGTCACGTTCTTTGTGAGCGGGACCCACGCGTACGCCACCAAAGGAACGTTCACGGTGACCGTTCGGGTCGCCGATTCCGGAGGCTTCGTCGCGAACCCGGTGACAACCACGGCCACCGTCGGGGCCGACGACTGAGACCGGGCTAGGTTCGAGCGAGGGCTGTCGCGCTGAGCGGCGGGCGGGTATTTCCCCGTGCCCGCCCTCGAAGCCGATTTGCGGGGGCTGGTCGGTCACATGGCAGCGAGACCCGAGGGTTCGAGTCCGGTGAAACCGCTGCTGTAACTCCAGTCGGTCGGAATCGTTGTATTTGGTGATGAGTTCACGGTCGCGCCGCCTGCTGGGCCCGCTAGTAGCCGTCTTCCTCACAGCTTCGTGCGGGGCGAAACCGGCAACAGTGGATGGCACCTTGCCGGTGGACCTCGCCTACTACTCTACGTACGCTCACTCGGCATCCGACCCAATCCAGGGTCTCGCCACCATCTACAGCCTTGACTGGACAGGCAAACCCCGCGCAACTATCCGGATTTCGCAGCCTGCGGGCGTCGGCCCGAAATATGGACCCGTCCCGCGAACGATTCGAAGCGTATCGCCGGACGGATCCCGTCTTTTGCTCAGCGATGGCACAGCGCTGGACCAGTCCGGCCGCCCGGTTGGACAAATTGACGGTACGGTTGGGTTCGGCTGGCGATGGGCCGAGGACAACGCCCACGTCTGCGAACTCACCGTCCCTGGGTACGCCTCGTTTAAGGGTGGGACGCTCGAGGGACCCGTCAGCCTCTTGTGGACGAGCCTTACCTCCGAGCCTCTGCCGGTCGTCGTCGTCGGCTCCGTAGGAGCTAGCGACAGCGTTGCGGTCGTTGCCTGTAACAAGGACACCGACCGAGCGGTGGTGATTCGGTCGACGACCGTCAGCGTCCCCAACCGGAACACTATGAGTGCGATCTCAGCAGCGAATGAGTTGATGGTCATTGAGATTTCGACCGGACGGTTCCTGTATCGCCACACCTATCCAATCGGAAGCCAGCCTCTAAGTGGGACCCAGGTCGTTGTTTCCAGCGACGGGCATTACGCCGCTGAGAGCCTGCATTACGCGCCTCTAGAAATGAGGCTCTCCCGAGATCCAGCCTCCGCGACTATCATCCGTGAGCTGCCAAGCGGGCGAGAGCTCGGGACAATCGATTCCGGCAACGTTGTGGCCTTTAGCGGCGACGACTCACTCGTGCTCACGAAAACGAGCCCTGCTGCGGACTCTGTCCAAAGCCAGTTGATCGACTGGAAATCCGGTCACCCCGCCTGGAAGCGAGCGGGTGGTTTCCAGTTTGTGTTGGCAATGCCCGGGGCGCGTGCGTTTCTTGTGGTCCAGGACGACGTGCTGTGGCTTACTCGGGAGGAGGGCTCGTGGCAGCAAATCGCAACCGGCGTTGACGAGCTCTGGTCTAACTCTGACGGGTGAGCTGCCAGTTGAATAAGTCATGCCACCCAGGATGGGTGATCTCCCAAAACCGTACAAGTCGGCGGACGGCTAGCTAATTTTGATGCTGCCCTTTGGGGCGGCCGCGGTCAAGCGCTCCAGGCCGGCGAGTAGCGCGGCACGCTCCCGGGGGGACAGCTTCTTTAGCGCCGCCGCCAAACGGTCCAGGTCGAGCACGCTGTCCGCTGCCACCCGGGCCTGCCCTTTCGCGGTTAACACGATCGATAGCCGGCGTTCGTCGTGCAGGTCGCGCCGGCGGCTGAGGAACCCGCGGCGCTCGAGGCTCTTGACCTGCTCGGAGGCCGAGCTCTTGGGGATGCCGAGGTGATTGGAAACGTCGCCCAGAGGGATGCCGCCGACAGCAGGAACGTGATGTAGGAGCTGGCGCTCGTGCTGGGAAAGATCAGCGGCTTGGGGTTTGAAGAAGGCACGCCACAGCCGACCGTACGCAAGATCGAACTGTTCGGCCTTCGATTTGTTCGCCATGCCGTACAATCTACTCCGTTGGCG
>WNGO01002389.1_pt1 | contig 12384 bp, 15 predicted proteins | sample 5400511 | NCBI WGS metagenome assembly WNGO01 (sample SAMN13153380, study PRJNA577476) | soil metagenome | isolation source: 20 cm soil or saprolite under Garry oak tree replicate 2 | place: USA:California | collected 2016-06-15
GCGAACGTTGGCCTTTGCGGCCGAGTTGTTCGCACGATCGCGGAAGCTCAGGTACGAGGGGATCGCGATCGCGAGCAGGATGCCGAGGATGATGATGACAACGAGAAGCTCGATGAGGGTGAAACCGCTTTCCTCACCCTGCAGCCGCTTCGTCAGCTTCGTGTGCATGATTTCTTTGCTCCTTTTGGGACGGGAGAAATCAGGCGCGAGCTAGGTGCCCGCGCCTGATCTCATGGCTCGTTACTTACGGACAGGCTCCGGAGACGATGTCGGCGCCGGGGCCGGACTTGTTCCAAACCTTGCCGCCGACGGTGCTGTCGACGCAGTAGGTGACGGACGTTGCCGTCTGGATGTTCAGCTTGGTCGGGACGATCGCCGAGTCGTAGGCCTGCAGCAGCGAGACGGTCATGCCTGCGTAGCCGGCGGAGTTGGCGGTGCCGAGGTTGTCGGCGTTGTAGGCCTCGACGGCCGGGATCGCGGCGCGAACGTTGGCCTTTGCGGCCGAGTTGTTCGCACGATCGCGGAAGCTCAGGTACGAGGGGATCGCGATCGCGACTGTCGAATCTTGCTGGTCATGCAGGTGCTCCTTCCATGGGAAACGAACGAACGGAGTGGCCGCACCTGCATCGGCGGAATCCCTCACAGCGGGTAACCCTCGAAGGGGTGATCGTGCCTTTTGAAAACCAGCCGTTCCTAGAGAGGTAAAGGAGGCGCCACGGCCTGCCGATGACTCGTTCGAGTTATGCGGCCGGTGAATTCAATCGATGAGCTCCTGGAGCACATGGTGGCGCGCAACGCGTCAGACCTCCATGTGACCGTTGGAACTCCTCCTGTCATTCGCGTGCGTGGAGAAGTCGAGCGCGTGGAGGAGTACGCGCCCCTTACTCCGGAGGAGACACAGGAGCTTCTCTACCGCATCCTCTCGAGCGAGCAGCAGAAGAACCTCGAGATCAAGCGCCAGCTCGATTTCTCACACTCGATCCCGGGCCTGGCCCGTTTCCGTGTGAACGTCTACTTCCAGCGGGAGTCGATCGGCGCGGCCTTCCGTCTGATCCCGGCCGAGATCAAGACGCTGGAGGAGCTCGGCATTCCGGCGACCTTGCACCAGTTGGCCGAGAAGCCGCGCGGCCTCGTCCTCGTCACCGGCCCGACCGGTTCCGGTAAGTCGACGACGCTCGCCGCGATCATCGACGAGATCAACCGGAAGCGCTCGGAGCACATCCTCACGATCGAGGACCCGATCGAGTTTCTGCACCGCCACAAACGCTGCATCGTCAACCAGCGCGAGATCGGCCCCGACGCAACGAGCTTTGCCGAGGCCTTGCGCGCAGCACTCCGCCAGGACCCCGACGTGATCCTCGTCGGCGAGATGCGCGACCTCGAGACCATCGCGACCGCCCTGACGGCTGCCGAGACCGGTCATCTTGTCTTCGGGACTCTGCACACACAGAGCGCTCCGTCGACGATCGACCGCATCATCGACGTCTTCCCGGCCGAGCAGCAGGAGCAGATTCGTATTCAGATCGCCAGCTCACTGCAGGGAGTGGTTACACAGGCTCTCCTTCCGACGGCAGACGGAATGGGTCGGGTACCCGCGCTCGAGGTCCTGCTGCCGGACGACGCCGTCCGCAACCTGATCCGCCAGGGAAAGGTCGAGCAGATCTATTCGGTGATGCAGACGAACACGAGTCGCGGCATGCAGACGATGGAGCAGTCGCTGGCGGACCTGATCACCCGCGGTGTCGTCGAGTTCGAAGTGGGCCTCAGCCGCTCGAGTCGACCCAATCAGCTCGTCGGTGTGCTCGAACGCGCCGGCTTTCAAGTCGAACTCCCGCCCGATCTCAGCGAGTCGCACGACGAGCAGCCACTCGCCGCGGGACTCCGCGTCGCCGGGAACTAGTGATGGACGACCAGTCGCTCTGGAAGAAGGAGTTGTCCTTCGGGCGCAAGCCGGAAGACGAGAAGGACGGCGGCGAGTCGCCGCCGACGGACGAGAAGCCGACATCGGTGTGGAAGAAGGAGCTTTCGCTCGAGCGCGAACCGAAGGCCGACGCGGTCGAAGGCGACGCTGCTGCGAACGCGACTGTCGACGAGCCTGTCGTCGAAGAACCCGTAGTTGCGGAACCGGCAGAAGCCGAACCGGCGCCCGAGCAGGACGAGGTCTGGACGAAGGAGGTGTCGTTCAGCCGCACACCGGAGGCCGAGCCCGACACCGCACCTGAGCCGACCGTGGCGGAAGAGCCCATTGCGACCGAGGACGAGACTTGGAAGAAGGAGGTGTCGTTCAGCCGCAAGCCGGCGGTCGAGCCTTTGTCCGAGCAGGCGGCGGACGACGCGTTCGTTGCCGACGAGGAGACCGTCGCCGACGAACAAGCTTTTGCAGCCGAGCCGGTCGCAGCCCGAGAGGACGTTGCTACCGAACTCGACACCGAGGAGCCCCTTCCGAGCCTCGAGGTCGAAGCCGAACCGTGGGCCGCACCGCCGTCGCTCCCGCCGGCACCTCTTCCCGAAGCTCCGACCGCGATCGTCCCCTTGCCGATCCCGCCGGAAGATGTTGCGCCGGTCGCTGAAGCCGAGCTGCCCCTTCCAACCGACGAGGCCCCGAAGGTGCCGTTCTGGAAGAAGGAGCTCTCGCTTGGCGGCAAGAAGCGCGACGAGCCGGTCAAGGAGCGTCCAGCGGCGAACGTCCCCGTACCGACAGAGTCGCTGGACGTGCACCCGCCGGTGGCCGCCGCCGACCTGCCGTTTCTACCCGGCGCTCCGAAGGTGCCGTTCTGGAAGAAGGACATCTCACTCGGCAGCAAGAAGCGCGACAAACCGGTCGAGGAGGCCCCGGCCGCGATCGTTTCCGTAGCGACCCCGTCGGCAGAGGTCCACCCGCCGGTCACTGCAGCCGAGCTGCCGCCTCTTCCCGACGCTGCTCCGAAGGTGCCGTTTTGGAAGAAAGAGCTCTCGCTCGGCGGCAACAAGCGCGACAAGCCCGAGAAGCCGGCCAGGCCCGTCAAGGAGCGGAAGCAGAAAGCCTCCAAGGTCAAGGCCGAGCGCGCTCCGAAGACCGACCAGCCCAAGCAGCCGAAGGAGCCGAAGGAGCGCAAGCAGAAGGCTCCGAAAGTCAAAGTCGAGCGCGGCAGCAGCAAGGGTCGTATCGTCGGCTTGAAGATCGGCGCCTCTCAGCTCGCCGCGGCGCGTGTCTCGAACAACGGCTCGGCAGAGCTACTGCAAGTCGCGCGTGAACCGCTCGCCCCCGGCATCGTCGTCGGTGGGGAGTTGCGCGATCCCGAGGCGCTCGCCGAGGCTCTCAAGGACTTCTTCACGAAGCACGGCTTGCCCAAGAAGGGCGTGCGACTCGGCCTTGCGAACAACAGGATCGGCGTCCGCACCTTCGAGATCGCCGGCATCGAGGACCAGAAGCAACTCGCGAATGCGATTCGCTTCCGCGCGCAGGAGACGTTGCCGATCCCGATCGACGAGGCCGTGCTCGACTACCACCTGCTCGGCGAAGGTGTCGGCGAGGACGGTCAGGTGACGAAGCGTGTCCTGCTGGTCGTTGCCTATCGCGAGCTGATCGACCGCTACGTCGATGCCTGCAAGAAGGCGGGCATCACCCTCGTCGGCATCGACCTCGAGGCCTTCGCGCTGCTGCGCGCGCTGCAAGCGCCGCAGGAGGGAGTGGGAACGGATGCGACAGCCGCACTCGTCGTCGTCGCGATCGGTCACGACCGCTCGACCTTCGCCGTCTCGGATGGACGCGTCTGCGAGTTCACCCGCGTTCTCGAATGGGGCGGCTCCGCATTGAACGTCGCGATTGCTCGGGCCGTCGACGCAGCGCCTTCCGAGGTCGAGGGCGCGAAACGTGCGCTCGCGTTGACAGATGAGATGGTCCCGGAGGGTCTGACCGCCGAACAGGCGAAGAACGCGCGCGACTCGATGCGCAGAGCGATTCAGACGTTCGCGCGCGAGCTCGTTTCCTCGCTTCAGTACTACCAGAACCAACCCGGCTCGCTCGGCATCGGCGAGATCGTGCTGACGGGTGGCACCGCTCACCTTCCCGGCCTGTCCGGCGAGCTCGAGCGGCTGATCGGCGTGCACGTTCGCGTCGGCGATCCGCTCGCGCGGATGAAGGTCTCGAAGAAGGTCGGCCAGCCCGAGCAGATCGGTTCGCTCGCCGTCGCAATCGGACTGGGCATAGAGGACTAACGAAGTGCGTGCCGTCAACCTGCTGCCCAGGGACCAGGGCCAGCGCGCGATCAAGAAGGAGAGCCTGCCGGTACTCGTCGGTGCATGCTCCGGCGTCCTCGTCGCGGCGGTCCTCGGCGCCATGTTCATGATGGGGAGCGGCAAGGTCGCAGCGCAGCAGCGCAAGCTCGACGATCTCAACCGCGTCTATCAAGCGCTTCCGCCGCCTCCTGCAGGGCCATCCGCCGCGCAGCAGCAGCTTGCAGGTGAGCAGAGCGCCCGCGTGAGCGCGCTCAGTAGTGCGCTGACGAGCCGCGTCGCCTGGGACCGGGTCTTTCGCGAGTTCTCGCTCGTCCTGCCGGACGACGTGTGGCTGACCAGCCTCACGGCGAAATCGCCGGTCTCCCCGGCCACGAACGTATCGTCGAGCCCCGGCACGGGCGCTCCCTCTCAGTTCGTCATCCAGGGCCGCACCTATTCGCATGACGGCGTCGCCCGGCTGCTCTCCCGACTACAGGTTGTTCCCGACCTGACGAACGTGCAGCTCATGAGCTCGACGCTGTCGCAGGTCGGCGGTCAGAACATCGTCGACTTCTCGATCGCAGCCGACATCAAGGTCGCGGGGCCCGGCGCATGAAGACCGACATGGGCACACTCTTGAAGCGCGTCAAGTCGCTCCCCCCGGGGGCGCTGATCGGAATCATGGTCGGCGGCGTGCTCGTCTTCGCCCTCGCCGGCTGGTTCCTGCTCGTGCATCCGCAGGGCGCAAAGCTGAAGGATCTGAAGTCCCAGACGGCCGAGGTCCAATCGAAGCTCGATGCGTACCACCAGCAGGTCGCTGCCGTGCGTGCGGCACCGAAGATCGAGGTTGCAGACGTCTACCGCCTTGCCAAGGCAATGCCGGACAGGACGGACATGCCTGACCTGCTGCTCGAGTTGAGCCAGCTGGCTCGCGACACCGGAATTCGCTTCGATTCGATCTCGCCGCAGGCGATCGCTCCGATCGGGAGCTACACGGTGCTGCCGGTCTCCGTCACGTTCCAGGGGAACTTCTACAACTTGGCGGACTTCCTCTACCGGTTGCGCTCACTCGTGTCCGTGCAGGCGGGGCGTCTTGACGCAACCGGACGGCTGTTCTCGGTGGACACGCTCACGTTCAACGAGAGCACGCTCAAGTTCCCGCAGATCCAGGCCACGCTCGTCATCGACGCGTTCGTCTACGGATCGGGCGTGCCCGCGGCGGCTGTCATCCCTGCGACGCCGACGACAGCGACCACCACCACCTCGACCACGACCGCGGCGGCCCCGAACGGTGCGTCGGCGACAGGGGCCCCCTGATGGCGAAGAAACAGGTCGATCTCCTCAAGGCCAAACAGAAGAAACAGAAGATCCTGCTGGCCGTGCTCGGCGTTGTCTTCCTCGCGCTGCTCGCATTCGAGGTGCCCAAGGTCATGAAGAAGCTGCATCCCGCTGCGCCCGTTCGGCCCTCGGCCGGCACCTCCACGACTCCGGCTGCCTCAGGCACGCCGACGCTCGCCGCACCGTCGTTGAGCGGCGCCGAACAGCCGGGTGGGACGACGCCCGTTTCGACAGGCTCGCTCGCCTCGGCCCCCGCGCCCACCGTGCAGGACGGGCAGTTGGCGTCGTTCAGCAGATTCGCGAGCAAGGATCCGTTCGCCCAGCAACTCAGCGATACGAAGAGCTCCTCGTCTTCGTCGTCGGGATCGGGCAGTTCCGCGAGCGGAGGCGCAGCCGGCCCGAGCGTGCCGACAGTCCCCGGCAACGCCCCCGCGCCGGGAAGCGCAGTCATCTCGGTGAACGGAACTCTCTACACGGTTGCGACGAAGACGGACTTCCCGCAGCCGACGTCGACCGACCCGGGCCTCGTCCCGATCTTCCACCTCGTTTCGGTGACTGCCCACACGGCCAAGATCTCGATCGCCGGAGGCTCCTACGCCACCGGCGCGCAAACCGTGACGCTGCGCGAGAACAAGCCCGTGACGCTGATGAACACGGCCGACGGCACGCGTTACACGCTGATCCTGAAGCCCCTCGGAACTGCAGTGCCGAGCGCCACGCCGGCGAGCGGCAGTGGCAGCGCGAGCACCGGTACGACCACCACCACGCCGAAGACCGTCACCCTCCCGGCCGCGACTCCGTAGGTCGGAGCTTTACGACCCGGTCGACGGATCGAACGTCGACGTGACGCGCGCGAACGTGCGGCTGAGATCGTCGGGGTTTCGGATGACGACCGTGATCGTCTTGAGCTGATTCCCGAAGCTCGGCGTGTCGAAGTAGAGGTAGGTGTCGACCCGATAGGAGCGATGGTCGGCGCCTGCGGTCGTATAGCTGGGATCGCACGCATTGGTCGGGACGTTCGCCGGGCACGAGGTCACGGTCGGGACAAGAGCCTTGGGCGCCACCGGGTTCAGCATGTTCTGCTGATACGTCGTGTCGTTCGTGTACGTGGAATCCGCAATGGCGGAGTTCCATTCCGAGGTGATGAAGACGATGTTGTCGTACTTCAGGCCTCGGTAGACCTCCATCTGCTTGTTCGCAACGGTCCCGGCGGTGGAGATCCGGTTCGCCCGGGACAGCGCTGTGCTGCCCGACGAGAACGCGGCGACGATGGCGAGGATGCCGACGTTCAGCATGACCATCGCCATGAGGAGCTCGAGCATGCCGAAGCCGCTCTCATCGCGCGCGCGCAGGTGCACGCCTCAGCTATCGGCATCCCTCTTAAGCGCCTGAACCCCCCTGCCGATAGCCCCTTAGAGGGACGACTGTGGCTGCATTCACCTACTCCGCGATCAACGCGTCCGGGCTCGAGCTGACGGGCGAGCTCCATGCGCCCGATCTGGCGGGAGCACGGGAGCAGCTTCGTGTCAGAGGCCTGCTGGCGAGCGCCCTGAACGAGTTGCCGGCCTCGGGCGACGAGGGTGCGCGAAACGTCTTCAAGAAGGTCAAGCCGAAGACCCTCCAGATCTTCTCGCGGCAGTTCGCGACCATGATCGAGGCCGGCCTGAACATCGTCGCCGCGCTGGTGATCCTCGAGCAGCAGACCGACGACCAGTACTTCGCCCTGGTGGTGAAGGAGCTGCGCGCGGACGTCGAAGGCGGCCTGCTCCTGTCCCAGGCCATGCGCCGGCATCCGAAGATCTTCGACCGCCTGTTCGTCTCGATGGTCGAGGCCGGCGAGGCTGCGGGCATCCTGGACGAGGTCCTCGACCGCGTCGCCTACCAGATCGAGAAGTCGACCCAGATCAAGCGCCGGGTCAAAGGCGCGATGCTCTACCCGACGATGGTGCTGGTGTTCGCGACCCTTGTCCTCACGGGTCTGCTCATGTTCCTCGTCCCTGTGTTCGTGAAGATCTTCGGCCAGCTCGGCGGCCAGCTCCCGACGCTGACGCAGTACGTCGTCAGCGCGTCGGACGTCCTCCGAACCAAGTACTACATCATCTTCCCGGCGCTCGGCCTCCTGATCTTCGGCCTGCGGAAGTACAAGAAGACGGAGTCTGGGCGGCAGAAATGGGACAGCATCAAGCTCAAGATTCCGATGAAGATCGGCCAGGTCGTCCTGAAGGTGACCATGGCGCGCTTCTCTCGCACGCTCTCGACGCTCGTTGCGGCAGGCGTGGACATCATCCAGGCCCTCGAGATCACCGGTCAGTCTTCCGGCAACTGGGTGATCGAGGAAGCGCTCAGCGACGTCCGCGTCAAGGTCGCCGAAGGTGTTCCGATCGCGCAGCCGCTCGTCGACAACCCGATCTTCCCCCCGATGGTCAGCCAGATGGTGAAGATCGGCGAGGAGACCGGAGAGCTCGAGAAGATGCTCGGCAAGATCGCCGACTTCTACGAAGACGAGGTCGACGCCGCGATCCAGTCGCTGACGTCGATCGTCGAGCCGCTGATGATGATCCTGGTCGGGCTCATGGTCGGCGTCATCGTCATCGCGATGTACCTGCCGATGTTCAAGATGCTCTCGCTCGTCAAATAGACGACGAGTCCTGGAGCCGACAGCCGCTAAAATCGGTCTGCGAGGCGGCGTAGCTCAGTTGGTTAGAGCAGCGGAATCATAATCCGCGTGTCGCAGGTTCGAGTCCTGCCGCCGCTACTTTCGTTTCGATCACGCTCGGCGGCCGGCCCACCGGCCAGCCGTCAGCGGCGGCGCGCGAGAGAACCGTCTCGTCGCTACAATCCACGGTTCGCGCAGGGCCGAGGCTCGTCTCGGCGTGCGCTTCCTTCGAATTCGAGACTGAAAAAATGGCCACTGGAGTACGAGACAAGATCACGCTTGCCTGCAACGAGTGCAAGCGGCGGAACTACATGAGCACGAAGTCGAAGCGGAACACGCCCGACCGGCTCGAGGTCCGCAAATACTGCCGCTGGTGCGGCGGCCATACCGTGCATCGGGAGACGCGCTAGATGGCGCGTCAGACCCGTGCCCAGCGTCGCGCCCGTCGGGAGCAGATGAGCCCGGGCAGCGAAGCCGCTCTTCCGGGCGGGCCTCCTGCTCCACCGCGGCGTCCGACCGCGCGTGCCTCCGCCCGGCCGGAGCCGGCGCGCGAACCGAGAGCCGCCCGCGGCGGCACCGTCAGATCCTTCGTCGCGGAGTCCTGGGCGGAGCTCAAGAAGGTCGAGTGGCCGACCCAGAACCAGTTGATCCAGGGGGTCGTCGTCGTGCTGATCGCCTGCGTGATCGTCGGCGTGTTCCTGTACGCCGCAGACCTTGTCTTCAAGCGCCTAGTCCACGACGTTTTGCTGTAGCCATGTTCAAGTGGTATGTCATCAACACGTACTCCGGGCACGAGAACAAGGTCAAGACCAATCTCGAGCACCGGATCATGTCCATGAACCAGGCGCCGAAGTTCCGCCGGGTGGTCGTCCCGACCGAACAGGTCATCGAGACGAAGGAAGGCCAGAAGGTCCAGACCGAGAAGCGCGTGCTGCCGGGGTACGTCCTCGTCAACATGGACATGACCGATGAGGCCTGGACCGTCGTCAAGAACACGCCGGGAGTGACCGGGTTCGTCGGCGCCGGCGCCAAGCCCGTGCCGCTGGCCCAGCAGGAGGTCGACCGGATCCTGCACACCGGCCGCGGCGACGGTGAGCGCCCGCGAGCCCAGGTCGAGTTCTCGCTCGGCGAGTCGGTGAAGGTAACCTCGGGCCCGCTCTCCGACTTCGACGGCGAGGTCGTCGACGTCAACGCCGACCAGCAGAAGCTCAAGGTCCTCGTGGACATCTTCGAGCGGCAGGTTCCGGTGGAGCTCACGTTCGACCAAGTCAAGAAACTCGACTGATGGCCAAGAAGGTTCTGACAATCATCAAGCTGCAGATCCCCGGCGGGCAGGCCAACCCGGCGCCGCCGGTCGGTCCTGCGCTCGGGCAGCACGGCGTCAACATCATGGAGTTCTGCAAGGCCTTCAACGCGCAGACCCAGGCCGAGAACGGCCGCATCACTCCGGTCGAGATCACGGTCTACGAGGACCGCTCCTTCGACTTCATCACCAAGACTCCGCCGGCCGCCGTCCTGATCAAGGAGGCGCTGCGGATCGAGAAGGGCTCGGGCGAGCCGAACCGCGAGAAGGTCGGCCGGCTGACCCGCGACCAGGTGCGCGCGATCGCGGAGACGAAGATGCCGGACCTGAACGCGCGAACCGTCGACCAGGCGATGCGGATCATCGCGGGCACTGCACAGTCCATGGGCGTCGAGACCGACATCCTCTAATGGCGCACGGCAAGAACTATCGGAACGCGAAGTCGCTCTTCGACCGCGAGCACGAGTACTCGCCGGTCGAGGCCGTCCGCCTGCTCAAGGAGATGCAGACGGCGAAGTTCGACGAGACCGTCGAGGTGCATTTTCGGCTCGGCCTGAACGTCCGCCACGCCGATGAGCAGCTCCGCGGCACGCTCATGCTTCCCCACGGAACCGGCAAGGAGGCGACGGTGGCCGTCTTCGCCGAGGGCGAGAAGGCCAAGGAGGCGCAGGAGGCCGGCGCCGACGTCGTCGGCTCGGCGGATCTGGCCAAGCGGGTCGAGGAAGGCTTCACCGACTTCGACGTCGCGATCGCCACGCCGGACCAGATGGGGAACGTCGGCAAGCTCGGCCGTATCCTCGGCCCCCGCGGTCTGATGCCGAACCCGAAGACCGGGACGGTGACGATGGACGTGGCGAAGGCCGTGAGGGATGCCAAGGCGGGCAAGCTCGAGTACAGGACGGACCGCGGCGCGTGCGTTCACGTCGCGATCGGCAAGAAGAGCTTCGACCAGCGCCAGCTCGTCGAGAACTATGCAGCGCTCCTCGACGAGATCGTCAAGGCGAAGCCGGCGGCCGCGAAGGGCCGTTACATCCGGCAGATCACGCTCGCGACTACCATGAGCCCAGGCATCCGGGTCGACACCGCGAAGACCCGGGGCATCGTCGAAGAGTTGGAGGAGTCACAGCAAGAAGCAGTTCCGGCTTAGTCAAAGCCCGTCGCCTGAGACAGCTGGCGGCTCGAGAGAGCAGAAGCCCAGTCGAGGCGGATCGGTGAAGAGGTTTCCCTCCTTCAGCGAGCCCGCCTGTGTGCGGGCTCGATTCGTTTCGAGGAGGTGAGTTGGTGAAGAAAGAGGACAAAGAGCGAGTTGTCGCCGAGTTGACCGAGCGGCTGCGCTCGACCGAGACGCTGCTCGTGGCGGACTACCGCGGCTTGACCATGCCCCAGATCGACGAGCTCCGCTCCAAGCTGATCGAGCACGGCGCGCGCTTCGCGGTCGTCAAGAACACGCTCACGAAGCGTGCGGCGGAGGCTGCCGGATCGGACACGCTCCTCGCACTGCTCGAGGGGCCCACAGCGATCGCGTTCCTCGAATCCGACGGTGATCCGGTCGCGGTTGCGAAGGCTCTCGTGGACGCCGCACGCGATACCCGTGTGCTCGAAATTCGTGGGGGAATGCTCGAGGGCCGGCCGATCGAGGCCGCCGAGATCGAGTCCCTCGCGAAGCTGCCGCCGCTCGACATCCTGCGGAGCCAGGTGCTGGCGACGGTCATCGCCCCGATCACGGGGATCGTCGCCCTATTCACGGCGCCGCTCCAGGATCTGTACGGCCTGATCGACGCCCGCATCGAGCAGCTGCAAGACCAAGGTGACACCTCGGCAGCCTCGGCTCCCGAGGCCGAGGTAGCACCGGAATCCGAAGCAGAAGCAGTAACGCCAACCGAAAATCCACCCGATTCGGATGCGTCAGCATCCGAATCGGAGCAAGAACAGGAGGAGCAGTAATGGCCGCTAGCGCGACCGACAAGGTGTTCGACGAGCTCGGCAAGATGACCGTGCTCGAGCTCGTCGAGTTGAAGAACAAGATCGAGGACGAGTGGGGCATCACCGCCGCCGCTCCGGTCGCGGTTGCCGCGCCGGGCGCCGCGGGAGCCGGTGGCGACGGCGCCGCAGCGGAGGAGAAGTCGGCGTTCGACGTCGTCCTCACCGCGGCCGGTGGCCAGAAGATCCAGGTGATCAAGGTCGTCCGGGCGATCACCGGTCTCGGCCTGAAGGAGGCGAAGGACCTCGTGGACGCGGCACCGAAGCCGGTCAAGGAGGGGGTCCCGCAGGACGAGGCCGACTCGATCAAGGCCCAGCTCGAGGAAGCCGGGGCGACCGTCGAGGTCAACTAGTCCCCGGCTCTGGCCTTCAGGAGCCTGGCCAAGAGGGCCCAGAACGGGCCCTCTTGGCTTTCCGTGGCGAGGCGCGCTACACTGCCCACCAGCATTCGGCGGATTCCGCAGGGTTCCCCTTGCGCAGAAGCGCAGTGGTCGGGTACCCTGGCGGGTTGCGCCGCTATACCGCTGTCCATGCCCGTCCGCCCGCCGTTCCAGTTCTCGAACCACATTTTTAAGGGAGGCTTCATCTCTTGACGACCAAGGTCGCTGCGCCCAGCGCGCGCACCACTTTCTCGCGCCTCAAGCACGTCCTCGACCTTCCGAACCTGATCGACATCCAGAAGGCCTCGTTTCAGTGGTTCCTGGACGAAGGTCTTCGCGAGACGATCGACGACATTTCGCCGATCGAGGACTACACCGGCACCCTCGCCGTCGAGTTCGGGGCCTACAAGTTCGGAGAGCCCCAGTTCTCGATCAAGGAGTGCCGTGAAAAGGACCTGACCTACCAGGCACCGCTCTCGATGACCGTCCGCTTCGTGAACAAGGAGACGGGCGAGATCCGCGAGCAGACG
>WNGO01002806.1_pt1 | contig 12376 bp, 7 predicted proteins | sample 5400511 | NCBI WGS metagenome assembly WNGO01 (sample SAMN13153380, study PRJNA577476) | soil metagenome | isolation source: 20 cm soil or saprolite under Garry oak tree replicate 2 | place: USA:California | collected 2016-06-15
TTTGCCAGGCGCGCGGCCAAGCTTCCCAAGGCGTCGCGCTGGGATTGTGGGATTACATGCCCGTACACAAGTAACGAGGAGGAACAGAGATAAATGCCGAGCCTGGCCAAAGCCTACATCGCGATGATCGTCGCCGGGGCTGCCGCCGTATTAGATCCTGGCATCTCGTCTCAATTGCTTTCGGCTTGAGTCAAACATGAAACCTGCATCGAATCTGAAGCTCGCTTCCATGAACGCGGTGCGTCCAGCCTTGACGCGCCAGCCCACGGTCGAAAAACGCCGCAGCTCGCAGCGCGTTCTGCTGCGCATGCCGGTTACCGTTCACGTCGCGGGGAGGCAGGCTGCCATTTCGGGCTTCACGCAGGCCGTCAGCGCCAATGGCGCCGTCGTCATTCTTCCTGAGGGCCTCGCCGCCGGCAGCAAGATGATCCTTGAAAACCCCAGTACAAAGCACCGCGTTGAAGCGCACGTTGTTCGCCCGCCACAGTTCAGTCCCGAAGGCTCCCTGGTTCCGATCGAGTTCCTGTCTCCCGCTTCTCAGTTCTGGAATGTCGTCTTTCCACCTTAAGCGGCGAACGGCCTATACCAAGCCAGTTCGCCCTTACTGCGCTAGTCCGCTTGTGCCCGAGAGTGACGTGGAACTCGTTCCGAAAATCATCCCCGCCTTCTTTCTTTTGAAATATCGCCTAGTGAAAAGCGTTGGCACAAAGTGAGGAATGGCGCCTTCGCTTCAAGCAACCATTTTGCGCAGGTTCCTAAATCTTCTCGGATATCACGAGGCTCAGGGCAGTCTGCTCGGAATCGCAATCCTGTTAGCCGCAGCAGTCGTGATGCCTTGGCTGACCAGCCAGAAACGGAATCTGGCAGTCGTTACGGCGAGCGCCGCCCCAAGAGCGGATGCTGCTGAATCTGCTCCGTGGTTACATGGCGTGGATTGCTCTTGCGGGACTCGCGGCGAACCCCATTTGCAGTAAACCGTGGGCTGACCCTATCGCTGCTCTTGCTCTGATTCCCGTCATCTTGCGCGAAGGATGGGAAGCCGTACATTCATCTATATTGGGATGTCAGTGTTCTCCAAACTCCGTTTGAGAACAGCTCTCTACCATTTGGTCCCGTGTACCCGCCGTGTACCTCAGTTGCGCGAATCCGGTGTTTTTGGCGTTTTTCGCGTTTAATAGAATCAATAACTTACCCAGGATCAATGGGGCTCCGAATTCCGACTCCCCCGCCGCCCTCGCATCAGAAAACAGAGACAGTTCAGGCTTGGCAACATCGTCTCAAGCATGTTCACGCCCGTACTTGCTAAGCACACCAAGCACTTGAGCCTTGTGGACATCCTCTCGGTTGGCGTAGACCGTATGCAGCGGAACTTCGAGCCGATGAGGAAACAGGTCGAGGTCTGGAAGGGGACACGTCTTCCAGACGATGCCGCGAAGCTCGTCGTATACCGGGCCTTTGTGGAAGGCGAGTTGGATGTTCCCCAGCATCTCGCCCGCCGGGTAGGCAACCGCGAAGCTGGCATCGTTCCTAGAACCGGTGACCACCTGACCGAACTAAGTTGGTTGTTGTGGACAGGCTGTGAAGGAACGTCAATAGCCGCGATTTGGTGTGCTGAGGTAGCTTGCGCCCCCAAACCATAAACGCGATCCCAGAAATGATCTACCGACAAACACTTCGTTGAGCCCCGCCAAAAACGTACTTTTGACAATTTCCGTTTGACATGAGCGCAGTTAGGGCTTAAATAGTTCGAGTAAGGAGGAGGTTGCTCGGTGAGTGCTTGATGTCGAGGAATGCCCCCCCGGTGCATGGCTCGCATGGATTCACTCAGTTCGTTGTGAACTTCGTCCTGAGAAGCGATTAGTCGTCGCGGGTTCGCTTTTTAGATTTGGTTTCGTCAGGGTCCAAATCTTCTTTTTCGCAGCTCAACCACGTTGTTTAGGCTCGATCCCGCTTCGGGGAGGAAATCTTGAGGGCCTGCACACTCCTCTTAACCCATTTACCGGCAAAGCGATGCGCTCTCTTCTGCCTTGCCAACATTCTGGCCGCTACTCTTTCCGTTTGTTCGTGCCTCGCTCCTGCCGTTCGGTGTAGCGTTCCCTCTGATTCTTTGCCATCAGACGCCAAGGTCGGGTCACGCGAATCGGCGAGTGTTACGATTCCAGGCCCGTTGCGCTCCTTTCTACGCATGGCAGGGATCAGCCAGAAGGTCTCGCCTGAAGAAGTTATACCTTTGCTGGCTCACAACGTATTCGCATTGGGTTATAACAACGGCCAGCGGTCGGAATTTCTTATTCTCTTGACCCGCTATGTGCGGCAGGCGCGAGAATTGGCGACTCTGGCAGGCCCCGCTGCCGTCATTCATGTTTCTACCTGCGAGGAAGCGAAACCGCTGTTGAAAGTCCTGGGTTATCGAACGCGGGCCGATTGCGGGCAGCGTAGCACTTTTTTAGAGACCGCCGATCCACAAAGAGCCTTTCTCACCATCGACTCTGGATTCCCCCTGCCAGACCTTGAAAAGAGTCTCCAAGAGGGCCGGGCCTTCACGTACTCGTTCTCGATGTCGCGCGTACCTGCGCCGCCCGTGGAGATCGACTGGACCAAGAAAGGAGAAAAAATTGATCCACTGGACATGCTCTTGGACGACCCGGAGCTGGCCCGCTTCTACTGGGCGTTGGCGCGGATGGATGCCGAAACTTTATCCGCCTTGCGGCAATCGAACGCGCTGAAAAAAATGGTTCCGCAAGCCGCGGCATTGGATTTTTATGGCAGCCACATCTGTATTCGGTCTGGGCGAGTGGTCGTGCCTGGGGGATCCGCTGCGCGCCCCGCTTGGAAAGAACTGGTCGGAGCGAGCCCTGACTCTCCGGAAGATTTCATCCCTAAATTGTTCGCGAAGGACAGCGGCTGGCTTGCGGCGTATTTTGACGACCTGTCGAGTGTACGTCCATCACAGCAAACTCATTTCACCGAGCCTGGCCGGCTGCGTCATTTTTATGAGATGTTCCGCGGAAAAGACTCTTCCGATGCCAGAACGGGCGTATTTCGGCGAGACGCAGGTCTGTTTCTTCTGCTAACCCGGCTTCGGTGGGGGCCGAACGGCGATCCATACGTTCCTGGAAATCTCGAGGTATGGAAGAAAGTCTTTCAACAAAAGACGGATTCGAAGATTATCCGCGATTGGGGCCGCAGGGCGGCATACTGGAAACACCCAGGTCAATTGCTGGAAGCCCTGTGCGCGATTTCCCGCGAGCCCACTGACGCAGGCCCGTTGCAAAGCTATTTGATGCTTAGTGAACTCGACGGCAAGCGCTCACCGGAGGATCGCCTTAGGCCTGAGACGGTGGCCTTGCTAGCCAGCAAGTTCTCAGAGTTCAGCGACCAATATCTGGTCTTTTCAGAATTTCCAGATTTGGACGATGCTTCCATTGCTGCCTTCCTCCAGGTTGTAACTGGTCTTAACGGTATTTCCAAGAACACTTTACGGGGCAACGCTATCGGAACCTTTCAGGCTAGCGTCGGACTCTGGCAGATATTGGCGCGTCAAGGTGAAATACCTGGCGCCGCTTTGAACGATTCTTGGCAAAAGTTGATGAGGCCCTTTGGCAAGATCGGCTCTTCAACGCAGCTTTTCGATGCAGGCCGCACTGCCCTGAAAGAGCTGGCGCTCGCCGCAACCGGTAAAGCCGATGCTTCTCAAGACAAAATCATCAATCTGCTTGCGGGTCCCCCCCAGTCAGCTCCGGAAGCCCAGCGCATCCATGAACTGATCGCCACCAGAATCCGATCCGTTTTGGATGGGCAGCGCTTGGTCTCTCTCGACACGCTCTTAGCCCTGGGCGAAGGCCTGCGTGAGGGCGCGCAGGGAACCATCTCAAGCAATAACTTGCTTCCGTTGGCTGGGGAACTCAGGGAATTCGAGTTGCCCCAGCCAATTTTCCGAAATAGCGAGAGGGATCGGTGGGCCGCTGGAATTTACAATAACCGCCATACGGAATTGCAGATGCGCACCAACCTGGCGAAGATAATTAAGTCGCCGAGTTCTTCCGAACAACTGGTGGAAGCCCGTGGCCAACTCGCGCCCTTTTTGCGAGACACTCTAGTAGGCCTGAATTACGCCTACTATGAACCTCCCGGCGCCCAGATTCTCCACCATAATCCTCTTTTTGTTCGCTCGCATGATTTTGCGGGAGATACAGTCATCGGCCTGGGGCGACTTTGGCAAGCGCCCCAGTTGTTCGGAGCAGGCTCCCCGGCGGGCGGAGGCGCACACTTGGTGGGATCTCTGGCCGATTTACCTTACGTGCTTGCCACCGCAGAGCAGGATTTCATCGCGCCGCAGAACGTGCAGGCCCTGATCTGGCGAGAGTTGGTACCGGGCCTTTTGACCAGCTCCGTCGTGCCTCGATGGTGGAACGTAAGCCAAAATGAGCTTCACGCTGTCAGGTTGTATCAACAGTGCGGCGAGGAACTTTTGGCGGCTTCCGCTCAGAATGATGAAGTGCTGCATAAAGTCATGAATATCCTGTCCGATCGTATGATTCCGCAGCGCTCCGAAAGAGTGGAACAGGTTCTGAGTTCAGGACACTTGCCCGAAGTGCTTTCGGACCTGATGCCTGCGGACACTTTCTATCTGGCAGCTGAATATCAACGTAGATTTCCGCAACAGCCCGGCTCCTTCGGACCGTCCGGTAAAGAGCTTGCAACTCTCTCTGAGCGCTACCCCAACGAGGTGAACTGGGAACGTTTGTCGCGAGACTTTGGAGTGCCACATCGCATCTTGGCGCAGAGTTACGCGCGCGAGCTGCTGAATCTGCCGCCGCTCCCAGTTTTCATGGGCTACTCCAGCCGCTTGTTGGCTGAGACCTGGGATTCCAACAACCTATACTGGGCCCGCCTGGCCGACGAAAAAGGTTATTCACCGGAGATGCTGAACCGCCTGGTTCCTGAACTCACGCGTCGCATGGTCGCGAAGATTTTTGCCACTGATTTCGAGGATTGGCCGGCGCTGCTGCGCGCCGCTCGGGAAACCGGTGAAGAGTTCCGGCAGGGCAAGATCGTTGCCTTGTCAGGAAATGACAGTTTTTCCGAGCCCTAGACCGTTCTGTTGGCTCAATTTTTGACCAGACCGTTACCGCCGAAAAAATACAATACGGCGCGATATGGGATGCAGACCTATGGAAAAACGAAATCTCTTGATCGTGGCAGTTCTTTTGGGACTAGTGCCTCTTTGCATCTTTCCGACCAGTGCGCAGCAAGAAGCTACGCGCCTTCGCGTTGTCGTCAACTTGGTGCAGTTGAATGTGGCCGTGACCGACAATAAAGGCAACTATGTAACAGATCTTCAACCTCTGGATTTCGCGATAACCGAAGATGGCATTCCGGAGAATATTGCCACATTCGAAGAGGGAAATGGTCCGACAACCAGATTAGTAGACGTTACCGCGGGCGTTGGCAAGGACGGTCCGGACGAGCCTGCGTCAGCGCAGGGGCATAGTCGGATCCGGGATTCGGTGTCGGGCTCTTCTTTGGAGGACCCGCCCGAGACATTGGGTGCGACCCTTGCCGGCGCCAATGTTTTTATCTTGTTCGATACCAGCAATTACATGTACCGCGGCTTCGTTTTCGCGCAAGATGCCATCGCCGATTTCGTTCGCTCTCTACAAACTGCGGACAAAGTAGCTTTCTATTCGTATAGCCGCGACCTTTACCGGGCCGCGGCTTTGACCTCCGACCGGTCGGAAGTAGTGCGCGGCGTGCGCACGAGCGTGGCAGGGGACGATGCGGCGCTCTATAACTCGTTGTTGTTGACGGTTCAGGATGCCGGCCAGTATCCAGGAAGAAAGGTGATCGTAGTGTTCTCCAACGGCCCCGACAATTCCAGTGCGGTGCCCCCTGAGGATGTCGCCGAGTTGGCCCAATCGGCAGGCATACCTATCTACATGATAAGCACTACCGAGGCGCAGCTTGAGCCGGTTTCTACCGCTGTTTTTGAGCGTATGAGTGCGGCCACTGGCGGCAAGGCCTATTTTGCCAAGAGTTGGCGGGATGAAAAGAAAGCGTTTGCCTCTATCCGGGACGATTTAGCACATCTTTATTCGTTCAGCTATTATCCCAAGACGAATCCCAATCGTGGATGGCGCTCTATCAAAGTACAACTGGTAGGCGAACGCTTGAAGAAATATCACGTCCGGACGCGGAACGGATATCGTCTCAGACCAAACCGGTTTTCAGTAGGCAATGTGCGAGCGTCCACTTCAGGGTCTGTTCCGAACTGATGCACAAGAGGATCACCCATCGTAGGCTTTGGAAATAGGCAACCAGCCTTGTGCTTCACTATGCTATCAAAGCGAATTTAATTGCACGGATTTCAACTCTCGCTCTGTTCGCGCCTTGTCCGTTCTATAGCTTAGCAACATTGTCCCAGGTGCTTTCACTCCGGTGCTAGCGAAGCACACAAAACACCTCAGTCTCGTTGACGTGCTCTCAATCGGAATCGATCGGATTCAGCGAAATTTCGAGCCCATGAAGAGACAGGTCGAGGTCTGGAAGGGCACGCGAGTTTGGGACGAATCAGCAAAACTGGTCATCTACCGCGCGTTCGTGCGGGGTGAGTTGGATGTTCCCAAGCACCTGGCCCGGCGAGTTCACGGCCCTCTATTTCAATCCACAGGTCGAGGAATTCGCCCCACGGCCGACATGGAGTCTCTCCAACGCGTTCACAAGTGCGTTCAAGGAACTTGACCCGATTCCCCAGTCAAGGCGACGGCAAGGCTTACATCCTTTCTGGAGCGGGCGGCAGTACCCTCAAATTAGTCGTGCGAAGCCGTACAAGCACGCGCGCGGAAGCTCTCCAACCTCGTCCAGCAAGATCGTTCCGCCATCGGAGGATTCGAAGCGACCGAGCCGTTTCTGTAATGCGCCCGTGAAAGCACCCTTTTCGTGTCCGAACAATTCAGACGCGATCAGCGACGGCGGAATCGCGGCACAATTGACGCGAATGAAGGCACGATTCGCGCGCTTCGACCGATTGTGGATCGCGCGCGCGATCAATTCCTTACCGGTTCTCGTCTCGCCTTGTATCAGCACAGTGGAATCAGTCGGTGCCACCTTTGAGATTTGAGCCAGTATCTCCCGCAGCGCCTTCGACGTTCCAACAATTTCTTCGAACATCGAGGAACGGACAATGTCTTCGCGCAATGCGACGGCTTCGTTTCGCATGCGATCTTCGCCACGCTTGCGGTCGTCGATGTCGGTAGCCGTTGCGAACCAACGGACAATCTCCCCGTCATCACTAACTATCGACTTGTACCGAAAGAGGAACCACCGGAACTGGCCATCTTTACCTAGAAGTCGTTTTTCCGACTCGAACGGAACTCCTCTTGAGAAACCGGCGCTTCGTTCGCTCTGAACTCTTTCCAAATCGTCCGGATGAACATCTCTTTTCATCCGCTGTTGATCTCCGCCACCCTTCATTTCTTCGAGCGTGAAGCCTTTATAGTCGAGCATCGTCTGGTTGGCCTGAAGCAGTTTTCCTTGCCTGTCCAGGACAAGAACGTGCTGAGGAAGGAAATCTATGAGCTGCCGCAACTCACGCTCATCCCGCCGAAGTTTATTCTCGGCCTGCTTGCGATCCTCAATATCCGTGCCCGTCGCGTACCACCGAATGACGCTTCCTCTCTCATCGAGTAAAGGGTTGTACCGGATCAGAAACCACCGATATTTACCGTCTTTCCCCCGAGCGCGCTGCTCGTTTTCGAACGGAACCGAGCCAGAGAGACCTCTCAGCCGCTCTTCGCGAAGTCTCTGAACGTCTTCTGGATGGAACAAGCGGTCCCGGGAGTTATCGGCGCGCACTTCGTCCAGAGACAGCCCCGTGTACTCAAGTGCCACGCGATTTGCATAAATGGCCTTGCCGTCGGGATTCAAAACCAAGATTGTTTGGGGAATAAGGTCAATCATTCGCCGCAGCTCTTCTTCGTCCGGTAGGAGTTTGGGCTCAGTGAGCTTTAGGTCACCAGCACCGGCAGCAGTTGCCAGTTCCTGAGGTGTGGCACCACGGGTAGGTGTGGGGTTCCGCTCACCACGCTCTTGCTGCACGTCAACTTGTCGAGTCTCTGGCGGCATAGCGGGCCTACGTGCATTGTAGTGAGATTTCTATAGAAGGCCAAAGGATTCGAACAGGGCGTCGTAGGCCGAGCAAATTCGTGCGAGCCGACCAACGATCCGAGGCGCAAATCCGCTCATGGTTCCTGAATCCCGGGCATAACTGGCCAATCGTGATTCCCGCGCAGGCTTAACTCATTCTCCATGGGCCAGTTAGGAGCGCGTGCACAGATTGGACCAGTTATGCCGGAAATTACCGGCCAAACTGCTTGATCCTAGGGCGCTTACGCGCGATTCCAGGTCCAAGCAGATTTGGACCGGTAATTTTTAGCAACTCAGAAGCAATCCACTTTGACAAAAAACGCGATTTCTGTGGAAGGGGCGCTTCCCGACGGCGTCTTCCGGCTAAAGGGGAGGCGGTAGGTTTCTTCCCCACGTCCCAGACGATGGATTTCGTTGCTGCAACTGCACTTGCTGAATTGTCTAGGCGGCAGAGGGCGACGAATGGACCTCGATAACGCTAAGCCATTTTCTAAGAGTGCGGCGGCTACATCCCAATGCGATTTCGGGACTGCAGCTATTTCCTTATGTTCAGGCCTCCTAGTTTGCTTGCCTCCCGGATCGCTCCTACCGCTGTCAGTTTCCCAACAGGGCAGCTGAGGCGTTTACATCCGAGCAGAACGTGCGTTGTTGCCTTCGCACGCATCGGATATGCTATCGGCCGACTACAGGCAATTAACCGAACGGGGACTCTCACCCAGCTAGATTCGCAGTTTTGTCGACTGCTCCCAATTCCCGCCGCCCCTACCAACCATCCCATTTGCTCACAATGACTTAGCGATTTCGCGCGGCGGCAAATGGCGGCAATCAGAAATAAACTGAGCCTCTTGGGTGGCGCCTAGGCTCCGCTGAAAGCGAAGACAACCTCGATTTGCCGTCGCTGTGAACTGCCCAGATCGTCTCAATCGAGAGTCATCCCGGAATCATACAGCTAAGTCTTCGTCAACCATGCCCCTGGATTGCTCTCTCGTTAACTAACAAGGCCGAATCCCAGTGAATATCCGGTTTGAACCTATATTATGGGTGTATCCGATCACCGAAGTCGTTTCATTGCTCTCGGGCGGATCAGGAGACGACGCGGATCTTCGATGGTAATGCCAAGCTTGAAGTCTGGAAGTGGTGCCGCTCGCCGTCGATTCTGGTTGGCGATGTCCGGGTTTGTCATGGCGCTGGCGCTAATGCCCTTTTCCTACAAAGTCGAACGTCGCCTGGAGACAGCTGCTCACATCAAGGGCGGAGAATCCGAAAAAGTTGACAAGGAACTGGCGCAGCGTTTCCAGTCTCCCTACGCCCACCGCCTGGTTGTGGCGATCAGTGGTATTCCCGATCCGGATTCTGCAGAAAGCGCAGATGCATTGAGCTTCTTAACCAGTTCATTGCGTGGCGTGCCTGGAGTGTCGGGCGCGGTCTCGAGTCTGGATTGGCCAGATCCTCTGTTCACTGGGAACAATGGCGGGGCCTTGATCATCGTCGGGTTGGACCCGCACGATAAAGCTGTCGAGGCGTTGGTCCCGATACTGAGGGCAAAAGCAGACTGGATGGAAGGTCAGCTAAGGTCACAATACCCCAATATCAAGCTGGAGATTACGGGTGAAACACCACTGACCTTCGATCTTCGTAAGGTCAGCGCCGATGACGTCAAACATGCCGAAGAACGAGCGCTGCCGGTAACGCTCTTGCTGCTGTTGCTGGCTTTCGGAAGTCTTGTTGCCGCGCCATTGCCGCTGGGAATTGGAGTACTCTCCATCTCGATGGCGCTGGGTGCGGCTGCGCTGCTCGCGCACTATCTGCACCTGTCGATTCTGGTGCAGAATCTGGCGACGATGCTCGGCCTTGGCTTGGGCATCGACTATGCATTGCTGATAGTGAGCCGATTTCGCGAAGCATTGGCCGAGGGATATGATCCCGGCCAGGCTGCCGATACTGCTGCCGGGCAAGCGGGGAAGACACTGCTAATCTCGGCCACGACAGTGGCGATCGGATTTTCAGCGCTGCTGACTGTGCCCATCAGCGAACTGCGCTCCATCGGAATAGCCGGCCTGCTGGTAACCGTTCTGAGCGTTGTACTGTGTACATTCATTCTGCCTTGGGTGCTTGGTCTGCTCGGGCATCGCATCAATGCCGCCAGAGTGCGTCTTCCCGGCAGACAATTCAAAACGCGCGAAAGCCTCTGCGCGGCGAGCGAGCGGTGGGTACGGTGGGGCAGCATCATAACGCGCTGGCCCTGGACAGCTCTGCTTGTCGCCGGGGTTCCGCTACTGATCCTCGCATTCCAGGCAAGGAGAATCTCTCCCGGGATTCCTGACCACGATTCGCTCCCGGCCGCAGCCGAGTCGGTGCGAGCGCTGCGCACACTGCAAGGCATGGGAAGGTCGGGTATTGTGCAGTCCCTCCGAGTGGTCCTGGAGTTGCCGCCGCAGTCTCCGCCGCTCTCACCGGCTGGCTGGCTGGCCGTCAGCCGCTTGACGAAACGCTTCCAGAGCGATCCTAGAGCGGAAGAAGTCTTATCTCTTCCAACCCTCGCGGGAATGTCTGACACTGCTGATGAAATCGACGATCTGCCCCAGCCAATCCGCGAAAGTTTTCTTAGTAGCGATGGCCAAGCTACGTTGATTGAGTTGCTGCCCACCGCCACTCTTCCGCCCAACGAACAGATACGATGGGTACGAGAGGTGCGTTCCTCTGATATCGCGGCGATAACCGGAGTGCCCGGCGCGGTGCTGCGCGTCGGCGGCATACCCGCACTCGACGCAGATTATGACTCGGTCGTAAAAGCGCGGTTGCCGAGTGTGGTCCTTGGCGTCGTATTGGGGAGCTTGCTGGCGCTCCTGATCGGGTTACGTTCCTTATTTGCGGCTCTCAAAGCAATTTTGCTTAATCTGCTGTCCGTTGGCGCTTCTTTCGGCGCGTTAGTTGTCGTTTTTCAGGAAGGCCACGGTAGCAAACTCTTTGGGCTCGACGGACCGACCGGCACCGTATACCCGATCGTGCCGATTCTCTCGTTTGCCATCGTCTTCGGATTGAGCATGGACTACGAGGTCTTCCTGGTCGCCCGAGTCCTGGAAGAACGGCGGTGCGGCCTATGCGAAAGATCAGCGGTGATCGAGGGCCTCGCGCGTACGGCCGGGCTCATCACGAGCGCCGCGGCAATTATGATTGCCGTGTTCACCGCATTCACCGTGGGAGGCTTTCTGGTCGTCCAAATGCTCGGCTTTACGCTCGCCGTGGCGGTGTTCATTGATGCGACAGCGGTGCGGATGATTGTCGGGCCGGCACTATTGAAACTTGCTGGCGACTGGAATTGGTGGCCCTTTGGCCTATATGGGGCTCCAGCAACGTCTGAAAAGAAACTTATGCCATGACGGCGAACACCGGGGATGCTCCAGTGACAGCACAGGGCCTTGCAACAGCCTAAGTAAGCGCTTCGATTTATTTCACTTTCTTGCCTTGAGCGCTGAACTGGCTGAGATCAAAATCCTTGCGTCCAAGATTTGCCTTTCCCGAGCCCCCTTCGATTACAAGAATCGAGGAGCCGGGCTTGCCCTGCAGCTTTGCCTCCACTTGCGTCGCAGACCAAACGCCGCCGATCTGCCGAAGCCCATAGTAAATGAATTCCTTCTGCTGTCCCGTCCCCCGAAGCGTCTTTACCACATGCACAGGATACAAAATGCCGCGGTCAATCCACGATGTTACCGAATCATAGTAAGTCCGGTCTTGAGAGCCGGACTTGCTCTTCAGGACAAAGCAATCCCGTGCGCCATATTTCTCCGCCGGCAGGGCTTCCTGATTCTTCCAGAAAAACTGGTTCTCGACCATGTCTTCATAGGAGAAGTCAGTTCCCACGAGTGGGTCGTTCCAACGTTCGAAGGGCAACACGCTAGCGGTCTTCTCGCCAGGAAGTACCGCCTCGATGGTCACGTGCCCGGTCACGCTCATATGCAAAAGAAGGCTCGTCTTCTCTGAGCCAGGCCCCGAGATCTCGCATACCAGACGCAGACCATCGGGAAACCAGTGAGCTTTGCCGACAAACTTGTAGTTCGTGCGCTTGCCATTGCCTTCCACCCGTGTGACCCGCCCGGTCATGCGGTAGTCCAATTTCTCAATACGCTGGCGCGAGCCAGTCAGCGCCGTGTCCTGGTCAGGATTCGCCGCAAAGGCCCGCGATGGATGCACCAGCGAGAACAGCACGAGCAAAGCGATGGACCCTTGAATC
>WNGO01002639.1_pt1 | contig 12373 bp, 7 predicted proteins | sample 5400511 | NCBI WGS metagenome assembly WNGO01 (sample SAMN13153380, study PRJNA577476) | soil metagenome | isolation source: 20 cm soil or saprolite under Garry oak tree replicate 2 | place: USA:California | collected 2016-06-15
GCGCCGCTCGTGTTCCGGTACTGGGAGTGGATGCCGGTCGGCGACCTGCGGATCGACTTCGCCCTGCAGCTCGACCAGCTCTCGGCCGTGATGGTGCTGGTCGTGACCGGAGTCGGCGCGCTGATCCACGTCTTCAGCGTCGGCTACATGCACGAGGACGCCGGATACGCGCGCTACTTCGCGTACCTCAATCTGTTCGTGTTCTTCATGCTAGTGCTCGTGCTGGGGGCGAGCTTCCCCGTGATGTTCGTGGGGTGGGAGGGAGTCGGCCTGTGCTCCTACCTGCTCATCGGATACTGGTTCAACGAGCAGATCAACGCCGATGCCGGCAAGAAAGCGTTCATCGTGAACCGCATCGGCGACGTCGGCTTTCTGATCGCGATGTTCTTGATCTTCCGCGCGACCGGCTCGCTCGATTTCGGACCGGTGTTCGCCCGGGCGGGCGCGGTGTTCACGCCCGCCGGAGCCACAGTCACCGCCGTCACGCTGTTCCTGTTCCTCGGTTGCACCGGAAAGTCGGCGCAGATCCCCCTGTTCACGTGGCTGCCGGACGCGATGCAGGGCCCGACGCCGGTGTCGGCGTTGATCCACGCGGCGACGATGGTGACGGCGGGCGTCTATCTCGTGGCGCGCTGCAACGTGCTGTTCGCGCTGTCGCCGCTCGGCAGTGCGACCGTCGCCGGGGTCGGGGCCCTCACGGCCCTGTTCGCGGCCACCATCGCGCTGAAGCAGTGGGACATCAAGCGCGTGCTGGCGTATTCCACGATCTCCCAGCTCGGCTACATGTTCCTGGGCGTCGGCACGGGCGCGTACGCCGCCGGGATCTTCCACCTCGTGACGCACGCCTTCTTCAAGGCGCTGCTGTTCCTGGGCTCGGGCAGCGTGATCCACGCCATGCACGACGCGTACCACCTCACCCACGCCCACGACGACGCGCAGGACATGCGGAACATGGGCGGGCTGCGACGCCATCTCCCCTGGACCGCCACCCTCATGTGGATCGCGACCCTGGCGATCGCCGGCATCCCGCCGCTCTCGGGATTCTTCTCCAAGGATGAGATCCTCGGGGCGGCGTTCGCGCTCGGGACGGCCGAGCCCGTCTGGCTCGTGTACTGGGCGATGGGCGTCGCGGCGGCCTTGCTCACGGCGTTCTACATGACGCGACTGATGCTGTACACCTTCCACGGCCCGAACCGTACGGGCGAGCGCGAGCGAGCGCACCTGCACGAGGCGCCGTGGGTGATGACGGGCCCGCTCGTCGTGCTGGGCGCCCTCAGCCTCGCGGGGGGCGTGCTCAACCTCCCCGAGCTGGTGGGCGGTAAGCCGTGGCTCGAGCATTGGCTCGCACCCGTGACCGCGCTCGCGGACCGGATGCGCCCGGTCGTCGAGCTGTCGCCCGCCGTCGAGTGGACGCTGGTGGGCGGCGCCGTGCTCGTGGCGGCGCTCGGCATGCTCGGCGCGGTGCGCTTGCTCCGCCCGGAGGCGCTGGTGGCGGCCCGGCTCGCGCCCCCGGAGACCGGCCTGGGACGCGTCCTGTGGAAGAAGTGGTACGTCGACGAGATCTACGACGCCGCCATCGTGCGCCCCATCCACTGGCTGGCGCGGGAAGTCCTGTGGAAGACCATCGACGCCCGGCTGCTGGACGGGCTGCTGGTGAACGGCAGCGCCACAGCGGTCCGGGCGCTCGGTTGGCTCGGCAGCAGACTGCAGACCGGCGAGGTGGGGTTCTACGTGGCGTTGTTCGTCGTCGGTGTACTGCTCGTGGTCGGCGCGGCGCTGCACTGAGCGATGTACGCCCAAACGGTCCTCACCGCCCTCCTCGTCTGGCCCGCGCTCGCCGCCGTCGCCGTGCTCGCGGCGCCGGTGCGCTGGGCGAAGCATGTCGCGCTCGCGGGGAGCCTGGTCGAGTTCGCGATCTCGGCGCCGCTGTGGTGGGTGTTCCAGCCCGCAGGCGGGATGCAGCTGCAGCTCGACGTGCCGTGGATCCCGAGCTGGGGGATCCACTACGCCGTGGGCGTGGACGGGATCTCGCTCTTCCTGATCCTGCTCACGACCTTCCTGGTGCCGCTCTCGATCCTGGGGAGCTACACCTACATCACGACGCGCGAGCGGGCGTTCTACGCGCTCATGCTGGTCCTCACCTCCGGCATGATCGGCGTGTTCGTCGCGCTCGATCTGTTCCTGTTCTACGTCATGTGGGACGTGATGCTCATCCCGATGTATTTCATCATCGGGATGTGGGGCGGGCAAAACCGCCTGTACGCCGCGCTCAAGTTCTTCGTGTACACGTTCTTCGGATCGCTGCTCATGCTGGTCGCGATCGTGGCGCTCGTCTACCTCGTCGCCCAGCGCACCGGCGTCTACTCGTTCTCCTACTTCCACCTGATGGGCAACGTGGGCGAGCTCGGCACGCTGGCGTTCTGGCTGTTCGGCGCGTTCTTTCTCGCGTTCGCCATCAAGGTGCCGATCTTCCCGTTCCACACCTGGCTCCCCGACGCCCATGTCGAGGCGCCGACCGCAGGCTCGGTGATCCTCGCAGCGGTGCTGCTCAAGATGGGGACGTACGGATTCTTGCGGTTCGCGCTGCCGCTGTTCCCCCGGGTGGCGCTGCACCCGGCGGTGCAGACGGCGATCGTCACGCTGTCGTTGATCGGGATCATCTACGGCGGCCTCGTCGCCATGGTGCAGCCCGACTTCAAGAAGCTGATCGCCTACTCGTCGGTGGCGCACCTGGGATTCGTGATGCTCGGCATCTGGGCCCTGACGCTGCAGAGCGTCCAGGGCGCGCTGATGGTCATGATCAATCACGGCATTTCGACGGGCGCCCTGTTCTTCCTCGTCGGCATGCTGTACGAGCGGCGGCACACCCGCCAGATCGATGCGTTCGGGGGGATCGCCAAGGTGGTGCCGCTCTTCGCCGCCGTGCTGACCATCGTGTCGCTGTCGTCGATCGGTCTCCCCGCCACGAACGGGTTCGTGGGCGAGTTCCTGGTGCTGGTCGGGGCGTTCCGGACGTATCCAGCGGCCGCCGTCATCGCCGCCGTGGGAGTGATCGTGGCGGCCATGTACCTCCTCCCCGCGCTGCAGCGCGTGATCTACAACCCGCTGGACAAGCCGGAGAACGCGCGGCTGCCGGATCTGTCGGCGCGCGAGCTCGCGGTGCTGCTGCCGCTGGTCGCTTGCATCGTGTGGCTCGGCGTGTATCCGGCGCCGCTGCTGCGGCGCATGGAGCCGAGCGCGCAGCGCTTCATCGAGACGGTGCGGCCCGCGGCCGGCGCCGCGGCGGCCGCGGCGGCCGCGGCCCGATGAACCTCGATTTTCAGGCGCTCGACCTGTCCCGCCCGGGCGACCTGCTCGTGGCGCTCGCGCCGGAGCTCGTGCTCACGCTCGCCGCGTTGCTGGTGCTCCTCGTGGTCGCCTGGCGGCACCGCACCCCGCAGGATCTGCGGCTCGCCGGCTGGTTGACGCTGGCCGGGCTGGGCGCTGCCGGCTTCGCCGCCTGGTTCCTGTGGTGGCGCGGCGCCGGGGCCGCGGGAATCCCGGCCATGATCGCGGTGGACGACTTCCGCTTCGTGGCCGACTGGCTGTTCCTCGGCACCACCGCGCTGACCGTGCTCGTCTCGTTCGACTACCTCGAGCGCGAAGCGGTGTGGGTGCCCGAGTACTTCGTGCTGCTGCTGTTCGCTACCCTGGGGATGATGCTGATGGCCGGCGCCCAGGATCTGATGGTGCTGTTCCTCGGCCTCGAGCTCATGTCGATCGCGCTGTACGTGCTCGCGGGCAGCAGCCGGCGCAGCGCCGCCGGGGCGGAGGCGGCGCTCAAGTACTTCCTGTTGGGGGCGTTCGCCTCCGGCTTCCTGCTGTACGGCATCGCGCTCGTGTACGGCGCGACCGCTACGACCAATCTCACCCTCATCGGCGTGCAGATTGCGACGCTCGGTCTGCAGCACGGCACGATGCTCGAGATCGGGCTCGGATTGCTGCTCGTCGGCTTCGGCTTCAAAGTCGCGGCGGTGCCGTTCCACATGTGGGCGCCCGACGTCTATGACGGCTCGCCCACGCCGATCGCCGGGTACATGGCGACCGCCGTGAAGGCGGCCGCCTTCGCGGCGCTATTCCGGGTGCTGGGAGAGGCGTTCGCCGCCGTCCCCGCCTGGCATGCGATCGTGTGGTGGCTGGCCGTCGTCACCATGGTGGTGGGCAACCTGATCGCGCTGGCGCAGCGCACCCTCAAGCGACTGCTGGCGTACTCATCGATCGCGCACGCGGGCTACCTGCTCGTCGCCGTGGCGACGGGCACCGCCGCCGGCGCAGCCGCCTTCCTCTTCTATCTGGTCGCCTACACCCTGATGACGCTCGCAGCATTCGCCCTGCTCGCCGCCAAGGGAACCAACGGGGAGCGCGACGTCCGGATCGACGATCTCGCCGGGCTCGCCCACCGGCGGCCGTGGCTCGCGCTCGCGCTGGCGGTGTGCATGCTCTCCTTGCTCGGCATTCCGTTCACCGCGGGCTTCATCGGCAAATGGTACATCCTGGTGGCGGCCACCGCGTCGGGGCAGGTGCTGCTCGCCGCGGTCCTGGTGCTCGCCAGCGTGATCTCGGCAGGCTACTATCTTCCCGTGATCATGGCGATGTACATGCAGCCCGAGCCCTCCGCCGAGGCGCATGCGGGCATGCGGCTCGGCCGGCTCGGCAGCGCCGTCGTCGCGGCGGCCGTCGCCGGCCTGCTGTTCTTGGGCGTGCGACCGAACCGGCTGCTCGACATCGCGCGGGTGAGCGGCGCCTCGGTCCGGGTGGCCCCCGCAGTCTCGTCGGACGCGCCGCCCGCTTCCCTCCGAGAGCCGACGGGCCGCTGAGGCGGGCGGGTTCCATGCAGCTCCCCGCCACCATCTTCCGCGAGTACGACATCCGCGGCATCGTGGGCGAGCAGCTCACGGCCGACGGGGCGCAGGCGATCGGGCAGGGGATCGCGACGCTCGGATGGGAACGGTTGCAGCGGGCGCCGCGCATCGCCGTGGGCCGCGACAACCGGCCCTCGGGCGGCGCGCTCGTCGAGGGCCTGCAGGCCGGGATCGTCGCCGCGGGCGGCCACGCCAGCGACGTCGGCATCCTGCCCACACCGGCGCTGTACTTCGCCACCCACGTGCTCGAGGTGGACGGCGGCGTGCAGGTCACAGGCTCGCACAATCCACCGCAGTTCAACGGGTTCAAGGTGGTGCTGTCGGGCGAGGCGGTGGCCGGTCCGGAGATCCAGCGGCTGCGCCGGCTGATCGACGACGGCGACGCGGCCCGCGCTCGGGCGGGGGGCACGCGGCGGCGCGACGACACCGTCCTGCCGCGTTACCGCGACGCGATCGCCCAGCGCAACGGCCCGCTCGCCCGGCGCGTCAAGGTCGTCGTCGACTGCGGGAACGGCGTCTCCAGCGTCGTCGCGGTCGACACGCTGCGGCAGGTCGGCGCGGAGGTGGTACCGCTGTTCTGCGAGTCGGACGGGACGTTCCCCAATCACCACCCCGACCCCACGGTGCCGGAGAATCTCCACGACCTGCAGGCCGCGGTGCGCCGCGAGCGCGCCGAGCTGGGCATCGCGTTCGACGGCGACGGCGACCGGATCGGCGCGGTGGACGAGCAGGGGCGCATCCTGTTCGGCGATCAGCTGCTGGTGCTGCTGGGTCGCGACCTGGCGCGCCGCATGGGCCCCGGACACGCAGTGATCTTCGACGTGAAGTGCTCGCAGGTGCTGGCCCAGGAGCTCACGCGGGCCGGCCTGCGCCCCATCATGTGGAAGACCGGTCACTCGCTGATCAAGCAGAAGATGAAAGAAGTCGGGGCGCCGCTCGCGGGCGAGATGAGCGGGCACATGTTCTTCGGCAGCGATTGGTACGGCTTCGACGACGCCTTGTTCGCGGCGGCGCGCCTGCTGCACTACGTGGCGGAGCTCGGGGGCCCGCTCTCGCGGCTGCTCGCCGACCTCCCGGCCACCGTGTCCACTCCGGAACTGCGGGTCGATTGCGCCGACGAGCGCAAGTTCGCCATCGTCGAGCGCGCCGCGCAACACTTCGCCGCACGCTACCCCGTGTCCACGCTCGACGGCGTCCGCATCACGTTCCCCGACGGCTGGGGGCTGCTGCGCGCGTCGAACACTCAACCGGTCCTGGTGCTGCGGTTCGAGGCGGGCAGTGAGTCCGCGCTCGCCGCCTACCGGACCGAAGTGGAGGATTGGCTCGCCGCTCAGGGCATCCGACCGTGACGCGTCCGGCGCGGCGGTCGTGGCTGGTCGCCGGCGCCGCCGCGCTGGTCGTCGTCCTGGTGGGTGGGCGCTGGCTGGCCCTCGAGACCGCCGAGCGGGCCTGGGCCGCGAGCGTCCCCGCCGGCCACGTGTATGTCGTAGGGCACGACATCGCACGGCTGGTGAGCGGTCTGATCCTGCTGCTCGCGGTCGTCTGGGGCACCGGCAACGTGTTCTTCGTCTACCGCGCCATCGGCTCCGTGCAGCTGCCGCGGCGGCTCGGCGACCTCGAGATCGTGGAAGCGGTACCCCAGCGCGTGCTGCTCGGCGGCACGCTGGCGAGCGGCCTCGCCTTCGGCTTCCTGCTCGCCCTCGGCACGGGGGATTGGTGGATGGCGGCACGCCTGGCCGCGCGTCCGCCGCGCTTCGGCGTCGCCGACCCGCTGCTGCATCGGGACCTGGGCTATTACGTCGGCGAGCTCCCCTGGCTCGAGCACCTGCACGGGCTGCTCCTCCTGGCAAGCGTGTCCGCCACACTGCTGGTCGGCCTGCTGTATCTCGGCATGGGATCGCTGCGCTTCCGCCGCTGGCTCCCCCACGCGAGCGCGCACGCGCGGGGCCACCTCGGCTTACTGCTCGCCGCGAGCGCACTCGCGCTGGCGTGGGGCGCGGCGCTCGATCCGGCGGAAACCGTCGCGGGTCTGCACGGCGCGCTCGACCGCGCCGCGCTCGAGGTACGCCTCCCGGCCGCCCCCCTGGTGACGGCATTCGCCCTTGTGTCGACGCTCGCCAGCCTTGTGTGGGGGTTGCGTGACAAGCCCGCGCCGCTGCTCGCCAGCTGGGGCGCGCTGCTCGGCGCGGCGGGCATCGTCTACGGAGTGGTGCCCGTTGTGTGGCGGGGGGCCGTGCCGGAAGCCGCCGCGACGCTCGCCGTGGAACAGACCCGCCTCGAGCGACTCGCGTTCGGCGCCGACTCTTTGGTGGAGCGGCCGCCGCCCGCGTGGCCGACCGCAGAGGCGGCCGTCACAGCGTGGCCGCTGTGGGATCCCGGGCGCGTCGGCGCGGCGACGGCCCGTCGGGCATCGGAGCTCCTGGGCCCGCGCAGCGAGGTCGCGGGGATCGCGTTGTCGGCACACGGGCCGAGCGGCGGCCGCGCCACCTGGCTCGTGGCCGCGATGCCGGACCTGGATGCGCTGGCGCGCGCCCAGCCGGCGCCGCGCTGGCCCGACATTCACCGCGGCGCCTGGGCGCGCGCCGGTCCGCCGCTCGTCGCCATAGAAGCGGACAGCGGCCTGCGGTTCGCCCCGGTGGCCACACACGACTCGAGCACCTGGTTCGGGCCAGGCTTTCGCGAGTTCGCCCTGGCGGCGCCCGACAGCTGGCCGTCGCTCCACGCCTCGGGCATTCCGCTCACCGGCTCATGGCGGCGCACCGCGCTCGCCTGGGCGTTGCAGAGCCCGGAGCTGACCCGCAGGGACACCGATGGGCTGCTGCTCCTGTGGCGTCGCGACGTCGTGGAGCGGCTCCAGCGGCTCGCCCCCTTCGCCACGTTCGACGCCCCGACGCCGCTGCTGGTGGAGGGCACGCTCTGGTGGGTCAGCTACGGCTACCTCGAGGCGGAAGCGTTCCCGCTGGTGCGGCGCGTCGAGTGGCAAGAGCGGCCCGTGCGCTATCTGCGGGCGGGGCTGCTCGGCACCGTCAGCGCGGGGACCGGCGAAACGCTGCTGTACCTGGCGCCCGGCGCCGATTCTCTCGCCGCGGCGTGGGCCCGCATTCTGGAGCCCCTGGTGCGGCCGACCGACAGCCTGCCGGCGGCGTTGCGCTCGCAACTGCCGTATCCACGCCAGGCGTTCCGGATCGCGGCGGCCCTGCTCGCGCCGCCGCGACCCGACTCGACCGCCTGGCAGCCCCGCCCCCGGGAGCCGTTCGAGATCCTCGCACCGGGGACCGATGGCAGTCGCGACCCACGCACCTGGACCGCCCAGGGATTCGAGACCGGCACGCAGCGAGAGTTCGCCGCGCTCATGGCCGCGACGATCGGACCGCGGGGACCGGAGCTGTTCGCGTGGCGCCTCAGCCCGGCGGTGCGCCTGCCGAGCCTGCTGGTGGGCTCACCCCAGCCGCCCACGGCCCCCGGCGTGCTGCGGCTGTGGAACGTGGGTGGGGGCCTGTTGTCGGAGCAGGCGCTGTTCAACGAGCCGACGCCCGGCGGCCCGCCGGCCGGCATCGACACCGTGTTCCTCACGTGGAGCGACCGGCGCGGCCAGGGCCCGACGTCGTGGGCCGCCCTGCGGGATCTCCTGGCCGCCGGACGCGGCGACCGGTTCGCGGCGGACACCTCGCTCGCCGGGCGGTGGGAGGAAGCGCGCCACCTCGCCGCCCAGGCCGACGCCGCCCTCGCGGCCGGCGATCTCGAAGCCTTCGGACGCTATTACCACCAACTCAGACAGCTGCTCGAGCAGAGCCGCCGCGCGCTTGCTCCCGCCCCGGCCCCACGCTAGGTTGCGCCGCCGTGACCCCGGGGACGATCGTCGTGGCGGTGGGCGGGAACGCGGTCGCGCCGCCGGGCGAGCGGCCCACCATCGCGAACCAGTTCCGCCACACCCGCGAGAGCCTGGCGCCGATCGTGGACCTGGCGCGCGAGGGGTGGGCGATCGCCCTGGTGCACGGCAACGGCCCGCAGGTAGGCGACGAGCTGGCGCGCAACGAGCTCGCCGCCGATCAGGTCGAGCCGCTGCCGCTGGGCGTCCTGGTCGCGGCGACGGCCGGATGGATGGGGTACATGATCCAGCAATCGCTCCAGAACGCCCTCGCGCGTGCCGCCGTCCGGCGGCAGGTCGTCACGCTCGTCACCCAGACGCTGTGCGACGCCAACGATCCGAACCTGCGCCAGCCGAGCAAGCCGATCGGCCATGCGCTCGATGCGGCGCGCGTGGCGCGGCTCCAGGCCCGGGGCGTCCCGGTGCGCGAGGAGCTGCCCGGCCGCTGGCGCCGGCTGGCGCCGAGCCCGCGGCCGGTCGCCGTGGTCGAACGGGACATGATCCGCGACTTGCTCGCCCGAGGCCACATCGTCGTGGCGTGCGGTGGTGGCGGGCCGCCCGCCTACCCCGACCCCGTGCTGGGACTCGAAGGAATCGACGCGGTGGCCGACAAGGACCGGGTCGCCGCGGTGCTGGGCCGGGAGATCGCCGCAGATGTGCTGCTCATCCTGACCAACGTGGACGCGGTGTACCACGGCTACGGCACGAAGCATCAGCGCGCCGTGCGGCATCTCGACCTGGCGAGCGCGGATCACCTGCTCGCCGGGAAAGAGCTGGGCACGGGCAGCATGCGCCCCAAGGTCGAGGCGGCCGCCGACTTCGTTCGGGCGGGCGGCCGGCGCGCCATCATCGCCGACCTGGCCCAGGGTCTCCCGGCCTTGCGAGGTGAGGCCGGCACCACCATCACGCTGGAGCAGGCGTGAACCTGCACGAATACCAGTCTCGCGACATCCTCAAGCGATACGGCATCCCGGTCCCGGACGGCGACGTCGCCGAGACCCCCGCCGCAGCGCGCGCGATCGCGCAGCGTCTCGGCGGAAAAGTCGTCGTGAAGGCACAGGTGCACACAGGCGGTCGGGGCAAGGCGGGCGGGGTCAAGCTCGCCGCGCAGCCCGATGAGGCGGCCGCCCACGCATCCCGCATCCTCGGCATGACGATCAACGGCCTGACGGTCCATCAGGTGCTGGTAACGCCCGCGAGCGACATCGCCTCGGAGAGCTACGTCGGGATCATCGTGGACCGCAGCTCCCAGCGTCCGCTGCTGATGGTGAGCGACGCGGGCGGGATCGACATCGAGGAGGTGGCGCGCACGACGCCCGAGCGGATCTACCGCCTCGCGATCGATCCGCGCTACGGGCTGTTGCCGCACCAGGGCCTGGGGCTCGCGCTGCGGCTGTACCGCGACCTCGTTCAGGCGCGCAGCGCGGCGGCGATCATGGCGAATCTGTATGCGGCCGTGTACGCCGTCGGGGCGTCGCTCGCGGAGATCAACCCGCTCGCCGCCACGCCCGACGGGCGCGTGCTCGCGCTCGATGCCAAGATCGTGATCGACGACAACGAGCTCGGCCGCCATCCCGAGATCGCCGCCTTGCGCGACAGCTCAGCCGAGGCGCCCTCCGAGGTGCAGGCGCGCGAAGCGGGGCTGACGTTCGTGAAGCTCGACGGCTCGGTCGGCTGCTGCGTCAACGGGGCAGGGCTCGCGATGGCGACGATGGACCTGGTGAAGTACTACGGCGGCGCACCCGCCAACTTCCTCGACATCGGCGGCAGCTCCAACCCGCAAAAGGTGGTCGACGCGCTGCGGATCATCAGCGCCGACCCGAACGTGAAGGCGATCCTCTTCAACATCTTCGGCGGCATCACGCGCGGCGACGACGTCGCCAACGGCATCGTGCAAGCCACGCGGCAGTTCCCGCTCGCGGTGCCGCTCGTCATCCGGCTCACCGGCACGAACGAGGCCGAGGCCGTCCGCATCCTCACGCAAGCCGGGTTCTCGGCCCTCACCGACATGGATGAGGCCGTGCGCCAGGCCGTGGCCCGGGCCGCGGCGTGAGCGTTTTCATCGACCGGGAGACCCGGCTCCTCGTGCAGGGGATCACCGGCCGGGACGGCTCGTTCCACACGCGCCAGATGCTCGCCTACGGGACGAAAGTGGTGGCCGGCGTGACACCGGGGAAGGGCGGGCAGCGGTTCGAGGGCGGCGTGCCCGTGTTCGATACGGTCGCGGATGGCGTGCGGGAGACGCGGGCGAACACCACGGTCATCTACGTCCCCGCCGCGCTCGCCGCGTCGGCGATCTACGAAGCGGCCGACGCCGGGATCGGATTGATCGTGTGCATCACCGAAGGCATCCCCGTGCTCGACATGACGAAGCTGCTGCCGTACCTGCACGAGCGGGGCGCCCGGCTCATCGGCCCGAACTGCCCCGGCCTGATCTCCCCGACCCAAAGCAAGGTCGGGATCATCCCGGGCAACATCTGCCAGCCGGGGCGCGTCGGCGTCGTGTCCCGCAGCGGCACGCTCACCTACGAGATCGTGCACCAGCTGTCCACCAACGGATTCGGCCAATCCACCTGCATCGGCATCGGCGGCGATCCCTTGATCGGGACGAACTTCATCCACTGCCTGGCGGCGTTCCAGGCCGACCCGGGGCGATCATTTCGGGCTCGGCCGGCACGGCGGCGGAGAAAATCGCGGCGTTCGCGCGGGCCGGCATCTCGGTGATGAAGCGCCCGGCCGACGTCGTGCCGCTGTTGCGGGAACGGTTGTGAAGCTCAAGGACGTCTTGAGCCCCGAGCACGTCATCGTGCCGCTGCGCGCCGGCACGGTGAAGGAAGCCACCGAGCGGCTGGTCGAGCGACTGATCCAGGCCGGCGCCGTCGCCGAGCCGCAGCGCTTGAACGCGGTGATCCGCCACACCTGGCCCGAGGACATGGTCTCGGTCGGGGAGCACGCCTTCCTGCCGCACTTCCGCACCGAAGCCGTGCGCGGCCTGGTGAGCGCGGTCGGTATCTCGCCCACGCCGATCCGGTGGGAGAAGGATCCCAACCGCGCGGCCCGCATCGTGATTTTCATCGTCGCGCCGCTGCGCGACGCCGCGTTGTACCTGCAGGTCGTGGGGGCGTTCGCCCGCGCGCTCTCCGACCCGGACACCGTGCTCGCGCTCCTGGCCGCGAAGACGGCCGAGCAGGTGGTCCGGCTCGCGGCCCTCGACGCCGTGGAGTTGCCGAGCCAGCTCACGGTGCGGGACATCATGACGTCCGAGGTCCTCACGGTGCGGCCGGGGCAAACCCTGGGAGAGGTCGCGCACACGATGATCGAGCGCGACATCCGGGCCATGCCGGTCGTGGATGACGCGGGCGCGCTCATCGGCATGGTGACCCATCGCGAGCTGTTGCGCTATCTGATGCCCGACTTCCTCCACCGCACCAAGTCCGGCGAGTTCCGGGCGCCGACGCTCAGCCAGCTGCAGCGCGGCACCGCGGACCCGCGCCTCATCACGGTGAAGGACGCGATGGCGCGCTCGGTGCTGTGCCTGTCCGAGGACCAGACGCTGAGCGACGTCGCGAACTTGATGAGCTCGAAGGACGTGGACCGCTTCCCG
>WNGO01003005.1_pt1 | contig 12372 bp, 14 predicted proteins | sample 5400511 | NCBI WGS metagenome assembly WNGO01 (sample SAMN13153380, study PRJNA577476) | soil metagenome | isolation source: 20 cm soil or saprolite under Garry oak tree replicate 2 | place: USA:California | collected 2016-06-15
GAGAGCGACAACATCATCTCGGGCGAGGTCACCGGATATCGAGAGAAAGTAAATAGCTACGGCTATCCTGAGGGTATCGCAAGCGTCCGCCTGTTTGATCGGCTCAAGGGAGCTGGCGATTGGAATGTCGGCGAGACGCGGGACGTTTCCATGCCGTCGCAACCTGGTTGGGCTGAGGCGAATCTTCGCCGAGGAGACCGATTGATCCTCTTCGGAGGCTGGGGGCGCACCGGCGAAATCTCGGTTGAATCCGATCTCCCTTGTGCCCCTTTACCGGCAAGCGAAACCAACTTGAGTCTCGTCCGCCGTGGGATCGACGAGGATTACAGCGCGTTGGGCAAAACAAAATAGGAATAGCGCCTGATTAACTCGTAGAAGTGCGCCAGGCGCGCATGAGATTGTCTAAGAAGGCCGTGACCTCACTGGCCCCTCCCTTCACTCCGGCCCAAACGCTCCGCCTCCGGCGTCGCAGGCCTTCGTTCCGGGAGGGCCCAGTGAGGTGTAAAGAGCTGCTTCGGCCAAACGGACTATCATGCTCGGAGAATCTGCCAAAAGCTATTCCACATAACTATCAGGCAAGACATGAATTTTCTCCTTTTTCTTGCCCCATTTTCCTGGGGCACCCAGAAGCGAGAGGCCGCTGCTCCCAAGGCGAGCGGGTGCTTTGTGGGAGGGACCTGTGCCGTTCGGGAGGAACGGGAAAGCAGAAGACGCGAAGCTGCAGGACGCAGGAATTAGCTGAAGCAGTGCCCAGAAAAATGAGAGGCAGGAAAAGGCTGGCCTACTGAACGGGGAAGATCGGTGCGGTATCGGCCAAGCTATGTGAGCAGGAAAAGCGGAACAGAAAAAATCAGTCGCGTCATGATCGCCACAGGTTCCACGATGGTGCTCGATTCGAGTGGCCGCTCCGACGGTTGAGGGCGGTTCGAAGTGCGTGACCGCAGCCCATGGAAGTCGCCTACGCTCGGGCAACATGGAAGGAACGCAAACTATCAGTCTCCCTCGGAAAAGCATCCCCCCTTGCTTACCGAGGGCAACGGTGATAGCCTCGGTTACCGAGGACATAGGCATGAGCAAACCTTCGGATCTGGTGCAGGGCACGCTGGACATGTTGCTGCTGAAATTTCTGGCGCTTGAGCCGATGCGGCGTCGCCGTTAGTCAACGGTTAGAGCAGGTGTCCGGCGATGTTTTGCAGGTGAGCGACGGATCGCTGTACCCGGCTCTGCACAAGTTGGAGCAAGAGGGCTGGATTACAGCGGAGTGGAAAACATCCGAGTATGGACGGCGGGCGAAATACTATTCACTGACACGACTGGGGCGGCGACAGCTCGAAAAAGAAGCAGATAACTGGGGCAGGCTTTCGAGCGCCATTTCGCGGGTTATTAAGCTTAAAGAGGCGTGAGCGTCGCGTGGCGCGAAACGGAGGTTGGAGATGCGACCGGAGCATTGGCTATACACGATTCCGCTACGGCTACGGTCGTTGTTTCGCTGGGCGCAGGCGGACCAGGAAGTGGATGACGAGCTGCGCGATCACCTCGAACGAAGAACCGAGGAATACGTCGCGCAAGGGATCACGCAAGAAGAGGCGCACCGCCGCGCGCGGCTCGACCTAGGTGGCATCGAGCAAACCAAAGAGAAGTGCCGCGACGCTCGCCGCGTAAACTGGATTCATGACCTAATTCAGGATTTGCGCTTCGGCTTGCGCATGCTTCGCAAGTCCCCAGGATTCACTGGCGTCGCGATTTTCACCCTCGCGCTTGGCATTGGCGCAACGACAGCAATCTTTAGTGTTGTCGATTCTCTCTTATTGCGACCTTTTCCTTATTCAAATTCCCATAGGGTCGTCAGGATTTGGAACACGTTCTCACCTAGGGGAATGACCGAACTCACGGCGTCGGAGCCGGAATTCCTTGAATATCGTCAGAGCCAAACTTTGGCCCACGTCGCTGGATTTGCTCTCGGTTCAACTACCTTAACCGGACGTGGAGACCCGGCGCGACTTTCCGTCAGTTGGGGGACATCGGATTTCCTTGCTGTCCTCGGAACACAGCTCGTACTTGGCAGATCATTCTCACCGGAAGAACATGAGCCAGGGCACGATCAAGTTGTAATTCTCAGTCACCATTTATGGCGAGACCGCTTTGGATCGAATCCCGCGATCATCGGTCAATCTGTAATCCTGAACGGCAAAAGCTCAATCGTTATAGGAGTTATGCCCCCCAGTTTTAGGTTTCCGAGCGGCGACTTAGATTTGTGGCAGCCATTGCCCATTGCAGCGAATAGTTCGAACCTCGGCAACCATTATTTGAATCTTGTCGGAGACCTTAAACCGGAAGTCAGTCTTCAACAATCCAACGCCGAGATGAAAACAATACTCGCCCGTATTGAGCAAAAATATCCCGCCTATTACAGCGGAGCTGTCGGTCTTGGCGTGAATCTTGTCCCTCTTCGCGAGCAGATGGTTGGCAATGTACGGCCAACAGTATTCGTCTTGATGGTCGGCGTGGGTTTTATGCTTTTAATTGCCTGTACGAATATCGCCGGTCTGCTTTTGGCACGCGGAGAAGTCCGAAAGAAAGAAATTGCCACGAGAATAGCCATCGGTGCTGGTCGAGCACGTATCATTCGCCAGCTATTAGCGGAAAATCTGGTCCTATTTCTCGCGGGCGGAGCTGCAGGGTTGGCGGTAGCGTACTTGGGCTTGAAACTTGTGACAGTGGAGCAGTCTCTCCCGCTCCAGCAGGTAGGAACGCCCTCACTCGATTTTCGTGTTTTATCATTCGCAGTGATCATCTGCGTGTCCACTGGTTTGCTTTTCGGTCTGATGCCAGCTCTTAAAACGTCCCATCCTCAGTTGAACGAAATCCTGAAAGAGAATGGATGGGATGCGATGGGAAGCCGCCATCATACGCGCACTCGCAGTTTATTGGTCATGTCTGAAATTGCGTTCTCTGTGGTCCTACTTGCAGGAGCAGGACTCATGATCGCGAGCTTGAAGCGACTGCTCGGAGTTCAACTCGGATTCGATTCGGCAAACGTCGTCACGATGCGATTGTCTCTGCCAGAATTGCGGTATCCCAACGGCAGAGTCGCAATCTTCTATAAGGACTTCCAAGAGAAGGTCCGTAGCATACCGAACGTACAAGCAGTTGCAATCGTCAATCAGCTGCCCATGAGCGAAGTCTTGGCGAATTCCTCCTTTGAAGTCGAAGGACGACAACTGGAAACAGGCACGAACATCGGTAACACACAAGTGATCGGCCCCTACTACTTCAGCGTGATGCGAATTCCGTTGATCCGTGGCCGAGCTTTGGATGAGCGCGACCTTAATCCGATGCCTTCAACTGTCGTTGTGAACCAAACCCTTGCCCGCAAAATTTGGCCGGACGAAGACGCGATCGGCAAGCGGCTGAGGCTCAAATCAGACGCTCCTTGGCTTACGGTTGTTGGAATTGTGGGCGACATTAAGAACGAAGGTTCGAGTAAACCGACAAAGCCTGAACTGTACTTCCTGCACACAGAGCAGTCGTTCGGGTTGTGGGCCGACCTCCGTTTGATGACTTTGGTCGTTCGCACAAGTTCTGAACCTGAGCAACTCGTGAATGCAATCCGTGGGGAGCTCAACAGTCTCGACCCTGACCTTCCGATTTACAAAGTTCAGACGTTGGGAGAAATCGCTTCTGCGTCCACCTCCCAGACTCGACTGCCCGCCGTGCTCCTGTCTGTGTTTGCGGGAATCGCGCTTCTCCTAGCTGCGGTAGGAGTTTATGGCGTATCGGCGTACACAGTCGCGCAGAGCAGGCACGAAATTGGTGTACGGATGGCTCTTGGGGCACCGCGTCAACGCATCCTGAAGTCATTCCTGGGCTACGGAATCAAATGGGCAGCAGTCGGCGGCGGCGCGGGACTAGTAGCCGCATTCATACTCGTGCGATTCATGCGCAGCATGTTATTTGAGGTTGGACCATACGATCCGACAATATTTCTCAGTGTCGCGGGAGTGCTGGCAGTTGTTGTGCTTATGGCCTGCTATGTGCCGGCGCGCCGGGCGATGCGTGTCGATCCGATGGTCGCTCTGAGATACGAGTAGTGGCAGAAATCCGCTGACTTTTCCCACGCAGCAACCCACAATCCCTTTCGACGCACAACGCTGACCACTGGAACGGTCACTAATAAGTTCCAGTAGCAGACACACTCCCACACTCCCCGTCTCACGATCTCAGCCTTAACCCACAACTCAGGAGCAACACCCATGCGAACGAACACGCAGGAGGCGGTCTTGTCTGCCTACATCGTGTCCATCGGAAAGCGCACGCCGCGCGAAGCTGCTCAAGACGCCGCAGAACTTTGCAGACTCGCGAACTCTCTCAATAGTTTGAACGAGATCGCCTGCAACTTCGGCCTCACGGAGCGGCAAGAGCGACGGAAGCAAAACCTACAAACCCGGATCAAGGCCGTGCTGGAAGGCGCGGGCTTGGTCCTCAACCACTTCAACAACGATCCGCGAGGCTACGCCGTGTACCTCGATCTGCCCGATGGCTCTTACAACAGCTTCGGCGGACGGGAAAGCGGCTACGGCATCGGGAGGTGAAACCATGTACGACCGCGTAGTGACCATCAACAACACGCATTGGCCGGCGTATCGGAAACCAGGTGCGACATTGGTTGATCTGCGAATGTTCGATTCAGACGACCGCAGCGCCAATCCGCGACTGGTCTTCCGGCCCGAGAAGTTGCGCGACCTGGGAATATCGGACGCGCTCATCGAGGCCGCTGCAAAATCTGATCCGCAGGGATTCCTGCTGTTCGACGACCTGCCGAATCAGACGGAGCCAGCAACCGGCCATGCCACGGAATCCACAAGCGACCAATCCATATAGCCGAGTCAGAGAGACGAAAGCCTCCTCTGACTCAGATTCTTCCTCGGCAAAACCACCCCTAACGCTATCTCCCAACTCCCCAATCCAGAAATAGCAATTCGCTGACCTGCGCTCAAGCACATGTCTGCGGATTCTGGCGAATCTCGTGGAACGAATCTGCACGCGTGCCACGTCTGACCTCGCCATTTTATCCACTTTGCGCGCGTGCTCCTGGAGCCATAAATGAATCCACAAAACATATCCACATCGCTTTTGGTCGCTGCGGACTACATACGTGCCATGAGAGGAGGAGCGCAATCGCACATGCTCACTGCCAATGATGGTCACGCTTATGTGGTCAAATTCGCAAACAATCCACAGTCTCTCCGCGTGCTGGTCAACGAGTGGCTTGGCTGCTCGATTGGTCGCGCTCTCGGATTGACGATTCCAGAACCGGCAATTCTTTACGTGCCGGCCACACTCGTCGAGAGCTCACCGTCACTGGTGATACAGGTTTCCAATTCGACGCTGAAATGTCCATACGGGCTGGCGTTTGGCTCGCGTTTCATTTCGGAAGGGCAGCTCTTTGATTACCTGCCCGACTCGGCTCTCTCACAGGTTGAAAACGTGCGAGAGTTTTCCGGCGTTTTCGCGTTGGACAGATGGCTGTGCAACTGTGACGGTCGGCAGGTCGTGTTCTGCGAAAGTGAACGAAGACGAGGATTCCGCGCTCATTTCATCGACTTCGGTTTTTGCTTTAACGCCGGAGAATGGAATTTCCCCGACACCGTGCTACGCGGGATTTATGCGCACAAGGTCGTCTATCAGGACGTATGCGGATGGCAGTCGTTCGAACCGTGGTTGAGTCGAATCGAATCCTTTCCGCTAACGACTCTGTGGGCGATTGCGGGTGATGTACCGCCTGAGTGGGTCGAGCGAGACACACTCTTTCAGTTAGTTGAGCGCATAGACGCCCGGCGAAGTCGCGTTCGGGAATTGATCGCGGCGGTTCGGCAATCCCAACGAAATCCGTTCGGCGCGTGGACTGAGGACAAGCCATGACGCCGATCCTTTCCAAACCTTACTACCGGTCGGAGCTCGATTTGTTACCGGCCAAGTCCACAAACCCTGAAACCACAAATTGGAGGTGCGTCATGGCAAGTGAAGGAAACGGCTTCACGCATTACCTCGTATCGAAGGAAGTCGTTCTCGGCGAGGCCTGCGTTATCGAGAAATGCAACGAGTGGATTTCGGTTGCATTCATCAAGCTCGGAATCGACAGGCCGGAAGCTGTAATCCCCCGCGCCTTCGTTGAGAACCACGCCCTCGTTCCCAAAACCGCGAACTAACCCCCTCGGACTCCTCACCCACAAGCAGCAAGACCCACCAAATAACTCCTTCCACCTCTGCACGGTAGGCGGCGTGTGCTCATGCCGCCTACCGTGCAGCCCACCCAAAGTCACAAAAATCAAAAACGTCAATTTGACAACTTTGACTTCTGTGACTTTCGGAGGTCCGACGTGCTCCCCGAACCAAATTTCCCCGCCAGACCCGACGAATTTGTTGGCCGGAGGCAGCACATTGAGGCGTTCCGGTATGCCTTGCAGCAAGGATTGGCGGCAGGTCGAACCAGTTCGTTTGCCATTCTCGGTGATTGGGGAATTGGCAAAAGCAGTTTGCTGCTGAAATTCGCTGCCGTGTGTTCTGAACCCGCATTTGCCATCCTCCCCGTTCCCTTCTCAGCTTCGAGCGATATTCACGACTACATGCGGCTTGCCGAGAGCCTGCTGGACAAATTCGGAGATGCCTTGCTGGCCCTGCCAAACCTGCAGGCCCGTTTGCGCGCCGAACTTCGAAACTGGAAATTGAAGCGACTCAACTTCGGCGCGATCGGCTTGGAACGCCAGTCCTCTCGTCTATTCCTAAGCACCGGAAGCTCTCTCCTCAGATACACGCTCAAGGAAGCCTGGGACCATTTCCTCCGGCCCGCACGGTTGAACGGCGCAATCTTCTTTGTAGATGACCTCCAGAACATCACGGGCATCGGCAAATCAGAACTCGCACTGACCATCAGAGATCAGTTCCAGTCGCTCGGTGTTGAGGGCATGAATTACAGCATCTGCTTCTCAGCAAAATCGGACTATTTCGCGGAAACCAAATCTCTTGCCGAGCCGGCAGTGCGGTTTTACACGAAAGTTTATCTGGAACCTTTTACCGTCGAAGAGACTATCGAATACACGCGTTCGGTCTTCAGTACCTCGCCGGACACAACCGCGATAATCGCTGCTTGGCTTCACGAAAAGACCCTCGGACACCCGTACTTCCTTGCTTTCGTCTGCAAGCATCTATCGGCCGCTGAGAATCAGATTCAGCCGCGACAGCTCAAAGCGATTTGGCCCGCAATATTCGATCAATTGGGTCGGGAGAAGTTCCGGTCTGATATTTCACAACTGAGCGCCCAAGACCGCGCACTCGTCCGTGAATTCGCGAGCCTGGGCGAAAGCGAAATTCCAGCCCATCACCTCACCGGAAAAATCCACAGACAGTACCTGGCCCGCCTCCTTGAGAAAGGCCTCCTGGTACGCACGGGCCGAGGACGGTACAAGTTGTATCACCCACTCTTCCGCGAGTTCCTGCGGCAAACAAAATGAAGGAGTGCAACCGCAAACACGAGAGCCATCAGCGCCGGAACGCGGCGGCAAGCTTGCCGCCGCGTTCCGGCAGTCCCCCTTGCATTACCCACAGGGCGGAGTCCATTCCCTTGCCCTTTCCCTTATTCCATTCCTTATACCCATTCCCCTTAGCCCTTTTGGGTTATTCCATTCTCCCTTTCCACCTCTGCTTCTCCCACGACACAGAAGCCAAGTGAAATTTCTAAATGAAGGAGGCCGCAAAGCTCCTCCGCATAAAGGGGTTTCGCGGCACAAGATGACGGGAGATTCAAAGAACGAGCAATCTGATACACTCTGTCCTGAAAGGACAGTTGAGTCATCGAGAAAAGAGAAATCGATGGCTCGAAAGAGGTATCAACGGGGACGTGTATTTCTCGACGGCAAAAACAAGGACAAGTGGGCTGGCAGGTATCGGGAAGATGTTATTGGGACCGACGGCAAAATCGGGCGTGTCCGGCGTTACGTCATACTGGGCACGAAGCGCGAACTGCCGACAAAACGACTGGCAGAGCGTCGTATGGACACCTTGCTATCTCGTATCAATGGTCTCGATTATCGGCCCGGGCGGGCCGCCACCTTCTCAGAATTTATTGAAGTGTGGAAAGCCCAAATGCTAACGACACAAAAACCATCCTCCGCGCGAGCAGTGCGCTCGCACCTTAAGTGCTACATTCTCCCGGAGCTTGGCAAGGTTCGCCTCGACCAGTTTGGTGTTGAGAACCAACAGAAGTTCATAACCCGCATGCCCGAAAGAGCGACAGAGAAAACGGTGTCTCGAAAAACCGTCCTCAACGTGCTCGGCACCTTGTCAGCGATTCTGACAACTGCTCGGAATTGGGGTTATAACTGCGAGCGGATCGACACCAATAAATTGCGTCTGCCAGCTCGGGGAGTAAAGTACGAGGCTCCCTCATTCACACCCGACCAGCTCAGACAAATTCTGGCCCTCGCTGAGGAGCCATGGCGGACGATGTTTAGTGTACTCACGCTTGACGGCCTACGAGCGGGTGAAGTACTTGGTTTGAAATGGGAGGACATTGATTTCGATCGATCACTGCTCCACATTCGCCGCACCGCTTGGTACGGGAAAATCCAAACGGCGAAGAGCGAGTCGAGCGAGACAGTGCTGCCCATTCCGACTTCACTATTAACACTCCTGAAGAACTATCGAAAGATATGGAAGGCCAACGACCGTGGCTTCCTTTTTGCCACAAGAAATGGTCGACCACCGTCGTCTAACAAAGTCGTGGAATATCACCTGTGGACGATCCTCGATGCCCTGGGGATCCCGCGATGTGGTCTTCACGCATTTCGCCACGCGCACACAGCATTACTTCTAGACTCGGGCGCAACTCCGAAGGTAGTTCAACGTCAGCTTCGACACGCCGATGCTCGCACTACCTTGGAAATTTACGGGCACCTAGTGGGGGATGCGCACCGAGAGGCGGTAGAGAAGGTCGCCTCGATTTTGGACTGTAATGGACCGAAACCGAGTGTTGGCGATAAATGGGTTCAGTAGGTTAGCGACGTTCGGCGATGGGTTCGATTCCCATCGCCCGCTCCATAAGTCTCGATGATTCCGTTGCCTTTATGCGGCTGAGTCGCTGAAAATACCCCTAGAAATGGTCGATTTTGGACGCCAGATGGACGCCACGCCATCAATTGGACGCTGCTTTGGCATTCTAGGCCAAAATTTCTTGGAGGCGATCCGATGCTGGCCGCGATCTACTTTGGGAAAGGGAAATGCGCATGAGGAGCGAAATTTCGGCTCAATCAAAGTGGAACGTAGTTTCGACTTGGACTCGAACGGGGACAGGATTGCCGTCTTTCAGTCCTGGTTCAAACCGCCAATGTTGAGCTGCCTCGATGGCTCTCGTGGTCAGGCCAAATGGTGCACCCTTCAACACATAGATAGAGGTGGCCCTTCCTTCAGTGGTGACTACGATCGATAAGAGCACATTTCCATGGAATTTAGCGGCGCGGGCTGCGTCTGAGAAGCCTGGCATTGGACAACTGGTACAGCTGGGCACTCCGGCTTCCAAACCACTCTTGAATACTCCTGGTTCCTCCGGGATATCATCGGCTTTGCGAGCATAGTTGGGACCCGGCTCGAAGAGCATGGCGTGCATCTCTTCCGTCACCGGAAAGCGAGCCCTCTCATCCTTCTCCTGGAAAATATCTGCCTCTTTCGCGACAGGACCAAATCCTTCGAAATGGACTGTGAGACTGATCTGGCCATTCTCTTCATATAGAGTTCCCAGAATGACCCCCGTTGCTCCGATTTGACGGCCGATCTGCAAACAGACATCGTGGGACCGAAGGTCTTCGAGCGTCGTCCAATTCGTTGTCAGGTAGTCTTTAAGAATTTTGCGATCTAAGATATTCAACCCCGCGGAGTAAGCAGTCAGCGATTCGGAGAAGCGATCGGCAAGTAATGTGCCCAGTCGCGACGAATTTCCTGGTGAACTGCGAAAGAAATCAATGACAAGAACTTTGGGTTCTCTCTCCTCGAGATTCGCTTCTCGAATCTTTTGCGCTGTGTGCACTGCGAGCAAATCCAGTTGCTCCTCACCGAGTCGAGTCAAGACCGAGTCACTCGACTGACGGCATGCAGTTACGAGCGGGAATAACAAAGAGACAACAAAAAGTAGGCCAAGGACAAACCGGAAGCCAGTGTGCCGCGACATGTCTAGAAATTATCACACGCGATACTAGTCCTGAAAGGATAAGAAGAAACGAGCAGCTCAATTACGCAAAGTTGGCGAGAGGAGTTCGCCGAGGCGATAGTTGATCAAAACCTACTGAAATAAAACAAATACAATTCCGGCTGTGAAGTCCCACGACATTCACGGAACACGACCCATCAACTGAGGCCAGGCGGGCCTGGCCGGACGCTTACTGAGGAGGGACAAACCGGGGATGTAATTGGTCGAGCGAGTTAGCGATCGTCGCTTCTAGACGATCCTGGCGCGAAACTTCTGTGGAAAGCTGGGGATAGGCACACCGCTAATGCATTGCTCACTTCCTCGAATGCCTCCGATAAAACACTCGTTTTCTGCCCAGTGAGGGGCACTTCTCCGAGTACGCGACTATACGTCAAGTGGCAATCAGGAATGAGCTAACCCGTCCGTTCTGGTGTCTAATTCCTTTGGGCAGATACGGGAAGCATCGGGGGGCGCCATTGGGCCTCTTGACTCGTCACTGGGTGTGGGCAGGACTCGCGGTGCTGGTTGCGGGGCTCGCTTTATTCGCACTGGGAATCGCAGCTTACCTTAGTCAGGTAGAGGCGTCAGCCACAGCACTAATCAAGTCAGCCCGGGTGATACGCACAACGGCGGACGCCGAGCGTGAAATCGCTGCGTGGAGAAGGCGTTCAGGCAACGAGTTTTGGGTGGAAAGCCGCGAAGGCTCGGAGAAAACTTACAGAGCACAAATTGTGAATGGAATTGCCCGTCTCGGGTTTGTCGAGCTTACGGAGGTCACTGTGGATGTAACGATGCATGACGAAAAGTTGCGACGCATTGCCGTTACTGAGTGGACGGCATGGTACCCCTTAGTGTCAGTGTGGATTCAAGAATGGTTCGACGCTGGCTTGGGTGGTTTGCCGAATCGTCTGCTCATAGGTCCAGCAGGGAAGCCGTCCGTGGCTGTGGTGGTATTTCCTTCGTCTTTGCGTGATGACCAAAGAACAAAAGCATTCGCATTCAATACGAAGTGTTTGGTGCAGCCCAGCCTGTGCAAGACTGCGGAGGACATCCTTCCTGGCGTGTGGCAGTTAGACTCGGACGTAGGTCCTGATTAACGCCGGAGAAGTCCTATCGGATGGGAGCCCCATAGTGATGTTTGAAGTTTCGACGGTGGAAATGTTACAAGACATGCCAGTCGGCCTCAAGTCGTTTGTTGATGTGGCGCGATCCGGAGAGAAGGTTACAAAATCGCCAAAGGAACCGTGCGGAGAACGACGCGAAAGATTTTTCTTTAGTTGCTTTGGGTTGTTGCCGCTCTTTTATGCCGCTCTTTTATTTTCAACAGTTAACGGAGAGCGCTGCTCCAGCGCTCTGCAGCGAAGGGAATCTCGTAGGTCGCTGATTTCTTGATGGTTCCCGTACGGCAACCGAAGGTTGCCCTGCAGCTCCCAACCTGGAGTGGCCTGTCTATCGGCGTTTACCGCCAGCTACCTAGCTCAACAGGCGGCCAGGGACACTATAGGGGGCTGTCCGGATGGTCTCCGCGTCAGGGTATAGCTGTTTGGCATTATCCACGTGGGCGCCATTCGCCCCAGAGTAGTCGCAGGATCTTACCACAGGAAGCCAGCCGGCACAAAAAACAGCCACATCTTCCGCGTGAGCCGTTTGTCGTGCTGCCAGCAATCGTAAAGCATCCAGTACGGACCAGCGGAAATAAACAAAAAGCAGCCTATCGCAAAGCGACTTGCGACGGGGTTGTCTTGTAAATTCCAGTCTGAATAAACTACTACCCACAGTGCGCACGACGTAACCGTGACGAACACTGGAATCCACCAAATTGGGCGCATGGTGCCCGTAGTGTACCGAGTCAGACATTCAGCGGCAACCCTCCCGACGCCGGCTACGCCGGCTCTTGATAAGCGATGTACTCGTAGACTTGAAGTCCGTCGCGAAGCCTGCCGGTCAAATGGACGTGAACGCGACAACACAGGAGTTAGCCGCGCAATCCAGCGAAAGTAAATCCCTCATACCGATGATGGCAGCTACGATCTGCCGACGAACCTAGAGATTCTCACGGACTTTCCTCAAGACGAAATTGTATGAATTGTCAGAGGATTCCTGCTCCACGATGTACCAAAGCCCGCAATAGGGAG
>WNGO01004479.1_pt1 | contig 12367 bp, 11 predicted proteins | sample 5400511 | NCBI WGS metagenome assembly WNGO01 (sample SAMN13153380, study PRJNA577476) | soil metagenome | isolation source: 20 cm soil or saprolite under Garry oak tree replicate 2 | place: USA:California | collected 2016-06-15
TCAACAGGCGCGAGTCTATGGCCTGGTGAAGGCCGAGCCGCAGGAGACGCCGTACTCGTATGCCGAGACGTACGGGCAGCACAATCATTCTGATCCGGTCTATCACGAGCACTTTGCCGTGAGTGACGTCCCGCCCGGCGAGTACACGCTCGGCGTCGAGATCGAGGGCAAGAAGGTCTATCGCCGCGTTCGGGTAGACGCCGGCAAGGTCACCTGGGTTGAGTTCCGTCCCTAAGTCCCGCGCACGCCTTTGCACATCGAACTGACGGAGATGTTGCGTTGCCCCGAGCCGCACGTTGACGGTTTTATGGTGCTGTCGACCGGCGAAATGCTCGGCAGGATGGTGCGATCGGGAGTCGTGGGCTGCTCGGTGTGCCATAAGGAGTACGCCATCAAGGATGGCGTCGTCGATTTCGGCGCGGGCCCTCAACCGCCCGGGACCGCTCCCCGCTCCCCGCTCCCCGACGCCCCAACTCTCCAGGCGCTCCTCGATCTCTCCGGCCCCGGCGGCTACGTCGTCTTGGTCGGCGCTGCCGCGCGCCACGCCGTGGGTCTCGCCGCGCTGATGGGCGGCGTGCACTTCATCGGCGTCAACGCGCCGCCCGACGTCGCGGAGCTGCCGGTGCTTTCGCTGGTTCGCACAGCCGCCGCGATCCCGCTGCGCCAGACCATCGCGCGTGGTGTGGTCGTGGGCGCCGACCTGGCGCGCGCGCCGTGGCTCGTCGAAGCGCGTCGCGTGCTCTTGCCAGGCCGTCGCTGGGTGGTGGAGAGTGAAGCCGTGGAGCTGCCGGAGGGAATTTCGAAACTCGCCGCGGGGCAGGGCTTGTCAGTCGGAGAAAAGCGCTAGCCCTCTATCGCCGCTGTCGTCGGATCGTCCGCCGCGTAGGTCTTGTCGATCAACGCCTTGTAGTGCTCTTCCACCGCGCGGCGCTTCACCTTGAGCGTCGGCGTCAGCTCGCCGGACTCGATCGTGAAGTCCTTCTCCAGCAAGATCACCTTCTTCGGCATCTCGAACTTGGCGAGGTCGCGCAGCATCCCCATCACTTCCCGCTCCACCTTGGCTTTCACGTCCGGCACCGCGATCAGCTCGCCGTGCGAATGGAACGTGAGATTGCGCTCGCGCGCCCATTTTTCGAGCGCGTCGAAATTGGGGACGATCAGGATGCAGGGATACTTCCGCCGCTCGCCCAGCACCACCGCGTTGGCGATGAACTTGTTGAGCTTTACGGCGTTCTCGATCGGCTGCGGCGCGATGTACTTGCCGCCGGCGGTCTTGATCAGATCTTTCTTGCGGTCGGTGATCTTGAGATAACCGTCGGCGTCGAGCTCGCCGATGTCGCCCGTATGGAACCAGCCGTCCGCGTCGATCGCCTCCTTGGTCGCCTCGGGCTTGTTGTAGTAGCCCTGCATGACGTTCGGGCCCTTGGCCAGAATTTCACCGTCGGCTGCGAACTTGAGCTGTACGCCCTCCACCACAGGGCCCACCGTCCCCGGCTTGGGCCGGTTCGGCGGATTCAGGGTCAACACCGGCGACGTCTCGGTCAGCCCGTAGCCCTCGAGAATCGGCAGCCCCGCGCTGAAAAAGAATTTCGCGATCTCGGCGGACAACGCGGCGCTGCCCGAGATGAAATACTTCACGCGCCCACCCGTCCGCGCCCGCAGCTTGGAAAACACCAGCTTGTCCGCCACCGCATGCTGCAACGCCAAGAGCGACGGCACCGGCAGTTGCGCCAGCTTGAATGTGGCCCAGCGGTCGCCCACGCGGCGCGCCCAAAAGAAGATCTGGCGCTTGATGCCGCTGCCCGACAACGCGTTCTCGAGTACGCGGGCATACACCTTCTCATACAACCGCGGCACCGACAGTACGATCGTGGGCTTCACTTCCTGCAGGTTCTGCGCGACCGTGTCGAACGACTCGGCATAGTTGATCACCACGCCCGCCTGCAGCAGCGTGTAGTCCACCATCCGCTCGTAAATGTGGGAGAGCGGCAGCATCGCGAGGCACTCGTCGCCGTCCACGAGGGGCAGGATGTGCACCGCCGCCTGCACGTTCGACCAGATGTTGTTGTGCGTCAGCATCACGCCCTTGGGGTCGCCCGTGGTGCCGGATGTGTAGATCAACGTCGCCAGCGCGCCGGGTTGCAGCGCCAGAGCCTCTTCGCGGAAGCGTGGGTATTTGGATTCCGCGGCGCGCCCCAGCGCCTCCAGCTCCGACAGCGTGCGCACGCCGTCCTGCTTGGCGCCTTCCGCGAACGCGATCACGTGCTTGAGCTGCGGCAGGTTGCCCTTGATCGACTGGACCTTGGCCACCTGGTCCGACGTGGAGCAGAACACCGCCACCGCGCCCGAATCCTTCAGGATGTACTCGGTTTGCTTGGCCGTGAGGGTGGGGTAAATCGGCACGTCGGCCACCTGGGCGCAGAGGCAGGCGAAGTCGGCGATGGCCCATTCGGGCCGCGTTTCCGAGAGAATCGACACGCGCTCGCCCGGCTGAATGCTCAGCTCGCGCAGCGCCAGCGACACCCAGCGCACGCGCCGCTCGGCGTCCTTGTGCGTGATGCCCTGCCAGGCGCCGCCCGTCTTGACGCGATACGCCGCCGGGTGCGTCTTCGCCCAGCGGTCCACGGCGTCGAAGAAGAGCTGCGTCAGCGTGCCTTGCTTCATGTCCCTCGACTCATGGGGCGAATAACACAGTGAACGTGATCGGCGATCCGGCAATCGTGGCGCCGCGCAGACGCCGCGCCGTGGCGCTCAGCACGATCGAGTCTGGCAGCGTCCGGTTCTTCAGTTTGACGCGCAGCGCGGCGATCCCGTTGAAGCCGGTCAGCACCGTGTCGCCGGGCAGTAATGTGAACGCCGTCGTGTCCGCCGGATAGGTGATCTGGAACGCCACCGTGCGGCCGGAAAGCGCGGTCGTGGTGCCGCCGTTCGTGTCCGCCACCTCGACTTTGATGGTGTCCGAGAGCGAATCGACTTTGGTGCTGATGGATACGGAATCGCGCAGTGGGCTTTCGGCAATTACCGTGTCGGCGGCCGCGAGGACCGTGATGGCGATGGGGTTGGAGTGGAGGTTGCCCGTGCGCGCCTGGATCGCGCCGGCGCCGTTGGCCTTGGCGAGCGTGGCCCCGGTGGTGCTGTCGAGCACGGTGACGTGCGCCGTATCGAGCGACTTCCAGTAGATGATGGCGGCGACGGAGTCACCGCGGCCGTCGAGCGCGCGGCTGCTGGGCACGATGGTGTCGCCCAGCTCGACGTTCCCGCCGTAAGGGAGCGACACCTCCAGTGCCACGACCTGATTGAAGTCGGGGGTGAGGCTGCTACATCCCCACAGCAGTACGCCCGCGAGGAGCGCTCTCCTCAGGGACCCTCCGCGGAGATCGCGGCGGCGGGACCGGGTCCCGCGCCGAGATCGCGCAGCGCCTGGGTGGCGTGGGCGACCCATTTGTCGGCGTCGGCGCCCTTGGGCGGGTGGGCCAGGAAGGCACGCAGGTGTTGCGTCGCGCCGTCGGGGTCGCCGCTGGTGAACGCGATCGCCATGTTCTGGAGAATGCGCGCGTCGTTGGGATGATCGCGCAATGCGAGACGGTAGGAGGTCAGGGCGGCCTCATAGTCGCCCTGCCGCTCGAGCGCGAGCGCCTCGTTGAGATAGTCGAGCCGCTGGGGTTTGAGCTCGTCGTCGGACGTGCCGCCGAGAAGGCGGCGCCAGAAACCCATGCGCCGAAAATAGCTTGCGGCCTTTCCCTTACGCAATGTAGCTTCAGCCGATGCCCCCCAACCCGCCGTTCCCCGCACCGCGCAAGAGCGGTCGCGTCGGCCGCCAATCGCCTACGGGGGTCATGGAAGTCGACTGGCAGTTCTTCGGGGAGCTGTGCCGCGCGCTCGCGCTCAAGGTGTTCCGCGCCTACGACCCCGATTTGATCGTGGGCATCGCCAAGGCCGGCGTGATTCCCGGCGCCGTCGTCGCCAGCATTCTGCAACGCGACTTCGCCTCCGTCGCCATCACCCGCACCGAGAGCGGCGCGCGCCCCGTGGTCATCGCCGGGCCGCCGCGCATGGTCACGGGCCGGCGCGTGCTGATCGTGGACGAAACCTGCGACTCCGGCGAGACCCTCAAGCTCGCGCTCGCCGCGGTGAAGGAGCTCAAGCCGCAGGCGGTGAAGACCGCCGTCTCTTTCCGCACCGGCGACTACAAGCCCGACTTCTATGCCCTCGAGACGGAGAACTTCATCATCCTGCCGTGGGACCGCGAAGTGATCGTGGACGGCGAGATCGTGATGCGTCCGGACTACGCGGCGATTCTCCGGAGTCCCCCGGCTTGAAGGACCGGCTCAGCGAGGCCCTGCGGCGCTCCCCCGCGCAGTACACCGAGATTCGCGTCGAACGCACCTGGGCTTCCCAGGTGTCCTTCCGAGGACCCCGGCTCGAGACCGCCACCGCCAGTGAAGACCAGGGCGGCTTTGTGCGCGTGCTCAATCCCGGCTGCGGCTGGGGCATCGCCGCGTTCACCTCGCTCGAGCAGCTGCCCGCCATGGTGGCCCGCGCCCACGAGCTGTCGCGCGCCGTCCGCCTGAACGAGCCGATCGTGCTGGCGCCTGTGCCCCCGACCGAGTCCGACGTCGTTCCCGACCTGGACGGCGACGTGCGCGGCGTGTCGCTCGCCGAGAAAAAGCGCCTGATCGAGGGCTACAATGGCCTGATGCTGGGCGTGGCGGGCGGCATCGTGGATACCCAGGCCGTGTACCGTGACGAGATCACCGAGTACTGGTACGTGAACTCCGAGGGCACGGCGCTGCACGAGCTGCGGCCGGAGATCACGCTCTCCGGCACCGCTACCGCGCGGCGCGACGGCACGATCGAAAAAGGTCTCGAATCCATCGGCCTGCGACGTGGCTGGAACGCCGCCGCGGGGCACGAACAGGGCTTCCGCGACGTGGCTGAACGGGCCGTGCAGCTGCTCGACGCGCCCCGGGTGGCAGGCGGAACGTATCCCGTCATTCTCGATCCCGAGCTTGCCGGGGTGTTCATCCACGAGGCCTTCGGCCACCTGTCGGAGGCCGATTTCGTCTATGAGAATCCCCAGGCGCGCGAGATGATGACGCTGGGGCGCCGCTTCGGCCGGCCGGTGCTCACCGTCGGCGACAACGGCGCGGCGGCGGGCCTGCGCGGCACCCTGCCGTTCGACGACGAAGGCACGCCGACCCAGGACACGGTCCTCATCAAGGAAGGCGTGCTGGTGGGCCGGCTGCACTCGCGCGAGACCGCGGCGCACATGGGCGAGCGCCCCACCGGCAACGCCCGCGCCATCTCCTTCCGCCACCCGCCGATCGTGCGCATGACCAACACGTACATCGCCAATGGCAACGGCACGTTCGACGATCTGATCGGCGACATCAAGCTGGGCGTGTATGCCTGCGGCGCGTTCGGCGGCCAGACGATGCTCGAGAATTTCTCCTTCACGGCGGCCTACGGGCGCATGATTCGCGACGGCAAGCCCGCCGAGCTGGTGAAGGACGTGGTGCTGGCGGGCAACCTGTTTCAGACGCTCGACCGCATCGAGCGGATCGCCGGCGATTTCCGCTGGAATCAGATGGGCGGCGGCTGCGGCAAGGGTGGTCAGTTCCCGCTGCCGGTCACCGAAGGCGCGCCGCACGTGCGGATCGAGGAGGCGCTGGTGGGCGGCGACGTGGCGGCGTGATCTCGGGCTTGATCGACCTGGTGCGCCGCCGCGGATTCGCGGCCGACGCGCTGCGCCGCCGCGCCGACACGACCTCCATCAGTTTCGAGTCGGGCCGCCTCAAAGCGGCCGCGGTGAGCGAGCAGGCGGGCATCAACCTGCGCGTGGTGAAGGGCGGCCGCGTGGGAATCGCGGGCACCACCGCCACCGCCGACGCGGAGCTCGAGGCGCTGGCGGACCGCGCGGCGGCGTCCGCCGATCTGGGCGAAGCGCTCGCCTTGACCTTCCCGCGCAACGCGCCGCACCCTCCGGTGGTCACGTTCTTCGACGCCGTCGCCGACGTGTCACTCGATGCGCTCACCGACATCGGCCGCGAGGTGATGGGGCGCCTGACGCGCGACGGCGTGCAGGTGAACGTCACCATCGAGCGCGAGGTGGCGGAGACCGAAGTCGCGAACACCGCGGGCGCGATCGGTGCGTACATCACCACCGGTCTCACCGTGGCGGCGGATCTGACGCGCATCGCCGGCGACGACGTGTTGATGGTCTACGACTACTACACGGGCTGCGGCATGCCCAGCGCCGCGGACCTGGACGCGCTCGTCGCATCGATCACGATGCGGCTCGAGCTGGCGCTGCGCGTGGTGCCGCCGCCCGAAGGGGCGCTGCCCGTGATCTTCACGCCGTCGGGCCTCTCGGCCATCCTGCTCCCGGTCGAGCAGGCGTTGTCGGGCAAAACGGTGCTGCAGGGCATCTCGCCGCTCGCCGGGAAGAAGGGCCAGCAGGCGTTCGACATGCGCTTCTCCATCATCGACGACCCGGTGGTCTCGGGCCGCCCGGGCTCCCGTCCCGTGGACGACGAGGGCGTGCCGTCGGCGGCGCTGCCGCTCGTCGCGGGCGGCGTGGTGCGGAACTTCGTCTACGATCTCGAGACGGCCGCGCGCGCCGACCACGGCGCGCACAGCACCGGGCACGGCGCGCGCGGCATTTTCGGCAAGCCGCACATCGGGTATTCCAATCTCGTCGTCGGCGTGGCGGACGGACCGCCGCCGGCCGAGACTCGGGGTTTCGCGGGCGGGCTCGTCGCCGGCATATCCGACGGCCTGGTCGTGGACGATCTCATCGGTGTGGGGCAGGGCAACGTGTCGGCCGGCGCGTTCAGCCACCCGGTGGCGCTGGCCTACCGTATCGAAAAAGGCGAGATCACCGGGCGCGTGAAGGATGCGGCGGTGGCGGGCAACGCCTACGACCTGCTGCAGAAAATCGGCGGTGTTGGGAGCGACGGTCGCTGGCTCAGCTCGCGCTGGAGCCCGTCGCTGTTGCTGGAGGGTGTGTCGGTCGCCCGGCGCTAGCCGAGCGCTTCTTCGTACGTCTTGCCCTGCGTCATCTGCTCGTACACCCGTTGCAGCGTCTCAGTCGTGGCCGACAGAAACCGGCAGCGAGCGTCGTTGCGCGAGCGGCATTCGACTTCCATCACCGCCACGGGCTCGCCGGAGAGGCGGCCCAGAAAATCGGCCAGCATCCCGGTCGAGAAGAAGCACATCGGGGCTTCCGCCGTGCCCGGCTCAGCCTCCGCCCAGTCGGCGGCGTCCACCGCCAGCGCGCCGGCCAGCGGCGTGATGGTGACGGCGCCCCAGCCCTGCGCCAGAAAGAACGCCGACAGCGCCTCGGTGAACAGGGCGGCGTCGAGATCTTCGGGATGGTTCACGCCGTACTCGGTCTCGAGCCACTCGCCGTAGATCGCGAACAGCCCCTCGCCCGCGGCAAATCCCGCCTCCTGCAGCACGGCCACCGCCTGGTCGCCGGCGTGTTGCGCCAGGCTGCGGTGGAGCTGCTGGAGGCCTGCCCGGCCGAGGGCGAGCCGATGTGAGGGGGAAGTGGTAGCGGTCATCCGCGACGCCAACTTACCGCTTTGCCCGCGCGCGGCGCAACAGTTCGGCCTCGTCGATCACCGCCACACCGAGCGATTGCGCCTTGGCGAGCTTCGAGCCGGGGTCGGCGCCGGCCACGACCGCCGTGGTTTTCTTCGACACGCTGTCGGTGACGTGCCCGCCCGCGCCCGTGATCAACGCAGCGGCCTGGGGGCGCGAGAGGGTGGGCAGGGTGCCGGTGACGACGAACGTCTGCCCGGTGAGGGGCCCGGTGCCCTCGGTCGAGACGGGCTCGGTCAGGTTCACCCCAAGCTTGCCCAGCCGCTCGACCAGCTTGCGGTTGCGCGATTCGGCGAAGAATCCCGCCACCGCCTCGGCGATCGCCGGCCCGACGCCGCGGATTGCGGCGATCGCCTCGGGGTCTGCCTTCGCCAGCGCCGCCATCGTGCCGAACTGCCGCGCCAGCAGCTTCGCCCCCTGCGCCCCCACATGCCGGATGCCCAGGGCATACAACACGATGGCCAGCGGCCGTGCCTTCGAGGCCTCGATGGCGTCGATCAATTGCTGCGCCGACCGCTCGGCGAACCCCTCGAGGCCGAGCAGCTTCTTGGCGCTGACCTTGTCGCGGTCGTACAGATCGGCGACGTCGGCGATGAATCCGGCGTCGAGCAGCGCGCCCACGCGCTCATAGCCGAGCCCGCGGATGTCCATCGCGCCCTTGGACGCGAAGTGCACGATGCTTTCCTTCACCCGCCCGGGGCAGGAAACGTTGGGGCAATAACTCATCACTTCGTCCTGCGGGTGCTCCACCTTGGAGCCGCAGACGGGGCACTTCTCCGGCATCTCAAACGGCCGCTCGCTGCCCGTGCGGCGCTCGCGGACGGGGCCGAGCACCTGCGGGATTACTTCGCCGGCGCGCGTCACCTCGACCCAATCGCCGATACGGATGTCTTTGGCCGCGATCAGGTCGGCGTTGTGCAGCGTGGCGGTGGACACGGTGACGCCGCCGACTTCCACCGGCTCGAGCACGGCGTACGGATTGAGCGCGCCGGTGCGGCCCACGTTGATGCGGATGTCGAGCAACTTGGTGACCTGGACTTCGGGAGCGAACTTGCGCGCGATCGCCCACCGCGGCTCGCGCTCGCCCACAGTGCCGAGCTCGGCGTGGAGGGCGAGCGGGTTCACTTTCACGACCACGCCGTCGGCGCCGTAATCGAGCGTGGGCAGCAGCGTCTCGAGCTCGGCGATGCCGCGATGGGCGTCCTCGAGGTTCGCCACGAGCTTGTGGCGCGGCTCGATGGGGAAGCCCCACGCGGCGAGTCCCTGGAGCAGGTCGTGCTGCGTCTCGAACGGCAAGCGGTGGTCCGGTGCTTCGATGTGAAAGCAGAACAGCCGCAGCCGCCGTTTGCGCGTGATCTTGGGATCGAGCTGGCGCAGCGCGCCGGCGGCGGCGTTGCGCGGGTTCGCGAACGGCGGCTCGCCGGCGGTCTCGCGCTCCCAGTTCATTTGCTCGAACCACGTCTTGGAGAGGTAGACCTCCCCGCGCACCTCGAACAGCCGCGGCCAGCCCTTGCCCTGTAGCCGCAGTGGTACGTCGATGACTGTCTTGAGATTGGGGGTGACGTTCTCGCCCACGACGCCGTTGCCGCGCGTGGCGCCCGTGACGAACACGCCGTCCTCGTACGTGAGACTGACGGCCGCGCCGTCGATTTTCACTTCCAGCGTGTAGCCCGCCGTCTTGCCCTCGGGCACGAGCCGCGCGTTGCGGTCTTCCCAGGCCGCCAGCTCCTCGGGGCTGAACGCATTGGCGAGCGACAGCATCGGGACGAGATGGCGGTGTTTCTTGAAGGCCGCCGACGGCTCGGCGCCGACGCGATGGGTGGGGGAATCGGCGGTGCGGAGCTCGGCGTGCTCGGCTTCGAGGGTCTGCAGCTCGCGGAACAGCACGTCGTATTCGGCGTCCGACAGCTCGGGGCGGTCGAGCTGGTAGTACGCGCGGCTCGCCCGCTCGAGGATGCGCCGCAATTCCGCGGCCCGCTCGGCCGCCTTGCTCACCGACCCTTGGCTTCTTCCTGGATCACGGCCATCGCCACGCCCACCAGGCGATCGAGCTCGTCGGCGCTGGCGCGCGGCAGCAGCCCCTCGGCCCACGCCCCCTCGCGGTGGCCGAAGGCGTCGAGCAGCCGGCGCAGAAAGGCGAGCAGCGCCACCCGCTCCAGCTCCATGCGCTTCACGTTGACGTCGGTATCCTGTTGCCGCTGCGCCAGCCGCTCGTAGCGGTGGGCGTTACGCAGCGCCTGCGCCGTGAGCGACGCCACGACCTGCACGAAACGCACGTCGGCGTCGGAGAAGGTGGGCCCGTCGCGGAAGGTCCGGAGAAAAATCGCGCCGATGGCGGCGCTGCGCCAGCTGATCGGCACCACGGTGATGGATTTCACGCGGCGGTTGATCAGGTCGGCGCGCACGTGTTTCAACGAAGGATCGTTGGCCGCGTCGGGGATGAACACGGTCTCGCTGTTTTGAATCGCCCGTTTCAGCTCGGGGTAGCGCTCGAGGTCCACCACGTAATTGCGGATCGTCGGGTCTTCATACGACGCGACCAACCGCACCGATTTGCCGCCCCGCTCCGAGAGAAAGATGGAGCAGCGATCCAGTCCGAACGCTTCGCCCAGCTTGCGCGCGATGGCCTGCAGGATGTCGACGAAATGCAACGATCCCGAGATCTCCTTCAGAATCTCGATGATCGCGAGCAGGTGCTTGCGCTCGTGCTCGAGCTCGGCGACGCGCGCCGCGAGGCGTTCGCCTTCGGCGGTGGTGAGAGCGGACGTGATGGACATGGGGAAGTTTGTCCCGCGTTCGGGATGCGCGTCAAGCGCCGTTGCCGCGTCCCACCACGGGCGCTAGCTTCGGACCCCTAAGACTCGTCTTTCTTGTCGTGGGTCTCCGCGAGCAGCCTGACGGCTTCGCGCTTGTACGTCGGATCCATGACATCGCCGATGGGGAGGGTCGCAATCGTGGTCAGCTGCTCGCGTGCCTTCGAATACTTGCCGACGTCGATGTACACCTGCGCGAGCTCCAGCCGGTGATAGACGTGCGACGGCCGGATCGCCACGGCGCGCTCGAGAAAACGCTGCGCGTCCTCCCAGTTCGCCTTGTCCATGAACCCCGCCCCGAACAGCGCTTTGGCGAAGAAGCGCGTGAAGCCGGACAGCCGCTTCACCTCCGCGTTCCAGGCGCCCAGGACGTGCCACGCGCCGTCGAGCGTCGAGTCGATCTGGGCCGCGCGCATCGCCTCGTCGTAAATGATCCGCGCGAACCGCACCCGCTCCTTGCCGCCCCGCGTGCGCGACAGCCGGCCCAGCACCAGCGCCACCACGTAATGCCCCTCGGCGTGCACCGAGTCGATGCGCAGCGCGCGCTCGGCGTAGGTGCGGCCGACGGAGTAGAGACTGTCGCGCTGGTCCTTGGTCGAGTCGCCCTCGAGCTGCTTGGCGATGTCCGCCATGGCCCGCGCCGCCTTCCAGTTGGCCGCGAAATTGAGCGAGTCGAGCGCCAGGGCCTCGCGATAATGCCGCAGCGCCACGTCGGGATGCAGGAACGGGTTGGCGCTGTCGCCCAGGGCGAGGTGCTCGGCAGCGGTCTGCGCCGCGAGCGGCGCGGCGAGGAGCAGGGCGACGAGCGGGGCGAAACGCATCTGCATCTCCGAAGGGTGAGGGCCGTTCAATGATCGTCGTGCCTCTGATTGAACGCAAGCGCGACGGCGGCACGCTCACCGCGGAAGAGTGGTCGGCGCTCGTCGCGGCCTACACCGCGGGCGACATCCCCGACTATCAGATGTCTGCGCTGCTGATGGCCGTGCTGCTCAAGGGCCTCGCGCGTCACGAGCTCGCCGCCCTCACCGACGCCATGCTCGCCTCGGGACAGCGGCTCTCCTACGACGATTGGGCCGTGCCGCGCGTGGACAAGCACTCGACCGGCGGCGTGGGCGACAAAGTCTCGCTGGTGCTCGCGCCGCTCGTCGCCGCCTGCGGCGTCGCGGTGCCGATGATGTCGGGCCGCGGCCTGGGCCATACCGGCGGCACGCTCGACAAACTCGAGGCGATCCCCGGATTCCGTACCGGGCTGTCGCTCGCCGAAGCCAAGGCGCAAGTGATGAAGCTGGGCTGCGCCATGATCGGCCAGACGCCCGAGATCGCGCCGGCGGACAAGAAACTCTACGCGCTGCGCGACGTCACCGGCACCGTCGAGGCGATCCCGCTGATCTCGGCCAGCATCATGTCGAAGAAACTGGCCGAGGGGCTGAGCGCCCTGGTGCTCGACGTGAAGCACGGCTCGGGCGCGTTCCTGCCGCCGCTGGAGCAGGCGCTCGAGCTGGCGCAGACGATGATCGCCATCGGCGAGGATCGCGGCTGTCCCACCGTCGCCCTGCTCACCGCGATGGACCGGCCCCTGGGCCGCGCCTGCGGCAACGCGCTCGAGACCGAGGAAGCCATCCTCGCACTACGCGGCGAAGGCCCGCCCGACCTGATGGACGTGACCTATGCGCTGGGCGTCGAGATGCTGCTCGCGGCGGGGATCGAGAAGAACTCCAAGAAAGCACGGGCCCGCCTCGAAAACGCCCTCGGGTCGGGGCTAGCCGCCGAGAAATTCGAACAGATCATCGAGGCGCAGGGCGGGAACCCCAAAGTGGTCGAGGATCCCTCGGTGCTGCCGCAGGCCCTGGCCGTGGAAGTATTCAACGCACCGGAGACCGGGATCATCACGCGCGTCGAGCCGCGCGCCATCGGCCGGGCGGTGGTGGCACTGGGGGGCGGCCGCGTTC
>WNGO01003868.1_pt1 | contig 12363 bp, 16 predicted proteins | sample 5400511 | NCBI WGS metagenome assembly WNGO01 (sample SAMN13153380, study PRJNA577476) | soil metagenome | isolation source: 20 cm soil or saprolite under Garry oak tree replicate 2 | place: USA:California | collected 2016-06-15
CGGTCTTTCTATCAAGGATGCGGCAAAGCTCTTCACAGTCTCTCATCTCTTGGACGGATTCCAAGAGCCCGACAAATGGACAGTGGACGCTATCACGTCAATCCGTCCCGAAGTCCTGTACGCGCAAGCCTACGCCAAGAGGTTCCACAAAGAACTAACCGAATGGTCCGCGAAGTATGCCAGCCCGTTTGAGCAAGTGGACTATGCCGAATTGATGAAAGGGGTGCAATCGTGAATAGCACACCCTTTCTATCGTCGTACATCGAAACTGCTTTGTGGTCTTCGACAGACGAAGCAGGTATTCCGCTTGACGATTCCAAATACTCAGACGTGGAGTTAGCTCCCGAAACAATCGAGCGCATGCAAGTAGACTGTGAGTGCTTCATTAAAGAATCTGCCTCAATCCTTGACGCCAATACCACAGAGTATCCCGTTGCTCATGATTTTTGGCTAACGCGTAATCATCACGGTGCTGGTTTTTGGGACGGCGATTATCCAGAACCTATCGCGACACAATTAACAGACCTTGCTCACTCATTTGGCGAGTGTGACCTATACATAGGAGACAACGGAAAAATTTACCTCTAGGTGCGAGCCAAGGCGGGCTTGCACCTTGAGCCCGTCTGCCCGCGCACCTAGGTACGCGAGAAAGCAGGACAGACGCCTTATGAGAAACAAGAAACGCATCCTCTCAGTGACACTCAAGCGAATGGTTGACGAGTCTCCCGATACTTCACATCTCGGCGAATACGCGAACAGACCTAACTCTGAATTCTCGATTGACCGCGCACATTCGGAAGATTGCGCCAGTGTTCTTCCGTCTGTACAAGATGCCAAGAAGACTTTGGAGCACGTCCAGCAAACAATCGGCGATTTACATAATGCCGTTTTAGCGCGATACGACGGCACACTAGCAAACGAAAAGCTAGACTCCGAAAAAGACGCGCTAGACGAAGCCTACGATGTGGTAGGCGAACTTATTGACTCTGTAGACGAGTGCGACTGCGGAGAACGTGGCGATATGGCTCGCCACGAATTCCGCTACTTCAATCCTTCGTTTAACTACGTTGACAAAAACGGAAACCCCTCAGACGGTCTGACACCCGAGGATGTTCGCAAGTACACGCGTCAAGACTACGAACGCATGGAACGACTCAACGCGGGCGACTGGTGTTACATCGGCATCCGCGCGGAAGCAGAAGTTATCTCCAACGTTCAAGGCACAGACGACAAATGGCACGGAGTCGTTCAACGCGTTTCCTCTGGCGGGCTCTGGGGTATCGAGTCTGACTCTGACCGCGATTACCTCGAATCTGTTGAGAAAGACGAACTAGCAAACTTGCGCGACGAACTGACCGCGCTAGGTTTCAGTAAACGCGCGATAAGCACGGCATTCAAAAACGTTGAAAGAAAGGATTCCTAATGACACGCGCACAAATCGAAAAGGATTACAAAGTCGAGAATGGCCGGATTCGTTCCCCCGGTATGTTTGAGGGAGAAATGGTCTATGTTCCACATTTTTGGGACATCTACCTCGACGGGTTTGCAGACCGCGATAATGGCACAATTCTGGGCTTCGACGTTACTCCCGAAGACAAAAAAGAATTTCCAGAATTGAAAAACCGTCGCACCGTCAAGCTCTATCAACGAGATGACGGATTCGTTTGTGAAGTCTAGGTACTTCCAGAGCCCGTATCGTCTGCGACGGGCTCAACGAAGTATCTAAACACGGCGGGCTGGACCCCATCCGTCCGTCGCAGTGTACGCCTAGCGTCCCGGAGGTGAACCAGTCCTATAAAAACCTAAGCTTTCGTAATCTTCGCACGGGTGTAACTCTCGCAAGCTTGCGCGGAGTATTGCCGCATTGCCCGCGTTCGTGCATCTAATTAGGTTCGAATCCGCGCGCGTACGTTTTCGCGCGTTCGAATCCTAGAGAGAGCACGCGTCTGCACGTACGCTGCCATTCTGGCGCGAGAAAAAAGTGTGTCCCTCGAGGTGAAGCTCGAGCCCGCCGAAGTTTTGGTGATTCCAGATTCCAAGAAAAAGTTTTGAAACTTTCGGTACTTTTTTCGATTCCGACGTTTCTGGGAAATCGACCAAATCGGTTTTTCCTGTACCCTTATCCTGCGAAATCCTAAATCTGAAAATCGTCTCTAGCTCGCCTGCCTTGATTTTATTTCTTGGGACCCTCCTTCTCGGCTGCCTGGGAGATCCCGCGTGTTCTGGTGAATCCTTGCGAATCATTGCGCGTTGCCAGGTTCTATCGTTGCCGACGTTGCGGCTGCTTTAGACGCACGCTTCGCGGCGCGGTGGCGTTCGATGTATTCCTCGATGGCCTTGCGCACCAGCCAGCCTGGCGTGCGGTCTACATCCGATTCCTTGCCAATACGCTCCAGTGCGTTCCACAGTTCGTCTGGCATTCGCACGTGTCTGATTGGTGTTTCCATGCGCGAATCCTTGCACGAACACGCTGAGGCTTGCAAGTGTATTCAACGTATCGGCTCTGTATCACGTATAAGCCCTTTGCTTTCATTGGCTTCGGTTTGACAATCTGCGCTTGTGACAAACCAAAATATTCGACTTGACATAATTCCAAGCTGTGATACGCTTGGTGTACGCCGTGATACGGCAGAAAGCGGGGCAACATGCTCGAATATCTCACCCACGAAGAACTTCGCAAGGTCCTGGCGGTCGCTGCCAAGTACGGAGCCCGCGAGGCTTGCATGTTTACGCTCGGCTACGGGCACGCGTTGCGCGCTTCCGAGATTGCCTCACTCACGCTCGAGGATATTCGCGGCGGGAAGATCGCCTGCCGTCGTGGCAAGAAGTCAGAGCACACAGTCGAACTGCTCCGCTCCCACGAAGTCGACGTGCTCACCACGTGGCTGCGAGAACGCGGCGACGGTGACGGCTCTGTCTTTCTGTTTACGTCGCGCCAGGGTTCCCGTATGTCGCGTCAGCAAGTCTACAATCTGTTCCGGAAGTGCGCCGAGCTTGCAAATATTCAGAAGCCCCACATGGGCTCTCATCTTTTGAAGCACAGCTATGCCAGCCATATGATTAGGGCTGGCGTCGACCTGGCGCACGTCCAAAAAGCTATGGGCCATGCCCACATCTCTTCCACGGTGCGTTACACCCATATCAGCGTGCCTGAGGCCCAGGTGAAGTCTAATGCCGTGGTGGACGCTATCCTCGGCTAACTTTACTCCGTAAAGTACTTTATTCCGTATAAGCCCTAATCTAATCCTTATTAAGCCCTAATCCTTATTAAGCCCTAATCCTTAATCCCGACCCCCCGCCTAATCCCCTCGTCGAGTCGACGGTATCCAGCTAACCTACCCCGACCCTCACAGGAGCGATTTAAGGCTCCCGGCTGCCGTGGTGCCTTCAGCTACCCTCCAGCGCGGGGCGCGCGCTGCGCGGCTCCGCTGTGATTCCTGGGCGTGTTCTGGCTCGATTCCACGACTTTCGGTCACTGAAACACGGAATTTCCTATATCTGTATCAAAATGAGACGGTTACGTCCCGAAAATATTGTTTTCTCAAGTTGAGACGACGCTAAAACTTTATAGACGAACATCGCCTGACAAATGACACCGTTCCCGGGTTGGCGCGGGCACCGAGTTAAGCGTTAAGAGGTGCCTGGTCTTAGAGGGGGTGTGAGATTCTGTCTTTTTTCCCTGGTAGCGAGTTCTGTCGTCTGTAACTTGTTGAAAACGCGTGGGCTATTTCTAAAAACGTGGCATGCTTCGACACCTATATAAAATTTATTAACTTTATTCGTCATATAGAATATATATGTGTGGTGGGGTGCCGAAGCACACCGCCTTTTTCGAAACACCTCACGTGCTTTCAATCACTTACAGAGGGGCACTATCTTACACCCCCTCTGGAAACCAGTCTGCAAACCTCTCTACGGACATAAACGGTTTTCCCTTCCGAACTCGATTCATAGCTCGCGGCAGTTCAACGAACGGTTTCAAACCACGCTCGTATAGTTTCTGCTCCGCGACACCGCACACCTGAATGAGAGCATCCTCGCCCCCGACGGCAATCGCTGCCAGCAGGATCTTCCTGGCATCCTCTTCCGACGCACCAGCGAGCCTTAAGAGCACCACGTCGGCTGGATTGAGGGTAATCCTCTGAGCAGGGAACGCCGCGCCTGGAAGCCCAGTGTACTTCGGTCCTATCTTAGTGCCCGACCCGCTCTCGACGATCTTGCCTTCCCGGAGCAGTTTGGCGTAAGCAAGCCGAAAGGACCCCTTACGGTTCTTGAGCAGTTTCCTGGTAGGCACAGGCCCGTCCTTCAACAGTTCTAAAATGTTAATCATCGGAGCCCCACTTCCGAAGCATAGCGACCATGGTTGGATCTTCAGCGGAGCCTTTACCAAGCTCGCCGAATACTCCTATTGCTATCAACCCGTAGTACGCGTCTTTCCACAGCTTTGAGCCGTACTTACGCTCCCCAGTCTTGCTCTGGAATTCACTCTTTAGCATTTGGGGAGTCCCTTTAACACGTTCTAATAAACGAACCATCGTCTGCTGCAATCCGGCTAGCTTGGAATCCGCTTCCTCAGGCGCGAGGTGGTTCTTTACGGCCGTCTCATACATCGCGAGGGCAATACCGCGCTCAATGCAGTCCTCATCGATCTTATCTTTGCCCAAGTCGGCAGCAAAGTAGAGAGCCCACTTCTCTGCTCTAGCTTCCGCGCGCCCCCTGCATAGCTTCAGACACTCTTTCAACATTGCCTCGCCGTCAAAGCCGTAATCAAAGGTATAAACGGCTTGGTTGACGGCACGGTCGATCAATGTCTTCGTCCTCAATGCGCCTTCAGCATAAGAGACAACGCATTCTAACTCGTCGTCTCGCAAAGTTTCCGGCTGCAAAGCAAACGTGAATCGGTCATCCATTCCAGTATCACCGCTGCCAAATAGTCCCCACAATTCTTGGAAGCGTTGGTCGGTACAAGCCGTGATAAGCGAAGCAACATACGTATCTTGCCCAACACCAAACGCGTCTTTCTTGACCTTAACGCTATTCGAGAAGTAGGCCGACTCGTACAGCTTCAACAACGCCGCCTTCATACCGCCGTCTATGTTGGCTTTAACTATCAGTTCAGATAGTTCGTCATAAAACAGCACAGCATTCTTGCAGTTGATGCGCTGCATGTCGGTTCCCAAACCTTCCGGGGAGCCAGCTTGCCAAACAATAGTCTTTCCGTCTGCGTTCTTTATTTCTTTAGAGTACATGTTAAGAACGCCAGCCACTTCCAAGTACTTCATTCCATCTTTCATTGACGAAGACTTGTGCGTGTCATTCTTTCTACCGATCAACACCAAGTAGAATGAAGGTCTCCAGCTTTTGAAAGGCACTTTAATTTTAATACCGAGATAATTCAACATCAACACTGCGGTCGGCATCCACATAAAATGAGGGATGCGACTATTTTTCTCGCAGTACGGTTTCACAAACCCTTCGTAAATGGAAGTACCCTTCATAACCCAATCCGGGAACACTGGATACTTCTGCGTCGGTAATACCAAAGCTGGCACAACCATCGGCACCTGCTGCGCCTGAGTGGGCTCCTGATTCAAGATGATCGACTTGTCTTCGCCTGGCGGATAAATGCAAACTGACTTAGCCATCGCGACGACTTTATCTTCGTCAATCGGGGGCTCGCAGTTAGCGTGCACGAGTTCGAGCAACGCGGTCTCGATAGCATTTTGACCGAGCCCCATTCCGCGAAGCTTACCGGCTTGCCTCAATAACCAAGGATGAATCGAGCCGTGAGGTATCAAACCGCGCTCACTACGCGGAGTCTCCTTCTCGCCCTTTACGCGAAACTGTTCCAACGATGGAGTAGTAACGACCTGCGCAACTACAATGGGAGTATAGATCGCGCCACTCGGGTGGACACACTGCGGTCCCAAAACATAGCCGCCTGCACTCTTAATCTCGCCGACATGCGTGCCACTTACGTGCATGTTGCCTTGTTTCGACACGCCTTGAAAATATACGTGGACACCGCGCGACGTAGTTACCTGCAACGTCTTCGGTAAATCAAGTCCGGCAGGCATGCCACGATCAAAGTCGAGCACGGTCAGATTCGAGCGGCCCAAGTCGATGCCGTAATTTGCGTTCGGTCTCTTACCGAAGATAGCGCGAACAGCATTCGGGTCGTTCGTGGAGGAATTGAAACCGTGTGGCGCAAGCTCCCCGTCCGGCTGCTTACCGCGCTCTTGTAAAGCGAAGATGTACCAACCCTTTTCAACGCAACGGAGCGCGGCTTGTAAGATTGGATTGACCGGCTCCGGCTTCTCAGCCTGAATCACCGCTTCCGCAATTTCGCTCGCGGTCGACGCGCGATCAACCTGCTCAGCTTCCTTAGCTTCGCTCGGAGGCGTGTGTCCGTTCGGCTTCACAGGCATCACCGCGTCGCCCATAACAATCTGCGCCGCAAAGTCCGCGACTGTCAGCTTCACACTGTGCAGTTGCATTAAATGATTCCGGATGCCTAACTGGCTATCCGTTCGACCACTCTTCAACAATACGAGACCCGCGTCGACCGCATCTTGTAATTCTTGACTATAAGGTAGTGCGCTCATTGCCCACCGCCCAAAGACGACAAGCCTTTCAAAGATTCACTTATTTTTGTCAGTTCTTCGAAAGCATTAGCCGTAGGTTCTACAATAGTGATGTTGATTGCATACGGCATGCGGCCTGGCTGCACAGGTCTCGCCGCGACACTGAAAATTACTTTCGCGCCGACCTTTGGTTTTCCACCGCCGATGACTTTGTTCGCAAAGAAGAAGTAACGCTCACCAATAGCGGAATCAACGAAGATCACACCGAGTTGGCGTTCCTCGTGGAACTGAATTATCAATCCTGTCTTCATAACTGCTCCTATGTTTATTTATTTGGATTCACGTCTACCACCTTTCTGGCTAAACGCCCACTTAGGCGACTCGCGACGGATGCCAACCCGCCGCTCGTTACTGTTTTATGAATCGAAGAACCGCAGCACTATTTCCGCGCGGCACTGTTTCCGAGTCCACGAAGTTCTTGAACTGTTTCAAGTACTTATAATCTTCCATTGTTGCCATCTTCCATGTCTGAATCCGTTCACACGGTCCATCATGGTCGAAGATCAGTTCACAAATGCAAACCGTCCCGAACACGATGCATCTCTGTGGGCAGACTGGCACGTTGTCCTCTTCTAGATAAAAGTGCCGACGTTCGTAGAGCAGGCGATGCTGCTCGTCCACATTCCAAGAATTGTGCTCCATAAGTTCACTTACCCGGCTCCCCAAACATCTTCGACATCCACTCACGAATTTCGGACGGTTCCCGACCATCTTCAATCAGCTTTTTTAGCGCACCCCAATCGTGGAATTGGAGAGGTTCCAAAGCTTCGACAAACCGTCGGCACTTCGAAGCAACCTCGGAGTAGTGCGCCTCCAACGGCCCGCTGAAGTTAGTCTGCCCGATCAGGGCAAGACGCATCGAGGAAATAGGCACGTCTACCAAGAAGCTGAACGTGGCATAAGAAATTTTCGCAAGTTGTAAGTCGCGTCTCGTTCTCGCCATCGTCGCGGATATCATGTCCTTAGCCTTCCATGCTCGTAGTTAAACCGCCAACCCCAAAAATAATGCGCAGCACCCGTCGCCGGGACTGCGCCAAAATTCTGCTGTCCCTATTTATATGTGGGGAAGCGACCACTTTGTCCCAACTTTTTTGAACTTTTTGCAATATAGGTTCTAAACACTTTAGATACAACAACATACAGACGTTGAGCTTGGGACTTTGAGACGCCAGGAACGCCCCAGACGGTGAAATTGGGGCGCAGCATTGCCTCAGCTACCTTTCGCTTTTCACCAGGCACCCACGTCCTGACTAACGCCTCCAATGCCTCCCGGTGATCTTCCAAAGTATCGGCGGCATCTGGCGCGGCGACTTTTTCTTGTAGGTCTCTTTGCGTGATTTCGATCTCTGCCGCCGAGGTACCGTCTTTCTGCTCCTGACCGTCGATCACAGCCGGTTCGTTAAACGATAAGAAACAGGGCGTTCCGTCTTCGGTGGTCGTTTCTTCGATGCGCTTTATCTGAAATGTCGAGACCGTGTTCTTTGCTACGGTATACGCCAACTGCTCGTTCATCTTATCGCCGTAATGCCGCGAGGCTTTCCAAATTTCAATGTCGACCACTTGTTTCAAATCCTTCTCATCTGTTCCGTCTTGATCTGCTATCCAGACGTCTTTCAATGCGATGTTGATTTCGCGGCGATACTTCTCCGGGTTATAGTCCGGCTCAACGGCAAGAATAGAACAAATACCGTGGTAATGCTCCCACAACGGCACGCCATGAGCACACTTGCGGTTCAATTCTTTCGCGCGCTCTGCTTCTACAATCTCCTGCCAAATGCGCTCATTGATCGCATTGATCGCCGTTACCTCGCGGAGACGTAGCTCTTCCCGTTCTTCCGCAACCACGGCGGCGAATTGGCACTGTAGACACGGCTCGACCGCGTCATGCTCCCGGCAGCGGAGTCGGTAGCGGGGGATTCGAGGGTTGCCTTTGCTGTCGAGGTTGGCGTTATAGCCGCGCGACACGCGCCCGGTGCCACACGAGTAGCAATTGTCAGCGTCATTGTGGTGAATGCACTGCGGTTTGTCTGGCTTCCAATCTTGTGGGTCTATCATCAAAATTACTCCTAAGCTGCTTTCTATGATTTTGGTTCTGCGTCTGCCTCTACCAGCAAGTTACCTTGACGGCGCGCTCTGCGGCCCTGCCTGTCACTAAAAGCCTTATGCTGCCGCCTCGGTCCCGTTTCCTAATCTCTTTACGGTGCCTTCTGGTACGGCTTGCTGCTGCAACCAAGCATTTAAACGCGTGACAAGCCGATCATTCGCAGGTTTGAAGACGTAGCCCTCATCGTTCGCCATTGCTAGCTGGTCTTCCTCAGTGAACGTCATACCGAAACCGTCGCCCCAACCGAGAAAGCAGATCATGGGCGTTATGCTGAAACCTTCTTTAAGGCTCTTTAGCAACTCTCTCCTCACGCGCTTTGGGGCGTTTTTCTTGACGTACTTCTTGTACCAAGCGCGAGTGAATTCGTACTTCTCGAAGTCATCGAAGGAATAAGCTTTTAAGGGCTCATGCCACCAGTCGTCGGGTGACCAGTATTCGTCTTCCGGCGTCCAGCCTCTGAACTTGAATTCAACAACCAGATCGACTAGGAAGCCATCTACGGTGTTCCAGGCGTGCGGTGCTCCTCGGATCTTCTGGTACTCTTCGCAATCACATTCACCGCGCTGATGCTCTGCGTCATGTTCGGGACGGGACCAAACGCCCTCCACGTAGCCGACGCGAGGGCTGTTTGCCGCCCGCATCACACGCTGCGCGATATTCCAACAATCGCCATTCTTCAACGGAATGCTGGAAACGAACGGACTCAGAAAGGCGCGGACACTTTCACGCGCATGTTCCGGGACGTCTGGAAGCAGGAGCTTGTCGGATGTTAACGCGTTCTCGATTCTCTTCTGTTCGCTGATTTTCATTTTGTTTCCTGCCTAATTGTTTGCGACGCTTCTCCGCTCGACGCTGCGGTCATGCTGCAACAGAATCTTTCGTCTCGACGAGTCCAGCCAACTTTTTGACTTGTTCCGCGTCCAGGTCACGGCAACAGAATCTTTCGTCTCGACGAGTCCAGCCAACTTTTTGACTTGTTCCGCGTCCAGGTCACGGGTGGACGTTCTACTAGACCCAGAAGATTTTCGCGTTTTACCTGCCCGGATTCGAAGATCAAGGAGATAAATAAACTTTCCTCGTTCGGTTCTCAAAACAGCGTCGCCCGATTCTAGAGCGGTTCGAAGTTCTTCAGTGGACGAACGCAATCCTTTGGATTTATCCTGCCAGGACTTGTAGCGATTTATGCTCCGAGTAGACCACTTGCGATCTCGATACCATATGACTCGAATGGGAGGCGTTTGTCCGAGCAACCGGAACCCTATTGCTTTGTAAATCGTCCCAACATGACCATAGTTCGGGTCTGAGTAACTCAAAATGCGTTGAACGTCGCTCTTTTTAAGATGGCGGAACATTCTTGCAAGTGTCATACTTTCAGAGTTTCGCGGAGCTTCGTCTACGAAACATAGGCGTCGCAGTTCCACCATTTTGACCTTGCCGTCTTCCGAATATTTGCGTATCGCCTCTCGCATTGCTGGAATACCAAAAATTGCTGCGCCGACCAGAACGCCCTCGTGGTCAACTCGAAAACATTGAGTCGGCGTTATTCCTTTGACCGACTTCGAGTAATGATGCCGTTGAACGAAATCTCGAATATCACTAATGGGGCATTCGCTGACTTGGAGTTTGTCAAGGGTGATCATGCCGCTGCCTCGTTCATCAAAGCGGCTTCGAGAGCGTCCGCACGTTCTCCTGCGTCCTTTGAGATTTTGCGTAGCGTCTGAATGAGAGTCTTGACCTGCTCCCGCTCCTGCAGGCTCAATGATTCACGCTGAACGCTCTTCGCAAGTCCGTTCAGTTCGCTGAACTTTAAGAATAGTTCGGTAATTGCGGCAATGTGGTCATCGAAAGATTTAAGTTTCGGTTCTGGAAACGTTATCGGGTGAGGTCCTGGCTCGCGGTTTTTTCGTTTCTCTGCATGCGACTGCGCCTTCAAGAGACCGAAAGCGCTGATCTCTCCATTGTTCACTGTTTTGGTTTCTTCGATATACTGTGTGAAGGTCTCCTCGGGTATACGAGAAAGTTTTTGCCAATATTGCGCGGTTCGCTCGGGGGTGTTCGTTTCTTCAAGCGTTTTCTTATAATCAGAACCTCCCGCAACGCTTGCGGCAGGTTTATCTGTGCGTTGTCCTGGTTTCTTTTCAAGTTGGGCCAGGAGACCGCCCGCTTTTCGAGAAGCCAGAAGAGCAATCTCTGCTGCGTGGTTCTGTGCCTCCCGCCCGAGATGGGCAGCGTTTACATATGCTTTGAACGCTTCCGCCAAATCTCTGATTTTCAAAACCTCGGGGAGCGTTCGAGTCTCAGCCAGTGCCAGACGAGCTTGGTCAAGTTTTGCTAGTGTTAGACGAGCTTGGTCAAGCTTTGCTAGTGGGTATTCGCTCATGCTGTCCTCTTCGGGTATGGCTGCACTTCCCAATTCAAAAGTGATCTATCCCTTTGGTCTGCAAACCAGACATACCGATGTTTAATTGTTCTGGGGACTCGGCGTGTGGATTTGCCATCAAACACCTTGTCTGTGAAAGGCACGCTCGTCCCTGTGTAAATCCAATTTGTGGCTTGATACACGTATCCCACGTGCCCCATAGACGTGTCTGCGAAACTCACCAAAATGATATAAGGCTTTTTCTTTTTTAGCTCCCGTAGACACGACCCGATAAATTGACTTTCGCTGTTTCGGGGCAGTGAATCGTGAAGCCAGATACGGTTTAACTCAAAAACATCATGAGTACGAGCGGAGGGGTCTCTCGTTTCTAACCGCTTCTCGCCTACCAAACCGCAAGTGACTGTCCAACTACAAGGTTTGCCTATTGTGAGTACACCCACAATTTTACCCTCTTGTTCTATGCCCCACGAAAAGGAGATAGGGCACCTGCGGTGCAAATAATGGTTGTCGACCACGAGAGAAGTGGCTTCTTTTTTGCTCAATTCAACGTACTGGAGCGGAAGGCTCGTTGAAACGGCATCTACTTCAACTCGTTGAATCGGGACTTCGGGAACTTGTTGAGACATGAAGCATCCAATCGCGCGCCCACTAAAGGTGCGCTGGTGATCGGATGCCCACTGTTTTTGGTGGGAGTTAGATGACTTTTAGGATGGTTCGCATCCAAGGGCTGTATAGCTCATCCAAGCCCTGTGTCGTCGAGTTAGCGTCCGTATTGGCGAATAGCCCGCTTTGGCTCGACTAGCCTTGGCATTCTCCCGCCTAGGCTAAGGTCGCTGGTCCTGCTCGCCGTGTGGGGCGATGTGCTCACAGCCTTTCTTAAAGTTGCGAAAATAATCCTAGCACACTTTGGGGAATTTGTCAAGACCTATTTTTGTCTTTTGTCAAGAACTTTCTAAAGTACTACCGTAAAATGAGAGTACTGGATCTATAGATGCCGGTTTGGCCCTCAGCGTTGCCCGGGCCGCCAACCCGGTCTCGCAGTTTAATTGTTGGTTAAACCGCAAAATAGTCTTGACAGCACCAACCAGGTTGGTATACTGGCAAGCATGAAAAAACCCTTATTCTTCGAATCCGAAACCTGCTCCCGCTGCGGCGGTTCTGGCCACTACTCTTACTGCCAGCGTTACGGCACCACATGCTTCAAGTGCGGGGGCCGAACGACTGTTTTGACAAAA
>WNGO01007755.1_pt1 | contig 12360 bp, 10 predicted proteins | sample 5400511 | NCBI WGS metagenome assembly WNGO01 (sample SAMN13153380, study PRJNA577476) | soil metagenome | isolation source: 20 cm soil or saprolite under Garry oak tree replicate 2 | place: USA:California | collected 2016-06-15
TCGCGAGGCGCAGGCAAAATTGCTGCGTGATGATGAACGCGTTTTCATTTACGGGCAGGACGTCGGCGGGACGTTCGGCGGCGCGTTTAAGGCAACGAAAGGTCTGGCGAAGGAATTTCCGGGACGCGTATTGAACACGCCGATCAGCGAAGACGCGATGGTCGGCACTGCGATTGGCGCTGCCATGCAGGGAATGCGGCCAATTGTCGAAATGCAGTTCGCCGATTTCTCAAGCATTGCGCTCAATCAAATTCTAAACAATTCGGGCACACATTACTGGCGAACCAATGTGCCCATCCCCATAACCGTGCGTCTGCCTTCCGGTGGGACAAAAGGCAGCGGGCCGTTCCACAGTCAATCGATGGAATCGATTTATGCGCATTATCCGGGACTGATCGTGATGACACCAGCGACGGTGGAAGACGCGTACACCATGTTGATAGAAGCCGTAGCAATCGATGATCCCGTTATAAAAGGTTTGCCGACTGGTCGAGCGCGGATTGCGCGGGAGGGACGCGATCTCACCATCGTAAGCTACAGCGCCATGATGCATGAATCGCTCGCGGCAGCGGAGCAACTCGCACGTGAAGGTTTCGAAGTTGAAGTTGTCGATCTGCGCACAGTGAAACCGCTCGACACTGACACTGTTCTGGCATCCGTCGCGCGCACCGGACGTTTGCTGTGTGTTGGTGAGTCATTTCCGTGGGGCGGTGCAACCGCAGAAGTGATGGCACGCGTCACAAGCCAGGGCTTTCATCTGCTCGATGCAGCGCCGCAACGTCTCAACGCAAAAGATACTCCAATTCCGTATCATCCAAATCTTTGGAGCGCGCATCGGCCGAATGCACAAAATATCGCAACCAAAGCTTGCGCGCTGCTGCGAGAATAGAATCTATGCCGCAAATTCCAATCATCATGCCGCAGCTGGGGGAATCGATCGCTGAAGCCACGATTGTCGATATCAAGGTAAAGCCGGGCGACGAAGTAGTGGATGATCAGGAAATTATGGATGTCGAGACAAACAAGGCGGTCATGGGTGTGACCACGCCATGCAAGGGCAAAATCGACAAGATTACCGTACAATTAAAAGAGACCTACCCAGTTGGCGCAGTGCTCGGCTACGTGGAAGCGAGTGAGGCAGACGCCGCGAGATTCGCGAAGCAAGCGCCGTCCCCTCCACAGCGGGAAGTCGCCGAGGAAATTCCCGCGCGCGCTGACCAGGAAGTCGCTCCTGCACGCGAGCGGAAAATCGCCGCGCGCGATGGCGAAGGCGCGCGCGTTGGCGACCTGCCCGTTCCTGCAGTTACGAAGGGCGCAACTTTCATGTCGCCGCGCGTCCGCGCACGCATGGCCGAGTTGCAATTAACAACAGCCGACATGGCGGGGATCATGGGTACTGGCGCAGGCAATCGCGTCACTATCAAAGATCTCGAAAGTTTTCTGCACAAGATCGAGAGCCAAACCGCGCATGAAGCTTCCGCTATTCGCGCGGGCGTGGCCGACGCGATGCGGCGCAGTTGGACGCGCCCGCTTTCGACTATTGGCTCGTCGGTAAATCTCGATCCTGTGTTACACGATCGGCAATCGCGAGATCCAAAGCCTGGCCCCGGCCTTTACGCGCTCCGCGCGCTCGCGCTCGCCCTTTCGAAGAATCCGATCGCAGCTGCGAAGCTGATCGGCAACCGAGTAGTGCAATCAAACTCTATTGATGTCGGTATCGCGGTCGAAGCCGAAGATGGGATTATGGTGCCGGTGATTCCCGGCGCAGACAAAACGTCTCTTCTCGACCTTACGACTAAATACAAGGAACTCGTCGATCTTGCGCGACAACGACGGATTTCTCCCGACATGCAAGCCGGCGGCATCGCGACCGTTTCGAATTTCGGAACTTTCGGGATGGAATGGGGCACACCGATTCCCCTCCCCGATCAGACATTGCTACTCGGTCTTGGAGCTGGGAAAAAAGTTCCCTCCTGGAATGAAGAGAAAAAAGAATTCGTCCCGAAGACCGAAGCGCAAATTACGTTAAGCTTCGATCATCGGAGCATCGACGGCGGCGGCGCCGGCCGTTTGCTCAAACGCGTGATTGAACTGCTGGAAGCTCCCTCAACATTATAGCGTCGCGGAAAGCTACGTCTCACGTAACTGATCCTTTGGGGATTCGCATCCACTAAGAAGCAGAGGAGTACCATGGCGCTTCACTTCTCGGGTACGAACAGACGGCGCGGGCCCGCATCCGCGGGTGAATCTCAACTGCTATCTGCGAAATGATTCGAGACATACTCCAACAGTGATACCAGCGATTTCTTACGTCATTGCTTCCGTTCAACGGAGTGGCACGCACTTGCTTTGCAGCATCCTGCGAGGTACTGGCGTTGCCGGATCGCCAGCCGAGCATTTTTTGTCCAAGCCCGAAGAAACCTGGGAAACACGTTGGAACGCGTCGTCACGCGCCGCTTACGTGGAACACGTTTTACGGCAAAATACGACTGCCGGTGGAGTCTTCGGCACTGTCGTAATGTGGAGTTATTTCGGACGAATGCTCCAGATGTTGCGAGAAATTCCCGCCTACAAGAATCTCAATGAAGCACAACTGCTGGCTGCTGTTTTCCAGTCGCCGAAATACATCTGGATGCGCCGCCGGAACCGCGTCGAGCAAGCTGTCTCCTGGGCCATGGCGTGCCAGACCGGCGTTTGGGCTCAAAAACCGGGAGAAAAACCGCAGCTGCGCGCCATACCCAAGTTCGATTTCAAGGTAATTGACGAATGGTGCAATCGGATAGCGGCTCACGAAGCGGGGTGGACAAATTATTTTCGCGAAAATGAAATTGAGCCTCTGGTTCTCTTTTATGAAGACGTCGTCGCGTCTCACCGTGCCGCCGCGGAAGACATTCTAAAATTTCTCGGCTTGCCGTTTCCACCCGGTATAGAGATCGCAGCGCCCGCCGTTGAAAAACAAGCTACTCCAATCTCCGAGGAGTGGACAGCACGTTACATCAAGCTTAAAAGCAAAAGGACCGGGAGGCTCGCGCGCATCATTCGGCGCATGCGAGTTTAAACATCCACCACTGCGTTTTGGAACGCCACCAATATTACAAGAGCGCACGCGACGGCGATCGCAATCCCCCAACTCAGCCAGGCTGGCCGATAAATGAGAGCCAGCTGTCCATGCGCGCCGGCTGGAACTTCGACGATCGGAAATAATCCGCGATAGGAACTGACGGCGAGTTTTTGATTTCCAAGTCGGGCTGTGTATCCGCGGAAATACGGCCGCGAAAAAGTCAGCAATGCCGGCCGATGGCCGGTCGGGACATCGACATCTGCTTCAACCCAATTTCGCCAATCAGTAATCTTTGAAATCGTCGCCGAACCAAATTGTTCTTTAGGCCGCGAATCAATTGACGTGACCGAGCGTACGCGCGCGAATGGCGTACCGCGTCGATGGAATACGCGTCCTTCATCTGTTGAAACGACCAGTTCCCATTCCGAACTCGGCTGCGGCGTGAGATCTAATTCTCGCGCAACAACAATTCCATCCACGCCCAGCAAAGCCAGTTCGCCATCCTTACCAGCCTGTTGACTTAGCAAATAGCTTCCCACATCTGGATTAATTTCACCGTGAATCGTGGTCGCGAATTCGCGCGATACGCCAGCGGCTCGGATAGGGCTGTAGCCGTTAATGAAATGCAACGCAGCCCACATCGACGTGCTCCCGGGCCGCAGAGTTTGGCCGACCGGTTGCGGTTTATTTGAGGTGGCATAGGTCAGCTCTGCCCATGGATAGATGCTTAGATAAAGGCGCGCCGGATCGAGTGGGGCAGGTTTAAGCAGCTCTTGAGAAAAATTATATCTCGGCACACCGCAGTTTGTCGGGACGCAGAAATATGTAGCGAGCAGCGCAAAAAACGTGATCACCGTGGGCACACATTTCTGAAATTCAGAATCACGCAGCAAGAGCTCCGAAAGCCACCAAATCGCTGCGAGTCCAAGAAAAATCCAAGTAAGGGGAAAAGCGTACGGCCCGCCAACCCCCAACATCAGCATGGCGACAGTCGTTAGCACGACGACGGCAAGCGCTGTTGCAGCAGTGGCCGCTAACCGCGGCTTGGTTTGCAGCACCTCTGCGGCGCAAATGGCGAGAATCAAATGAAAGAATGGCAGCCAGCGAAAACTCCACCGGAAAAGCCCAGCGGTCTGAAGCATTGAGAGCAAGAGCACGATCAAAAGCAGGATCAACTCCCACTTGAGTCGCGCAACGAGCATGCGCCCGCGCCAGATGAAGCCAGCAATGAGCGCTGTCGAAGCGACTAAGCCGCACGCCAACTCGGTTGCGGTATGCGGAACGTGTCTCGATGAAAAATCGGTCCAGTTCACCGTCCAGGAGGGAAGAATTAATCCCGGCAATGCCGCTGGTGGAACGAGCCATTGCCAGTGCGCGGACGGCGACTGCAGCTCGCGTGCTGAACCTTGAACGAGATCGAGAATTGCAAGAAACGCTGGCGCGGCCAATCCAAACCCGAGCGCGACACCAAACAGTATCGGCAAAATCGAGGAGATGCTCCGCGTTTGCACTAGCGACTTGATCGAGAGCCATGCGATCAAGAGCAACAACATCAAAACTGTGTAAGGAAAACCGCCCGTGACGAGCAGGTACACGAATGGCGCCGGCCAGAGGAATCGCCATTTCGTTCGTCGCGGATCCAACGAGCGTTCGGCTCCCCACCACGCCCATGGCAGCCACGTGAACGCACCGAGGGCGCCGAACCAATCGGTCGCGCCCCAGCAGATGATCCAGCCGCTTAGCGACGCGACGAGTGCAACGAAGATCGATAATGGAATCGAAAGTCGTCGGTTGCGCGCGAGCAAGAATGCGCCGACCGCCAGCATAAAAAGATGTGTGATGGAAAGCGCAGCTGCCTGCTGCGGAAACGTCAACGGAAATTTCCAGATGAAAATGACGGCCGCATTTACAAAGAGGGAAAACGTGCCGTATTGAAATTCGCCGGCAAGATTGCCGCAAACCCACGAATACGGACTTAGGATCGGCCAATGTCCGTCCAACCAGCTGCGCGCCACATCGGCGAACACCGGCAAGACCGACAATTCGTAGTCGTCGTTCCAAAAGACGAGCGGATCGTGCCAGAGCAGAATGGAGCAAAAGAGGACGACAAGTAATCCAGCTGAGAGTGCGCCTAGAATTTCCGAACGCGTGGAGCGCGGAGCGGACATCCTAGAAAGCAAAACGCCCAACGCTCAACGTCCAACGCCCAACGTCGAATTCAGACGGACCGCGCATCATTTGGCGTTTCTCTCAGCGGTGCGAATGCTGGCAGCAAAGATTCTGATAAGTTCATCGACTTCGGTAAGGCAAGCGGGAAGATCCGGGATATGTCCAAATTTTTTAAGCGGGTGGCGAAACGCAGCCAACGTTTCGTTTCGCGCAATTCTTTCAGGCAGATTCTGAGCTTATGAACAAAATCTTTTCGTGATTCTGCTGCTTCAACCTCTCCATGATTAGATAGAGGCGACGTTCCGCACCGTAGAAGCTGGGCCGCAATGTGATTTCCAGCCCTGGTAACCGGGAAGGACTCCGTCAACTCGACAATGCTAACGGCAAAATCGAGAAGGCGATCCTCGAGATCGTAGACGGGTTTGCGCTTTGACTCGTATTCTCCGTTAGAGACTTCAGCAACACGCGACCTTCCGAACTCAATATTCGGCGTTCGGCGTTGGGCGTTGGGCGTTTTCTTTCTCACAGCACAATTGGTTTCCCCTCGGTCATCACCAGGATCTTCTCCGCGACGCCATGCGTGCGCGCAGCGGCGAGGAGCCGTTGCGGCGGTTCATGCATCGGCTCAAAACCGAGGCGAAAGGTTCCATAGTGCATTGGGATCAATGTCTCAGCGCCTAGCTCGAGAAATGCCTTCACCGCTTCCTCGGGATTCATGTGAACTTCGCGGCCGGTAGGCGCTTCGTAAGCGCCAATGGGAAGTAGGGCGACCTCGATGTTGTAGCGCTCGCCGATTTCCTTGAAGCCGGGAAAGTAAGCGCTGTCGCCACAGTGAAAGATCGTGCGCCCATTAGATGCGATCACAAACCCGCCGAAATCGCGATGCAAATCCGCAAGGAACCGCGCGCCCCAGTGATGGCAGGGCGTGAGCGAAATCTTCAGCGGCCCGAGCTCAATAGTCTGCCAATAATCAAGCTCGTGCACGATGTGAAAACCGAGATCATGCACGAGGTTCCCTACCCCCATGGGAACAACAATCGGTTGATTCGCGGCAACGCGCCGCAGCGTGCGCCGGTCGAGATGGTCAAAGTGCGCATGAGTTACGAGAACAAAATCAATTGCAGGTAAATGATGAATTTCGAAGCCTGGCTGTTTCAACCGCTTGATTACCTTGAGCCATTTCGACCAAATCGGATCGATCAGGATGTTCACCTCGTGAGTCTGAACGAGAAACGATGCGTGGCCGATCCACGTGATGCATATCTCGCCTTCACGGACTTTGGGAAATTGTGGAGCCGCCGGGCGATCGGCGCGCTTCACAAAGAGCGAGGGAATCAGGACGCTGGTCAGAAAGTTGCGCTTGTGCCAGTCAGCGCGTGGACGCAGCCGAACGCGCGTCGATCGTTTGGCGACCGCACCATCATTCGACGGTTGGCGAACAACATTCCTCCGGCTCCTCTTGGGAAAACGAATTGGCACAACGTCAACACGATATGAGTCCGAGTACAACGAAGCAAAACCTTTTGCGTGACAGGCAAGCGGCAAGCCTGCCCTACAGGAAAGTTGATTGCAGCCGAATTCGGCGTTGAGTTGTGTGCGTATGCGAAGCTGGAAAACCTTAGTTCCGCTGCTCTTGATCTGTTCAGCTACGTTAGCATCAGAATCGCGGCTGCCATTTAGCACACTTTTTAAGGGGCAGGACCAGTTCAACCGGCTCGTTGCAAAAGCCAAAGCAGGAAATTGGAAGGCTTTGCCGATTGGTGAACGTACTGCGGCAGTCGGACAAGCATTGGTGGGAACACGCTATAAGCATTTCACGCTTGAAATCGACAATCGGATCGAGTCGCCCTCGGTAAATTTTCAGGGCGTGGATTGCTGGACTTTTTTTGAGATCGCGCTCGGCTTTGCCCGAATGTTGAACGAGCCGGAGTCTAATTGGACTCCGGAGCGCCTCTTGCATTACATCGAGCTGGACCGTTATCGCGGCGGCCAATGCACCGGCGAATATCTTTCGCGACTTCATTATCTGGAGGACTGGCTGCACGATAATGATCGGCGCGGTCTGGTAGAAGATCTGACGCGCGATCTCGGCGGGCGCAGTGTCCCGCATTCCGCGCGCGAGATGAGCACTGGCTGGCGACATTATCGATATCTTGCTTCCAACCGTTCGCTTCTCGGTCCGCTCGGGCGGATGGAAGCGAATGTTTCCTCGCAACGAAATGGCCTCCATTCAACTGCGCACGTGGGGCTCGCCTTGCGGAAAAGTGATGGCGTGTTGCATTTCATGCACGCTTCATCTCCCAGCAATTACGGCCGCGTCATCGTGGACGACGAGCTTTCGAAATATCTGTATCGCTACCGGTCGGACAGCGGGATCCTCGTCGCCCGACCGCTGCGATAGATCAATTGTGCTTGTTTCGGCGATTGATTTTGCGCCGAGCCATCGACAAGATCGACAATCACGCAATGACAATCTCCAAACTGTTACTATCGATCTCGCTCTGGTTTGCAGCAGCGGCTTTCTCTCTTGGCGAAACTAAGATTCGCGTTGGCCATTTTCCGAACATCACGCACGCGCAGGGCGTGGTTGCGCACGCGCTCTCCCGCCAGGGTAAAGGTTGGTTCGAACAACGGCTTGGACCGGGAACAAAAATCGAATGGTTCGTTTACAACGCCGGGCCGAGCGCGATGGAGGCAATTTTCGCGAATTCAATTGATCTGACCTATGTCGGTCCCGGCCCGGCCCTCAATGCTTATACCAAATCCAATGGGCAAGAGATTCGTTTGATCGCGGGCGCGGCCAATGGCGGGGCGGGTTTGCTTGTTCAGCCGGATCAGAACTTGAAAGCAGCCGCCGATTTTCGAGGCAAGAAAATCGCCACGCCGCAATTAGGAAATACGCAGGACATTTCCTGCCGAGCTTGGCTGACGGAGGGTGGACTAAAGATCACCCAGCTCGGCGGGGACGCGCAGGTGATCCCAACGCAAAATCCAGATCAGCTAGGTCTTTTCAAAGCGAAGCGAATCGACGGAGTTTGGACTGTCGAACCTTGGGTAACTCGTCTCGAGCAGGAAGCATCGGGTAAAGTCCTCGTTGAAGAAAAGGATGTCGCTACAACGGTGTTGGTCTCGAGCGTTAAGTTCCTGAATGAGAAACGCGATCTGGCGAAGAAATTTGCCCAAGCGCATGCCGAGCTGACTGACTGGATCATCAAAAATCCGGAGGACGCCCAGCGGTTAATCAAGGCCGAGTTGCTTGCAGAAACCAAGAGCGACATGAGTCCGCAACTGATCGATGCGGCATGGAAGCGCATCGTGTTTACGGCGGAAACGCCGCGCGCTGCGGTGGAAAAATTCATGCAGAACTCGGTCAAGGCCGGTTTCATCAAGACAGCGTCTGATCTTTCCAAGCTCTTTGAAACTCCCTAATGTCACTACAAGAAGAGCTCCAGGGTCCGCCGCCGGCCAAGCTCGTCGTGGATCATGTCTTCAAATCTTTTCGTCAAAAGCGGCAGACTGTGCACGCACTGGATGATGTCTCACTCGAAGTCGCGGAAGGCGAATTTATCGTAATCGTCGGGCCGAGCGGGTGCGGGAAGTCAACCTTGCTCGATATCATTGCCGGTTTGGAAAAACCGGACAAAGGCCGAGTACTGGCAGACAATCAACCTGTGCTAGCGCCGGGGCGGCATCGGCTGGTCATGTTTCAGGAATCAGCGTTGTTTCCGTGGCTCAATGCGTTCGGTAACGTAATGTTCGGGTTGAAATTGAAACCGGGTTTGCGCAATCGCGAGCGGCGGGAGGTCGCAAAATTCTTTCTTCATCTGGTCGGCCTCGAAAAATTCATGGAAGCCAACGTGCATGAGCTCTCTGGCGGCATGAAACAGCGCGTGGCGCTCGCTCGAGCTTTGGCGCCGAACCCGCGGGTGCTGTTGATGGACGAACCGTTCGCTGCGCTGGATGCCATGACACGAGAACAACTCTACGGTGATATCCAACAGATTTGGCAAAAACGCCGCAAGACGATCATCTTTGTCACCCACAATGTGCGTGAGGCGGCGTGTCTCGCCGATAGAGTGGTGATCATGTCGCCCACGCCGGGACGTATTCGCGAGATCTTTGAAGTGGACCTGCCGCGGCCACGCGATTTTAACAGCATCGAAATCGCCCAGCATGCGTCGCAATTGACCGCAGCACTGAAAGGTTACCTGGCGCCCGAGCCGGTAGCGAGCGTCGAATGAGGAGAACGTTGCTCGCAGTTTTGTTTTTCGTCGCGTTGGTCGCGATTTGGGCAGCCCTGGTGAATGCAAAAATTTGGTCGCCGGTCTTGCTGCCTTCTCCGCGCAATGTTGTGGACTATCTCGTCAGCGCGGCGCGCGATGGCAGCCTCTTGAGCGCGTCGACGGTTACCTTGAGAAGGTTGCTCGTCGGATATTTTATTGGTCTTGCCATCGGACTCCCGCTGGGGCTCCTGACTGCATCTTTGAAATTCGCCGAAGACACGGTTGGCGTGCTCGCGCTTGGCCTACAAACATTGCCAAGCGTTTGCTGGGTCCCTCTGGCGTTGCTTTGGTTTGGACAGACTGAAGGCGCGATGCTCTTTGTTGTAATCATGGGAACGGTCTGGTCAGTCGTGATCGCGACCGACACCGGGGTGCGCACGATCCCACCGATCTTTGCCCGCGCGGCCCGCACAATGGGCTCGGGCCCACTCCATCGCTGGACGTACGTCATTTTGCCGGCATCACTGCCGTATTTAATAAGCGGAATGAAGCAGGGCTGGGCGTTTGCCTGGCGTTCACTGATGGCAGCAGAAATTTACGTCACAATTTTGACTGGGTTTGGCCTTGGCCATCTGCTTCATTATGGCCGCGAATTAAACGCGATGGACCAGGTCATCGGTATCATGCTGGTCATCGTCATCATCGGGTTGCTGGCGGACAAAACCTTGTTCTCGCCCTGGGAGCGGTTCTTGCATCGACGCTGGGGAACCGGCCGCACATGAGCATTATCTAGCGCGCGACGCTTTTGACGTGCGAGGCATGCCAAACCGGATTTAAGTCAGGCCGCTGCAGCGCGAGTCAGTAGCCGAAACGGACGTCGAGTTTTGCTAACGCACTGGCGGCAAAGGCCTGGTCTTCCGCCGAAAGATATTCCCGGTAACCTCCCACCTTTCCGCGGCGCACCTTGAACGATTCAGGATCGCGCACATCGCCTGGGTGCAGGATTTTCGAATCAAAGGCACCGGCCGCTTCCAGTTTTTGCATGTTCTCGAATCGAGAGAACTCCAACGCCTCGTGAAACATGGTCATGTCGGGCGAGGATTCGCCGAGCACCGCAAGTAAGTCTCGAAAATATTCTGCCGGCGAGGCCCGGAGGGCTTCATATTGAACTAGGATGAAATCGTCGCGCCCGGAAAACTCTTCAATCCAATCGTTCATCGTGTTTACGATGGCGCTCACGCCGAATCTTCTGTCGCGCAGCATCTCGCTGACACTCTTTCGCCTCAGTTCGACCGGTGCATGCGGATCGCGCCTCGTTATCTGAAGGTAAAGAGAAACGAAACAATCCCGTGGGTCTCGTGCGAGAAGAATTATCTTTGCCCGGCCAAGCTCTCTTCGTGGGACCAGATATTTGCCGCGCAATCTGTCCCAGAGATCACCTTTTGTCCGGTGCTCGAACAGATCGTGAGAAAATACAATCCTGGGAAAGCCTGGTCGGTCGTAACGTCCTGGCTGAAGAGTGAATTCCAGGCCGTGACGCTTGCAGAAGTAAGCGCATAGAAATGCGCGGACCCATGTGCGCCCGCTCTTTGGCACCGAAAGAATGATGACTTCCCCACCGGAAAGTGCACCGGCGCGACTGCTGAAGTTACGGCGCGTCCATCGTGCAACTGGCCGCCACAATCGAGATCGCGAGACAGGTTTGTCTGTGGCTGGAAAGCCCGAAAGGGCTTGGGGCCGGCTCTCCTTGTAAGCGCCTGTCTGTTCCGGCTGAGCTCCGGCCAAAGATTGAGATGTTATGTCAATTGCCATTCAGATGGTTTGTATGAACGCTCGGGACTGTTGCATCACACCCCAAAAAGAGGTATCTGTTCAAGCACAATTATTTGGGGGCGCACTGGCTTCGACTCATCGTTGGAAGTGCAGGCGGCATGTGGAGGACGGTTCGTTGGCCTCGTTAAAAACCGAACCAAAAAAATAAACGCAGATCACGAAGATCTAGCTCTCGCGGCTTAATTGATCGCGACGTTTGCCGTTGGACGCCTGCTACGGCGGCAAACGTGGACAGCAGGCTGGCAAATCGGCGGAGCGACCGCGCCGGTTTGTGAATCGATTTCGTGGACGCTCGGGAGCCGGCAGTGTGCCGGTGCAACGTTCGGCTCCTTAAAACTCACCGCCGGATAAACATGTAGATGTTTGCGCGGATAGCGACGAGGACAGGGGTTCGATTCCCCTCGCCTCCACTTTCATAGGTAAACGCCGAAAAATCCACCAACTGACAACAGGAATGACAACACGTCCCGGGAAATTCACTGATTTCCGCCGATGATTTGGCCTTGGTTTATTTTTACTCCTCTACCACTTCACTTGCTCCCATTCGCGAAGGACGCCCATTTCGCGGCCTAATTTTTCAGCGTCTCCATCGCCCATTTGCCACTGTTTGCCCTCCTTCCAAACTACGGAAATGGTTCTACCTCGATAGTCATCTATGAATTTCCCCTCTTTGCGTAGTGCGCGATCTAGCGCTGGCGTAACGCTCGGCTTGTGACCGGTTTTTTAGTTTTTTTGCTTTCAGTGCCGTTGGCACTTTTGAGTTTTGGCCTTTCATGCTGCCAGTATTGAGCAAGTGAGCAAGTGAGCAAATAAGCAAGTAAGTCTCAGAGCAAGGAGCGCAAAAGCTTGATGCGATCGAAGCTGGGAGCCGTGCAAAAATGAGCACATGGAACGAATCACCGGAATGCGCTTGCGTTGATCTGATTTCCGATGTGCTGCCGTTCGGTTGCCTGTGGTACGGTGAGGCAAACGCAATCAGCAATGCCATCAGCTTTGCCACGTTTAACAGCGGTTCACATGATGCAGTGATCCGAGTTTATGATGAGACTGGCAATGTGATCGAGGCAGACGAGC
>WNGO01002230.1_pt1 | contig 12359 bp, 8 predicted proteins | sample 5400511 | NCBI WGS metagenome assembly WNGO01 (sample SAMN13153380, study PRJNA577476) | soil metagenome | isolation source: 20 cm soil or saprolite under Garry oak tree replicate 2 | place: USA:California | collected 2016-06-15
GTCCCGTCCTTTTTTCAATTTCGCCTTGTGATAATTTTTTCTGTTCACGCAATGCACGTAAGCGATCGCCGATAATCATGTTTGTAAGAGCCTCCATTTGAAAAAACAAATCTGGGGACCGGGGCGAATAAAGTATACCTCAGACACCGTTGGCGTCACGAAAATTTTCATGTGTCTCGGGAAAAAATAGATTCGCCCCTGCCCGCCGGAGCCGTACTTGACAGGTAACTATATGGTTGCATAAACCATTTCCGTTGGATCTCGTTTTCAAAGCGCTGGCTAATCCGAGCCGCGGGCATTTACTTGACCGGCTTCACGACCGCAATGGACTGACGTTCCATGACAGATGCTGTCTACGTGACCTATCTCGCCTAGGCACCCTTTGCCCATGTTCGACGTGGCGAAGTGAACTGCTTCCTGCTGGGGGTTGAATTCCGAAAAGCGCAACACAGAGGACACAAAGAATCACAGAGGATCACAAAGAAATCGGCTTTGCACTTTCCGTCATCCTTTTCCGTTCTTCTCTAGCTGGTCCTCAGTGCTCTCTGCCGCTTTTCCCGGTGTTCTCTGTGTTCAATTCTGGCCTTCAGTGCACTTCCGCGGCCGTTTGAGTTGCCGGTCCCTCGCCGACGATTTCGAGCGTGACGTCCGCGTCCTTAGCGCCGTCATAGTGAACCTGTTTTCCAAAATGGGTGACGACGCTGCCCGGCGGCAGAGGGAAGGTGCCGTCCGGATCGTATTTCGTGCCCGTGCCTACCCACCAGGTTCCCGAAATCACGGTGATGTACCGATCGTTCGGATGGAAGTGTGGATGGCTCATATGATGCGCGGTCCATCGCGTGAGGACGACGTACATTCCCGGCTTGGATGGGTCACCGGCGAGGACTGCCGAGTCTGACCCGTTCGGCGCATGAATCCAGTTGATCTGGTCCGGCAACTTGTAAGATATCGCGGCAGGGTTGAGATCGGGGACCGGGGCCCTGGCCGATCCTACCGTGACGGCCATTGCGATTGCCAGCGCGACGAGCCAATAATATCGCCGCAGCCAAGAAGTGAGCATGCTTTCCTCCTGCATTTGGGGTGGGCGCCGGGTCTCCCGGCAAACCCGCAGGGCCTCATAGTAGCACTCTTTGGGAACCGCGGCGGCTCAGCTGCCTGGGGATTTTTCCGATCGAAGTTTCCACACGATTTGCCGCAGCATGCCTAGCCAGGCATCGGTGTCTTCGGCCTGCAAATGGAGGCGGCGGACCAGGCGCCTGATCCTGTCTTCCGAGTCATTCACGCGGCGGCGGTTCAAGTAGCCACTGTCGTGTAGCGCTTCGAGCAGTATCTTCGTGATCCGCTCGACCTCACCTGCTGCCGCGAGCTTCTGCTTCCCCGGTTGCGCCGCGGCCTTCCCGTCGCGCACGATTTCGTACAAGCAAACCGCCACGGCCTGCCCCAGATTCATCGAGATATTCTTTTCAGATGTCGGAATACGCACCAGCCAGTGGCAGTGGCTCAAGTCTTCGTTTGAAAGGCCGCGCTTTTCCGACCCGAAAAGCAGCGCGACGCTGCTCGACGCCAGGTGCTTGCGCAGGAGGCGCGCGCCAGCTTCGAGCCGCCTAAGCGGGTGGTGCAAATCCCGATGGCGGACCGCCGTAGTTCCAACCACGAGAGTGCAGTCTGCTACGGCTTCCGCGACGCTCTGGTAAACTTTCGCGCTCGCGAGCAGTTCCGAAGCGCCGACGGCGGAACGCGCCTCGCGGAATGCCGGCTCATAAGGGGTGACAAGCCGCAAACGTTGAAAGCCAAAGTTACTCATGGCTCGGGCCGCTGCCCCGATGTTGAGAGGATTGCGCGTGGCCACCAGGACGACGTGTAGTCGGTCGAATTGAGCTGGAGTAGACAAGGGAGCTTATTCTAAAGCAGAGCTGGCCGGGACGGTCTCGCAAATCGCGGTTTCTTCGGGCCCGCTAACGGTAAACGGGTTGTCATTCAATCAGATACAGAGAAATGCGGCCAGAGTTACCGAAAGTTGACGATCCCGGCTAAGTCCTGAGAGTCTCTTTCCCACTGGTTCTCTCTACTCCACTCGTTGCCAAATCTATTTATCTTTATTGAAATATATATTTAACTTGACAACTCTTCCCCCAAGAAATAATGATTGCTAACCATTGGGGTAATGTTCCCATATTAAAGTCAGGCGGGCGCAGCCCCGGAATCTGGCACCTTTTGATTAGAGGGGCGCCATGCTTGTGTGCCTGGAGAGGATTTGAGCGATGCGACGAATATGTTGCGCAATCGTTGTCGTGTCCCTGATGCTTTCGATCCATATTCCGCGCGCATTCGCTTTCGATTGGGCTGATGTAACCGACGCGGAGAAGACCATGAAATCCAATCCGCTCGACCCTGGGGCGGGCGCAGTGGTGCTGTTCAAACGCGGACGGATTGAGGTATTGGAGAAAAGCAGCTTGTTTTGGACGACCCGAATCCAGACGTATACGCGGATCAAAATATTCAACGACGCGGGCCGCGAATATGCCAATGTTTCGGTAGACGCCCCCAAGTATATGCGAATGTCCAAGATCGAAGGCCGCACGATTCTGCCCTCGGGACAAATCATACCGTTGGACTCATCGCAAGTGTTCCGGGGGAGATCCTTTGAGGCGGGCAGGAATTACGCAATTTTGAAGACGAGCTTTTCATTTCCGTCCGTGGAGACCGGCGCAATTATCGAGTACCAGACGGAGGAATACGTCGATTGGTTTTTCCCCCCTCCCTGGATCTTTGACACCAACGAAGTAGGCACCTTGGATTCCACGCTCCAGGTTGTCATCGGTCCCCGGCTTGGCATGTCGCAGTTTCCGCTGGACACAACTGTGACTAAGCTTTCGTTTTCGAGAAAAGATACCGTCCTGGGCACCCAATTCGAATTTGCAGTCAAGAATCTGCACCCGATCCGGAACGAACCTTACTCCGTGCCCTTCCGCGACCAGGCCACGATGGTCCTATTTACTCCCAGCGAGTTGGCTTTCTCAGGGCAAGTTTTTCCTATCATTACAAAATGGGATGACGTTGGCAAAGAAGTGTCGCAACAGTACGGCAACATGGAAAAGAATGAGAAAGAAACCAAGAACAAAGCGAAGCAGCTTGCCGAGAAACTCCCGGAAGCGCGAGACAAAGCGGAGGCGATCTACAAGTATATTCAGCAGAACATTACATCCAGCAATCTCATCGGAATCGGTCTGGGCCGGCCTGCGGATGACCTGATCACTAGTAAGCGAGGCGACCCCGACGAAATCAACGCGTTGTACGTGATGATGCTGAAGGAAGTAAAAGTGGATGCGGATATGGTCCTGGTGGCCACGCAGAACTGGGATACGCTGGCGCGGGGATTCCCCAACATTAGCCAGTTCTCCAGGATCGTTGCGCGCGTAAATTTCAAGGACGGAATCGTGTTTGCAGACCCCGCGGAGCCCGCAGCTCCTTTCGGCGAACTCCCTTGGTTTGACAGGGGCGTCACGGGCCTGGCCGTCAAAGGGAGCAAGGTTCAGGAGGCGGCAATCCCGGCCGGGACGCCGGACGACAATCTATCGGTTACCAAGATTTCCTTGCAAGTGGGGGGTGATTGGAAGGCGGAGGGAGACGCTGAAATTAACTTGAAGGGCACCGAGGCTATCAATTTTCGCGGCGACTTGTTGGAGGAATCTCCCGAAAAGATGGAGCGGTATCTTACCGATTATTTTGGATACGGGCGCGCGGACGCCGTCGTCTCCAACATCTCGCATCCGGATATTCGCGATTCCTCCCAGGCTTTTGTCCTCAAAGCCCATCTGAAGCAAAAGCTGACGGACGAATCCGGCCCGGGCGAACTCCTGGTGAATCCATGGATGGATGACCAATACAACTCTCCGATCTTCAAAGCTAGTGAACGGCACTCCGCGGTTCGATTCTATGGTCCGGAAAAGCGTGTCAGTACGAGTGAGTGGAAACTCGCGCCGGAGATTAAAATCGAACAGCTACCCAAAGAAGTGAAGATTGAAAATGACCTGGGAGGTTTTTCGCACTTGTGCACTCAGAACGAAAACACGGTCGCGTGTACCCGTTCTTTTTACCTAAAAAAGACGCGGATCCAGACCACTACGGATTATTTGGACGCCAGAAAGTTCTTCGATGAGATCGCCAAGAACGACCAGGAGGTCATGGTTCTTCGTGGACAGTAGATTTTCAGCCGCATGGGGCGCGCGCCTCCTGCTGGGTGCGATTCTGCTGCTCTGCGCGCCCCCGGAGTCCGCCAGGGCCGATTCCGTGCCCGACTGGCTGGCTGCAGCAAATCGCGTGGACCTCAACCATTTCGGCGATGGCAGCCCGGCCGTCATCGTGGAGCAGTGGGATGATTTTACCGTGGACGCGACGGGAAAGTTTGTTTCCATCGAGCGGAAAGCGCTACGAGTCTTGGACCGGCGATCCGCCGATCGATACCTCAGCGCTGTGGGACACGAGAACAACGACTCGACCGTCCTTTCCATTCAGACGTGGTCCATTTCGCCCGCGGGACGCGTCATGCAGTCGAGCAAGAAAGATGTGGTGACGCAAGCTAGCTTTGCCGAGTTCGAGTTGTTTTCCGATTCCCGCGCAAAGATGGTAAGAGTCCCCAATCCAGAAGTAGGCTCACTCGTAGGCTTTGAAGTGGTTCGCCAGGGCCGAATACCGATCGGCGGCAAGAGATTCTGGCTGGAGAACGAAATTCCAATCCGGCAAGCCGAACTGCATGTGACCGTTCCTTCAGGCTCCCTGCGTTGGTTTGCGAATCATCCGGACCGGATGGAGGTGGTGAGCCAATCGGCGAATGCAGCCAGCTTCCGAACTGTGAATCGTCCCGCAATTCCGGACGAAGAGGACGCGCCGCCTTTCACCTCACTGGCGGCGAACGTAGTCGTCAACTACGATCCGAACGGATCCACGGCGGTGCAGTCCTGGGAAGAGGCCGGGCGCGTGTACCACCCGCTCTTCACCTCCGCAGAGAAGCCGGGCACGGAAATTTCGAGGCAGGTGGAAAACCTCTCCACCGGAAAATCCGATGTAATTTCCAAAGTGGACGCGCTCTACACTTATGTTTCGCGCGAGATTCGTTACGTCGCCGTCGAGATTGGAGTGGGCGGCTACCAGCCGCATCCTGCCCCGGACGTTTACAAGTACAAGTACGGAGATTGCAAGGACAAGGCGACTCTGCTCTTAACGATGCTCAACGATATCGGATTGCGGGGATATCCTGCTCTGGTGGGTACCCGCGGCGATATTGAGGCCGATCCCAAAGTTCCGACGCTGGCTACGTTCGATCACATGATTGTGGCGCTACCGGTCCCGGCGGGTCTTCGTCCCGCTGTGGAGAGGTTCCCGTCGTATGATCCACAAAACCAGATTCTCTGGATGGACCCCACTTCGGAGACTGAACCGTTGGGACAAGTTCCGGAGATGGACCAAGGTGTTTTTGCTCTCATATCCTACCCAGACCGCGGCGACCTGCAACACATTCCGGAAACTCCCGCAGAGCAGAACGGGCTGGAATCCAAAACGCTCGTTCACCTGCAACCTAATGGCAACGGCACCGCTGAAGTTGAATTGAAGTATCTGGGTATTTCGAATGCGCGCCGCCACTCTTTCTACCGTGGGCGTTCGCAAAGCGATCTTCGCAGAATGTACGATGAAAGAGTCGCCCGCTACGTGAGCCAAGCCGCTTTTCGTGCTGCCTCCATCGAAGGATCGGAGGACAACCGGAAGCAGATCGTGGAGAGGTTTTCATTCGCGGGAGATTTCGCCACGGCGTCCAGCGGTGATAGCTGGTTCTTCCAACCGTTTTTCCTGACCGGGATGGCCGTTCCTGAAGTGGGCCCACACCCTCGCATTTTGCCTTTGGACTTGGGTACTCCCTTCCGCCAAAAAGGGGAGTACCGCATCGAGCTGCCTCCAGGGATGCGGATCGATCGCGTGCCGGACAAAACCTCGATCAAATCGGAATTTGGGGAACTGCAGGTCGAATATTCTCTCGACGGAAACGTTCTGCTCGCGACGCAGATACTTTCCTTCACAGTCAGCCGTATCCCTCCCGAGAAATACCCGGAATTCCGTGACTTCGTGAATGCTTCGCTGCGCGCGGAGCGTCAACGACTGCGCGTTCAGAAGATCGCTCCTTGATTGCTGTTTCGGGACCTTCGCCAACCCAAAGTTGAGGCGGGCATTTCGGCTCACGGGACTTTTTTTGCCGCATTGTGTGTAGAGGCGGTCAGAGGTATATTGCGGGGCAGCCTGAGACGAACATTGAAACCTTGGAATAGGAGACATACTTGTGACGAAGCGAATCTGGATGATCTTGGCCGGTCTGGCCGCAATTTTGGCGCCCGGTGGAAAGTTTGCGCTTGCGCAGACGGCCGCGGGCGCACGGGCGTTCGAACAATACTGCGCGAAGTGCCACGGGGATCCGAGCAGCACGGTCGCGGCGTCCGATGAGTTGAAGATGCGGGCATTGACGGGGGATGAGATATACGCAGCGCTCGCCAAGGGGTCGCACATCAATATGCAAGGCCCGACGGACGATGAGAAACGCGAGATCGCATTGTCTCTTGGCGGCAGGAAGCCGGGTGTTGCCCAGATCACCGACGCGAAACTGATGACGAACCGTTGCTCGAGCAATCCTCCGCTCGGCGATGTCGCTGCGAAATCTTCCTGGACCGGCTGGGGGAACGACCCCATGTCGAACGCGCGTTTTCAGCCCGCCAAGGCCGCCGGTTTGACCGCCGCGCAGGTGCCCCAGCTGAAATTGAAATGGGCCTTCGGTTTTCCCGGAGTTGACCAGACCTATGGCCAGCCTACAGTTGCCGGGGGCCGCGTCTTCATCGGCGTCGATTCCGGTGCTGTTTATTCCATCGACGCGGCGACCGGCTGCGTGTATTGGTCTTATCAAGCCGACGCAAGCGTGCGTACCGCAATTAACATCGGGCCAGTGAAAGGACATGGCGCCGCCAAGCAGGGCATTTCCTTTGGCGATGTAAGAGCAAATGTATATATGTTGGACGCCGCCACCGGCGATCTTTTGTGGAAAGCTAAGGTGGAGGACCATCCGGTGGCGCGCATTACTGGAGCTCCCACGCTGTACGAGGGACGACTCTATGTTCCGGTTTCGTCTACCGAAGAGCGCGCGGGAGGCATGAGCTCGGTTTATCCGTGTTGCACGTTTCGTGGCAGCGTGGTGGCGCTGGACGCGAATACGGGCAAACAAATCTGGAAAACGTACACCGTTGCGCAGGCGCCCAAGGCCGCGGGAAAAACTTCCAAGGGAGTAACCATCTGGACGTCCAACGGAGGCGCGGTGTGGAGTTCGCCCACCGTTGACGTCAAGCGCCACGCCCTCTATATCGGGACGGGAGACGCCTACACCCCTCCCGCAGCGGCCACTACAGATGCAATTATGGCTCTGGACATGGCTACCGGGAAGATTCTCTGGGCGCATCAAGACACGGAGAACGATGCGTGGCTCTCGGGTTGCGGGTCGCAAAATTCCGTGGAGAATTGCCCGAAGGATTTAGGACCCGATTATGATTTTGGCGCGTCACCGGTTTTACGGAATCTGCCGGGGGGACACAGAATCCTCGTAGCGGGACAGAAAAGCGGGATGGTTTGGGGGCACGATCCCGACCAGGAGGGAACTGTACTGTGGAAAACGCAGCTTGTTGCGAAGCTGGCGCTGGGAATGATTACGTTCGGCGGCGCGGCGGACGATCAAAGCGCCTATTTTGGATTGAGGACTGGCGGCGTGGCTGCCGTGCGGCTGACCAATGGCGAAAAGCAATGGTTCACGCCTATCGAGGGACCTACGGCCCCGGGGCCGCGCGGTGAGACTGCCGCGTTAACCGCCATTCCAGGCGTCATTTTTTCGAATAGCTGGGAAGGAGTTGTGCGCGCGTTTTCGAGCGACAATGGACATTTACTCTGGGAATACAACACGGCTCGCGATTTCGAGACGGTGAACGGCGTTAAAGCAAAGGGCGGCTCGATGGCAGCCCCGGGCCCGGCGATTGTCGATGGGACGGTTTTCGTGGGCTCGGGGTACACCTTCTCTGTCGGATTACCTGGCAACGTGTTGCTCGCTTTTACCGCGCAGTAGATAGAATCATGCGCGAGGGGACGTTTCGGCCTGGTCGTTTTACATGGGGAGAGCGACGACGGATCGGGATCGAACGGTGGGACGAGTTGGAGGGCGGTAGAGAAAACCCGCACCCTTGAACACCGCAAGTGTGCGGCACCCACTCTCTCTTATCAAGGCTTCTGGAAATTGTGGACGCGGAAGAGGGAATTGAATGTGTCGATTGTTTTTTTCACGTTACTAAATTCCTTGGAGGATGCGAACATGATGCAGAATCGATTGGCTGTGGTGATTGCGTCGGTTGTGCTGCTCGTCGCCGGGTCCTTGACGGCGCTCGCGCAAGGGCTCCTTACCCAGAAGGCGCTTTCGGCGGACGCGGCGCTGGTTGTCGCTCGCGGGGCGCTCGACAAATGCCGCGCCGATGGGTACCGCGTCAGTGTAACTGTGATTGATGACGGCAACCGGCTCAAGGCGTTCGTGCGCGATGATGGAAGCGGCCCGCATACGATTGACTTCAGCCGGAAAAAGGCATTTTCGGCCCTCACCTTCAAGAGGACTTCAGGCGAGACCGGCAAAGCTTGGGCGGAAAATCCGCCAGCCCCCAACATTGACGGCACAACCGGAGCGCCAGGCGGAGTGCCCATCAAGGCGGGCAGCCAAGTCATCGGCGCTATTGGTGTGAGTGGGGCTCCGGGCGGCGATAAAGATGAGGCCTGCGCCAACGCGGGCATCGCGAAGATTGCCGCGGAACTGAAGTAGCCAGATCGGCGAAGGAAAGAAACTCACCGAGCGCTCGGTCTGTTCCTGACGGCCGGGGCGCCGCACATTGCCAAAACTCGGTGTCTCTTTCAGGCCTGCGCTCACGAACTCAGCGGCGCATCGGCCGTAAGTTTGGGGAAAAACGCGCTTTCGGGTCTTCAGGGGTTAAAACCCCTGAAGAGAGCGCAGACTTTATGTCGTGCCTAAAGGCACGACCCACAAGGCATGCGGCTTGCTTCGCAGCTTTCATACCCGATCGGATACAGCTGCATTCCAGCACGATCAGGCCTTCAGAGCGGCCAGGACGCGCTCAGGCGTAAACGGAGCCCTGCGCAGGCGCACGCCAGTTGCATCGAAGAACGCGTTGCCAATCGCGGCCGTGATCGGGACGATCGAAGGTTCGCCTCCGCCGAGGGGCTGCATTTTCGGCTGGTTGATAAGAAAGATTTCGACGTCCGGCACCTGATTGAACCGGATGACCGGGTAGCTGTCCCAGTCGAGATTTTTCTGTCCGGTTGTGTCGAATTGAACCTCTTCCATCAAGGCCCGGCTCACCCCCTGGATGATGTTTCCCTCAATTTGGTTCTTCAGCCCGTCGGGATTGACGATCAGGCCGCAGTCATGCGTCAACGTAATCTTCTTGACGGTTATTTCACCAGTTTTCTTATCGACCTCGATTTCGGCAACGGCAGCTGTCATGGTATTGGCCCGATTGGCAGCGGCGACTCCTCTTCCCGCGGCCTTCGTCCCGCTTGAAGCCGGTGCGGGAGATGGGCGGTCGGTCCAGCCTGCCTGCTTGGCCGTGGCGACGAGAACTTCGGAAATCCGCTTGTCGCTAGTCAGGTAGCGCAGCCGGAATTGCACAGGATCCACGTGCAAGTAGGAAGCGATGTCATCGATCATGGATTCGCTCGCGAACACGCGGGCCAAATCTCCAGGGGCGCGCAGATTGCTGGTTCGTAGAGGCCAGTCTCCTTTTTGCACCCAGGGGATATTCGCAGCCAGAACCTTCTGGTTTTCGAAAGTATAGATTTGGCCTCCTCCTCCGGCGCCGTTCAAAAATCCCGGGGTGGTCGGCGTGAGGCCAATTTGGCTCGACGCGAGCAGGGGATTTCCTTCCGACGCGGTCCAAGGAAAACTGCGGTCCATGAAATCCCAGGCGATCACGTTGCCCTGAGCATCAATGCCGGCGCGGACAGTGGTGTACTGGGCCGGACCCTTGGGATCCCAGGCGTGTTCGTCCTCGCGCATCCACTGCACGCGAACCGGTTTTCCCACAGCGCGTGACATCAGCGCCGCGTCCTCCGCCGTGTCATCACACTCGAGGCGTCCGTAGCTCCCCGAACCTTCCCGGTACAAGAGGTGGACATTTTTCGGCGGAATGTTCAACATCTTGGCAATGGCATCCCGCGTCCGGAATGGCCCCTGCGTACCGGCCCAGATCGTTGCTCGGTCTCCGCGGACATCCGCGACAGCGCAAGGCGGGCCCATCATGCCATGCAATTGGAACGGCCAGTAATAGGTGGCTTCCAATACCTTGTGCGCTTGCGAGAAGGCGGCGTCCAGATTTCCCCGGTTCGTTACAACATTGTCCTTGAAACTTTTGGTGTTCTTCAAATAGTCGAAGACTTCGTCCGGTCCGGAGGGCATTTTCAGTGTTGGCTCCGACCAAGTCACCTTCAGCGCCCGTGCGGCCTGGATCGCGGCCCACTCCGTTTCTGCCACGACACCGACAAAACTGCCCTCGCGCACGACTTTCACGACGCCCGGAATATTCCGGATCGAGCTTTCATCTACATTCGTCGGCATGGAAAGCGACGTCGCCGGACGAAGCGCGCGCCCGTGTAGCATTCCCGGGACGCTGACATCCTGCGAGTAGACGAATTCACCCGTGAATTTTTCCGGCAGGTCGACGCGGGCAATCGATTTTCCGACAATCTTGTAATCTTTCGGGTCCTTGGCGGGAACAAGCGGCGCTACTTTCATGTCCCAGCCGCTCCCGCTAGCCGTGATTTTCACGTTGAAGCGCTTGCCGCCCAGAAGATCTCCATAGGCAATTTTCCTGGAGGGATTGCCCACAACACTGACGACGCCGTCGGTGACGGTCAGCTTGTCCACCGGCGAATCGAGCCTCGCGGAGGCTAGCTTGAGCAATTCCTGACGCGCCGCGGCGGATGCCTGCCGGAGTTGCACGCCGCCCCGCTCGATGGTTCTGGCAGCCGCCGTGACACCCTGGTCCACGGCCTTATCCGTGTCGCCGGAATCCATGTAGACTTTGTCGAAGCGCACATCGAGTTCCTCGGCCACAACCTGCGCCAGGGCGGTCACCACACCCGTGCCGAGTTCGACCTTGCCCGTGAAGACGGTGACGGTCCCGTCCTTGGCGATCGCCATCCAAGAATCAAGCACGGTCGGGTCCATGCCGTCCACGGATAGGCCGTCGCCTTGTGCGAGCGCATTCGAGACTCGGCCGAAAAAACTGAAGCTCACGACGAGGACGCCCGTGCCTTTGAGAAGGTCTCTGCGAGAGATGAATTTGGTTTCCATGTTCGGCTCCTTAATTTCTACGCGGGCTCCAAGTAGAGCCCACACGCCGTTAAGCTTTCACGCTCGAGTTTGCTGCTCGCTGGATAGCGCGGATGATCCGCAGGTGAGTGCCGCAGCGGCAAATATAGCTGTTCAAGGATTGCTTGATATCCGACACCGTTGGATGGGGATTTTTATCGAGCAACGCCTTCGCGCCCATGACCATGCCGTTCATGCAATAGCCGCACTGCGCCGCCTGCTCTGTGATGAACGCCGTTTGCAGCGGATGCGGATGGGCGACGCTCCCCAATCCCTCGAGCGTCGTGATGCTCTTGTTCTGCGCGGCGCTAGTGGGGAGGGTGCAGGACCGGACCGACTTCCCATCCATGAGTACGGTGCAAGCTCCGCACTGGCCCAGGCCACAGCCAAATCTGGGGCCGTGCAGTCCCAGGTTATCGCGTAAGACATACAAGAGCGGCGTGCTGGAGTCTGCATCGACGACTCGCGCCTTGCCATTTACATTGAGCTTGATTTGCGCCATGGCGAGCTTCCTTTCTCGTCGGACCTGCGGAGAAGACGTGGCCCGTGTTCACAAATTAAAAATTCCCTCATCCAATTTGTCTTATTGGCCAATAATATACACCGGCACTCGGCCGGATGGGAAGTCCTACTGATACTTCTGCGCATGGATCGGGGCAGTTCTCCGGTGCGCCGGGTGACTTGCTGAGGCGAACGCGAGAAGTCGGAGTCAAGAACCGCACCCTTGCACAAATCGCAAGGATGCGGCACCCGCGTGTCATGGGGTTTGCGGATTCGGAGAAACTCTAGTTTCCAGCTACGTGAATGTAGCCGCGGAGCTCCAGATTTGTAATCGTCGTCAAGGCCCACAAATCGAGTTCGATCTCGGGCATGATCGTGTCTGTCTCGATTTTCCTTCCCAGGACCGCTTGGC
>WNGO01002598.1_pt1 | contig 12359 bp, 13 predicted proteins | sample 5400511 | NCBI WGS metagenome assembly WNGO01 (sample SAMN13153380, study PRJNA577476) | soil metagenome | isolation source: 20 cm soil or saprolite under Garry oak tree replicate 2 | place: USA:California | collected 2016-06-15
GTGCTACTCGAACGCGTAAAAGTATAGCCCGCACACCTTCTTTACAGATTCCCCCAGGAGGCCTCATGCCCGCCTATAGCAATGCCACGCCGCCGCTTTCGCTTTTTCCCGGCGACGTAGGATTCAGTTTCAATGCCGAATCGTTTCCCGCCGACGGCACCGCCGGGGCGCAGTTTGCGATTCCCGAACCCGCTGGGCTGGCCGATCAGACGCACGCCATACGGTGGCAGACGATCTTCGGCAGCGCGCCCACGGCGATCAACATCCGGCTGCAGGGAGCCATCGCCGACGTTGACGCGGAATACGCGGATCTCGATACGTCTACCGCGACCACAGGCGAAGCTCGAACCGTGACCGGCGTACGCGCGCGATTTTTGCGGATCAAGAAAGTGACGTCGACGAGCGGGACGTCTTTGACGGCAAAGCTTCTGCCGTGAGGGGATGTGACTGGTGACTAGTGACTGGTGATTGGTGAAAAACCATCGGTTCGCCGCACCATCCTGTGAAGCAAGTTTGTGCCAGCCCCGTCTCGCATCAGTCAAATCATGGGTGAATCTTTGTACTGAACTCCGTGTCGCGTGCTGCCCGCAGGACGCATGGTTTTCCACCAGTCACCAATCACCAGTCACTAGTCACAGAATCTTCCCCCAGTCACCAATGGCAAATTGAATCACTCTTATGGCCTCCAATCCAAATTACGTTAAGAAACAGCTCACGGTGGACACCGTGTCGTGGACCGCGATCGTCGCACCTGTCGACTGCATGGGCGTCTCGATCAAGAATTCGGCGCTGGTGAATCTTCTGATCCGCACGGATTCAGCCGATGCCACCACGCAGGACACGGTCTTCTCGGGCAGTGTGGAAACAATTTCTGTGCCAAGGCATCCCGCGGGTGTACAGGACAGCGGTTCCGGAATGCGTTTCTCCGCGGGCGACACGATCGGATATCTCCAGGCCGCCAGCGGCACCGGCCCAGCGCTGCTGACATTCGTCCGGTAATCACACCGATTTGCCACAGGGAAAAGATTTGGAACCACGGATGCACACTGATTCACACGGATAAAGGCAGAGTAAGAAAATGCTTCGGTAGGGAAGCGAACTTTATACGCCGTTGACGTGGCCTCGATCTGATTTTTCCTCCCTTCTTTCATCCGTGTTCATCTGTGTGCATCTGTGGATTCACTCTCTGATTTCTTTCTCGACTTTCCTTGCAGGAAACTATGCGCATTAAAATTATTGGCGACAACAACTGCGCCCGCGCTACGCGGCACTTGCTGCGTAAGGCGGGCTTTGCCGTGACCGAATTTCTTCCTGCCGACGTGGTGACGCAGGCGCCGCATTCCGGCTACGTCATCACCATCGATCTCGCCCCGGCTCCTCACCCCCTTCACGGTGAACCCGTTCACGGTGAGGCCGTTCAGGCTGAACCCGTTCAGGGTGAACCCCGTGATCCCGCCTCCGAGCCGGACCACTCCACGCCCGCCGCAGCCTTGGCGAAGGCGGGCAGGCACACTGCAAAACACGGGGAAGCGTTGCCATTGCATGGCGGCGCTTCCTCGCCCACCTCACTTGGTGGCGCCGGCATCTTGCCGGCGGGGTTGCACGCGGGGCACACGGAAAATCGCCGGCGGGAAGCCGGCGCCACGCGGAGCGCGTCGATCCTTTTTGATTCGGTGGATAGCGAGCTCGAAGGTGCGATTCTGCGACATGTGACGCAGCTTGCTGCGGCTCCGGTGGTGGTGGATCGCCCCGGCGGAGTGGTGCACTCGGAACGTGAATTGCGAATTGTTGTGCCGAAGAGCGGAGACGCGAAGGCCGACGAGGCCGCCGCGGTAGCCGTCGAGTTCGGCGTGCTACGTGGATTGCTCGATCTGGTCTCCCCTCCTTCGCTCCCCAAAATGCGGGGAGCTTCGGCGGGCTTTCCCGCTGGAGTTTCGGGCGGTTCGCGAAGCGCCAATGGGAAAAAATGGTGGGGATTCTTTTTGTGCGGTGCATTTGCGGTGGTGGCACTTGCAGGGAGTTTGCATGCGTCGCCGAGGCACTCTGCAATTAAACCGGAGCACGTCATCGAAGAACGCCCGGCGGGTCGCGGCTACTTCCGCCCGGTAGCAGCGCTTGCGGCTCAGGGGCAATTTGCCACGGGGCAGGCGCCGGTGAAAATCACGGACGGCACGAACAACCTGGTCGTGGATCCGTGCAAAGGGCAGACGAAACTTTACATCAGCATCAATCAGACGGCGAATACGCAACTCGTCGCCGGGACGGCGTCCAAAAAGATTTACATCTGCTCGATCCACATGGTTGTGTCGGTGGCCACGAGTGCCGCGCTCGTCGAGGGGACGGGTTCGGTCTGCGCCACGGGCACCGCGGGAGTTAGCGGGTTTGGCGGCGCGACGGCGGCGACGGGATGGAATTTCGCGGCCAACGGAGGCATCGCACTGGGAAATGGAGGTGCGGCGGTGGGCGCGGAAGGGACGAGCGCGGACAATCTCTGCTTGTTCAACTCCGGCTCCGGACAGGTGTCCGGCGGCATCAGTTATATCGTTCAATAAACGCATGAAGCGCTTTTGTAGCGTCGGCCTTCAGGCCGACACTTTGGACACAAGCATGTGCCCGCCTGAAGGCGGGCGCTACAGAGAGCAAAACCTGGTTGCCATACCGTCTCTTAAGTCTGCGCCACGGATTGCGGGCGCATTCGTAATGTTGCGGAACAAGTCCACAATTGGCGCGATTCTGGCTTTGGTGTCGTGTCTTCTCCCAGCCATTCCAGCGCACGCGACGACATATTACGTGGCGGCAGCGGGAAGCGATTCCAACAATGGAACGAGCACCGGCACGCCCTGGCAGACCATTTCCAAGGTGAACGGATCAACATTCTCCGCGGGCGATTTCGTTCTATTCAACCGCGGAGATGTCTGGTACGGAAGTTCGCTTACGGCTCCATCGAGTGGCAGCAGCGGCTCACCCATTACGTTTGGCGCTTATGGAATTGGAGCGAATCCCATCATCAAGGGCTCGACGCTGCTGGTCACAGGCGGATACACGCTTGCGCCGAACACGCAGACCACGATCTTCGGACGTCCGGATGCCGGGACGAATACCGTTGATGGGGCGACGCGGAATTGGCGCGACCAGTTTCCAGTCGGCGAGATCAGCAACCCAGCCGTGAAAATTACCATCGCTATGCAGGCCGGGCCCGGGTCGGATTTAAACATCACCGGCAGCGGCATCGGTCCGGCCGCAACCGCGCCGAATACGAACGCGATTACCAGAATCACTTGGGACGGCGGCAGCAATGGCACGACCGTTCCTGCCCGCACCACGAAGTCCTCGGATGCGATCGTCTACACTTTGGACAACACGCTCGCCCAGATCGTGACCGTCTACACAACGTCGCGCAGCATAGAATATCACCAGGCGAATGGCGAGACGCTGTGGTCGAATTTTTCGGCGCCCGATCAGTCCCAAAGCGCCACCGTGACCGGCTATTCGTCTGGCGGCTTGAACGTGATCGCCTCGATTGTGGCCACCAACATCACTGCGTTTACGTATCGCAACACGCTTGGAGTCACACCTGTGGCAGTCTGGGAGAACGACGCGCTGCTGAAGCTCGCCGTGAATCCCTTGGGCGTGGACCAGACGGCCGGCTCCTGGTACTTCGATGGGACCTATCTCTACCTCCACGCGACCGATGGCTCGAATATCGCCAGCAATGGAAAGGCGTATTCCTACGTGACGGCATCCAGCCCGACGTACACGACGTGGGACAACGCGAAGAGCTGGCTGATCTTCGATTCACTGGACCAAGCGGAGACGTATAATACGAGCAGCTCCACCGTGGGCGGCCTCTATTTCACCGGCAGCAACAATATCGCGCGGAACTTCTCGGCGCACGATCAGTTCCGGCACTTAGTTTCGTTCTATATCGGCGCGACGAATAACGCCGTCACCAACGTGACGGCTTTTAATTCCTACGGCACCTCACCGATGACGATCTACGGCTCCGGAACCACGGGCAACATCGTGCAGAATTCGACCTTCTACAATGATACCTACCTGCGCTCGGCCTACGTTTTCACCGGGGCCTCCTGGGCGGTGATCGTCGCGCATGGCGGTTCCCAAAACAATATCGTGGATAGTTGCGTGATCTACAGCGTGTCTGGAGGCTACAGCCTAAACACGAATGTGTCCCACGGCTACGGATTGCTGGTGGGCGACAACACGACCTCGCTCACGGCGCGCCACAACTTGATCTACGGAAACGTCGAGTGGGGAGTCGACGTCGGCAGCGGCGGAAACTCCAGCCTCACGGACGGCGCGAATATAACACTGTGGGACAACTTGATCGACGTTTCGCTCTCGAATTCCAGCACAACCGGAGGCGCCGGGATCTTGCTGAGCGGCGCCACCTCCAGCATTATTTACAACAATGTCGTCTACGGCCCGCTAACCACGAATGCCGCGGTCAGCCAGACCAACACGTCCACCGGCTTGCTGGTCAAAAACAATATTTTCTATACCGGCGCGTACACGAGCGTCAGCACGAACTCGGAGACAGGCACGGTCTACGACTACAACGATTATTTTTCGGCGTCCGGGACGCCATTCAGTTGGGGCGGCACCGCCTACAACTTCGCCAACTGGAAAACGAATAGTTTGCAGGATGCGCATTCCCTCAACTCCGACCCGAAGCTGACGAGTGGCGCGGGCCGCAATTTCACGTTGCTGCTTGGTTCTCCCGCGATTGATGCGGGCACCAATTTGGGGTCCACGTACCAGCTCGCGCTCAGTCCGTCGTTTTCCTTGCCGGGCGGAATTGTCCTGCTGAACCAGAGTAGTTTTGGCGGCGGATGGGAAATCGGGGCGTATGTTTTTCCGGCGAACAGGTCCACGCTTCCGCTGATGGGTTGCTGCGATTAGCTTTTTGTAGCGCCCGCCTTCAGGCGGGCATGTGCTTGCACCTACAGTGTCGGCCTAAAGGCCGACGCTACAACGATCGCATCTACATTTTGAATCGAGTGCCTATTTCATAATTCGGTCCATAGCGGTTTTCTCCGATTGAGAACTCAGCCACGTTGACGGGCCAACGGCGCGGAGCATGCCAGCCCGGGGCAACGCCCCGGGAACGTGTCCGAGGTACCTCTTCCGCCCTGCAGGGGCGGAGGATTCCTGCGCCCTTGCAGGGCGCACCGATCGATTCCGAAACCCAGGGCGTTGCCCTGGGCTACCATGCGGCGGCGCCTTCAGCGCCGGAACCAAAGTTGCATAAACCCGAATTGAGGAGTTTTGATGATTGGCCATTTATCAAATGGCTTCCAGAAAATTGTGGAGGAACTATGACCACTTCACCATCACAATCTCTTGGGCGGTGGGTGCAACTCGCGGGCGCGGGCGCGTTCATCACCGGAGCGATCCTCAGCTTGCACCACTCCGCCATCGGGATTTGCTTTGTCGGCGGTGCTGCGGCTTTCTACGTCGGGAAAAAGATGCGTGCCGCCTGATCGTCCAGTAGGACAGACACTCTTGTCTGTCCTTACGTAAACGCTCGCGCAGAGGACGTAACGATTCGAGCTGCTGCGACCGCTAGCCTTGCCAGGTTTCCGGAGACAGGCAAGAGTGCCTGTCCTACCTCAATGCCATCTAAATCCCAGCCCACAGGGCGGAAGCGCGCGTACAAGATCGAAGATTTTTACGAACCGTTTCCTCGGCAAAAGGAATTTCACGATTCCACGGCGAAGTATCGGCTGTTCGGCGGCGCGGCGGGGCCCGGGAAGACCAAAGCGCTGCTCTACGAAGCGATCTTGCAGGCGCACAAGCATCCCGGCGTGGATACGCTGCTGCTGCGGCGAACGTTTCCGGAACTGGAGGCGTCGCTCATCACTTACTTCCGGCAGGACGTGCCTCGTGAACTCTACGAGCAATACAACGAGGCGAAACATAAAGTCACTTGGCTGAACGGATCCACCACTCGTTTCGCGTACTGCGATAGCGAAAACGATGTGTACCGTTATCAGGGCGCTGAATATTTATTCATAGGAGTGGATGAACTTACACACTTCACGTTGAAACAGTGGCAGTTCCTCACCAGTCGGAATCGCTGCCGCATTCGCAAGTCGCAACCCTGCATGGCGGGGGCCACGAACCCCGGAAATATCGGCCATGCCTGGGTGAAAGCGCTGTGGATCGATCGAGTCCCCGCGCCGGGGATGGATCGCCCAGATCAATATGACACGGACGATTACGCGTTCATCCGCGCGACGATTGCCGATAATCCGCACTTCGCGGACGACCTTGGATACAAAAAACCCTGGGGCAACTGCCCGAGGCGCTGCGGCGCGCGTTTCTCGACGGCGAATGGGACGTCTACGCGGGGCAATACTTCGATATTTTCGCGGCCGGGAGGCACACGATACCTTCCGACCAGGTGCAGCTCGAGCCGTGGACGACGCGTTGGATTTCGATTGACTGGGGATTCGAGCACCAGAGCGCAGTGCAGTGGCATGCGATGCGCAGTGACGGCGTCACAGTGACGTACCGCGAATTTGTGCAGAACCACCTGTCGCCGCGCATGTTAGCCGCGGCCATCACGGAGCGCACCGTGGATCGCCTGGGCCGCGCCGAGCGCATTCGCGATGTGTTTCTCTCGCCTGACGCTTTCGCGCAGCGCACCGCCGACGCTACGATCGCCGATCAACTGGGCGACGGGCTCGCCGCCGCGGGCCTGCCGCGTCCCACTCCTGCCGACAACGATCGCGTGGGCGGCTGGATGCTGATGTACCAGGCGCTCGAAAGCGATCACTGGCTGATTGCCGAAAATTGCACGCACTTGATTGAGACTTTGCCGACGCTGACGCGCGATCCCGAGAACGTCGAAGACACACTCAAGTGCGACGGCGACGATTCCGCCGACGCCGCGCGGTATGGCTTGAAATCGGCGCTCGAACCCGGCCGCGCTCCCGCCGATGTGCTCGCCGGCGAGCGCGTCACCGCCGTCGATCCGACTTCGCGCGCGATTTGGCTGAAGAAATTTTCGGCCGAGGAGTCGCGGCGTGTGGCGCCCGTGGTGCCGCGCCGATGGAGGCCGCGCGGGTGGTGACTGGTGACCGGTGATGAGTGACTAGTGATTGGTGACCAGTGACTAGTGGCTGGTGAAAAACCCCAGTTCGCCGCGCCAGTCAACCAGGCGCAATTACACCAGCTACACACTCCTTCACCAGTCACCAATCACGAGTCACCCTTCGCTTGCGTTCAGGGCAAGCCAGTCACGTTCCCTATGCTCACCGAATTATTTCATCGCGTATCGCTGGCCCTGCGGGGGCGCTACGTGCGCATGCTCGAAGAGGAAGTCGCGCGGCTGCGAGCGGAGAACCGCGCGCTGGTGAATTCGCTGCTCGGGACGGCGGGATTTCCGCCAATCTCGCTCGATGACGACATCCGGCGCGGCCCGGTGGCCATTTCCCCGGTGCGGCGGCGCACCTGGACGCAGATTGCGCGCGAGAGGGAAGTGGCTGCCGCGAAAAGCTTGCCGAACAAGTAGCGTAATTTGTACTGTCACTTGATGGCTGCGTTGCAGGAATTCACACTCTTCTCTGTGTTCTCTGTGCTCTCTGTGGTGAAATCCGAAAAGCTCAACACAGAGAACACAATGGATTACAGAGGGCCACAGAGAATCTACATCGCCTCACGGCTCATCGGTCATCCCTCATCTACTACGCCTTCTTAATCATTCGGACTAGCCAGAGGAAAATTACTGCACCGACGAATGCCACCAGGACGGAGCCGATTAAGCCGCCGTTGGAATAAATACCGAGCAGGCCGAACACCCATCCGCCGATGATCGCGCCGACCATGCCGATGACGATGTCCATGAGGACGCCGAATCCGCCGCCCTTCATCACTTTGCCGGCCAGCCAGCCGGCGATGAGTCCGACCGCGATCCACCCGATCAAGCCGCTTAGCATTCGGTGCCTCCTGTCGAATTGAGATGAGAGTGCGGGCACCCTTCTAGAACAATCTTCGCCGAACGTCAATCGCCGCGCTCTGAATGCAGACCCCATGGCAGAGGTTTCCGAGTCTGGGTGACAACTCTTACGTAAAACCGGTTGTACTTCGGTTTTCAACGAACTCTCTACTAAAGTATAAAATTGACCTTGTATACCCTTTGGCATACGATTCCCAGCCTCTAGAGGAATCGTCTGTGGCTCCAAAAGGAATAGATGGGAAATGGTGGGTGACCACCGGAATAGTGGTGCTCGGCTTGATTGTCGGGGGCGCGTGGAAATTAAAAGATGAATTAACCAAAATCGACAACCACATCGCTAGAGTCGAGACCGCAGTCCGAATCATTGGCGCAAGGCAAGGTGGAGATACAAAAACTTTGATAGATGAAGCGCTTACGGTAGCCAAGAAAGCGCAGGACGAAGGTCATACTGATAGCGCACGAATTATCTTGGACATGACCAATACATTGCTATCTCAGCAGGCCTCAGCGCGTGTTGAAGCTCCCCCCGAGTTCTTTGACAAAGCCGTTGACCAATATCAACAACTGAAGCAATCACCGGCACTCGCAGATTCGGTTTGGAAGGGTACTATGGCGCTGGCAGAATATCGTTCTGCGATTTCGAGGGTACCTCCGAGTTTCAATGGAGTAACTATTGGTCACATGGGACAGAAGGCGGGTTTGCGATACCTCACGGATTCTCGTATCTCTGGTCAGAGTGCTATCGTCATGAGCCCGCAATGCCAAGGATTTGATCTAGACGGGTGGTACTTGGAAAACGTGGTATTTGAGAATGCCCGAATTTGCTACAGTGGTGGCCCAACTGTTCTCCAGGGCGTTCGTTTTGTGAACTGCCAATTCGATATTCAAAAGTCTCCAAAAGCCGAGCAGCTTATAGGGGCGGTAGTGAAGCAACCAGCAAATATCGCCATCAGCTAAGAGTCAGGCCGCATTCTCAGACCGCAAATGGCAAAAAATCCAGACTGAAGCACTGCCGCAAGACCTTTTGTGGCTCCTGCCTTCGGACAAACATTGTACTTAAAACCACATGCCCTCCTGAAGGCGGGCGCCGCAAAGGGCATGACTCAGTTGCCACCCAAACTCTGAGGCCCGTGCTACTTATTTCCCTGCGGTCTGTCCCTCCAGCGACACGACGAGCAACTGCAGTCCCCATCTGAATCCAATGACAAATGAGCAGACATATCTGTCCGACCAGGACGTATTGAGCGGAGCACACGATGCACCTCTGAATTCCGGCGCGCCCGTGCCCAATGACGGGAGGATCGCGCCGCGGGACGGTTCGCGGACGACGCTCACCGCAAGGGGCAACGCGCACCCTGTAGGGGCACGGCATGCCGTGCCTCTACTAGCAGCCGCGGCGGGACTCGATCCCTCACTTGCGTTTGGGGCAAGTCCCGCGCATCCGTTCGGGCTCAACAACGAGCGGCTCGAAGAGATGCGTCCGGACCTGGTGAATGCGCTGCGCGAGCTGGAGTTGCAGTACCGGCAAGAGGGAATTGTCGCGCGGCGGGGCGAGATCCGGCGGATCAGGCAGGCTCGGCTGTTTTGGCAGGGGTTGCAATACGCGTGGTGGAATCCCCAGGACATGACGTGGCACCTGCCGTATGAATCAAAAAACTATGACGACTCGGCGATGGCGGAGATGCCGCGCTACCAGTTCGTCACGAATATTTATCAAGCGTTCGGCCTCTCATTCGTTTCCGTTATCAGCCAGGACGTGCCGGCGACGCGGTTCTATCCGCAGTCCGCGCAGTCGATCGCCGACATCACCACGGCGAAAGCGGCGTCGCAGGTGTCCAGCCTGATCGAGCAAAACAATCGCGTGCAGCATTTGCTCACCGGCGTCGCGTTCTATCTGTGGACCGACGGGAAAATCGGCGGCTACGTGCGCTACGTCGCCGACGCGCAGCGATTCGGGTCGCACGACGAGCCAGTGATCGAAGAGCACTACGTGCCGCTTGGTGAGGACACTTATGTGTGCCCCGAGTGCGGGGAGGAGCAGGTAACAGGGGACAGGGGGCAGGTGGTAGGTGACAGCGAAGAACCCACCCTTCGCAGAAATCGCGAAGGATGGGGCACCCGCCCGGAAGATGAAGGGCAGGTAACAGGTAATAGGTCACAGGTGGCAGGGGGAACCCTAAAACCTGAAACCTACAACCTACTACCTTCGGTGGCCTGCCGGAACTGTGGGGCGTCGCTCGGGCCAGAACATTTCAAGCCGGCCGAGCGCGTGGCCGTTCCGCTGATCACTGAGATTCGCCGCGTTGCGAACGGGCAGGAAGTCATCTCGGTTGTCGGCGGACTGGAGTTGAACACGCCGGTCTGGGCCAACGAAATGCACGAGTATCCGTACCTGCAGTGGTCAATGGAAGTTCATCGCGCCAAATTGAAGGCGAGCTACCCGCTCGCGGCGGACAAAATTCAAATGGGCGGTCCGCAAACGGCCGACGAAGTGTACGCGCGCGCGTCACGCGTGGCGATCGCGCAGGGGCTTCCGACGACGCATCCCGGCGACGCGCTGTTCAACTTGATCACGTTTTCGCGGACCTGGATTCGTCCGTGGGCATTTTACGCCATCGAAGATAAATCGGTTCGCGACACACTGCTCGCGCTGTTTCCCGACGGCTGCTACGTTGCGTTCGCCGGAGACACCTACTGCGAATCGCGCAACGAAACCATGGATGATTGCTGGCGCGTGATGCACGCGCTCCCCGGCGACGGCCAGAACCGGCCTTCGGTGGGCGATTCGCTGGTGCAGATCCAGGAGCGCTACAATACCCTCTCAAATATTCAAGCCGAGACGTACGAGTACGGCATCCCGCCGATTTATGCGGACCCGCAAGTGCTCGACTTCGACGCGCTATCGAATCAGACTGCCGAGCCTGCGGCGCACTATCCCGCGCGCGCGCGCCCTGGGCAGCCGCTTGCGGCAGGATTTTTTCAACCCGCCGCGGCGCAGGTTCCTCCGGACCTGGTGCGGCATCAGCAGGAATTGATGGGACCGGTGGCGCAATTTCTTACCGGGCTTTTCCCCGCTGTGTTTGGCGGAGAAATGGATTCGCAGAAGACGGCGAGCGGCTACGCGATGGCGAGAGATCAGGCGCTTGGCCGGTTAGGACTCGTGTGGCGGCGCCTGAAGCAGTTTTATTCCGACGTGATGCTGCTCTCGGTCGATTGCTTCCGCAAAAATCGGCCCGAGGACGCGGAGATTCCCATTCTCGGTCCGGGCGGCGAGTTTGAGTCGCACTGGATTCGCTTGGCCGATCTGAAGGGCAACATTCAGGCGTATCCCGAAAGCGATGAAACTTTTCCAAGATTGAAATCCCAGCAGCGCGGCGTGGTTCAGCAATTGATGGCGTCGTCCGATCCGCTCATCCAGCAAGCGCTCGCCGATCCCGCGAACATCGGGTTCGTGAAGAGTGTTCTGGGATTGTCCGACCTGGTGGTGCCGGGAGAGGATTCGCTGGTAGGGGAAGGCAAAACCCCCACCCTTCGCGAAACCCGCGAAGGATGGGGCACCCAACAAACCTCAACACCTGACACCCATAACCCAACACCTGACACCTACAACCCAACACCTGAAACATACAATCCGACACCTGAGACCTACAACCCGACACCTGACACCTACCACCCGTTACCTTCTCTGCCCGTCGACTTGTTGTTCGACAATCATGGCGTAGAGCTCGAGGAGTGCCGGCGCTGGGCGAACTCGGATGCCGGGCAGGTTGCGCGCATCGAGAATCCCGCGGGATTCGCCAATGTTCGCGCACATGCGGAAGCACATTTGCGGGCGATCGGATTGGCGTATGCGAACTCGAACGCTGCTCCTGCACCCAAACCAGGTGCGCCGGGACCGCAAGGTAAGAGCTGAGGGATGAATTTCGATTTCTCTGTGGTCCTCTGTGATTCTCGGTGTTCTCTGTGTTGAGTTTTTTCGGATTTCAACACAGAGGACACGGAGGCCACAGAGATGAAGAGGAGTAACTGATGAGCAGTGGAGCGCAGGTTGAATTGGACTGGACCGGAGTGGATGCCGCCCCCGGCGGAGCTGCCACTGTACCGGCGAATGGCACAAATGGCGCGGGATCCGGTACCGGAGCGTATCTCACGGATGAAGAAATTCTTGGGCTTGAGCCTGTTGGCGCAGCATCGAAAGAGCACGATCGCGTCGCCCCGCAAGATGACAAGGCAGAATCTGTAGGGGCACGGCATGCCGTAGGGCTGTCCAAATTAGACGGAGTTGGGCCTAGCAGGGATTGAGGGAATTGGATTTGCGGGTGTTTGGGGTGCATTTGCGAATTCAGGTTGGGCATGTGCTGTCCAAAGTAGGACGTTA
>WNGO01003308.1_pt1 | contig 12357 bp, 14 predicted proteins | sample 5400511 | NCBI WGS metagenome assembly WNGO01 (sample SAMN13153380, study PRJNA577476) | soil metagenome | isolation source: 20 cm soil or saprolite under Garry oak tree replicate 2 | place: USA:California | collected 2016-06-15
GCGACGGGATACAGCTCCCTCCCCAAGCTCGATTTCTCGCCGCAGAACACGATGCGGTAAGGCTGCGGCGTGCTCGGAGCGGACGCCCAGACCGTGGGCCGAATCCAGTCGAGCGACAACTCCGGCTCGCCGATGAAGCCGCCCACGATGTCCACCGAGCCCTGGCCGGGCGAGCTCTTACCTTCGACGGTCAGGTCCTCGGGCGCGTCATTCCGCTGGTCATGGATGCGTTCGAACGGGAGCCGATCGAGCCATCGCGCGATCTGTGACACCTTGCAGAGCCAGGTCCAGTCGCGGTCGGTGTTGCTGTATGGCGTGCCATCAGGTTTGGGCACACCCAACAAAACGTAGTGAAAACCGCGCAGATGGATCGAGATGCTCGGCGATACATGCGCCTTAAACAATTCCGCGAACCACGCCGCGAGTCGGTGCCCGGCCGGCGTGTCGTATCGGTACGGGTCGTTTTGCGGCGCCAGTACCGTCAGATCGCCGAGGTTAAGGCCGACATCCGCAGCCTGATTTCGGAGCCGGTCGCGAAGGACAGTCACCGGCCGCCCCGTCTACTCGGGGCGAGGAATTGCCGCCCGCGGTGGAGCATTGCGGGCGATGGCCGGCGAGGTTGCTTTGGCGCCGCGCGCCTCGCTATCTTGCCGGTCTTGCCGAACCCGTTTGCGTCAGACGCAAAAGGTGGTTTACCCTCATCCGAGTTCGGCGGCTTTTGTCGGCTTTGCTGAGCTTCGTTTAGGGCCAGGTTGGGACTGCCATCCCGCCTGGCCCGCTCGCTTTTAGGCTGCGGGCGCCCTCGTGCTCGCGGCATCTAATCCGCCGCAACTGGCGCGGACAGTCCTTGCTGACGCGCAAGGCGCGATAGGTATTCATGCGGCGGGGTTATGATGATCGAGGCGGTGCCTGACTTCACCCTGTCGATCTGTTTATTCTTAATCAGGATGTAGACGTAGGCTCGACTAACTCCGACGTCGGCGGACCACTCGCTAATGCGCCACCCCACTTTGTTTGGGTTGGCATCTTTCTGCCGATTTCGACGCCGCTTGTTCATGATGTTCACCTCCGCCCGAGCAAGCGCGGTGAACACGTATGATCATCAACGAACCGGACTGTGCAACAATGAAATAAGTTGCATCACATGCAACCGATTGAAATTGGTATAGTTTTGCGACCAAGGCCTCAAACTTTTTTGTAACAGGCAGGTCAGGCGCGCCGCGATCGGATCGGAAGGATTTCGGCTGGTGCCAGTGGGCGAGCGCAATACGCAGCCCATGCCTCGGCGAGCGCGCGCCGTTTCTGGAACAGGTCACCGCGACGGTAGGCCCGTTCGACCTTATCGGTAACGGTGTGTGAAAGCGCCATCTCGGCGACTTCATGCGGGAACGCCGTCATCTCGGCCGCCCAATCGCGAAACGTCGAGCGGAAGCCGTGAACCGTCAGATCGCCGCGCCCCATGCGGCGCAACAGCATCAGCATGCTCATGTTGGAGATTGCTCTGCGCTCGCTGGCACCGAACACGAACTCGCTCGAAAGCCTCACCTCGCCGATGCGGTCGAGAACCGCCATCGCCGCATCGCTGAGCGGTACGCGGTGTTCCTTGCCGGCCTTCATCCGCCCGGCCGGTATGGTCCACAGCTTGTCAGCCACGTTGATCTCGCTCCAGCGAGCACCAATCACCTCGCCCGTGCGGCCGGCTGTCAAGATCGCGAATTCGAGCGCACGGGCACCGATGCCGCCCTGCTCTCGAAGCTCGGCCATAAAGGCCGCGACGTCGCGGTAATCGAGCGCGGCGAGATGCGCGACGCGGCGAACTTTCCTGGGGGGTGCCAGCAGCTGATCGAGATGGCCGCGCCACCTTGCCGGATTCTCGCCCGTGCGGTAGCCGCGCGCCTTTGCCCAGTCGATGATCGACTCGATTCGGCCGCGCACCCGGCTCGCCGTTTCTGATTTCGCCGTCCAGATTGGCTCGAGCGCGTTCAGCACCACGCCGACATCGATAGCCGCGACCGGCACCGCGCCGAAATGCGGATATACATAAGCGATTAGGGTGCGTTCCCATGCGATCAGGCGTTTCGGTGATAGTACCCGCCGCAAGCTGCCGGCGTACCTCGATCGCCCGCTCGCGTGCTTCGGCCAGCGGCACGGCGGGAAAGCCGCCCAACCCGAGCTCACGCCGACGCCCGCCGCGCTGGTAGCGCATGATCCAGCTCTTGGAGCCGGCCTTGGCGACCTGCAGATAGAGCCCATCGCCGTCAGAAACGGTGCCCGGCTTCTTGTGCGCCAGGACGGCGCGTGCTGTTAGGCTTCCCATTGCGGAGTCGAACTCCTTTCCCCGCCACTTTACCCGCCACCGCGACACGGATTTGCATAATTGCCGGTGGACGGGCTTAGACAGATATGCGCCGATCCGCGGCAGATTTCCACGGGTTTTTTAGACGGCAATGGATTGTGATAGGCATTAAAAAAACGGAAGAGGCAGGAGTCGAACCTACCGAGGACGCCAACGCGCCCTCCAACGGGTTTGAAGCCCGCGCGCCCCACCGGGAGCGGTACTCTTCCGGGGTTGAGCATGCCGCGGTTTCGGCCGCGGCGGAAGAGGCGTTACGGCCGCCGCGCTGCTTGCCGCTTCAGCTTCAACTCGACCATTGCCAGCACATTCGCGGCCCCGTGTTTCCGGCATAAGGCAGCCAAAGCCTTTGGGTCGAGCGGTTCCGGCGCGTAGTTGATCGCCTCGCGCAAACCCGCCGGCAATTGGTCGAACACGGCCATCAATTCGCGAAGCAAGGCGCCCTGGTCATCCATCGACGCCTCACGCGAAACGAGGGAGGCGTTTGCCGATCACCGGCACGAGCGCCCTCCCGGCGCCGATCGCCGTAACGGCAAGACCGAGCCCCAGCACGATGGCGGCCGGCCGCCATCCAACGACCAGCGACCAATTGGCCGACAATACCCGCACCGGATCGACGCCCAGCGCGAGCCAGAAATAGGCGGCCTCCCCCAGCGCGGTCAGGACCGGAGCGGCGAGGCTCAGCGCGCCGACCCAGGCAAGCGGCAGCTTCCCGCGCACGCCGACGAGCTGCACGAGAAGGCGGTAGCCGATCAGCCAGGCATAGATCCCGGCCATGATCGTCGGCTCCCACAGATTGAGCTTCGACTGCATGCAATAATGCACGATTGCGAGCAGTGCGATCGCGTAGACCAGCCGGTGCAAGCGCTGCCACCGCCGCGCCCCAAGCCGGCGCACCATTGCATCAGTCGAGGTCGCGGCGAGCGCCGCCAAGCCCAATAGCGCGGCGAAACCGATCGTGAGGTAGATCCGCAGCGCGATCTCGCTGGCCGCTTTGGCGACGTCGAATTTGAGATCGGCGACATAGAGCGTGATATGCGCAAGCCCGTAGGCGAAGGCGGCGACGCCGATCATCCGCCGCACCAGGATGAGCCGCAGCCATTGCACGATCTGGCGCAAGGGCGTGATCGCCAGCGCGATAAACAAGAAGCGGAGCATCCAGAGACCGACCTGGTGGATCGCTTCGGTGAACGGGCGCGGCTGCAGCCATCCCATGCCGAACGCGAACGCGGTCCACAGCGCGGGCAGGAACAAGGCGACAAAAACGGCGAGCTTCAGAGGCGACAGCCGACCGCTATAATCCTGCCACGGATACATGCCTCTCCCGCGCGCAGCTGCGGCGCCGTCTCGTGTTCCCGTTTCCTATGATGTGGCCTCGCGCGAGGCCTTTCGCCAGCGGGGGCCGGGGTCGCGGCTCGTCACAAACCTGTGCGAGGCCGCGACTCGGTGAGCCCGCATATGGGGTGCGGTTCGCACCAGCAGCGGAAATGGCGTCACGATATGGCCGACGCCCTTGCGTACGCCCGAATGCAGACACAACTGGCGCTCGCGCACGAGCATCAGGGCCAATAGGCATTCGAGGCTCACCGAGAACAGCAGCAACACCGTCGTGTCGCCGATCGGAGCGGCCATCAGAAATACGGCGATCGCCGACTGAGCCAGATATGAAATCCGCGCCATTCCGCGCCTCCCGGCCCGATCTGGGCCGTGACGAAGACGATAGCTAAAATGCCGGGCAAAGACCCGGGATTTCGCAGCCTCGCATGGTTAACGCGCGGGGTTGGGTTACCGGCCCTTTTCTGGAGGCGCGAAGAACCCCGGAGCCCCAGCGCGCGAGCGCAATTCCTCAATAAAAAACCCCGGACGGTCGCCAGTGGGATCGGATGGAGGGACGATGCGGGTCCATTCGCGGCAATCGATCAGCACCATCGACGCGCCGCCCTCCGGCACGGGCGGTGCGCTGCATCGCCCGGTCGCAGCAAATGTCCTGGCGGTGTCAGCCACCTTCGCGGCGCTGAACTGGCGATTGCCGTTCGCATTCTGCCAACGCTCCCAGCGGGTGCCGCCGAGCTCGCGCGTGAAATAGAAGCGCTCGACGTGATCGGCATCGCTGGGCCCGGCGCCGCCGTAATGGTCCGAGATCAGCGTCGTCAGCGTCATCGGCGCGCCCTGTCCAGGCATCGCGCGATAATGGAACGGCGCGACATGCCAGCGTGTGTAGGCTGCACCGAACCGGATGGGGCACGTCTCCTGGCGGCCGACAGTCAGATTGCTGAGGCGTGCAATCGTCTCGCCCTGCAGTGGTCGTTTGCCGTCGAGCTCGGCGATAATCCACGAATGCGTCAGCACCTCGGGCGTTACGGGGCCGCTGCATTCCCCGACAAACATCTGAAACCCGGCGCCGCCATCTTCCGTCGCGGCAAACGAGACGCGACCGGGCGACAGCACCGCGATATCGCCGCCATCGGCCCGGTCGAAAACGCCAAAGCGCCGCTCCTCAAACCCGCCGAAATCGAAGGAATGCTCGACAACCTCGCCGAAACCCGCTGTTTCGACCGGGTATGAATCATGCCGCTGGTACCCCAGCGGCCTGGCATCGCCCTGATTAGGATGGTCGTGCTTGTGGTAGGGGAGCCGCTCGCCGGGCCGGAGATCGCGCTGATTACGGCACGCGGGATTGCCGTCGACCGGGCTCACCCCGGTGGTGACTGCGCCATTCGGATCCAGGCAGACATTCTGGATCAGGAAATCGCGAATGACCGCGGGCGTTCCGACAATGTCGCTCTCGCCCCATGCCGGGACTGTCACCAGCGTGGCGGCGACAGTTAGCGCCGCAAGCGGCGCAGCTTGTTTCATCACAGCGGGAATTCGAGCTCGATACGAAACCGGAATGTGCTCGGGTTGGTGTCGGCCGTGAGACCGCGCAAATAGGTCGCGTCGTACTTGATCCCGCCAACCGCATCGAGGCCCAATTCGCGAAAGCCGATGCGCCCGGCGAACATCGGTCCGATCCGGTGCTGCGGTTCCTCGCCGTGCGCGCCCAGGGTGACGGTGCCGTAATACTCAAATCCGGGCTCGAAATGCGGATCGAGGCGGAGCCGCGATTGGGTGGCCATCAGGAGGCTCGGCGGCCCGACGCTCCCCGCCCCCATTTCCTTCGTAAACAGCGCATTGATGGTGTGGAGCGTATTCAGACCGAGCAGCGCTACCTCCTTTTGCACCAGCGGCCCGAAGATGAGGGCGCGCGGATCACCCTGCCGCGCGGTGTGCTCATATTCGACGAACAGTCCGACATCCGCCCAATACTTGCCCTGAGGCGTCAGCTGAAGAAATCCTTCGAGGGCCGCAGAATCATAGCGAAAGCCGTGACCGGGATCAGCGGCAAGCTCCGCCTCGACGCCCAGCTTCAGCCAGTCGGTGAACCCGTATTCGAGCTCGTGAACGGCGGTCTTGCCGTGGCCGAACACAAAATTGTTCTCGAACTCGAGCTCATGCGGCTCGATTATCGGGCTGCGGATCTTGAGGTCCTCGGCTTCGGCCTGAAGAGCCGCGGCGGCAATGACGACGCTCGCGGCTAGCATCGCACCGCAGATCCGGCCAATTCTGTCTCTGGAGCGACGGAGACGCATCTGTAGCTCCTGACGCAAAGATCGCGGATTCACGGGGACGAGTGGGGCGGCTATTCGCCGGGCTGCAGCTGGGCGCGGCGGGTTGCGGCGGCCGCGTCGTTCGGGCGAGGGGCTCGCGCAGGGCGGCCGACCAGCCGCATCAACACGCCGATCACCAACAAGGTCGCGAGATAAAAGACGAGCTGGATGCCGGCCGGCTGCGCGGTATAGCCGATCAAGGTGTGCAGGACCCGGCCAGTCAGGCTCTGCTCCGACAGCAGAAACGAGGTGTCCCACAAGCTTTGGCCGAGCGGAGGCAACAAATCGGCCTGCAGGAGGAAGGCCGCGCCCTGTGATGCCATCCCGGCGGCCAGCAGCAGGATGAGCCAGCCCGTGACCGAGAAGAGGTGTCGCATCGGGATATGGACGAGCCCGAAATAAATCGCCGCGCCGGCGGCAACACCCGCCACGAGCCCGAGGGCGCCCCCGAGCGCCATCGCCCCGGCGCCATCCTGCCCGGCGGCGGCAATCCCATAGAGGAACAGCACGACCTCCGAGCCTTCACGCAACACGGCTAGACCTACCGCAAAAGCGAGCGCCCATAAGGGTTGCGTGCCGGCGCGTACGGCGGCGCCGAGGCGGTTGGCGGCCCCCGCCAATTCGCTGGCATGACGCCGCATCCAGACATTGTGCCAGCCCAACATCGCGACCGCGGCAAAGAGGATTGCGGCGTTAAAGACCTCCTGGCCGATGCCCGCCATCGCCGCCGCCAATGTCTCGGCAAAACCGGCAACGACCACCGCCCCCAAAGCCCCGCCGGCGATGCCGCCGCCGACCCACAGGCTGCGGTTTGGCACCCCCTGGGTCGCGGCCATGACAATGCCGACGATCAGGGCCGCTTCCAGCACCTCGCGAAAGACAATGATCGCCGTTGCCAGCACCCGCCGCTCCTACTCCACGACGACGACGCCGCGGGTCGCGGGATGGAAATCGTCAAAGAACTCGTAGCGCCCGCGCTGCAGCGGGCCGACATAGACGCTGATCGCGCTTCCCGGTGATACGACCTTTTCACGATGCAGCGACGCGCTCTCGAACTCGGCCGGGACTGCCTGCTCGTTGCGGATCGTCAGTTCCACCTTGGCGCCGGCCGGAATTTTCACCTCGGCCGGCACAAAAGCGTGATCCTTGATCGTAATCGCGATCGGACCGGGATCCGCCGCGGCCGAGAAGGCGCCGAACAACGCAAAAAGGGCGGCAAGGGTAAGCGAGCGCATCTCCAGAAGCCTGCAATTGATAATCGCTCGCAAGATATCGAGGGCAAACCTCAGCCGCAACCCGAATTTGCGCAGCCGGAGTGTGCAAAATCGCCGCGAGCACAAAATCGCCGAGAACGAGCGCATCCGCCTCTCGGCAAACAATGCCGGCCGCGGATATCTCGGCTATAACCGCTCAGACCTCATCAACACGGCTTCAAGCAAGGGAGGGGAGGAGAGATGCTCGATCTTGGCATATCCGGCCGGAAGGCGATTGTTTGCGCGGCGAGCAAAGGGCTCGGGCGAGCCTGCGCGATGGCGCTGGGGCGAGCCGGGGTCGAACTCGTCATTACCGCGCGCACGAAGGAAACGCTGGATCAAACCGCAGCGGAGATCCGCAAGGAAACCGGCGCCAAGGTGACCCCGATTGCCGGCGACATCTCGACCGAGGCGGGCCGTCAGGCGGCGCTCGCCGCCTGTCCCAACCCTGACATTCTCGTCAATAATTGCGGCGGGCCGCCGCACGGCGATTTCCGGGAATGGTCGGTCGAGGACTGGCAGAAGGCGGTCAACGCCAACATGCTGACGCCGATCATGCTGATCAAGGCGACGGTCGACGGCATGTGCGAGCGCAAATTCGGCCGCATCGTCAATATCACCTCAGGTTCGGTGAAATCGCCGATCCCCAATCTCGGTATGTCGAACGGCGCCCGCGCCGGGCTGACCGCGTTCTGTGCCGGTCTCGCGCGCCAAGTCGCAAAGTACAACGTCACGATCAACGGGCTTCTCCCCGGCCCGTTCCTGACGGACCGGCTGCGCTCCGGCATCGAATACGAGGCGCGGCGTCAGAATATCTCGTTCGAGGAGATGCTGGGGAAGCGCGGGGCGACGAACCCGACGGGCCGGGTTGGCGATCCCAAGGAATTCGGCGACGCCTGCGCCTTTCTGTGCGCTGCTTCGTCCGGATTTATCGTCGGGCAGAACCTGCTGCTCGACGGCGGCGCCTTCAACTCGACGATGGGCTGAGCTGAGACTGCCCTCCCCCACGACGCGGGGGAGGGCGCATGCGCGAGTAACTCAGGCGCTCGGGCTCGCGGTCTCGTACAGTTCGCGGATGACCTCAGCGAGCGCTTCGCGCCAGGGCCGCGGCTCGATCCCGAACACCTCGCGGATAAGGCGGCAATCGAGCACCGAATTGGCGGGACGCTGTGCTGGGGTCGGGTATTCGGCGGTCGTGATCGCGTCGACTCTCGGCGGCGCGCCTCGCCAGGGGGAGGCCAACTCAAAGATCGCCTCGGCAAAGCCGTGCCAGCTGACCGCGCCGGCTCCCGCAAAATTGTACGTGCCCCAATTCCGATCGCCGGCGGCGAGGCGCTGCACGATCGTGGCGATCGCAGCCGCGGCATCGGCGGCGCTGGTCGGCGAGCCGATCTGGTCGGCGACGACGCGCAACACCGGGCGGTCGGCGGCGAGCCGCAACATCGTCCTGGCAAAATTGTGGCCCTGCGCGCTGTAAACCCATGCCGTGCGCACGATGACGTGTTCCGGCAGTCCTTCCCGAACGGCGCGGTCTCCCGCTTCCTTGCTGCGGCCGTAAACCCCAAGCGGGTTCACCGGATCATCCTCGCGATAGGGCGCTTCTTTGCGGCCGTCGAACACGTAATCGGTCGAGATGTGGACCAGCGGAATACCGGCCGTCTCACAGCCGACAGCCAAATGGCCGGGTCCGGCAGCATTAACCGCCCAGGCGATGTCCGGCTCGCTCTCGGCGCGATCGACCGCGGTGTACGCGGCAGCGTTGATAACGATATCGGGCCGCTCCTGCCGCAGCGTGTCGGCAACCGCTTCTTGCCGGGTGATGTCGACCTCGGCGCGATCGACGCCCGCAATCCGGTAATCCGCCGGCCACACTCGTCGGCACAGCTCATGTCCGATCTGACCGGCGGCGCCGAGCACAAGAAGTTTCATCGAGAGACGAGCCGCTCAATAATCGAAATGGCGCGGCAATTCCGCGAACATCGGCTGCCGGCGATCCTTGTCCGACAGCAACGCTTTTTCCTCCTCGACCGGCCAAGCGATGGCGAGCGCGGAATCGTCCCACCGCAGCCCGCGGTCGTGCTCGGGCGAATAGTAGCGGTTCACCTTGTAGACGACCTCGGTGTTGGGCTCGAGCGTGCAGAACCCGTGGGCAAACCCCTCGGGAATATAGAGTTGGTTGCCTTCCGCGGCGCTGAGCATGACACCGACATGATGCCCGTAGGTTGGTGAGCCGTGCCGGATATCGACCGCGACATCGAATATCGAGCCGGCGGCAACGCGCACCAGCTTTGCCTGTGCCTGCGGCGGGATCTGAAAATGCAGCCCGCGCACCACGCCGCGATCAGCCGAGAGTGACAGGTTTTCCTGGACGAAAGGCGACGCGATCCCGTGCTGCCGCAATAAGTCCTCCCGGAAGATCTCGGAAAAAAACCCGCGCGGGTCAAACCGGCGGACCGGCTTTACCTCCTTTACGTCAGGAATCGCAGTGGCGAGGACTTGCATCGGGCGACGTCTTTCAAATGCGCAGCAACGCGCAGCCATTGAAGGCTCGATGCGTTTACAATCGGCCGGCTGCGTAATGGCAATCTTAATCATCGCCGACAAATGTTAAAAGGTTCGAGGCGGCAGGGCCCGCCTAAATCCGTTACGGGCCGGCTTGCCCCCCTCTCATGCGCTGTGCCAGTCTTCGGCGATGCGAGCGCCGAACTACTATGCTCATCCCGGTTTCGAGCGGGCCGGACTGCGCCGACGCGAACCCGACTGGATCCGCGAGCGCGTGCTCGATCCCGCGAGCGTGTTCATCCCGGTCTGGCGCAACCAGAACCTGGTCATCGAGCTTGACGACAGCGAGCCGCGCGCCGCGTCGATCACGGTCGAAGGCGTCGTCTCCGTGTTCGGTGAGATCGGCGACATCGACGAACGGCTGGCCCACGGGCAATTCGTATTTCTCGGCCTCATCGACGAACGGGCGCATTTCGCGTTCGACGTGTCGGCGATCGAAGCGCCGCTCGAGATGGTGCGCTCGCCGGCCCTGGCGGCAGCCGGCATAGCCGAGGCGGGCGTGCGGTTTGCCGATTTGCGGCAATTGGCCGGCCGGCTCGAACGCCGCGAAGGCTCGCTCCTGGCATTCGCGCGCGCCATGCTGTTCTGGCATTCGCGGCACCGCTTCTGCGGCCTCTGCGGCTGCCCGACGCGCAGCGAAGAGGCCGGACATATGCGGCGCTGCACCGATCCGGCCTGCCACACGATGCATTTCCCGCGCACCGACCCGGCGGTCATCATGCTGGTGACCGACGGTGACCGCGCGCTCCTCGGCCGCAATAAGAATTTTCCGCTACCCGGCATGTATTCGACATTGGCCGGCTTCGTTGAGCCAGGCGAAAGCCTCGAAGACGCAGTCGCGCGCGAGGTGCGCGAAGAGACCGCGATCGAGGTCGCCGCGGTGCATTACCATTCGTCGCAGCCCTGGCCGTTTCCGGCCAACATCATGCTCGGCTTTTACGCCGCGGCGGCCACGACCGAGGTCAGCGTCGATTATGGCGAACTGGAGGACGCCCGCTGGTTCGAGCGCGGTTGGTTATTGAGCCACACCGATGACGACGAGTTCCGGCTGCCGCGCCGCGACTCGATCGCCCGCCGCATGATCGAGGACTGGCTCGCCGAACGCGCCGACTGATCTGACGCTCCGACTGATCTGACACTCCGGCTGCTTCGAGTTTGCCCCTAAAACCACGGAAAACTCTGGCGTTTTCGGGCCTTCTCAGCTTGCGTTAAGAATAACGCGGCCTTAAACCGCTGCTCTTGCTTCTCGCGGGATCGCTATGAGCGGAGCGGAAACGTTGCTGGCCTTTGCGGCGACATGGGTCGCCGCGCTGATGCTGCCGACTTCGGTGCGCGGCCGCGGCATGGTGCTGCTGCTGTTGACCGGCATCAGCGTCCTGCTCAGCGTCGGATGGAGCCTCGGCAGCGTCGGCGGCCTGTTCCATTAGTTCTCCACCCTGCCCGCAATGGTCATTCCGGGATCGCCCAAAGCGAGGCCCGGAATTCATAAACTCCGGCCTCTGGAATATGCAGTCCGGGTTTGCGGCTGAGCAGCGCCCCGGAATGACAAGAGGTAACCCCGAGCATCGAACCTAGTCGCGCTTTGACCAAAGAGCCGGCAGACGGAGCCGGCGATCGGCGATAGAATTGCCGGGTCAGAACGTTAGAACGAGGCAAGGGTGGCAAGCGCCGAGGAGACATCGCCGCCGCCGGCCGGATGGGCCCGGCTCGGCGAGCCTGCGCGTGCCGCGCCGCGGCGCCGCCTGTTCCGCAAATATGCGCTGATCTTTGTCGCGCTGGTCGGCGCGGCGCTCTTGATCAATAGCGGCTTCGATTTCTGGTTCTCCTACCAGGAGACCAAGGCGGCCCTCGTCCGGGTGCAGCAGGAGAAGGCGGCATCGGCGGCGCAGCGCATCGCAGAGTTTGTCGAGGAGATCAAGAGCCAGATCGGCTGGACCACGCATGCGCAGTGGTCGGCGGGGCCGCTCGACCAGCGCCGCCAGGATTATGTTCGCCTGGGGCGTCAGGTGCCGGCGATCACCGAACTCTCGCAGCTCGACGGCGAGGGCAAGGAACAGCTCAAAGTGTCGCGCCTGGCGATGGACACGGTCGGCAGCGAGGCGGATTTCTCGCAAAGCCCGGCCTTCATCGAAGCCAAGGCACACCGCGTCTGGTTCAGCCCGGTCTATTTCCGCAAGGAATCCGAGCCGTATATGACACTGGCAATGGCGCGCGACGGCCGCAACGCCGGCGTCACTGTCGCCGAGATCAATCTGAAGCTGATCTGGGATGTCATCACCGCCTTGAAGATCGGCCAGGGCGGCTACGCCTATGTGGTGGATGGGCGGGGGCGGCTCATCGCCCACCCCGATATCAGTCTCGTCTTGCGCGACACCGATTTGTCAAAACTGCCGCAGGTCGCCGCCGCGCTGAATCCGCAGCCCGGGCAAGCGGCGGTGAGCACCGCCGACAATCTCGCCGGTCATGCGGTACTGACCGCGCATGCGCTGATCCCGCAGCTCGGCTGGCGAGTCTTTGTCGAGGCTCCGCTCAGTGAAGCGTT
>WNGO01002233.1_pt1 | contig 12355 bp, 15 predicted proteins | sample 5400511 | NCBI WGS metagenome assembly WNGO01 (sample SAMN13153380, study PRJNA577476) | soil metagenome | isolation source: 20 cm soil or saprolite under Garry oak tree replicate 2 | place: USA:California | collected 2016-06-15
TTAGACTGGTGCGTCTGTTACGTGAATCCATCAATTCTTCTCATTTCTGAATGCTGTCAAGGCTATGATTGAAAACAAGCTTGACCAACTCATACAAGAGTTTTGTCAGATCCAATACAGTCATTCACCCCGTCGAAAGGGAACAGGTGGGAAATTCAAACCTGCATCCGGCTCTCGCAGAGTCCAGGACGCGGGGAGGACCGCTTTACTTGTAAGTGTTTTCCTGGCGTATCTGAGGCAGGCTACTGAGATGAATGTAGCGGATTGTACGAACGGTTACGAACAATGCGATGGGAATAAAGCACGACAAAGATATCATCACTGCCGAGTTGGCTTCTGCTGAGGAAGTTGAAGAATACGAGATCGAGGAAGCCGATGCTCCTGCTCAACCGACATTGGATCCCATGCGTCCCTTTCTTCCAAGAGCTGAGTCATCCTGGAACAAGCAGCTATGGAGCCTACTGGTGGCAAACTTTTTCCAAATACACGAATTCGATGCACAAACCCTAGCAGAGATGGAAACAGCGTTCTATGATCGCTTGAAGCGCCTCCACAGGTTTCATAAATCAAACGTACCCCAGGACGGAGAAAACCACGAAGAATTTGGGGAAAATAGGGAACGGAAAGCACGAAATACCCGTCGGCGCCAAAGGGCTCATACCCGAAGGGGGACGGTGAGATTCACTGATTGTTTAATGACGCTTCTCTTAGCAAATCTTCTATAGCGACTTAAGGGCCTGTTCAGCAACCGTGATCTGACACAAATATGATGTTCCCACGGGCCACAGAATATGTCGGAGTTTGAATTTCAAGTGTCAGCGCGCTGATGCAATATCAGGCCTTATCTCAGGCCTTATCTTGTCCAGCAACAATGCCGCCCATCCCACCCCGGGTCCGCTGGAAGATTATTGTCCATCTTGTTGGCGTTCTTGTCACCATTATTATTCCCACTATGCTACAGGTTATCCAAGCTCTTTATTTTAAACAGCCCTACCACACCTCTCTTCTCTCAGGTGAAGGCTGGGTTCAGGAGCTCCTGAATGGTCACCCAAAGCACATTCAGTGCGAGTTGGGTGTAACTACAGATGTGTTTCAGCAGCTTATTGCAGAGCTACATGCTATGGGCCATGGTCGGTCCAGATATGTATCATTGGAGGAACAGTTGGCTATTTTTCTCAGTACTTCACACTCAGCCACAGTTCCTAGTGGATTCCTAGTATTCCTAGGACTTTCCTAGGACTTTCCTAGGATTCCTAGTGAATTCTAAAATATTTCCTAGGAATGGCATGGGAATCCTATTTTGGTCCCACCCCATTCCTAGCCCATTCCCAGCTCATTCCTAGTTAATCACATTATTGTAGAAAAGTGCTCTATTACATTCCCAGGCACCATGAGGGATGTGACAGGTGATAAGGTGTGACAAGGTCAGTTCACACATGATATGGGCATCATTTGAAAGCACTTTTCAACCACTATGAGTATATGGTGTCATTACAGGGTGTGACAGGGTCAGGGTCAGGTTGTATATGATATGGGTATCATTTGAAAGCATTTTTTGACCATCATGAGTATATGGTGTCATTACAGGGTGTGACAGGGTCAGGGACAGGTCATATATGATATGGGTATCATTTGAAAGCATTTTTTGACCATCATGAGTATATGGTGTCATTACAGGGTGTGACAGGGACAGGGACAGGTCATATATGATATGGGTATCATTTGAAAGCATTTTTGACCATCATGAGTATAGGGTGACATTACAGGGTGTTACAGGATCAGGGTCAGGTCATATGTGATATGGGTATCATTTGAAAGCAGTATGTGACAGGCTCAGGTTTCATCAGGTTTATCTCCCTCAGTGTGAATCTTTGCATATGTGATATGGGTATCATTTGAAAGCAGTATGTGACAGGCTCATGTTTCATCAGATTCATCTCCCTCAGTGTGAATGTTTGCATGTGTGATATGGGTATCATTTGAAAGCAGTATGTGACAGGCTATGTTTCATCAGATTTATCTCCCTCAGCGTGAATGTTTGCATGTGTTTTCAGATTTAGTATTTTGGACCTATTGTTGAGGAATTTAAAATACATATCTCATATTGTAAGGAGACAACATTTTAATCTATGGCATTATTTATACTACCACCATTATCATCACCATCATCACCATCATCATCATCATCATCATCTGCTTCTTCATTGTTTCTTCTTACCTGTCTCTCTATGACCTGTGTAGTGTGATACACTAACATGGTATGTAAAAACCAATCAAAGTTTCCAGGAGTCATTCTCTTCAAAATCTGCTCATATCCACCAAGCCAAGCATTTAATTGCTCACAAGCCTGTGTATTGAATGCTCTTTTATAATATCTTCTTCCTTGAGCATCAGTCTCAACTACAACCAAGTTTGGTGCTGAGCCATCCAAAGGTGCAGGGTTGCACCATTTTTGACACAATGCATCTGTCACTCGATGATTGGAATAGTGGTAAGAATCAACAATAAATCTGGTGTTTTTCCAAGTCTCCAAGCTTCCATTGGCTACACAGGTTCGAAGGACTAGGCATGCTTTATCAATGCAGACATAAGATGGTCTGGCTCTCTCTGTTGGGTACACTCTTTGCAGGAATTCTAGTATGTTTGTTGGACTTTCAGACTTTAGAAACTTGGCCCATGCAACTACTGCTCCACATGGTGCACAAATAGTTTCTACACAGTATATTCTTGGAGGAATGAAATGATCTCGTGAAACATGTCTTTCAGATGATTCATGACTCTGATCATGGGATTGAGAAGCATTACTCTGTAAATTCTGTGGCATCCAAGGCTGAGTCTCATCAGGCCTCCTCACTGCTCTTCTGTAACCAGCTAATGTTCTCTGCCTGCATTTGTTGATATGATCTTGCCATTTATTTTGGTGCCTTCCACAAGCTTGAGTGCCAATCACCTTAATATTGTTACAATTGGCAACATGACAATTTCTTCCATTCAGATTCTCATGTAAAGCACAGTAAACACCACCACGTGCATTAGCCAACTCTCTTGAACAATTTTCATATGCACAGTACTGAATAATAATTTGTAATCTGTTCTCTTCATGCATGACAATTGAACTTACTGTATGTCCCATGACAATACCATCAACTACTATCATCTTTACAATTCCATTTTCACTTTCTACATTTCCAACAGATCCTTCTACAGCTGTGACATTCACATCAACATCTTCCATGCCAAATGTAGCTGAATGATCAGCATTGGGTATGAACTCTGCCCTTGCTTTATATTTCTGAGTACACTCATCACAACTATGCTCTAGTGAATCTGATATAATCCCATTGTTTCCAAGGCCATCAAATGCTTCTCTTGTGACTTGATCAATAGGAAGTTTATCATCTATTGTCAGATTCATGCCCTCCTTTGATGCAATGAATCGGATAGATCCTTGAACAAATGCCTGCCAGATGTGTCTGCGACTCAAATTTGCCACTCCAGGCATTGTATGAGAAATAGAGTTCCAGAATGTAGCATATGTAGCAGCAGATGTATGGAAATTGTAGAATCCACTTAATACTGCAGATGTGAACAGACGATCAACCCACAAGTTTTTTCCAATTTTGATATATTTGGCTGAGTTAAGGTATACTCTGTCATATTCATCTGGTTGCTCTGCAGGGGCTCTCTCATGATCAGCATAATAGAGTGTGTTGCACTCAGGACATTCCCCACAAAGGACTGGGACACTCTGATACACACTAAAATTCTTGATCAGTGTCACCAAGGGAACATCCCTTGCCCTTGTGAATTGAACAAGAGAACGTGGATTGCAAGTTCCTGTTTCACATACAACAGCTTCTGGAGATATAACATGCACAGGTTGAATCTCTGCTTTGGAGACAGGCTTCATTTTGCCTTTGAATTTTCCCTTCTTGTTGTAGGGATGCAATTTCAATAACTTTGCAAGAGCATCAAGATTAAGGCCAAGGACCCTAATCTTTTGATCACTGGTCATCTTAGAGCTCTCCAACACAAGTGGCTTCTTTTCCAATCTTTTCATCACTTGTCTGGCCAGTGCTTTGATCCATCCAGTGGCAACAGTGCTGTTCTCCTCTTGAAATATTGCATTCTGTTGACGACCATGTAGGCTTAGGAGGTCAACATTCTCAGTCATTGTGAGTAGAAGCATCATTACAGTTGCCAATGTGATTCTGTCATCAAAAGTTGTTTGTATAAACTTGCTGAAGACATCAAATGTTATGTCTGGAAATTGTTGCTCCTCTGCTGCAGAGACCATTGGGAAACATGCCAAGAGACCCAACACCTGCCATATTGCCATGAACTGCATCAAAAATCCAAATATAAACATCAAACTATTTTGTCTATTGATATAAATCTTGAAACTCCAAGAACATCAGGGCTTACATATTATCAGTATCAGTCTCTTTTCCTTTTCCTTTTCCTTTGCCTTTGCCTTTTCCTTTACCATTTCCTTTGTCCTTCCCTTTTTCACCCTTGTTACCCTTGTTTTTCCTTGCCCTCAATTTATCTTCCTTTCCCATATATGCACCCAAGTCAGTAAAAGTATAAGCTGTGGGGCTTTTTTCAAAACCCCACAAGTCCAAGTCATTAGGAGCCCCATCATCCTCCTCCAACCACAACTGCATGTCTGGATACTCTGAGATCTTCTTGAAAAACTTGATGATGTGGGAGTGCCACATAGTCTTTGAAATAAACAGCTCTATCACAACTGTTTGTCTGGCCTTCCTAGGGGCAGGCCAATTTCCCTCCTTATACTTATTGTCCATGACTTCCAAGGCCTTGAGACAGGCCTTGTATTTGGCATGGTAGAGCCTGAGGCCACCATCCCTGGTAACATTTCCTACTAATCCTGGTGAAATGTCTAAAAGAACCACCAGTTCTTTGTTAGTTAGGCAACTATCTTTGATCACCTTGCTTTGAGGTGCAGGAACAGAAACTGCTGTAGAAGAAACTGTTACTGTGTTGGAAGTGGAGGGCTGGGGATTCCCATCATACTCCTAATCACATATATGTAAGCTATGAATCAAAATGATGTTGAGCACCCACCAGACACATCATCAGACTATACTTCCCATTCTCAAGCTCCCATTCAACCTCCTCATCCACCAAATCAGGGTCTTCCATGATATCCTTGTAGCTACCCCTGACACACCAATTGCCATTCTGCATGACATAGATTCTGGGGTTTGAAACTGGAGCTTATTCAACAACTGGGCCACAGATATTAATGGAAGCTTACCTTCAATATATGAGTATCTCTTCTTCATTTGCATCAGGACTTGAAGTAGGCTGATATCACAGTTGGTCTTGACTGTGAATTTGACAGAGAGATCAGAAAGAGATGTTGCAATCTTGACATCCCCCTTGACAGGCTGGACTATGCCTGGTAATAGTTCAGGTGCATCTGAGTGGCTGAACTCATTTCCCACTGCTCTGCCTCTGATTACTCCACCTGAAGTACGAGATGCCCCTTGGAGTGGGCTTCCCATGTGTACATCTTTGCCACATCAACAGTTTAATGAGTGAGTGGCCTAGAAAGGAAGAATCATACCTGTATCACCCCCTATGAAGAGATTTCCAATGTCCTGTGGATTATCTGCACTCTCCTCCTCCTCAGGCCCTTTTCTCTCCTCTCCTTTTCCCTTCTTACCCTTGGCATCACCACCTTTGTTGTCCTCCCCACTTGCCTTCTCATCATCTTCCCCTCCCTTCTTGTCCTCACTGTTGCCCTCATCTCCCTCCTCATCTTCCTCCCCATCTTCCTCCTCCTCCCCATCTTCCTCCTCCTCCCCATCTTCCTCCTCCTCCTCTTCCTCATAACTGCTGTCTGCAGCACTGCTACCACTCCCTTCCTCAATGATAATGTCTGCACGGCGTACACGTGTACTTTGCCTGGTTGGCCTTTGCCTGGTACTTGGTGGTGCAGTGCTCAACTGTGGAGGTGGCTGCAGTGGAAGGTTACTTTCATCCAATATCTTCTCAGTTCTACATATGTTGTTAGTTATATATGATACACGTATGTTTGTGCTTAGCGTATATGTTCGTTTGTAATATATATGTTAGCTTATATTTATATATTATATACGTTAGTCAAGTAATAAAGTATAGTATAACACGAGAGCAAGGGTGACGGCCAGGGGCGGAAGTTGTTTCGGGACAGGCAGAACCAGGGTAGGGAGAACGGTTGCGAGTGGGTAGAGGTAGGCAGGCAGGCAGGACCGGGGGAACGGGCAGAACCGGGGAAGGAGAACGGTCGCAGATGGGCCGAGGTTGGCAGGCAGGCAGGACGGCAGAACCGAGGCAGGGAGAACAGTCGCAGGTGGGCAGAGGGTTGCAGTGTGAGAAGAACGGTGACGGGGGTGTACAGTTTGCAGGACGGGTAGAACCAGGGCAGGACGGGCGGGACCGGGATGGGCAGAGGGTTGCAGTACGGGCAGAACGGTGACGGGGGTGTAGTGCGAGAAGAACGGTGATGGGGGGTTACAGGATGGGTAGAACCGGGGCGGGACGGGGATGGGCAGAGGGTTGCGGTACGGACAGAACGGTGACGGGGGTGTACAGGTTGCAGAGCAGGCAGAACCGGGGTGGGCAGAGGGTTGCAGTGCGAGCAAAAGGTTACGGGGCAGGCCAAACGGTTGTGGGAGTTGCAGAGGTCGTGGGGCAGGAGAATGGTCGCGGGGGACGGCAGAACGGTTGAGAGGAGGGCGTAGGTGTTGCAGTGCGAGCAGAACAGGTTACGGGGGAGGCAGAACGGTTGTCGGGGGAGGACAGGTTGCGGAGCAGGTAAAACGGTTGCAGGGTGGGTAGAACCAGGGCAGAGCGTAGGCAGAGGGGTTGTGGTGCAAGCGGAACAGTGGACGCGGGGTGAACAGGTGGCGTGGCAGGCAGAACAGGTTGGGGTGGGCAGAACCGGGGTAGGTCAGACGCAGGCAGTGGGACACGTGGGCAAGCGCTCGGTCAGCGCGTTGCTTGGGTAGCGGGTCGTACTACGTACCTCGTACGCTTGTCGTCGCCGTCGTCGTCGTCCTTCTTGGTGACGGTCTTCGCCTTCTTCTTTCCCTTCCCGGAGCTCTTGGTAGAGCTCACGGACTGCGCGCGTTTCCGAGACGGTCGACTTGCAGTGGCGGTGGAGCGGGTGGTAGGCATAGCGAGGTGACGGCGACGAGGTAACAGTGAGAGAGAGAGCTGGGGGAGCCCTGTGCCCAGCAAGATGTAACGTGTAACAGTAACGCTCGGCGTGAGGACCTGCCGTGCTGACAAATCTATGTCACACGTGACATTTATCACCTGAGATGTTATTTGCTCAATTAAGCCACCGGAAAAAGCCGGAAAAATACATAAAAATCACTATAATTTAGTGTCCGGTTAGGGGCATCTAATGGGTATAGGAATACACCATATTTAGCCATACAAATGCATGAAATGATGTAATACAGCTGATAACAAGGAATACTCCTAGTCCTAGCCATTCCTAGTGGTCATATTCCTAGGAAATTCCTAGCATTCCGAGTGGAATGACTAGGAATGCACTAGGAATGCACTAGGAATACACTAGGAATATTACAGCCATTTCACACTGTACGAAAAATGTTTTGTCTAGCTAGGAATCTAGGAATGGTTCCTAGGAATTTCCTAGGATTCCTAGGAATACTAGGACATTCCGCGCGGAATCAGTGGCTTATCGCAAAGTACTCGAGAATGTTAAAGATTGAAGATCCATGATTTGGTAAGTGCAAGTTTTTTTAGTACCTCCTTAAGTTTTACCCTACTATCGTAATCTTATTTATTGATGATTCAGAGCGGCCCCTGTGACCAGCGTATGTTTGTACCTTGGATATGTATACCATTGTACCGAACACATCAGTGAACCCCGGGGTGTGCTTCAGGCACTCCAGAGCACTCCGGGAGCACTCTGGAGCGATCCGGAGCGCCTGAAGTGCGCCCCAGGATTTGCTGATGCACTACTAATAATTAACTATGCGACCAATATTGGCAGCTTGAGACTATCTGAGTCATTACGGTTGTCTTGGCACTGAACAACTTGAAGCTAGTCTTTCCGAATAACATCGGAGATTCTTTTACCTCACAACTATAATTCATATGTGGGACAGGACTCACGCCAATCATGCTTGCCACTGTTTAAACTCGGCCTCGATTCGGGGACATCTAATAAGCCATATTGAAGACTGTTCGGGCCGTTCAGCATTCTGAGTAAGACGGGGCCAAATTTGAATTGGTAATGGCCGCATCTTCTGGCAAGCCACACGTGATCAGGAGCGAGAGATACAAAGAGAGCCAAAGAGAGCCAAAGAGAGCCTACGAGAGTAGCAAAGAGAGGTTGCTACATTTGGCAGGGACTCCGGCGGGGACTTGGCAGCGGCTTCTCTCCCCTCTTCACCTTCAAGATCGCCACGCAGAAACCACAGGAGTTAGATGTTACGGCGCTCCAAAAACTAGACTTTCGGGTTCACCCGTTCTCAATTGAACATACCATCTTACTAGTTTACTGATTGGCCAGCACCTGACTTGGAACTGCAATCGAATGTCCATCCCCTATTACTGGTTCATCCACACGTCACGAGTCTTTTCTAGTGTTTTAAGGTCCGGTCACTCGAACCGGAAAATAACTGGAGCTGAGCCGAGCCGGAACTGGAAATGACCGAGCCGTTGGTCACAGTTATGGCAGCCCCGCCAAGTGAATCAGTCACGGTCACGGCTCTCCGTGATTTTTCCAAGACCGTTAAGAACCGGTCAGGACTGGTCAATAACCGGTCTTTTTGGACTAGTACACATATGTAGGTTATGGAGTGAAACTTTGCCTACAGCAGGAGCATCTCAGACGGGCCAAGGGATACTACTTGTGGGTCCAACATTGACCAAACAGATGTAATTATTATAAATAATGGTTCTGATACGACACTTTTACTAGTACACTACATCTCATGACCACCAGAGCCAAAGGAACTTCATCTAAGAGCAAAGCTAGCTCCACAAAAGGTGTTACAAAGTCTACATCAGGCAAACGGGTCCCGAAACGTGGACATGACACTGACTCCGATGCCGAAGACTCTGAGCCACAGAGGCAAAAGCGGTCCCGAAGAGATGGTCATGTCACAGATGTTATTGACTGTGATGGGGATCAAGAGGTACTTGACTTGGCAGATGATGGTGACGAGGTAAGTAACGATGGGACAGAATAAGAGATGAGACTCACATTATGACAGAGTGAAGGCGAAGTCAACGAAGTTACTATACCCAAACCACAGGCAGTCAAGCGTGAATTGACACGCGATCTCCTGACGATATTCTCGGGCACCAAAACCGTGACATTCAAGACGAAGGATGGTCACGAAACCCTGAAAGGGCGGTGGTGCAACATGTGCAAGTAAGTATTAAATAGGCAAGACAGCGTGGTTAATTCTCACCGAAAACTAGGGATGATGTCGAGTATGTGAAGCGGTATACGATGCGTAGGACCTTCTATCTTGGGGGGAATACAAGCTGTCGAAAGCATATTCGTCAACATTGGGATGTCTACGAGAAACAGTGTAAAGAAAAGAACATACCTATGAGCATAACGTGTATGCCCCCTGAGATCCTCGCAAAATACAACGAGGAATTGAAACCGGGGCCAAAACAGACGACGCTCGATGGCTTGGTGGATGTGTTGCGGCCGAAGGAATTTTCGCGTGAGGGTCTTCTTGATGCCGTTGCTCGGTTCATAACTTGTGATGATCAGGTTAGTATAATACATGTTTACCGAGTGGTTCAAGTTGGCTCACAAAGAGAAAGTCGCTTGCCGTTGCGAGCAAAGCAGTCTTCAGGAATTGTATGGTCAATATGAGGCCAAAATCAACGAAAGATGACTTACCCAGCACCCACGAGATTGGGAATTATATTCACAATGAGTTCTGTACATTCATGGAGGAAACGAAGGCTGCGATTATCGTAAGCTTCATGTTTTCTCAATCAGGAGTTGAAGGTTTTCATGAGAAATTGTAGTCGGCACCTGGAAAGGTCTCGGTTACTGCTGATGCATGGACAGCCAATAATAATCATACTGCCTACCTTGGATTGACGGCTCACTGGGTTGAGGTCAAGAACGGCGCGTGGGCGATGCGCTCTGAAGTCGCTGGTTTCCAGGCAGTGTTGGGGGCACATGATGGGCAGAATCTGGGTCGCTACCTTGTTGGCATGTTTGACCGGCTTGGAATCATGGGACCTAAGCAATCAAAGGTAAACAAGTTAATCGATCTCTGATTGATAACGACTCACTCGATTCAGCTGTTCGCTGTGACGCTTGACAATGCATCCGTCAACACTTCGATCTGCAAGGTTATCCAGGCCGTCCACGAGCGCCGAGAATTGGAAGAGTGGGAGGCAGTGAAGCAACAACTCCCGTATGTTCACAGTTTACTCACGCTGTCCGTCCTGATTCATACGATATCAGGTGCCTCGGTCACATCATAAATCTCAGCAATGTCGACATTATGAGTCATATCACCAAGGTTGCGGCTGTTGAGACCAGTACGGCCATCTGGGAGTTTGATCCCACACTGCCTGGTAACTCCGTGCTCAATGGGAATCTGGATGTCATCGCATCGATCCGCACTATAGCCGTCAAGATCCAGGCATCACCGCAACGTGTTGAATACTTCGAAAAGCTTCAGCATCAGCTCGGTATCGAACCCGCACTCAAAATCCCTCTACACAGCAATGTTCGCTGGGGAACTGCATTTACCATGCTTGACCGTGCCTATCAACTACGAGAGGTGAGCCACGATCTACTCACCATCACCTCTAGTCCTCTCCGATTCTGATCTGATTACAAGGCGATCAATCTGTTTGTCTCCCTCGCTGATGACAAGTTTGGGCCCATTACCACCATCCGGCAAGATGGTCGAACGGTGAAACGCATCAAATGGTCAGCATTCCGACTCAATGACAAGGATTGGTCACGAGTAAACGACGCAAAGTCGATTCTTGAGGTCCGTCTTTTACGTTTTTTATTCTCCGTCTACACTCTAACACTTTCTGATCTAGGATTCTAATCGCATTCAGCAGTATTTCTCTGCTGAAAATGATCCCACGCTATGGCGCACACTCCCAGCACTGGAAGAACTCCAAACGGCTTGGGAGGAAAAGCGGGATAACGCCCGCTATGCCCCCTATAAGAATGCAATCCAAGACGGTCTGGACAAGATCAACAAGTATTACTCGCGTTTTGATGAAAAACCGAGTTTTGTTCTATCGATCTGTACGTGAATTCACTCCGCCGACTGGATTTCGTGACTCATATCAATTCTAGCACTTCACCCCTATTACAAGCTGGACTACATCAAGCTTATGTGGGGAGGTGAAGAAGAGCAGCAAGCCGAGCGACGGGCCGGGAATCCCGATGCGAAAAATTGGCAGGACGAAGCCCTGAAGATTCTAGAAACCACGGTATGTTCAAAGTCTTTTTGAGTTTGTGGTGCTAAAGCAAATCCGTTGAAGATGGAGTACTATTGGAATAACCGGCCGAAGAAAACATCTCAAACACCGGAAGCCACGGACTTAGACAACCCAACGACACGTAAGAAGACTGCCTTTCGGACCGAGTATCAGAAACATCGCCAACGCTTGATCGAACAGGCCAGTGCGGTGGAAGAGGGATGGGCTGCAGAACTTCGCCGTTACCTGAAGGATGTACACACGGATGTCGACGAGGACACCGATCTTGTTAAATTTTGGCAGGTGCGTGCTGCCACGTCATCATAGCATTCTTCGCCTACTGACTCACTGTGGCAGGACCATTCCTCCATTTACAGCACCCTCGGTCGTATCGCTCTTGACATCCTACCTTCCCGCGCCTCATCCGTCCCATGCGAGAGGCTGTTTTCAGCAGGGAAGGAGATTGCTGATGACCGCCGATCACGCCTCGGTTCAAAGAAATTCGAAGAGTTGCAAATCATGAAGTATAGTTGGCGCAAAAACATTCTCGATTTGGCAACATTAAACAGCGGTGACGTTGAGGTAGTTGATATGGTGGAATATCAGGATTTGTTTGATGCCGACGAGTTTTTTGGTCAGTCTGAGTGGGCAGATGTTGGGATGGTGGTATTTTAGTTCAATATTTCGCTTTTCAACACTATATCTACATTTGATATCCATTTACGTATCATACTACAGTACTTAGTTCAATATAATGTGATGACAATCATGACATACGCCCTCTGAATAACTGGTCATAACCGGTTGTGACCGGCCAATGACCGGTCACCTTCATGACCGGTTCATGACCAGTTATGACCGCTGTGACCAATCGCGTAAC
>WNGO01006166.1_pt1 | contig 12352 bp, 11 predicted proteins | sample 5400511 | NCBI WGS metagenome assembly WNGO01 (sample SAMN13153380, study PRJNA577476) | soil metagenome | isolation source: 20 cm soil or saprolite under Garry oak tree replicate 2 | place: USA:California | collected 2016-06-15
ACTTCCACGTGAAAAACGAGGAGGAGTTGATGCGTGTCTGTCCTCCCGGCAGCCAGGGAAACACGTACATGCGCATGGTGCTCGGTTATTGGGAAATGGTCGCGAGCATCGTAAACCGCGGCCTCATCGACGAAGAGTTCTTTTTCGAAAGCAGCGGGGAGCAATGGGGCGTGTGGGAACAGGTGAAGCCGGTGATCGTCGCGTGGCGCGCGATGTTTAGCAGCCCGAAGTTCCTCGGCAACCTCGAACAACACTGCAATCGCCTCGAATCCTGGCGCGAGAAACGCAACCCCGGGTCCAACGCAGCCATTCGCAAAGTGCTTGCGCAAATGCAACAGGCAAGCCAAGCGTCCAAGGCACAGGCGGCGGGCAACTAGAGAGCAGGTTCGAAACCCGTTTTATTTTCCAGCTGATCATTCAGAGAATGCGCGAGTGGACTTAGAACAGAGGAGAATCAGTTATGTCACAGAGCACGATTGAACATCCGAAAGTTGTCTCGCAGACGGAATGGGTTGCGGCGCGCAAGGAACTCTTGAGAAAGGAGAAGGAATTCACCCGTCTGCGCGATCAGTTGAGCAGGGAACGCCGCGAACTGCCCTGGGAGAAAGTGGAGAAGAAATATGTTTTCGATGGACCTGGCGGAAAGGAGTCGCTTGGCGACCTCTTCGGCGGGAAAAGCCAGCTGATCATTTATCACTTCATGTTTGGACCGGAGTGGAAGGAGGGCTGCCCGAGTTGCTCGTTCAATATGGATCATACCGACGGCGCACTCGTGCACCTGGGTCAGCGCGATGTGACGTTTGTAGCGATTTCACGAGCGCCCCTGCCGAAGATCCAAGCGTTCAAGGAGCGCATGGGCTGGCGCTTCAAGTGGCTGTCGTCGAATCAGAATGATTTCAACCGCGACTACCACGTCTCGTTCACCAAAGACGAAATGACCAAGGGCAAGGTGTATTACAACTACGACATGCTCGAATTCCCGAGCGAGGAAGCCCCTGGACTCAGTGTGTTCTACAAGGATCCTATTGGCGATATCTTCCACACCTATTCCACTTATGCGCGCGGCACTGAGATGGGGGTCGGCACGTACAACTACCTCGACCTTGTGCCCAAAGGCCGCGACGAAGACGCCTTGGCCTTTACGATGTCATGGGTTCGCCATCATGATCGCTACAGCGATGGCTATCTAGCTGACGCGAATAAGCCGTACTGGCCCGCAATCGCCCAAGACTCCCCGAGCGATTGCTGCGAGCACCACCGCCCGTAAATCTTTCTGGCTGCTTCGAATTCCATCTGAACAGCCCCGGCGGCAACACGAATGCAGCGCAGCGCTGACGGTCGTTGCCGTGATGTTAAAGAGCGAATTGACCGCTTTGGTGGTGAAGAAGTTTCGTTCGAAGAGCGACACGAAAGGAGAAGTTATGAGACTTGCAGATTCTATCTTGATGGAGATTGACCAGGAAGCACAAACGACGAAGCGAGTGTTGGAGCGAATTCCGGAAGACAAATTCGCCTGGAAACCCCACCCGAAATCCTTTTCGCTGGGCCAGTTGGCCCTGCACATTGCGTCCCTGCCGGGCAGCGTCACGGCGGCAGCGGTGCCGGACAGTATGGAAGCCCCGAACTTTTCACAGCCGGAGGCGAAGAGCCGCCAGGAAGTCCTGGAAACTTTCTCCAAGAGCCTCGAGAGTGCGAAGGATACACTGAAAAAGATGGACGACGCCCGGCTCACTTCCATGTGGAGCTTGACGAGGAAGGGAAAGGTCCTGATGTCGGTCCCGCGGATCGCATTCATTCGCTCGATCCTCATGAATCATAACTATCACCATCGCGGGCAGCTCTCGGTTTACCTGCGGATGCTGGATGTTCCAGTGCCGTCGATTTACGGGCCGAGCGCAGACGAAAATCCGTTTGCCTAGTTCCAGGAAAATCGAACCAAAGACGTAAACGAGAGGAGATGAGGATGGAACCCAGACTAGAGAAGAGCAAGATGGATCATCCAAGAATCGTGTCACCGGCGGAGTGGCTTGCGGCCCGCAAGGAACTCTTGAAAAAGGAGAAGGAATTCTCGAAGTTGCGGGATGAACTCAGCCGGCTACGCCGGGAAATGCCCTGGGAGAAGGTAGAGAAGGCATACATGTTCGATGGGCCGAACGGTAAGGAATCGCTGGCCGAGCTTTTCGGCGGCAGGAGCCAGCTGATTGTGTATCACTTCATGCTCGGTCCGGACTGGAAGGAAGGCTGCCCGAGCTGCTCGTTCATTTCCGACCATATCGACGGCAGCGTGGTGCACCTGGCGGCGCGAGACGTCAGGCTGGTGGTGGTTTCGCGGGCGCCGCTGGCGCAGATCGAGGCGTTCAAGAAGCGCATGGGCTGGCGGTTCCATTGGGTGTCGTCGAGTGTGACCGACTTCAACTACGACTACCAGGTGTCCATGACCAAGGAGGAACTGGAGAAAGGCCAGGTGTACTACAACTATTCCATGCAGCAATTCCCAAGCGAAGAACGACCCGGCACGAGCGTGTTCTACAGAGATGGGTCCGGCAACGTCTTCCACACCTATTCGAGCTACGCTCGCGGGCTGGACATGCTGATCGGGGCATACAACTGGCTGGACCTTACACCAAAGGGGCGCGACGAAGAGGGGCTGAAGCATGGCATGGCGTGGGTGCGGCACCATGACAAGTACGGCGAAGGGTATCAGGTGGACGCGAAGGCGGAGTACGTGCAGCCAGCTAAGGCCTAGAACTCCACCGCCGATTGCCGCGAGCAACGCCGTTGGTGGTTCTTTCCCGCTGATTCGAAGCGATATCGAGCGACTTGGGCGGCAACGCGGACGCAGCGCATCTAGTGTGGGAACCCGCCTTGCCGCCTAAGGCTTCGGAAGACTCACCCTTTTGGCGCGTAGTAGCCTTTGCGGGCGAGGACCTTCAGGGCGTGCTCGGTCGTTTCCACTTTGACTTTGCGGAATTTTCCGTCCTGGGCCGAATTGGTCGGATAGTAGCCCAGCGTATACTGGCTGCGGAGCTCCTCGGAAATCTCGTCAAAGGCTTCCGCGAGCTTCTTTTCCGACCGAACGGAAATCATGCGCCCGCCGGTCTCCTCCGCCAGTTTGTGCGCTACTCCCGGGTTGCCGCCATATCGCGGGTCCACGACGAGCAGGATATGAATCACCGTATCCGTGCGCTGGGCCGCTTCGATCGCTTCTTCCAGTCTTACCTTGCTGCCCGTGTCCTCCGCGTCGGTAACGATGACAACTGCCTTGCGCCCGGCTTCCGAAGCGAGTTTTTCACCGCACGCCAGGTAGATCGCGTCATATAGAGCGGTGCCGGTGATTTGCCGCGACCCGATGGGCCCGGGATTTCCCGCGATGGTCCCCTGATCCGGCACATTGATCCTGCTCTTTCGAATGGCGCGTTCCAGTTGCCCATGCTCGTCGGTGAAATCCGACAGCAGATCGACGTTCGAATCGAAGGACATCACCAGCGCCTCGTCGCCTTTGCGGATGACGCGGGCAATGAACCGGCTCCCCGCGTCCTGAATGGCGCTAAGCATGTCCTGCTCGCTGCCTGAGGTATCGAGCAGCAGCGCCAGCGTGATCGGCAGGGCCACCTCTCTCGAGAAAAATGCGATTTTCTGGTCCTGATTATCTTCGGAAACCCTGAAATCTTCCTGCTTCAGAGTGGGCACGATCCTCTTGTTCTTGTCGCGCACGGTCGCAAACAGGTTCACCAGGCTTACCTGCGACTTGATCACCGGTGCTTGTCCGGCAGGCTCCTGGGGCATCGCCGGAATGGCCAAAATCACCGCAACCGTTGCCGTCACACATTGCATCAAAAGCTTGTGCATCGAAGGCATGTATACTTTCCTTGGCGAGAGATGCCCGGCCGGAAAAACCCCGCGGGCGTACTACCGCTCTGTAGGATGCCGCGAAGCGGTGCGATGGATGCGTGGCCGAAATCATTCTTGCGGATAATATCAATACGAAGTTTGGCTTGAGGACTATGAAAAGTCTACGAAAAACGTTGTTGATGGCGGTCACCTTGCTCCTGGCCGCATCTTTCGCTGAGCTGAAGGCGCAACCGCCTCAGGACAGCGCCGGCAGCGCTTCTCCTGCACAGGATACGCCATCCTCCCCGCAACACACCGGAGTGCAGACGAGGATCAGGATTCCGGTGGATCAAGTTATCGTCCCCGTGACGGTGAAGGACGTGGGAGGGAGGCTCGTCCCAGACCTTCGGCGGGACGAATTTCGCATTTTTGAGGACAACATCGAACAGAGAATCGCCTCCTTCCTGGCGGATGTGGTTCCCATTTCCATGATCGTGCTCATCGACAACGACCTGAAATCCAAGGATGCCAAGCAGGTTGCGGACAGCCTTCGTGCCATTGTTGCCGGCCTGAGCCTGAACGATGAAGCCTGGGTATGCCGCTTTGACCAGTTCTTCCACCCAGGCCAGGGTTTCATCAGCGACCAGGACAAACTCCTCACCGAGCTGAAGCGCACGCATCTCGACGAGGAAACTTCCGCCGGGCCTTCGAGTCCGGCCATCAATAATGGGCCCTCGATCAATGGTCACTCCGCAATGGGGGATGCGCCGAACATCGCGGGAGGGCTTGCAAACATCAAGGGCCAGCCGACCAAAGCGCTGGACGACGCGGTGTATGCCGCGGCTCAGTTGTTGAAGGATCGCGACCGCGAACGCCGGAAGATTATTTTCTTGATTTCGGATGGCGTGAACGGGGCCAAGTTCAATGTGAATAACTACGATACGGTCCTAAAGGAACTGTTGCGCTACAACATAGCGGTCTACGGTGTTGGCGTGGGCAGCGCTTTTTTCGAGCGGCGATTCGAACGGCTTTCCAAATACGCTCATGATACCGGCGGCGACGTCTATTATGGCTTGAAGAGCCGGGCGATGGAGGAGCTGTATTCCAGGGTCACCGAAGAGGCTCGCAACCAGTATACGCTGGCCTACGCGCCTAGCGGCACGGACCGCGGCGCGGAATACCATTCCATCGAGGTTCGTGTAAGGCGCGAAGGGCTGACCATCCTGACCCGTGAGGGTTACTACGCCGGGGCCACCCCGAGATAGCCGGTTTTTCTCTTTCACTGCAAATTGTCTTGACTCTTGCGCGGGCCGCCCGTATATGGAGTCAAGGCGTAGTGGCAGGCTGTGACGCCCGTCATCCGCTGAACCTGAGGAGGAAATTCGAATGAAGAAAAAGGGCAAGAAGGACGAGAAAAAGGGGCCGAAAAAAGGGAAGTAGGACGTCTTCAACAGGATTCGACGGCTCGGGCGCCCTGACGCAGGTTGGGGCGCCCTTTTTCTTTTACCGGGCAACGGCTGATAACGCGATTCCATCAGTCTTGGCCGCCGGTGCTGCTTCAACTGCTCCTCGTAATCCTTCCAGCGCGCGTTCTTTCAGGCGCTCAGGGCTTCTTCATGCGCTGGACAGATGGGCTTGTAGGCGCAATTGCGGCAGACGAAACCTCGTTTCGCTGGGAATTCTCCCGCGCGAATGTCCGCCGCGGCTTCTTGCACGACTTTCTGCGCTTCGTCCAGTTGCTTCGCATCGCGTGTGGTCACCTGGACCTGGTTGTTCTGCAAATAATGAAACACCAGCCGCACGGGCTCCAGCTCCAAAATCTCCTTCACCGCCAGCGCATACAAGCTCAACTGTAAGTCTTTTTTGGCGTCCGCATCCTTTTTCGGACGTCCCGTCTTGTAATCGAGGATTTCCACGTCTCGCTTGTTCCCCAATGAATTGATCTGGTCGATGCGCCCCTTGATGATGACGTTGTTGTCGAGGGGCAATTCGAATGCCTTCTCCTGTTCCAACGCTTGCGGGAGTTCCGCCATCATGCCCGCATGAAACGCGCGCAACTGCTCCAGCCCGTCCTTCTTGTATTCCGCTTCTTGATATTCGTCTTCAAATCCTTTCGAATTCCATTCCATCTCAAAGATTCTTTGCACTTCGTCGAAGGGCAGCTTCACTCCCTTGCGCAATTGATCCACAAAACGTTTGATGGTCGTGTGCATCACGGCCCCAAAAGTCACCGCCGCCTTCGGCCCTTCCCGCAACGACCACAAATACCCGAACAGATATCGTTGCGGGCAGGTCCGGTAGCCGTTCAGCGCCGACGGGCTGAGCGTCAGCGGCTCCGGTGACGGTGGGTGAAACTCTTCCGCCCAATCCGCAATCCGCGAAAAAATCTTTGCCGGTTCCGCCGCGGCGGGGAAGAGCTGTGCATCTTGCCAGTCGCCTTGCGGCGCCCGATCCTCTTTTCCCGCGGGAGGCAGCTTCGGCATGATTTGGCGCACGTCCTGGCGCTTTACCGCCGGTTCCATCACGATGTCTTCGATGAACACCGGCACTTTTCCTTTTTTCTCCGTCACTGTAGTGATGGTCAGCCGTTCTTCCGCGCGCGTTAGCGCCACGTAAAACAGCCGCCGCTCTTCCTGGATATGAAACTGCTCCGCGGGGGCGCCCTCTTTCATTAGCTCCACCGGGAATTCGAACACACGGGACCTCTCGGTTGCCGGAAAGGCGCGGTTGTTCACACGCAACAGAAACACCTGCGGAAACTCCAGGCCCTTCGCTCCATGGACGGTCATCAATTGCACCGCGTCTGTCGGCGCGTCGTCTTCCAGGCTCACCACTCCCCCAGCCTGAGCGTAATAATCCAGATACTCGATAAACTCTGCCAGGCCGCGCGTTTCGCTTTTCGGTTCCCACTCCTTCATAAACTCTGCCAGCCGCGTGACATATTTTCGGTCGTGTTCCTTCGCGCGCTGCGGTATCTCCAGCCACTTTGTCAGACTGCCCAGAATCTCCCGCGCCGTGCGGCGCTTCAGTGTTTTTCTCTGCGAAGAAACAAATTCCACCAGTTGCCCGAGCGCCGCTTGTGAGCGGTCGAACGCCAATTGTCCCTGGGGCAGTTGCAGGAGATCGTAGATCGCTTTTTTCTCTTTTCGCGCACGTGTGGCCAGACGCACCAAGTCCGCCGCTTCCAGGTGCCATGCCGGCGCCGCCAGCACGCGCGCGCAAGCAATGTCGTCGTAAGGCGCGGCGATTAACCGCAGATACGCAAGCACATCCCTCACCAGGGGATGCTCCAGAATGGAGAGTCTCGTGATTACAAACGGAATCTTTCGCCGCGATAGCTCTTCCACAAGATGATCCCGGTGCGCGTGCTGGCGGTAGAGCACTGCAAAATCTTTCCAGCGCCGCCCTGTTCCATGAATGCGCTCGAGTTCGCTTGCCACCCATCGCGATTCTTCTTCTGGAGTCGCCAGCTCCACGATGCGAATCTTTTCACCCGGGGGTTTGTTTGGAGAGAGAACTTTCTTCGGAAAGTCGGCGCTTACGGCATTTTGCCCGATGACCTGCATCGCCACGCGCAGGATGTTCGGTGTCGAACGATAGTTCTCCGTCAGCGCCACGCAGAACGGTGTGGAGTCCTGGCCTTCTTTCCACCCGGCAAAACGCTCCAGGAATAATTTGAAACTCCCGAAGGAAGCTCCGCGGAACCGGTAAATCGCCTGGTCGTTGTCGCCGACCGCGACGACACTCTTCGTGGGCCCGGCCAGCATCTCCAGCAAGCGGAGTTGAGCGATGTTGGTATCTTGAAATTCATCGACCAGGATGTAGCGGTACTTGTTTTGCAGAGCCTCGCGCCGTGGCGCGTCCCGTTCTAGCAAGGCCACCGCTCCGGTGATCAGCGAACCAAAGGAGACCCGGTTCTTTTCGCGCAGCAGTTCTTCGCTGGCCCGGTATGCGCGTGCAAGCTCCTGCTGTAACGCGACCGTCTCCAGGCGTTCCGCGAGAGTGTCTTTCGTTGAGAAATTGCCCGGGATCGGCCAGTCTCCTGTATTTGTCCAGACGCAGCCGCCGCAGGTTGCGCCGCAACAGGATCCAGTGATCGAACTGGTCCAGCATCACCCGCTGCGGGTCGGCCTCCGCCAGTAGCGTCTCGCAGAAGGAATGAAACGTCGCCAGCCTCACCGCTTTGCCGCGCTCGCCCGTGGCCTTCACCACGCGGCCTTTCATCTCACCCGCGGCTTTCTTCGTGAATGTCAGCCCAAGAATGTTTTCGCCGGAGAGGGTTTCATCCGATTGCAACAGGTGCCGGATGCGTTCCGTGATGACGCGCGTCTTTCCGGTTCCCGCCCCCGCAATCACCAGCAGCGGTCCTTCACCGTGCGTGATCGCGCGCCTCTGCGCATCGTTGAGTTTCAGCCCGCTCTCCCCAAGCGGTTCCATCTCAAACAAAGTTGCCATCGATTAGAAGGGTATCGGATTTTAATCGAGGATGAAACCGCGCGTGACTGTCTACTTTACCGTGTCGAGGATTTGCTGCCGGGAGACGCCCTTGTGGGTGGCAACAAGGCGAACGTTTGCGTTCAGAGTCCCGATCCGCAGCGTCTTGTGGGCCGGGACTGGAATGCGCTGGTGTCCAGGTTACTCGGTCTGAAGAATGATGCGACTCCCGGGCCAACTTCACGGTACGACCAGCTCTTGCAAGAGCGCGTCCGCAAGTTGGTGTCCGCTCAGGTCACGGGGGACTCTTCATTTCGTTGACAGGACTTCATTGTGGACCAAGCGCAGGCGAATCCATTGTGGCTTCGGGCCGTCAAAGAAATAGGCGTCCACGGCATCCTTGACCATTGCTCGCAGCTCTTCCCAAGTGTCACCTTGAGTGACGATGCTCTCCGTCAAACACTCCGCGACGTATCCGCCGTCAGCCTCTTCGGTGACTTCGAGGATCAATTCACTATCGCTCAGGTTACCCATTTTGCTCCTCAATACTCAGGACGTAACACGCACATTGTCGGTCGGCAATTGGTTCAAGCTGAGTGCGGCAACTTGGCCATTATCTTTGCGACTTCTCGCCCGCGGCAACTTGCCGGTTGAACTCTGCTGACTTCTTTTTCGGGATAGTGAGTGTTTGCCACTTGTCTCCTGCGAAGTGCCGCGCCAGATAAACAATCTGTCCCACATGATAGGAATAGTGCGCAACCTGCCGGTTGATGGCCTGCATGACCGAATGCGGCTCGGTACGGATGGTAATTGTCCGCGTCAGATCCGCATCGCCAAGGGGCTCCAATGCTCCGAACAGGAGCTTCCACCCGCGTTCCCACATCTCCATCAATTCCGCGCGCGTTGTTGGCGGCGCTTCAAATTCGCTGTCGCGGTTGCGGTCGGGCTTTTCTCCATCGCTGGTTAGGAAATCCGTCCAGCGCGAGCGCATGTTCCCAGCCATGTGTTTCACGATGACGGCAATGGAATTAGACTCGGCATCGGGGGTCGTGAAGAGCCCCGCGTCCGGGCACTGGGCTATCGCCCGCTCCGCCAGTTTCTTGTAATACTGAAAAACACCGATGGAATCTTTTATGTACGACGTGGAGAATTGGTGTGCCATGCTGCCATTCTCTTCGGCCTTCACTTTCTGTCAAGTGCACCGGCGAGGGCCGGCGTAAATTCGAAGTGACCAATTTGGACGTTCCCGCAACTAAGGAGGGCAGAGGGTTGGAGAGGGTGACCGGAAGTGGATGAATTGGATGAAAAATGAGCTTGACAATTCGCTTTTTATTCGCCTAGGATCGGTGCGCCCCAATCTCGCATTTCACAAGGGAGGAAGTCATGACCATTGGACAAATGATGCTTGATGAGTTTGACGAGGAGATGAAGAACACGCGCACAGTCTTGGAACGCTGTCCCGATGAGAAGTGGAACTGGAAGCCGCACGAAAAATCCGGCACCGTCGGCTGGCTCGCTGGCCACGTCGCAACGATGGTTGGCTGGCTGCCGATGACCATCAACACGCAGGAGTTCGACTATGCGCCCGTGGGCGGCCCGGGTTTCCAACCGCCGAAGATCGGCAATCGCAAGGAACTCCTCGCCGAATTCGACAAGAATGTCGCCGAATCTCGTGCCGCGCTTTCCACCGTGAGCGACGCGGAAATGATGAAACACTGGAAACTGCTTGCCGGCGGCCAGGAAATTTTCAACTTGCCGCGCGTGGCCTGCATTCGGGGCATGGTCCTGAATCATCACATCCATCATCGCGCGCAGCTCACGGTGTATTACCGCTTGATAGGCGTTGCCGTTCCGGGTCTTTACGGCCCCAGCGCCGACGAAGCCCAGCCGGGCGCTGCCGGAGCCGCCGCGAATTAGCATCGCTTTCCGGGGGCGGAGCATTCCGCCCCCGGAGTTTGGCTTGCCGCCTCAGCCTCCTTCCTTGCATCGCGGTATAATGAAGCTCGCCGCTCCTCCGGAGGCTTACCATGAGCACCGAAACTCCCGTCATTCTCTCCGCCGTTCGAACGCCCATCGGAAAATTTCAAGGTGGCCTCGCCGGATTCTCCGCGCCGGAACTTGGCGGGAAAGCTGTTGCTGAAGCGATCCGCCGCGCCGGCCTCGATTCGAACGAGATTGACGAAGCCATTCTCGGCAACGTCGTGCAGGCGGGGCTCGGCCAAAACCCGGCGCGGCAGGCGGCGCTGAAGGGTGGCTGCAATCCCCGTGTTGCCGCGATGACCATTAACAAAGTTTGCGGCTCCGGTTTGAAAGCCGTTGCATTGGCCGCGCAAGCGGTCCAGCTTGGCGAATCGGAAATAGTCGTGGCGGGCGGGATGGAGTCCATGTCCAACTGCCCGTATCTTCTGCCGCAAGCGAGAACCGGCTACCGTATCGGCGATGGGAAACTTGTCGACTCAATGATCGCCGACGGATTGTGGGACGCTTACGAAAATTTTCACATGGGCATGACCGGGGAACTCGTCGCCGAAAAATATGGCATTACGCGCGAGGAGCAGGACAAGTTTGCGGTCGCAAGCCACCAGAAAGCGGTGCGCGCGCGAAAATCATGCTTCTTCGAAGCGCAGATTCTTCCCATCGAAGTGCCGCAGAAAAAGGGCGAGCCGGTTGTCATCAAGTACGACGAATCGCCGCGCGAAGATACTTCGATGGAAGCTCTCGCGAAATTGAAGCCCGCGTTCAAAAAAGACGGCACAGTCACGGCGGGGAACGCCCCCGGCACCAACGATGGCGCGGCGGCATTGATTGTTACCAGCGAGCGGAATGCCTCACGCACGGGTAAGCAGCCGATTGCGCGAATTGTCGCGCAAGCCGTCAGCGGCGTCGAACCGAAGTGGGTCATGATGGCGCCAGTGGATGCCGTCGAAAAGTTATTGAAGAAGACCGGCTGGGACCGCGACAAAGACGTCGACCTTGTCGAACTCAACGAAGCTTTCGCCGTCGCTGCCATTGCCGTTACGCGGCAGCTCAAGCTCAATCCCGAAAAAGTAAACGTGAACGGCGGCGCTGTCGCCCTCGGCCATCCCATCGGCGCCAGCGGCGCGCGCATCCTCGTCACCCTGCTCTACGAATTGCAGCGCCGCAATCTCAAGCGCGGCATCGCCGCCCTCTGCCTCGGCGGTGGAAACGCTGTCGCTCTCGCCGTCGAGCGGTGCTAAGTCTTCAGAGATATAAGTCCTACTGAATAAGTGTGCTCTGGCTGGCGACGCATTTCCATTGGCCGTTTTGTTTGATCCAGGTGTCGGTGAACCGCGCGCGCCTGGTGTACGGTTTTCCCTTGATGGTGCCTGTTTCCAATCACGTCCCATTTCGGCCTGGTTCCAAGAGCGTTCGAGTTGGATGAGCTGGGTTTCGTCGTCGGCTGCCATGGGAAGTCCTTGCATCCGCGCGGCTAACCCGAGCGCGGCGATCGCCAGGAGCAGGGTCAAGATTTTTCTCATGAGAGCGTCCTTCCGCCAGCTAAAAGGTACAGCAACAATGCTATCGGGCAGCACGGCCGTCAAGAAGAAAGGAGGCAATGGAGGCGGCCAAGCGCAAGTTCGGTAAATTGTTCGAGAAGTTCTCGAGGCCACGCCGCTAGCATGGGCGGTTGAGAATCGGTCGGTGGTTTGACGGGTTAAAGGGCTCTACACTGAATTTTGTGCCGAAACTTCGACGACGTCCGTCGTCGCTTTCAGGTCATTTCCGCAAAAGGGACAAAACTTGTCGGTTTCGGCGACTTCGCGCTTGCACTGCGGGCACGAGGGATGCAAGTTGCATTTGCAGTTGGGGCAGAAGTTGAAGCGCGCGCCCACGGTGTTGCCGCAAGCAGGGCAGGGATACGGGAGCGGCTCGCGCATCAGGAAGTAAATGACAAAACCGATGAACCCCCACGCGGGCAGGAGAATAATCACCAGGATCGTCCACAGAGCAGCGCTCATTCCGCGGCGCGAGGCATCGCGGTTAACGTAGGCTAGTAAGAAAATAATGGCCGCCAGGCAAAGACTTGTCGCGGTGACGATTCCTGCCAACGCTAACGATGCCAGCG
>WNGO01002237.1_pt1 | contig 12347 bp, 13 predicted proteins | sample 5400511 | NCBI WGS metagenome assembly WNGO01 (sample SAMN13153380, study PRJNA577476) | soil metagenome | isolation source: 20 cm soil or saprolite under Garry oak tree replicate 2 | place: USA:California | collected 2016-06-15
GCCTCGTCGCTTGGCAACGAGCAATGGTGGCAGCTTTATCAGGATCCGGTGCTCACGCAGCTGATTCACACCGCCATTGCGCAAAATTATGATGTGCGCATCGCCGCCGCTCGAGTGCTTGAAGCTCAGGCGCAAGTCGGCATCACACGCTCCAACCAATTTCCGTCCGCGAGCGTCGGCGCCGACATTTACAGCCAACAAAATGCCAAGGTGACAAAAGTATTTCCCGCTTACCAGGTCAACGCAGGCGACCTGAATCTATCGGTGATCTGGAATCTAGACTTCTGGGGGAAGTATCGCAGACAAACCGAGGCGGCTAGAGCGCAATTACTCGCCACCGAGTGGGGGCAGCGAGCGGTGATTTCTTCTCTGGTCGCCAATTTAGCAACGGCTTATTTCCAGCTAAGGGCGCTGGACAGCGAACTCGAGATCTCGAAGCGCACACTGGCCTCGCGGCAAGAGTCCCTCAAGTTAACGCAGTTCCTTGAAGGCCACGGCTCGAACTCCGGACTGGACGTGAGCCAAGCAGAGCAACTCGTCTACACTGCGTCCGAAACGATCCCAGACCTAGAGCGGCAAATCCAACAACAGGAGAACGTGCTCAGCGTTCTGCTCGGAGAGAATCCCGAATCCATTCCCCGCGGACGCGCGCTGACCGAACAGCCCGTTCCCCAGAACGTTCCGGCCGGCCTTCCCTCGGAATTGCTGGAGCGCAGGCCGGACGTCCGCCAAGCGGAACAGATCATGGTTGCAGCGAACGCACAAATCGGCGTGGCAAAAGCCTCATTCTTTCCAAACCTTTCACTCACTGGACTGGGAGGCTTGGAGAGCAACGCCTTGCACCAGTTCGTCACAGCGCCCGCGGAGACTTGGTACGCGGCCTTCAATGTAAGTCAACCGGTCTTCCAAGGTGGCGCGCTCCGCTCTCAACTCAGGCTCGCCCGCGCCAATTGGCAGGAAACAGCACTGTCCTACCAGCAAACCGTTCAAAATGCCCTTGAGCAGGTTTCCAATTCCCTCGTCGCTTCTCAAAAAGACCGCGAGTTCCGCGAACAACAAGAATTGCTCACACAGTCAGCGCAGCAGACCGATCAACTCTCCGAGGTTCTTTACAAGAACGGCGGCGCGAGTTACCTCCAGGTGTTGACCAGCGAAACGAATTACTTTTCAGCGGAACTCAATCTAGTGCAAGCCCAGCTGAATGAGCGTTTGGCGCTCGTTCAGCTTTATCAGTCACTCGGAGGAGGGTGGCAGCAATAGTGAAAAGGAAGTTTCAAATGAAAACAAAGATGCTTTTATCGCTTCTTCTCCTGGTTACTGTGCTACCGGGTGCACTTGCGGCTGCTGATGAAGCCCAGACGAAGGCTCACAGTAGAAGTGATTCAGTGCTCGTCTTTCCCGTTGAAGACCCAGCAGTCACGAATGTCCTGACAAATACGGCCATTGTGCCGAATGATCCCAAACAAGTGTTGCAGGATTATGACTCATTAATGATTGCTCTCACACAGAAGTTCTCTGCCACACTCGCGACGATCGCAGACGCTGCAAAGCGAGGGGACTTAACCAGCGACCAGGCAAGAGAAATGAGTGCCGAGCAATACCAACTCAGCCATATGCAGTTTGAATTGCTCAGTTTGTGGCGTGGAATCGAAGAACAGAACTTGGCGAGAGTTCCGGATGTTGAAGCAAAACCGGACTCAACGCAAGAAAACGAAGTCGTAATGGTAGCGTTGCCGTTCTCATCTTTTCAACTCAATCCCTCTTTGGCTACGTATCTCAGTTTGACTCCGTCCCAAGTTGAAGCTATTCGGCAAGTGATGATGCGGGAGCAACATACTCTCGAGCCTTTGATGACGGAGCTTCGAAATACACGAGAGAGGCTACTTGCAATCGGCAGTGAACACTTAAATGCAAAGCAGGTCAAATCTCTCGCCGATACAGAAGCAAGTCTGCTGGCAAGGCTGATCGTCGCGAACGCCCGCATGCAGTCCAAGATTTTCAACATTCTCAGCGCCGAACAGCAAAAGAAGCTCAGCGATCTCGAACGAACGCAGGGCGCACTCACATCGGATGGCAAATAAAGGAGCGATTACTGTGACACACAGATTAGAGATCACGCGCGCCGCAGCCGATGGGGGCGTCGCAGCGGTTGCACCGCACAGCCTCGGCCTGACACGTAAAACGACTACAGTGCAAGCCACCGCACAATCTTTACCTATTTCGGTGTTGGATCTGGTACCTACGCCAGTAGGCGAGCCAGCGGGAAGGGCCATTGCGCGCTCGGTGGAATTGGCGCGGCACGTTGAGCAATTGGGATACAAACGCTACTGGGTTGCGGAACATCACGCCATTCAGGGGCTGGCTTGCTCAGCCACACCTGTGCTGATCGGACATATCGCTGCCGGGACGAAGACAATTCGGGTTGGCAGCGGTGGAGTCATGCTGCCAAATCATGCACCGCTAGTTGTTGCCGAACAGTTTGGGACGCTCGAAGCACTCTATCCCGGGCGAATCGACCTAGGACTGGGACGAGCGCCGGGAAGCGATTTTCAAACCATGCGCGCGTTGCGACGCGGTTTGGCTCAAGACGGCGATGATTTCCCGGCGCTCCTTGAAGAGTTGCGCACATACTTAGGGCCGGAAAGACCGGGTCAGCTCGTCAAAGCAATACCCGGACAAAACAGCAATGTGCCAATCACGTTGCTCGGATCGAGCGACTTCAGTGCTCAACTGGCAGCGGCATTAGGCTTACCCTTTGCGTTCGCAGCACATTTTGCACCTGACGCTTTGGACGCGGCAGCGAAGTTTTATCGAGAACGTTTCCAGCCCAGTGAGGTATTGCAAAACCCGTATTTGCTTGTTGCGGTGCCGGTGATTGCATCGAGCACAGACGCTGCAGCTCAACGATTGTTCACTGCTCCCCAACAACGTTTTCTGCGACTGATTCGGGGCGAGTCGCTTGAATTGTTGCCTCCGGTCGATTCAATGCAGCCCCTTTGGAGTGACATTGAAAAAGCAGCGGTGGAGAACAGACTGGGCGCAGCAATTGTCGGATCGGATGCAACCGTGCAGGCTGGGCTGGAGAAACTTGTGAATGATACTCATGCCGATGAGGTAATCGTTGTGACTGATACCTATGAGCACAGCGACCGGATGGACTCATATGAACGTGTGGCTCGAATTGCCGCGGAAATCAAACTGGTACCAAATGTTGAAAGGATATTCAAATGAACGGTTCAAGCAACGTACTGGTGTTGGGTGTAACAGGACAAGTAGGGAAACGTGTCGCAACAAATTTAAAAAGGAAAAAAGCAACCCTTTCGGTAGGGTCGCGAAGGAAAGCGAATCTGAAAGAGCTTGCAGATCAATACGGAGCGTCGCGCTTTATCGATCTCGATGATCCACGAACTTTCGATGAGGCATTGAACAACGTCACCAGCATTTTTCTAATAACTGGCTATACGGTTGACATGCTTGTACAAAGCAAATCACTTATCGATGCGGCAAAACGTAATGGTGTAACCCATATTGTGCACCTGGGCGCATTCACGCGAGAACACGACTCCTATGCTACGGTTTTCGCCTGGCATCAGATGATTGAAGCATATCTTCGCGACAGCGGCATTGCATGGACGAATTTACATCCCAACATGTTTATGCAGAATTTCCTGTCAGTATGGTCGATCAAAGGTGGGTTATACAGCGCATATACCTCCAAAGCCATTGGGTTTACTGCTTTAGAAGATGTAGCAGAAGCTGCAGCAGTCATTCTCATGGAAGGGCCGGAAAAACACAGTGGAATGGACTACTGGTTTTCAGTGGAAGCACTTACGCCACACCAGGTGGCTGAAACGCTAACTGCGGTTACCGGTCGTAAGTTCACAGCAGCAGTTCATCATGCCGAAGGTTTCCAAAACGATGCGGCGCAGCCTGGTTCAGCATTCGAACCAGCGTATGCAAAGGGAGGACTCGAATTGTTCCGCCAGGTCGAGGACGGAAGAATGGCGTACGTTGGAAGCGTAAAAGACGATACAAAGAAAATTCTAGGCCGGGAGCCTTTGTTGTTGAGCGAGTGGGCAAAATTACACGCCAGTGAGCTATTGGAGATTGCGGGTGGCTAAAACGGTTGAACTACTCCCATCTCAATTGAAAGTTATCGACTTTGAGCCTGCATAGGGACACGACCGCAGAACGTCTTTCCATATCACTCCGGAAGACAGGCAAGCGCCTCCACGCCATCTGCAAGCCCGGGCTCTGGCCAAGGGAGGTCCAGAGCCTTCCAGCTCCGTCCGGCATCCTCTGATCTGAAGAGGCCGCGGTTGTTGGCGGCGTAGATGACGCCTGGTTCGCCAGCATGAGTGGCGAACCGGCTTACTGTCGTGCCCTTCGCCTCCGGCAGGCCGCTCATTGCCTGCTCCCATCGCTTGAGCCCAGTCTTCCGATAGACGTACGACTCGGCCCGCCGGGGCGAATAGGCGGATCCGGGGCCGTCTGTTGCGGATACGATCACATAATCTGGATCCGCAGGATCCACGGCCACGCCCACGAGGTAGCGGTGCTTCAATCCATCCTCGGGCGAACTCCACGAGTCCGCAGCATCGATGCTTTCAAAGTACCCGTCGCCGGCGGCCGAGTAAATCCGCCCGGGTGCAAGTGGGTGCGTCAGCGCCGTGTGCGTGTCGTACGGACCGCCGCGAACGCGATCACGCCAGATCCGCCCGCCGTCGAACGTGCGCACGAGCGCGCCAGCTTCGATCGCGACGAACACGCGATCCGCGACGCTCACGTCGGCTTCGATCCACCGAACATGATGCGTGTGGGGGCGTGGGGGAAAACTCCAGGTGTTAGCAGAAGGGAGCGCGCGCAATCCGGCTAGGTCCACCCAGCTATCGCCGCCATTGTCGGAGCGAAACACCGCACTTGGTTCGGTACCGGCATAGACGATACCGAACCCGTCAGCTTGTCCCGCGTGACCCACATCAACCGCGGTGATCATCGGGTGGTCGATACCCGGTCCGACTGGCTCCCAATTCCGGCCGCTGTCGCGGCTTCGGAAGAGACCGTCACGCGCAGTTCCGCAGTACAGCTTAGCCGGACTGCGCAGGTCGACCGCGACACATTCGGGCGATAGTCCGCCCAAGTGTGCGTCGATCGTCCAGGTGGAGGTGCGCCGAGCGATCAACAGGGCCGCGCGTGTTACGACTATGATGCCGACCATGACTCAATCTCCTTCTGGAGCAACCCGGCAAGACCGGTTTCACATCGACGAAGATCGTCCAGTTCAGGGTAGCTTGTCGAAAAAGAGATAAACGGCGGCAATCCGGCCATCCCGGGCGATGATGAAATCAGTCCCGGCGTAAGCTGGCGCCTCACCAGGGCGGCCCGATACCCATCGGACCCGCCCGCCATTGCCCAACTCTTCGGGCTCGGCAATTGGCTGATATTGAAAGTCAGGGTGAGTAGCCTTAATCGCGCCGGCGATGCGATCGATCTCGTCGCGGCCACGGTAAACGCCCTTGGGCTCGTAGAACACGCAATCTTCGGTGAATATCTCGTTGATGGCCGCGCCCCGGCGTGCGGGGTCGTTTTCACCGAAGACGTCGTGAAGGTTGCGGATCAGCAACGTCGATATGCTGTAGGACATAATGGTGTCACCGTTGGGTCGAACGCTTGACCGCGGAAGCAAAGTCAGGCGGCACGCCCATTTGCTTGAGCATGATGTTGAGCGCGGGGTAGCAGTCGAATCTCTCGATCTTGCCGTTCCTCATGTAGAAGAAGTCCGCGCACGGGATGTTGACCTTTGCTCCTGATGGCTGGATCACGCCGGCGGGCGTTTCCATCGGGCCGCGAAAGGTTCCTTGAATGGACAGCTCAATGGCGACGACGTCGCCCATGACATTGACCCGGTGAAGTTCGCGGTGAACGTCGGGAAACATTTGTCCAAAGGCGATTACGACGTCTCTTAGATGCTCGCCTCGATATGATTCTTCGCCGGTGACGTTGTTGAACACTCCATCCTCGGTGAAGCTGCCGATCCATCCGGGGATATCCAGAACGTTCCCCTCAGCCGTATGGTAGGCGTTTCGTACGATTGCCTCGTTGTCATAGTTCATTTTGAGAATCCCTCCTCGTGATTGCTTCGTAGATTTCCGCCTCTTTGTGCGCTTTTATAGTTCAGCAGAAAATAACTTGTCGACCTTTCCTCGCTCCCGCCAAGAAACGGAGGGGTCCTTCGGCTCGTTTGCAATACGCCCAGCCATGAGCCAAGACGTATGTCACTCGTGGGAGATGTCTAGGACACACGAAGCACGATCTTGCCGTGTGACTTGCGTCTTGCCGCTTCCGGCCCACTGGACGACAGCCCATGAACCCTTGGCAGTTTCTCGGCGATGTCCTTCCAGGCCTGGGCTGCATCTTGGAGTGCGTACACGGTCGCAACGTCTGGGCGTATTGTCCTCTCTTCCAGCAGTCGCCCGATTCTGCTGAGCACATCCCCTGACGGCGCGAGCCTCATCATCCCGCCCGACACATGGTGCATCGCTGCCTCTTCCTGCGATACGGGCTGAACGGCAGATACGAGATGGCCGCCTTCCTTCAAGACGAGGAATGACCGCTTCTGTGCATCGCCACCGACCAAGTCGAAGACCACATCGACCTTCTCTCGCAGAACCTTCTCGAACTGCGCCTCTCGATAATCGATAACCCCGCCGGCTCCGATCGAGTTGAGGTACGCTTCATCGTCGCCGCTTGCCGTGGCAATAACGGTGGCACCGGCATGCGCTGCCAATTGCACCGCATAGGCCCCCACAGCGCCGGCACCACCATGAATCAGGATCGCTTGTCCCTTTTCCAGATGACCATGGGTGAAAAGTCCCTGCCATGCAGTTTGGGAGGCCACCGGCACTGATGCCGCCTCCTCAAATGAGAGATTGGATGGTTTCCTTGCGACGGCCGCCGCCTTGACAGCCAGATACTCCGCGTACGCGCCCATTCCGGTGGTGGTACCGAATACGGCATCACCTGGCGCACATGCCGCAACGTCGCTACCAATCTGTTCGACGATCCCTGAAAACTCATGACCAGGTATCCACGGCAGGTTGATCGGGAGTATCTGTCTTGCCGTTCCGGAGGCCTCAACAAGATCCAAATGATTGACGGCGGTACTCCTGATCTTGACCAAGATCTCGTCGCGTGCAATCGTCGGCGTCGGTACATCGTTGAAAACCAACTGCCCACCGTATTCCAACAATCTGACAGCTTTCATGCGAGCCCTCCTTAAGTCTGTCCAAAGGGCGCCACGCGCGCGGGCGCCTCAGAATTCAGTACATGCCAGTCGCCTTCACCCATGGCAATCTGATTGAGTTCTCTTGTTTCAGCGCCCATTTGGTCGCGCGTGGCGGCGTGCACAGTCGGGTAGCTTCGTGAGCGTGCGGCCGAACTCACGTTCCAGGCCAGTGACGTCGGCGCTGTAGCCGACGCGATCAAACCATTCCAGCATCACCGCCATATCCTTGCTGTACTGCCGGACCTGTTCGATTGGCGTCTGCGCGAACGCAATCGGCCGACCCAGCGCCTCCGTCAGGATCTCCGCCGCCTCTGGCATCGTTCGTACGTCGCCGGCAAGATCAATCTCCCGGCGGTTCAAGGCGCCTGCGTCGGTGAACGCACGCGCGCCGAACCAGCCGATGTCGTCCACCGCAATCATCTGCAGCTTCGTGCCTGGCCCGAGCGCCCAGGCGAGCGTGGAGCCCTGGAGACTGAAGGGCGCCAGGAGGTTCTCCATGAAGAACACCGGACGCAGGATTACATGCGAAGGGAAACGGAGGCCGCGCACGGTTTCCTCGATGCGCCACTTGCTGTCGAAGTGCGCGATTCCCGTCCGCTTATGCGCCGATCCCACTGATGTGTAGACATAGTGTTCGACGCCAGCCTCGCGCGCCAGTGTCGCAAGACGCTTGCCTTGCGCCTCTTCCCGCTCGGCGCCCGCTTCTCCCGCGTTCTGCACGCCGAAGACACCCCACGCGCCGGCCAACGCACGGCGCAGCGTCGCCTCGTCATCGAGATCGCCCTTGACGATGTCGATGCCCTGGCGCGCCAGCGCCGCCGCCCGCTCGCTGTTCGGCGTTCGCGTCAGGCCGCGCAGATGGAACCCTGTGCCCTGTAGCGCCTGCACGACCGCGCCGCCCTGCTTGCCTGTCACTCCGGTGATGAGAATCGTTCGATCGCTTGTCATGGCTGAAACCTCCCCAAATCGTGCGTAAGTCGGGTACTCGTGTCTACTCGCGGTTTGCTTGACCTGCTCAGGGCCGCGGCTGCAAGCGCGATTGGAACAACCCGGAAAAGGCCGGTCGCACGTCGACGAAGATCAGCGTCCACAGTACGGCCGCGAAAAGGGCCAGCGGAAGCCCGCTCGGGGCCATTAAAGCGTGGAAAGTAAGGATGTTGACAATCACTGGCGCCAGCACTGCCACCGCCAACGGTACATAACGGTTGGCCAGCAGAAGCGCACCTGCGATGACCTGAAACGCGAAGATCACCCAGAGGTAATGCGAGACATAAAGGGCGTCCATGAACTGTCCAGCAATGCCCGGCGGCGGGGGAAAGGGAATGAAGTGCAGGAAGCCGTTCAGCCCCATAACAAGAAAGATCACGCCCGCCAGATATCGGGCGATTACGGAAGCGGTTCTCATAACGGGTTCTCCTTTTCGACGGGGCGCCATTGCATTGGCGTCACGTATATTGATATCAAGACAATTGATGATGATATACTTCTGGGAGATTCAGGTTTTTATGACCCGAAGCATTCAAGGGACGGACCACGTCTGGCTAGTGATGATGAAGGCGATGCGCGCCCTGACAAGGTACGCAGCCGCTGGTATTGAAGAGACCGGGCTCGGCCTGTCGGATTTCGGCGTGCTGGAACTCCTACTGAACAAAGGGCCTCTGCCCGTCAATACAATAGGCCCAATCGTCGATCTGACCCCGGGCTCGATCAGTATCGCGGTCGATCGCCTCGTCGCGAAGGGACTGGTCAGCCGGGTCGAGAGCGCCGAAGACCGACGCGTCCGGACCGTTGCCCTCACTCCACGCGGCAAGGAGCTCATTGTTTCAGCTTTTCGAAAGCATTCCGGGCAGATGAAGAGAGTGTTCTCCAAATTAAGCCCGGAGGAGCTTCGTGGTCTTGAAGTGAAGCTCAAGAAGGTCGGCAAGCGCGCTGCCGCGCTGATGGAGGAGAGCTGAGCGGCTCCATGTCAGGCCGCGTTTTATGCTGGAGCGCTTCGATTGTCCATTTGGAGGCGCAATAGAAGCCGATGAGCGGCACCGCCACAATCCCCACGCCACTTGAGACGCCGATGATGTGCCCGCTGCCCTGTTGCCGCAGCAAGGGCAGCACAGCCTGAATGACCCGAGGGCTTGCCCAATGACCTTGCGTACTTGTTCGCGATCGGTTACGTCGAGCCCCAGAGGAAGAACCGCGTCGCCGAAAAGCTTCGTGAGCTCCGCAACATCGGCTAATTGTCGGACGGTAGCAGCAACCTTATCGCCGCGCCTGAGTGCGGCTTCAGCCCAGATGCGGCCAAAACTGCGCGAGGCGCCCGTGGATGAACCATGTCTTCTTCATGTGGATCCCTCATGTTTGTAACGTCAAGTGAACTAAGTAATTCGCCTTTCCGTTAATGGTCAAGCCACTGACGCCACACGGGACGCGAAGTAGTGTGGCTGGTCGAGATCGGCGAGAAGGCCGGGCTCCTTCGGTTGCCAGTTGAGCCGTTTCTGAGTCCACTCGCTAGAAGCCGGTCCGTCCATCGCAAAGAACTGCCCGATCCAGCCAAAATGGTCGGCCATGTCTTCCCGCGACTTCGAAACCACCGGCACATTCAGTCTTCGGCCGATGACCTCAGCGAACTGTCGCGCCGGCACACCCTCGTCGGCAACCCCGTGATACCGCGCTCCCTCCGAACCCTTCTCGAGCGCGAGCCTGTACAGACGCGCGGCATCCAGTCGGTGTACTCCGGGCCAGCGATTAAGCCCGTCCCCTACATACGCTGAAACGCCCTTCTCCCGAGCGAGAGCGATCAGGCGGGGAACGAAGCCGTGATCTCCCTTCCCATGAACCGACGGAGCAAGCCGCACTACCGACGCCCGCACGCCACGCGACGCCATCGCTAGCGCTGCATCTTCCGACTTGCGTGGAAAGTTGGGGCTGGCGGCATCGTCTTCGGTTGCAATCCGGCCCGGCGCGACCACCAAGCTTCCAGAAGTGACGATCAACGGGCGGTCAGAGCCCGCAAGCGCAGCGCCGAGTGCCTCGATGGCCCGCCTATCTGCTTCTGCTGCCGGCCCATAGTTCGAGAAGTCGTGGTTGAACGCCGTATGGATCACGCCATCCGCAGCGGCTGCTCCGGTGCGCAGACTCTCCAGATCTTCGAGCGAGCCGTGATGCACCTCGGCCCCTGCTGCCGCGAGAGTCTTGGCACCGACATCCGAGCGAGCAAGTCCAAGAACCTGATGTCCAGCATCGATCAGTTCTCGGACCACCGCGGAACCTACAAAACCTGTTGCGCCAGTGACGAATACTCGCATATCAAAACTCCTTTCCTTGTGTACCGATTGAGTTGAGATCCGTAAGCACTTCAGCCGGGATGCGGAGCTGTGAAGCCTGAAGATTCTCTCGAAGATGCAGTAGAGAAGATGTCCCTGGGATCAGCAGAACGTTAAGCGACCGTTGCAGAAGCCAGGCCAGCGCAAGCTGCATTGCCGTCACTCCGATTGACGCTGCGGCTGTGTCGAGCTCCGACGACTGTAACGGAGTGAAACCACCGAGCGGGAAGAATGGAACATAAGCGATCCCTTGCGAGGCAAGGTCGTCGATGAAAGCATCGTCCTTCCTGTGTGCCACGTTGTAAAAGTTCTGTACGCAGACAATCTCCGTATTGGTCTGCGCCTCCGTTAATTGTTTGGGAGTGACATTGCTCAAGCCGATATGGCGGATGAGGCCTTCGCGTTTGAGTTCAGCGAGCACGGTCAATGGCTCCTCGATCGATCCCTCCGACGGTTCCGTAAATCCGCCGACCCGAAGATTGACCACATCCAGAGCATCGAGGCCGAGGTTCTTCAGGTTGTCGTGAGTGCTGTCGATGAGCTCCTGTCGCGAGAGAGCAGGAATCCAGGAGGCGTCTGCACCCCGTCGTGCGCCGAGCTTGGTAACGATCACCAGACCCTTCGGATAGGGATGAAGCGCCTGCTTGATGATCTGATTGGTGACGTGCGGACCGTAGTAGTCGCTGGTGTCGATGTGGTTCACGCCGGACTCGACCGCCTCTCGCAAAACAGCAATGGCGCCTTCCACATCACGGGGCGGTCCAAAGACGCCCGGGCCGGCAAGTTGCATTGCACCATACCCCATGCGGTTCACGGTCATTGACGTGCCCGAGAGTGTGAAGCGGCTGGCAAGATCAGTTTGTTCAATCATTCAACGCCTCCTACCTTCCTATGCATCTAAAACATTGGATGAAGGATTCTTCAGGTTTGGAGTTCGCTTATGGCGGCTGACACCGCAGTTGCATTTGAGCCAAGAAAGACGCCCGTTCAAGCGAGGGCGACGGTCACGGTGGGGGCAATTTGTGAGGCGACTATTCAGGTTTTGCTTAGCCACGGAGCAGACCGATTAACGACCACACGCGTCGCAGATCGGGCCGGCGTCTCCGTCGGAACCCTGTACCAGTACTATCCAAACAAGCGGTCACTACTGTTTGCGGTGTTCGAGGATCATATGGATAAGGTCTCGCAAGCAGTAGAGGTCGCATGTGCGGACGCATGCCACAAGCCGATGCCCGAAATGATCAGGCGGGTAGTGGAAGCATTCGTCGACGTCAAGATGCAGCGGGCGGATATTTCCATAGCCCTCTACAAAGTAGCGCCGGATGTAGGTGGTCCCGCATTGGTGAAGCGGACCGGACAACGGTTGCGGAAGGCGATTGAGGCGATGCTTCTGACTGCTCCGGATCTGAAACTGTCGCCCGACAGATTCGCCATAGACATGATGCTCTCAGCAATGTCGGGCGCGATGCGATCGGCCCTAGAGGCGGGAGCCTCGCCGGCAATGTTTCGCAAAGTGCGAGAACACCTAGTTCTGCTGTGCCAATCCTACATGGCGGCGGCGACAACGGGGGATGACTAGGCTTTTCCGGAGTCACGATCTGACTCCCGCCTACGCAACGCTGATGACAAAACGCCCGCCTTAACCGCGGCTGGCCGTAGATGATCTTCGACAAGCATGTTGGCGACACGCGGCTGTTTGCCGTTCAAGCGGGTTGAGGGAAACACCCAGTCACCGGCCTGGGAAT
>WNGO01007829.1_pt1 | contig 12344 bp, 10 predicted proteins | sample 5400511 | NCBI WGS metagenome assembly WNGO01 (sample SAMN13153380, study PRJNA577476) | soil metagenome | isolation source: 20 cm soil or saprolite under Garry oak tree replicate 2 | place: USA:California | collected 2016-06-15
TAAAACTGGCGGGCTTTCCAATAAGGCATCCTAACACATCCATGTGATGCGGGAACCCCCGGCAGGTAACCTTGGTGCAATCCGTAGCCCGGCGAGAATTCGAGAAAATAGGGCATCGAGGTACCCACGAAATGCGAATGCGACGGTTGGGGGTCACGCCTGCTATCGACGTTGGCCTTCAAGACTTGGCCTGAGTCATCAACGTAGTCACCGTATAGACTGGAGCGATGATGTTCGTCCTTACGAATCACCTGAAAATGACCAGTCGGAGTGCGGTATCCTTCTCGGCCGCTTGATATCCGAGACGACGCCATTCTATACCCTCCGCGGTAGAGATAGGCTTGTTGCTCCCGCAAGCTGACAATGATCGATGGCCGGCCGGAATGACTCGCCGGTAAATTCGACGTGATCAAGTCGGTCACGGTGCTACAGCCGCTCAAAATCATGAGGATCGTGCAGAACGCGCAAAATTGTGAAAGTCGATTCATCATTTGCTCACACCGAATGTATCTAAAAGTCTACGCACAGCAGTTTCCGCCGCTTGTATTGCTGCCTAGGCGATCAGCACTTCGGCGAAAAGACGCTGTTTTCCACGGCTTTGGATCAGGCGTTGCTTACGCTACGTGCGTTCTTGTTGCAATGCAGTTTCGCATCCACCACGCCAATACAACTCATACGCTGTGGTTTCGACGATTATCGGGCAAGCACGCCTACTTCGTTTCGTCTTAATCGCTCAGCGAGCTTCATGCTCTTTTTGCGACCGTTGATGACGAACGTGTTGTTTTCTCCCAAAGTTGACCACGGCCCGGGCGGCACTTCGCTAAACTCCACAAACCGCCAGTCCGTAACGTCCGTCTCTTTCAGCCCGAGACAGTCTCGCACAGCGGGGGAAACATCGAGGCCAGCGCCCCCATTCAGACTCGGCTTCGGACGTTCGTTGCCAAAAACATATTGCCAATGGTCTGTCCGGAAGGGTCCTGCGTCTTCCCATTGCGCATATGCGATTCGATTGCCTTTTCGGATCGCGACCCAGCGATCTTTGCAAGTGGAAAGAGCTGGGCCTTGGAACGCCTCCTTAAACCACGGGACAACACGAGGTGCTTCCGGGCGGTGGCCAGTATGTGCTTTGTCATTGTACGGGAGCGCGCAATAAAATGGGTTCTGTCGCGGTGTAAATCTTACCGGGATATAATTGCTCCGATTGCCAGGATTCGGGTCGTCGAAACCGCCGTAGTTTTTTGTCCATTGTTTGTCCCACGCACTTGTGCGATTTGGGACAAGATTGTGTCCGCTTGGCTGTTCGCCGATCCAAAAGATTGTGGTTACGATCTCTCTTTTCCACGGATACTGGCGCGCAGGCCGAGAGGCGGAAGCTTTTCTGATGAGGGGTTTGTCTTTGTCAGCGACGGCTTCGATTTGAGCAGCAAAGGCTGGATCAAATGCGGGAAACAGCGCGAAACAAAAAAGCCCAAGAGAGCAGCGTTTCCCCATTATTTTGCAATCGCTTCCCGTTCAAACACTGCGTAGCGCTGCGAAGATTTGCTTCGCATTTCGCGGACTAGATTATCATCTTGGACGCAAGATTAAAGCGATTTTTTCGATACACCGCTCGGGCTGAGGCTTTGAAAAGTGCTGTTGCACCATAGGTATGATACGCGCGCTTGCGAAGAGTGGAGATGTCCAATACGGATTCGAGTCCCGTTGGCCGCTATTGGTCCGGTGCGATCAGTTCGCGGTTACGCCAGGTAAAACCGAGACCTGAGTAAATCGTTAGTGCCACAGTAATCCACACGAGGACTGGACCAGCTTCATGCCAGGCGCGCAGCCACCAAGTCGGTGTTTGGCTCGCATACCGCAGTTCCGCAATTGAAAGAAGCGCGAGAAAGAAAATAATCGTGATGATTTGCCACGAAGTCTTTTGTTTACCCAAACTCTCTGCTGGAAGGATCCGTCCTTTGGCGCTAGCCATCATACGCAATCCGGTAACCAAAAAATCTCGCGCGACGACTGTGGTCGCTGCCCACGCCGGCACGGCCTTGAGCGGCACGAGGGAAATGAATGCTGCAGCCACCATGATCTTGTCCACCAGCGGATCCATTAATTTCCCAAAGTTCGTGATCAGCCCATAACGCCGGGCGATTTCGCCATCGATAAAATCGGTCAGGCCCGCAATCAGGAAAATCACAAGTGCGGTGGTGCGCGCATATTGCCACGAGGAATCGAGCGCGATAACGAACACCAGTGTCAATGCAAGCCGGCTAAGAGTAATCCGATTCGCCCAGTTCATACTGTAAATGGGAGCGTTGATCCCCGCCCGGCGTCGACGACGCCGGCTAGAGAAACCTCGCTCTTAAACCGTGGCCTCTTCCAAATCGGCACTTTTTTCTTCAATTCATTCACAATCCGTTGGCTGGCGCGAAACGCTTCTTGCCGATGCGGACTGCACACCCGCAAAAAAAGCGACGGTTCGCCCGCTGCAATAAACCCGATCCGATGATGAACAAGAACCAGTTCAAGCTCAAATCCTTCTGCGGCTTGTTTGGCGATGCGCTTCAGCTGGTGCTCTGCCATTTCCCGGTGGGCTTCATATTCGATTCCTTCGATCTCAAGTCCATCTTCAAGTGTGCGCACAATTCCCCAGAAATCGAGGACCGCTCCAGCGCTGAACGTGCCGCGTTCCTTTGGCGCTTCCAAAGGCGCCTCGGTCACCAAAATTTCGCAAACGGAATTTGCCATGCGCTTCAAGTCTTCACCACAATGGGTCGTCTCCAGTTTACAAACCTACTCATAAATGTCATTCTGAGCGAAGCGAAGAATCTCTGATCAGCGACCGTTTTCTCACATCGGCAGACAGAGATGTTTCGCTTCGCTCAACATGACAATACAATTACGATATGGGTTCTAATTCAGTCAAAAAGGAGATGTCAAAATGACAACGAATCAATGTGATATTGGCCTGATCGGCTTGGGCGTTATGGGCGAAAATCTCGTCCTTAACATGGAATCGAAAGGCTTTTCGGTCGCGGTATTTAATCGCACAACTGAAGTTACCGAAAAATTCGCGGCCGGACGCGCCAAAGGAAAAAACATTCAGCCCACGCGCACGCTGGAGGAATTCGTCTCTGCGCTGAAAAAACCGCGCATAGCTATGATGATGGTCAAAGCAGGCGCGCCGGTGGACGCTGTAATTAATCAACTCTCGCCGCTACTCGAGAAAGGAGACATCATCATCGACGGAGGAAATTCTCTTTTCACTGACACGCAGCGGCGGGAAAAGGAATTGGCAGCGAGAGGAATTCATTTCGTCGGCATGGGCGTTTCCGGCGGCGAGGAAGGCGCGCTCAAAGGCCCTTCGCTCATGCCCGGTGGCTCGCGCGAGTCGTGGGAAGTCATTGCGCCGATTTTCCGCAAGATTGCTGCGCAAGTGGATGGCGAACCGTGTTGTCGATACATGGGACCCAATGGCGCCGGCCATTACGTCAAGATGGTGCACAACGGCATCGAGTACGGAGACATCCAGTTGATCTGCGAATCGTACGCCATTCTCAAGGACATCCTCGAGATGGACGCCGCACAGCTCGCTGAAGTTTTTACAGAATGGAACAAAGGCGAGCTCGAGAGTTACCTGATCGAAATCACATCGCAGATTTTTCGAAAGATCGATCCTGAGACCGGCAAACCGCTCGTGGACATGATTCTCGACAAAGCCGGACAAAAAGGAACGGGGATCTGGACGCTTCAAGCTGCAATCCGGCAATATGTCGTCATTTCAACAATCAACGCCGCTGTTGAGGCGCGCGTCGTCTCATCCCGAAAGGACGAACGCGTAGCTGCCTCGAAAATTCTGCCGCATCCGAGACTTCGAAAGTTTAAAGGGAATCGCGCTCGCCTAATCGATGCGGTGCGCGATGCACTTTACGCGTCGAAGATTGTTTCTTACGCGCAGGGAATGGAGCTTCTGCGCTCGGGAAGTGCCGAATATGAGTGGAACCTCAACCTCAGCGATATCGCCACCATCTGGCGAGGCGGCTGTATCATTCGCGCAAGATTCTTGAATCGAATCGTCGAAGCATATCGGCGCGACGCGGAACTGCACAATCTTCTGCTCGATCGATATTTCACGAGGGCAATCAAAAAGGCGCAGCCCAAATGGCGCCTCGTTGTTGCATTAGCCGTTAAACATGGCGTAGCGGTCCCCGCGTTTTCTGCGTCGCTTGCCTATTTCGATAGTTATCGCTCAGCTCGTTTACCTGCAAACCTTCTGCAAGCGCAACGCGACTTCTTTGGCGCGCACACGTACGAGCGCATCGACAAGCCTGGCGTCTTTCACACGGAATGGACCGAGCCAGACCACAAGTCCGCCGAAAAACCTACCGAACCAAAAACACCCGAGCCGCATCACGCGGGTGAATAACTGTAGCGTGTGCTGTCCTCAGCGCAGGCTGGTTCCGTTGAGACAGCGGACACTACAGCAGGTAATTTTTCGTTAGCGAAAATCGTGCGACTCGCTGCCGACGAGTTCGCCGTGCGCGAGCGGTTTGATTTGGCGCGTTTTGATCAATACGACGTTGTCCGAGTTCTGCACTTCGCCTTCGATTACAAGAAAATCTTCTTCGGTGATCAACAGGCGGAATCGTTCGAACAGATCAGGATCGACAATGGCGTTTGAAACGCCGGTCTCGTCTTCCAGACTGACGAAGACAAATCCTTTGGCCGTGCCAGGTCGCTGACGGCAAATCACGTTTCCGGCGATTTGCACGATCGAGCCGTGTTTCGCTTTCGTCAGATCAATTGCACGCCAAACGTTCTGCAAACGCTCGCGAAGTAATTTCATCGGATGCGGGCCGGTCGTGAGGTTCATTGTGTCGTAATCGGCGCGTACACGCTCTGGTAACGTCATTGGTGGAAGGGGAGCGCGGGCGCCCTGCCTGCTCTTTTCGGCGCCCCCGCCGAAAACCTCCCGATGAGTGTCCCGCGAGGCGCGTGACACAGCGGGCGAGGCGCCCGCGCTCCCCAAGAGATCGTCGTAAATCGTTTCTTCGACCTTCCACATCGCGGCGCGGCGGTGTTGGGCAAAACAATTGAATGCGCCGAGTTCGGCCAACGTGCGCAATTCGGCTTTCGAAAGTGAAACACGCCGTTTGAAATCATCGAGCGACTTAAATGCGCGATGTTTTCGTTCGTCTTTGATTTGTTCGCCGTGCTCCTGGCGCAATCCGTTCACGACGCACAACCCGAGACGAAACGTGTTGTTATCGATGACGGTGCAACGCCAGTCCGATTCGGTCACGCACACTGGCTTAACTTTCACGCCATGCCGTTGTGCGTCTTTCACGATTGTCGCCGGCGTGTAAAAGCCCATCGGCTGATTGTTCAAAAGACTCGCGTAAAATTCCGGAGCGCGATGCACTTTCAGATAAGCGCTGCCATAGGCGAGAATGGCGAAACTGATCGCATGCGATTCCGGAAATCCGTACAGCGCAAACGACGTGATAGAGTGAATGATCTTATCGATTTGATCGGGGGCGACGCCTTTGCGTTCCATGGCTGCGCGTAATTTCACACTTACCTTGCGCATGCGTTCCTCGGAGCGATGAAAACTGAGCGCGTTCATCGAAATAGGTGACCGGTTCTTTGCGTGCGCGACGTGCGAGATACGGATGCACCATGTCGCCTTGGATCGGTCCCGGCCGAATGATCGCCACTTCGATTACGACGTCGTAAAAACATTCCGGTTTCATCCGCGGCAGGGTGGCCATTTGCGCGCGGCTCTCGATTTGGAAAACGCCGATCGTGTCGGCGCGCTGCATGATTTCGTATGTTGCGGCGTCATTTTTCGGAATGTGAGCGAGATCGAGTGGACGGCCGCGTCGGCCGCAAAGCTCAAGCGCGTCCTGCATCACCGACATCATCCCCAGGCCTAACAAGTCGACTTTCACGATGCCGAGGTCTTCGCAATCGTCCTTGTCCCATTGCGCGACAACGCGGCCCGGCATTGATGCGTTCTCCAGCGGCACAAACGAGCTCAACTTGTTCTGACAAATGATCATGCCGCCGGAATGCTGCCCGAGATGACGCGGCAACCCGTAGATCGCATGATACAGACGAATGAATGCCGGCATGCGCGGATGATCTTTCGGCAAACCGGCCTGCTCGATCTGTGATTCGAGTTCGAGCGTGTGCGGGAAATCTCCGCTGGCAAACAGATGCGAGAAACGATCGATGATGCTCGGCGAAAAATTCAGCGCTTTGCCGATCTCGCGCGCCGCGCTGCGCCCGCGATAACTGATCACATTCGCGGTCATCGCTGCGCCATGTTTGCCATAGCGGCGATAAATTTCCTGAATCACCGCTTCACGGCGATCGCCACTGGGAAGATCGAGATCGATGTCCGGCCAGCCTTTGCGGCTCTCGTTCAAAAAACGTTCGAAGACAAGATGATTTTCGACGGGATCGACCGGAGTGATCCCCAGGCAATAACAGACCGCGCTGTTGGCCGCGCTACCTCGGCCCTGGACCATGATATTGTGTTCGCGACAGAAATTGACGATGTCCCAGACGATCAAAAAATACCCGGGGAACCCAAGCTTCGTGATAAGGATAAGTTCTTCCTCGATCTGGCGTTTCACTTTTGGTCTGATGGCGGCATAACGCTGTTGTGCGCCGAACCAGACGATGGTGCGCAAAAACGAATCCATCGTGTGCCCGGGCGGCACCGGATATTCGGGAAATTTGTAGCCGAGATTTTCGAGCGAAAACGTCAACCGCTCGGCGAGGCGCGAAGTGTTTTCGATCGCTTCTGGTAAATCATGAAAAAGTTCTCGCATTTGCCGGTCGCTCTTTAGATGTCGCTCGGCATTTTGTGATAAAAGTTTTCCGGCAGCATCCAGATGCGTGTGCTCGCGAATGCAGGTGAAAACATCCAGCACTTTACGTCCGTACGGCTTCGCGTATTGCACGCTGTTGGTGGCGATCAACGGCAATCGATTCGCATGCGCCAGATCGATCAGTTTGCGATTGATTCGTTCTTCGCCGCGAATGAAATGCCGTTGGATTTCGACGAAAACGTTTTCGCGCCCGAAAGCGTGGATCAGAAATTCAGCGCGGTCTGCCGCATTCTGGGGAGCGCACGCTTGTAGCGTGCTGGCGAATGGATTCTGCATTCCCGAACTTTTCTTGGGCTCAATCTGGTCTGTGAATCTGCTTTCAAGGAAAGTTCGTTTCGGCAGAATGCCGAAACCAGCAGGCTGCAAGCGTGCGCTCCCCAGAATTGCTACGAGCCCTTCTGCGAATTCCGGCAGTTCATCCCAGCGCACTGGGCATTTGCCTTTTTCGCTGCGCAAATGCGCCTGCGTCAATAGTTGGCACAAATTTTTGTAGCCGGTGCGATTTTCGACCAACACCGGGAGAATGCTGCCGTCTTCCATCGATAATTCCGCGCCGATGATTGGACGAATGCCATGTTCGCGCGCAGCGACTGAAAATCGTTGTGCACCGTAAACGCCGTCGCGATCACACAAAGCGAGCGCCGGCATTTCCAGTTCCGCCGCGACTTCAGCTAATTGCTCCGGGAACGAACCGCCCCTCAAAAAACTAAACGCGCTGGATGCATGGAGTTCGATGTAAGGCATGGCATGTCATCCTGAGCGCAAGCGAAGGACCTCCCCTACGAAGGTTTTATTACGCTGGAGACTGAGAGTGCTCGACCGTGCTTTATGAGATCTCTCGCTTCGCTCGAGATGACAATCTCAGTCATAAATCCCATCCACTTTCCAGGTTCTCCCTGCCACGCCGTAGCTCTGCGAAGGCGGGTCGCTTTCGTTCACGCGAACGAGTTCACCATTCTCCAATTGCACATCCCATTCGGCGCGTGCCCAGGATTTTTCGTCCCACCAATTTCCGGAAAGAAAATACGGGCCGCGTTGCTCGATGATTTTTCCAGAAATTTCCGCACTGCGAACATGTGCGAGGGTATCTTCATCCAACAAGAGTGATGCAGACACTGCGGGGCGAAATCTTCTCAACGCTGCTGTAGAGTGCGCTGTCCTCAGCGCATGGGAGTCCGAACCGGACTTGCGGTTTTGTCCGCTGGGGACATCCTCCTTCGCCGAGGCTACGGCGGACGAGTCGGACGCTACAGCCCACGCGAACGGCTCCATGCGAAATGCATCCGGTCGATGCGTCTCTTCCAAAACTGGCGTGCCAAGGCGTTCGCTTCCAAGCAGGGCGACCAAACGCGCGAGCGTTTCTGATAATTGATGCGGATTTCTTAAAGCTATTTCAAATAATTGGAATTGCTGCGAAACGGGCCGGATTGGCTGTGCACTCAGCGCTACGGCAACGATCGGATGTCCCGATCGAAAGTTCTCCAGATGCGTCTGGAGCATGCGAAAAAGAAGATCGACATCGTTGGTCGGCTGCGGAATTTTGAAAACGCGCTCGTAACATTGCTTATTCGCGAACGTGATTCGCAGCGTCAGTTCCTTTGCGACCAGATAAATTGTGCTCAACCGCACTGCGAGTTGCTCCAGAAAGCGGCGGAGCATGAATAGGAGCGGCTCGGCTGTTTCAATTTCATTTTCGAATTCAAATCTTTCCTCGAATGACTCGGGCCGCCGAACCAGCTTCAGCAAGCGTTGCGATTTCCCATTTGCGCGCTTCCACATGCCGATTGCTTCGGGACCGAGCCGGGCGGCAAGCTGTTCCTTATCGAGCGCGGCAAGCTGGCCCAGCGTGTGAATCCCCCATTTGTGGAGAACCGCTAAGATTTCCTGCACGTCCATCTGCCCTTCCATGCAGGCAATTTACAGCAGGTGGGGGGATATGTTCAAGTGAACATTTTGATAGCCCCCGTTTTCAGTCCGGAAAGCTTTCGGGATTCGGCATCCTGCCGAACCAAAGAACTGTCCCGCATGATGCGGAATACAGCACGCAAGATGCGTGCGCTCCCAATGTGATCGCGATTGCCCAGGCGCCGTGTCTCATACATGCCCCGACTTTCTTCAGATGATTTCTACCGGGCACTTTGGCAGCGCTTGCATGAAGGCCCGGCCGTACGGCCTCGTCACGATGCGATTGTCGAGAATGACGATGATGCCGCGGTCGCTTTTTGTTCGAATCAGTCGACCGACACCCTGGCGAAGTTTCAGGATCGCTTCCGGTAACGAGTACTCAGTGAACGGATCGCCGCCGCGCGCCTCGATGAATTCGAGTTTTGCCTCGACCAGAGGATGATCGGGCACGGCAAATGGAAGGCGCGTAATAATAACATTCGAAAGCGCTTCGCCCGGAACATCTACGCCGCCCCAAAAGCTGTCCGTACCAAACAACACGCTGCGCGGGGTTGATTTGAATTGCTCCAGGAGCTTGCTACGAGGGGCGCCGGCTCCTTGCACGAGAAGGTTCAGCCTCTTTTCTACAAAAAATTTCTGCATCGCTCCGGCTAACTGCTGCATGTCACGGTAGCTTGTGAAAAGGACGAACGCGCACCCGTCGGTCTTTTCCACAAAATGCGCGATCCAATGCTCCAGTTGCTTCTGATAACCGGCATCGCGTGGGTCGGGCATTTTCTGGACGACAAACATTTTCATTTGCTTCTGAAAATTGAATGGGCTGCCGAGCTCCAACGGTTCTACTTCGGTCGCGCCGATACGCTCACGAAAATAGGCGAGATCCGGTCGCCCCACTGCCAGAGTAGCGCTCGTCATGATGCAACAACAGTTGTCGCGAAAGAGCATCTGCCGCAGCACAGGCGCGAGATCGACGGGCGCGGCGTTGAGAGCGAGGAAACGCTCGGTTTTGCCGGTCCGCTCGACCCAGTAAACGTGCTCTCTCGCGCTTTGCTCGAGAAAAATGGCAATGCCGTCTCGAGCGTCACGGATGCGCCGCCCGAATTCCTGCAGCTCCGCCTTCAAAATTTCGTCATCGGCACGTTTCACTGCCTCGGCTGCACGCGCCTGAAGCACACTCAATCGACCCGTAATCGTATCTGGAACAAAATCGACGTCGCGGACACGAAACTCGCGGCCTTTACGAAAATCTGATTTCGACTCGACCGCGGTGAAAAATTTATCGACATCGTCAATCAAGCCCGCGGCGAGTCGCACGCCCTCCGCGTCGCGCATTACAGTGAACAGTCCTTTGCGCGTGCGCGCGTTGTAGAGTCTTTGGATTGTCGATCGCAATCCGTATTGCGAAACGCCGATACCGATCTGCTTCGACGCGACCTGCTCGACCGTGTGCGCTTCATCGAAGATGATGAAGTCATTGGGAAAAAGAAACCCGCTCTCACGCTCTTCCTGTGCATCCGGCGAGCCGAGCAAGATGAAAAGCAAGGTGTGATTAAGCACGATTACGTCGGCGGCGAGCAAACGTTTGCGGGCTTGCTGGTAAAAGCAGCGCGGATTTTGGCCGCAGGTCTTCTGAGTGCAGATGTGCGCTTCGCTGCAAACCTGCGTCCAAACCTTTGGATCGGGTTCCACCGATAAATCGCTGAGCGATCCATCGCGGGTCGTGCTTGCCCATTCGGCAAGTCGCTGCAATTCGCTCGCCTCGGGTCCGGTGAAAAGTTCCTTCGCGCTTTGCAACGCGCGCTCGAGCCGGCGCGGGCAAAGATAATTTTGCCGGCCTTTCATCAATGCTGCTTCAAACTCGACCGGCAGCACTTTTTTCAAGATTGGAATGTCTTTATGCACCAATTGTTCCTGAAGATTAATCGTGTGCGTCGAAACGATTGCCTTTTTGTGGTGCTCGAGCGCGAACAAGATTGCCGGTGCGAGATAAGCCAGCGATTTGCCTACGCCTGTTCCTGCTTCGATGACCAGATGGCGTTCTTCTTCCAACGCCTTTGCCACGGCCGCCGCCATTTCCTGTTGCTGGGGTCGGAACTCAAAGTTCCTGGCTTTAGACAAAGGGCCGCTTTTAGAAAAAAAAGCGTGGACTCGCTCCACAAATTCGCTGCTTACGACATCTTTCAGCGCGATCATGACAGCCAAGCACAAATGACGAAGCACGAATGACGAATGACGAAAGAAGCACAAAGCCCGAATGACAAAAAAGGGAGATCGCAATCGTTTGGTATTTGATCATTCCTCATTCTTTCGAGCGTCGTCATTCGGATTTCGTCATTCCTTCCCTGAACCAGATGCGAACTGGCTGTGACTACGCTAATATCGATCCGGCCGGCAACCAGCCCAAATCAGAATGAGACTTCTTGATCGATACGTCATTCGGAATTTCTTGCAGGTTTACTTTTACTGCATCGCCGGATTCATTTCCATCTGGCTCATTTTCGACGTCAGCGATAATATCTCGAGTTTCATTGACAACCATATTGGACTGGCCCTCGTCGCTCGCTATTACGGCACGCAGATCCCGCAGGTATTCATCATTTTGCTGCCGGTATCACTGCTGCTGTCGCTGCTTTTCGCTCTCGGCCGAATGTCGCGTGCTAACGAGATCGTTTCGATGCTCACGGCAGGCGTAAGTCTTCCGCGTCTTCTCCTGCCATTGATCGGCATGGGCCTGCTCACGGTTGCGGCAAGCATGGCGCTCAACTATTCGCTGGCACCGCACGCGGAACTGGCGCGGAAAACATTCATTTCCGAAGCGCAGTCTCGTCCCGGTCGCACCATCCAGGGACAAATTTTTCGTAACCGGACGGACCAACGCACGTGGTTCGTTCAGAATTTTCTTCAGCGCAGCAATACGTTCAATAACGTTCAGGTGCTTCAACAGGACGCCAACGACAACATCGTGACAAATTATGTTGCAGCTCGCGCTGTTTACCGCCCGGAAACCAAAACCTGGGAGTTGGAGAATGCCAGAGTCGTCCATTACGACCAGTCTGGGAACATCGTCGATGAGCAGTTTTTTCCTTCGTTGAAGATTGAGCACTGGAGTGAGACGCCGTTCCGGCTAGGCAGCGCAAATGAACGCGCAGAATTTCTGAGCCTGCCGGAACTCCGCGAGTATTTGCGCTTTAATGCGGATTTTCCCGCAACACTGCTGGCGCCATTTCGCACTCATCTGCAGTACCGCCTCGCCTTGCCGTGGACCTGTTTCGTCGTTGTTTGCATTGCGGCCCCGCTGGGAATCGGCTACTCGCGCCGCGGCGTTTTATCGAGTGTCGCGGCTGCAGTTTTTCTTGTTTTTTCGATGAACTTTCTTGTGCACCTTTTTCTTGCACTTGGCGAAGGCTATCGCGTTCCCGCATGGATTGCCGCCTGGACACCAAACATTCTTTTCATGGCCATTGGTCTCTACTTGTTATATCTGCGCGCTTCCAATCGTGAACCGCCTAGCTTTCGTCTTTTCACTGCGCGACGTATAGTTGCGCAATGAAC
>WNGO01002239.1_pt1 | contig 12340 bp, 11 predicted proteins | sample 5400511 | NCBI WGS metagenome assembly WNGO01 (sample SAMN13153380, study PRJNA577476) | soil metagenome | isolation source: 20 cm soil or saprolite under Garry oak tree replicate 2 | place: USA:California | collected 2016-06-15
TGATAGCGTTTATATCGAGATGGTTGGTCGGTTCGTCGAGTAGCAAAAGATCCGGCTCGCTCACCAACGCTCGCGCCAGCATCACTTGGCGACGGGTGCCGCCGGAACAGTCCACCAGACGTTTGTCTTCGGGCAAATTTAGGCGGGTCAAAACCGCTTCAACCTTCTGATTGACATTCCAGCCGTCGAGCGTTTCGATGCGCGCCTGCAGCCTGGCCAGCTCGCCCATCAATTTGCGCTGCTCCAGACCGTGTCGGTGCGTCAGACTGTGAAATTCCGTCAGCAAAGCGCCAATCTCGCCGAGGCCTGATGCGACGACTTCAAAGATCGTCTGCTCGGTGTCCGGCGGCACTTCCTGTTCAAGGTGAGCGACGCGCAGCGTGTCCATGCGCCAGACGTCACCGTCGTCGGCAACGGCAGCGCCGGTGATTACGCGAAACAGAGTTGTCTTTCCCGTGCCATTTCGGCCAACCAGACAGACTCGTTCACCGGCGTCGATCTGAAAATCTACTTGCGAAAGTAATGGCAGATGCCCGTAGGCAAGCGAGATATTCTCTAAGCGCAATAGTGGCATAATAGCGTAGGCTGTCGTGACGCTCAGCGAGGAGAATCTATTGCAGTCACCGTTTGGTACTGGCGAGTTTGACGGCAGGTTACTTCATCAGGACCATGGCTAGCGCGAGAGCGGCGACAGTTCCGGTAGCGATCAGGGCAATGATCACGAGCTGTAACCTTTTGTGCGTCTTTTCCATTAACGCATGGATCAGCTTCATTTGCACGTCGGTGCTCTCATTGAGCGTCGCTTGAATTTCTAACGCATTTTCCATCGCGTCGAGGCGTGATTCGATACCCTGCGGACGTGACTCCATGAGGCCCTTGCGCAGGTTGCTGACGATCGCCGCGCCGCTCAACACCAGCGGACCGAGTTTTTGGATGAGTTGTTTCATGTCCCTGAGTCGGCGCCCTCGTTTGTCCTGTCGGAGCTAAGTCTAACACCGGTTGGTTGTAGAATAAATTGATATTCTTGCTAAATGGGATCGAGCTGCGCTAGGCAAAAAAAAGAGAGCCGCCGCGACGGGCGCGATGCAAAGATGGAAGAGATGCAGCGCCGCCGTCTCCGGCGTCTTTAGACATGCGAACAGGCGGATTCGGTTAGCGCGTGAATGGCTGTTCACGCAGCTTTGTCGGGCGTGGCACCGTCAGCCTTCGTCGCCCAATCGAAAAAATTGCGCAGTGGCGCGCCTCAACCGATTTCTTTTCCAGGTTGCGGACTCGGTAGTTCGGGCAACTCGGCGACCGTAATATTTAACTGAACCTCCTTTTGGTCCCTTTTGATCTTCAACGCGACGCTTTTGGCGATCGGTGTACGGGCGATCCAAATCGGTAAATCCAAAGCATCGGTCACGGGCGTTCCGTCATATTCCGTAATCACGTCGCCGAGTCGAATGCCGCTGCGCTCTGCCGGACCGCCTTTGACAATGCCCGCAACCAACGCTCCGTTCGGCTTTTCCAATCCCAAAGTTTCCGCCAGCGCCGCGTTCATTTCCTGGATCGCCAATCCAGCCCAGCCGCGAGTTACTTTTCCTTTTGACTGAAGCTGAGGGAGAATTTCCTTGACCAAGTTGATTGGCGTCGCGAAGCTAATGCCGATGCTGCCACCGCCCTCGCTGACGATCGCCTTGTTGATACCAACAACTTGACCCGTGAGATTGATCAATGGCCCGCCCGAGCTTCCCGGATTGATCGGCGCATCCGTTTGAATCAGGCGGTCATAGGCCTCGCCGATGTGACGACCCTTGCCGCTAACGATCCCCGAGCTTACGCTGCTGTCTAGACCAAAAGGATTTCCTACCGCCATGACCCACTCGCCGACTTGTAAATTATCGGAATCACCCAGCCGGATCGTCGGCAAATTTTCCTTGACGATAATTTTTAGGATCGCCACGTCGGTCGGCGCATCCTTGCCGACGATCCTGGCTTCGAATTCGCGTTTGTCGCCGAGTTTAACGATAACCTTCTTCGCGCCTTCCACGACGTGAGCGTTAGTGAGAATCGTGCCGTCGGATCCAACGATAAAACCGGAGCCTTGCTGCCGCTGCGGTGTTGGCGGCGCGGCCGGCGGTACACCAAAAAATTGGCCGAGCGAATCGTCCCCGGAACCTTCCTGGCGCTGGGTTCCACGCGGCATCACCGGATTGGCCGAAACCGTTGCAGAAACGTTAACCACCGTTGGCTGGAGTTCCCGCGCCAGTGTGATGAAATCAGGACCTCTCTGGACACCCGGCGCGCCGCTTGCGCTCCGATCGTTCATGCTCTGCGCGCAACCAAACGTATTCAGAAGAAGCAAGGAAAGAAAGAAATTCAATTTTGCATTCCTCATGATCAAAATCCTCCACGGCAAATCTTTAAGCTTGCCGATAATCGCGCCTGAGAAAACTTTGCGCGCATACCCAGCCATGACTCGTATCGAAATGAATGGTTCTCCGGACTAGCGAAGTCTCGGGTTGAATACGGCGCAAGGTTTATGCCAGCACACTAGGCGTGGGCGCTCGAGGGTAGTGTGTGAATATCTGAACAGAACAAGAGTTAAACCTCGGACACATGCAGGGTTTTTCCTAACGATCTGTGGGTATTATTCGGAGGCATTGAGATCCTCGACTTAGCATTCACGTCGGCCATTTGTCAGATATCGCATCAATCCTATGGAGCGGCACTGGAAAAATTTTTGTCCTCGTGCTGGTGAAACCTTTGAACAGAATCATCGTCAAGAGATCAAAACGATTATTGCTGGCACCGCTGTGATGGTGAATCGGCGAGAACTCGCGGCGGACAGACGGGAGTTACGTCACGACTTTCGTCGCCGCGCAGGCCCAGCAGAGATCGCCCGTGACCGCGCTGCCATTGCCGTGAGCGCAGAGAAATCTTCGAGGAATAGACGTGATTGGCGATACGATCGCTGGGCTGCTACGACGGTCGTCGGTACGGATACTGGGAGCGGCGTCTCCACTGGGGTAAGAAGCTGTAGCATCGAGCGAACCAAGCGCTCGGTATAAATGCCCAATTGCTTCATCTTCGGCGTGGGAGACTGTGTCGCAATCGTAAAACTCGCATAAATGTCATTCTGAGCGCCAGCAAATAATCTCGCATTTCCTGATGCTTACGAAAACGAGATCCTTCGGCTATTGATGACATTGCGACACAGCCTCTGACGCGGGAAGCCCGATACAGGGAGAACCTGCGCGTCCCGATCGGACGGCTAAACGCACACGACTGTTCCATATTTGACCCACCCCTTGTTTTTCGTTTTTGGAATGTTCACAATGTGAACAGGTGGACGAGTTTTCACGACTTTCACTCCGTACAAGGCGAGCGAGCCAGCGATAAATTAGCTCTTAGTATTTCTCAACAGTCCACCTGGAGAGGGGTTAATTTCATGTGGAGTCGGTCCTACCGGAAACATGTCATTATGGCGTTTCCCAGCTTCGACACGGCAACGAATTTATGGGCACCTCAAGCCGACATCAGCTGGCCGACCGGACCGGAGCGTGAGTCCGAGTTCGTCCGCTTTCCGATTCGTGTCATCAGCGAAAGCGAGGCGGTGGCGTGCGCTTTGAGCCGCGGCAAGTCGTGGATTGATCGCCGCCTCAAGCATCGCAGCGACTCGAACGCGGAAAGCAACTTGGTCGTACAAGGAATCGCATCTCTGCAGGAGCGCCTCACCAAGATCCACCCGAAGCCCGCAATGCGAATTCAGTCGATTATGCCGAAATATTCGACGGCCCCTATCACTTTTGATCAGTTCAAATCTACCGTTGCGCGGATCGGGGCGAATAGCACCGATTCATCGCTTCGAAAGAGTTATAGCGCCCTGATGAAATTACAGAAAAGCGTCAACTGCTCTTGGGCTGAGATCAAACGGAGAATAGAGCAGTCTCAGGGAAAGCCAACGACAGCCCAGCCAGGAACGCGCAGAAACAACTCGCGGTGGCTTCCTCTCACCGAGCGCGATTGGCGGCGTATCGTCGCTTAAAGCAGCACTTCCCCCAATCTAGATCTGCTCGAAGCCACGGCCGCGGGTTACGCGCGCAGCGCCGGAAGCACTTCATTCCCCAAAAGGTCTAGTTGTTGCCGCCAATCGGCGTAGCGAAGTCTGAGATCGTAAACGATATGATCGGCTCCTGACTCTTCGTATGCGCGCGTTTCGCGGACGATGTCGGCCGGTGCTCCGGCCAATAAGATGCCGCGGGCGGCCTCTACCTCGGACAAAGCTTCCGACGCTGGCTTCACCCAGGCAGTCAATCTCTGCGCCTCATCGAATAAGAGCTTCCGGTTGATCCCTCGCAGCGCTGATTCCAGGTTATTTCCTATGGTAGTGAGCGGCATGACCGCGGTAGCGATCATCGGCTTTGCGGCTGCGCGGCAAAGCTCGCGCAGATAGTCGATCCGCCTCGCGAACGTCGCCAAGGTAATGCGCGCGGGCATCCATCCATCGCCCAATTCCACGGCGCGGCGGCACGCCGCTGCAGTACCGCCGCCGATCCAGATCGGAATTCTTTTTTCCGGCCTCGGTTTCAGCGCGACGTTTTCAAAGCAAAAGCAATCATCGCTATAGGAAACCTTTTCGCCCGCCCAGAGTCGGCGGCAAATTTCGATATTCGCTTTCGCGAGCTTGGCCCGGTCTGGCAGAGCCGTTGGCAAACCGGCCGCGGCAAACTCATGAGCGAAACCACCCAACCCCATGCCGAGAATTATTCGCCCACTGGAAATCGTACTCAAGCTCGCAAACAGTTGCGCGAGATGAATCGGATGGCGATGGCAAATCGCCATTGCCGTTCCGAGGGTAATGCTTCGAGTCACCGACGCGACTGCCGACAATACGAGCAAGCCCTCAATGTGAGTATGATCATTCCCCTCGAGCTCATGCGGTTTAAAAACGAGATGATCCCTCACCCACACCGAGCCGAAGCCGTACTCCTCAGCCCGTTGCGCTCCGTCGAGACAGTTCGCCACCGAAGCGTGTTCGCAAAAATGTGGCAGCAGCAAACCAAAGTTGAGTCTCGTGGGCATGAAAAATTTAAGTTGCTTTGAGATTGGAACGAAGTGTAGCAGTTGCCGTGGAATCTTCGCAGCCCACCAAAAAAGATAGGAAAAGATAGGCTCTCGCTGATCCAGGATATTCGTGACGCTAAAACTTCACGGTATACTCTTTTCCCATTGCGCCTTTGCATCTGCCGAGGCCGTGTCCGGTATAGGAGGAGCCGATCAAAAAGCATTGCATCGTTGTTCGCTGGTCGCCTTGCAGGTTTGCCGTCCAGTAAAAAAGCGGGCCCGTCACCACGTGAGTCGGCTTGCCCGACGCGTTGTCGTAGTTTTCGCCGTAGGCAGTATCGATCAGAGGGTTTGAGGTGCCGAGCATCCCCGCGAAAGCATTGCCGAACACGGCTAAATCCGGGCCATCGGCGTCGATCGTTCCACCGCCGAACGCTTTCTGATAACCGTCAAAAAAGATTCGTCGCGGCACCGGCTTGAAGGTACCCACCAGAACTTCACCGGACACTCCGTCGACCTGAAGCAAGCCAGTTCCCTCGCGGGCAAACCGCCATTTTCCGTTCAACCGCTCGCCATCTAGTGAATGCATCGTTAAACGATTTACGCACGAGCTAAGGATTACCAGCGCGAACACTGAGAGCCACTCAAAATGTGTGCGGGACAAAGACATGGTCGCTTAAATAAGCATGAATTCGCTGTCCGCGAAACCCCAAGCAAGGAGCCTCAATAATGTTTTATCCGAAATGAACTCGAACGAGCGTCACCGGTTGACAAATAATCGCCGTTAGCGTCGGCGCGCGCGCTGGAAGCGCGTGCGGACCGTCAACTCGTGCACTTTTGCCATGCTCAGGACTTCGCGGAGATGCTGTCCGTCGGCCAATTCATAGTCGATGGTGACCGCGTCGCTCGACCATGAAATCGTGAACGTGTGCGGTTCTAGGCGATCGATATGTCGTCCGACGGTGCGTAAGAGTTGGGATGCTTTCATGCTTCCCGTCGCTTGGGCGGAGAACCGTTTGCGCCGCCGTTTCCGTCCTTGGGCGTCGAGCCAAGAGACATAATTGGGCGCGTAATGCAGCGCGTTGTCGACTTCCACCAGTTGAACGCCTTTACGCGACGAGGTTGGGAAATCCCAAACTTTCTCGGAAAGACTCTCTTTAAGATTGAGTGCGGAGACATCGGGCAAAGCATCGCTGTGAACAACGTAGTTGAGTCCATTTCTCTGCATCACGAAAGCGACGATGCCGAGTGATTCGAGGGACTGGCCGATCGCTCTCAACGATTTTGCGTGTGGCATTTTGAGGGTTTTCGCTATACCGAGTTGGCTAACTTCGTGCCCGCTCCACTGGCGATTGACTGAACCGGCGAAAGCAACGATACAACATTAACTATTTTAGTCTGGCAGGCCAATTCCCACAACCGAGATGAGTGCGACCAAGTTATACAACTATTAGACTAGCTATACGTCGCGAGCCAGGAACAAATGGCGCTGGCATTGTTTGGCGTGCTATCCGAGAGGAAACCTGCGGGCAAGAATCTACGCTCGGAGAGTTTGTCGCCACCTGCGGTGGTTCCACACCCATTGTTCGGGTGCGATACGAATGATCGCCTCCAAGTGAGCCGTCAGCACGGCGGTGAGCCGCAGCACGTCGCGATCCGTGTCGCCATCCGGCGTGAAGCGGAGCCGCTCAATCGTTATCTCGTGGCGCTTCGCCCGACGATGATGCCAGCAGAAAATGACCGGCGCACCTGTGCGCAGCGCCAAGGCTGCCGGTATTGTGGGTGTAAAAGCGGGCCTGCCAAAAAATGGCACATAGTCGCCCGCGGTCTTGGTGTCTTGATCGATTAAAAATGCCATCAAACTATTACTGCGTAAAACCCGCAGGATCGATTTTCCTGTATTACGACCGCGCCAGACGATCTCAAGGCCGCGCCGTGTGCGCCATTGCTGTAGCCAAGCGGTAACCCGCGGGTCGTAAAACGGCGTGGCAATCGTCGCGATCGGATAACCCGCCGCGGCAATTGCCTGGCCGAGCATTTCCCAATTGCCCACGTGCCCCGAAATCACCACCGCGCCTTTCCCTTCGGCCAAAGCCTCGTCTAAGACACGCCGCGACTCCGTGCCTAGTTCCGGTACCGACTGATGCAAGCGCGAAAGCTCCCAAATCGATTCGGCGAAATGCACGAACATTCTACGAGTCGTCTTGATCGCGTCGACTTCCGGTAGAGCATGACGCAGATGTGCTCGGGCGCGGCGCGCCTCGCGCTGGAAAAGCCACGGCGCGATACACCCAAACAAACGCAGCATGCCCCGGATCGGCAGCCGCTGTGCTGCGACCAATCCGATGCGCATCAGAAAATATAATATCGAGTTCTTCGCCCATTGACGAAATGTCCAGTGCGAAGGCGTCGCGGTCTTTTCCGTATCCACTACCCGGAGAGCCCTAGCTAAATGTATGTGTTCTATACTGCCGTGCACCAATTTTTGGTGACTTTTTTATCATGCCACTTTTTTGGAAACTTTGGAATTACAGAGACGGTGCGGGAATCGCTTGGACTTTGGAGTCCCGCTTGCCGCCTTCGGTTATGAGAACTTCTCTCTTCGGCAAATATTTGCAGCCGAAATGGTGGCGTGCGCGCTCTATGCGCGTTTGCTTAGGATTTATTTCTGCGCTAAAGAACGCTCCAATGGCTTCACGAGATACGACTTCAAAAATTCTGCGTGTGATCGGTCAGATACTCGAAAAACGGAGCATGAGCCTCTTCGATTTGGATTGCCATGGTAACGAATTCACTCTGCTGTGCGAGGATCCGCAGCCGCCGCATTTAAACCTCGTCGAATTGCGTTACTCCGTTGCCGAGATTAATGCCTTCGACCTCAATGCCAAAGCGAACCGGCAAGAGGAATTCAAGCTCGTGAACTTCCGAAGTCTTTCGGAAGTTCTGCGCGCGCTCGGGCGCAGAATAGACGATCGGAGCGGCCGCTTGTTGCGCATCAGTAACTCGGACACCACCGTGCCGCTCGATGCCATCAAGATCGAATATCAAACCCGCGACGGCCAACGGCACAGCGAAGAGATTTCCGCCGAGGCCGTTGGCGATCACGCGATGCACATGTATAAAGAGCGTCTGCGGCGATCCGACCTAGATGTTTCGCGCTAAGCACCCCAGCAGTTATTTCCGCGAGGAACGTCAACCCACGTAGCGCCAGCGACTGAACGTGGCAGCTTGACCGCAGTGCGTACCGTTCTCGTCGCGCAAATTCCACACGGTGGCTTGGTCGATAAAGAAACGCCTGCCGCTCTTGGAAATCCGCACGCCGCGGTAATCATCGATATATCCCTGCTGTGTTACCCTCGACAACGAGAGAGCGCGCTCATCTTGATGCATCGGCTCCGCGGTCAGGCGCGACGGCTGTGTTGTGAGTTCATCCCAGCTGAGCTCGAATAAACGTAAACCCGCCCGGTTAGCATAATTTAAGATCGGATCGGGAGCAATGTTATGGGACAGAACCACAAATGGCGCATAAAATAACTCTCGGGCCTGCTCGGCCGGCGGGAGATCTGGCGCAATTAGATTTTTAGTCGTCCAATAACTGAAGCTTGCAAGCAGCCGCGCCGCATGCGGCTCGAGATAGTGGTTTAGCTCGCTCGGTTCATCCCAGGCTGTCATTACCGCTTCTCCAAACTTATTTCTCGGCAAGAATTACGCGTCGCGCGCACCGCAAGATCGTAAATTTCCGCTTGCAGCGACATCTACAATTCGCCGGCGCGAACTGTCAAGCCGTTTCTATCGCAACCGTGCCGCTGCTGGAGCAGAAACTGGATTGACCGACGCGTGCCAAATCGGCTATCTGTGGACGGATCGATGGGCTGACCTCCGAGGCGAGCAATGACCAGAAAACGATATTTTCTTATCTGCAGCGCTATTGGTTATCTCATGGTTAGCCTCAACGCCGGTGCCGCCGAGGTATCTCCGCTGCGAAAAATCCGCGCCGCCATCACTTCAATCTCCGGTTCCATGGTGCCACCGTGGGCCGCCCACGAAGCTGGCATCTTCAAAAAATACGGCTTGCAAGTCGAAGTCATCGCCACACCCAGCGGTGTGCAGGGCACCAATGCGTTAATCGCAGGCGAAGTCTCGTTTGTTCAGATCGCGGGCGGGACAACCACCGGGGCCGCAGTCGGCGGCGCCGATTTAAAAATTGTCGCGACAATGGTCGGAACTTTGGTGCTAAACTTGGTTGTCCGGCCGGAGATCGAGAAGGCTGAGCAACTGCGCGGCAAAAGCATTGGCATCAGCCGCTTCGGCACTTCGCTGCACACCGGTGCGCGTATCGCCGCCAAGCATTTCGGCCTGGAGCCGGGAAAAGACGTTCACATTGTGGAGATCGGCGCGGGCGACTGGATCGTCGGTGCACTGCAAGGCAACCGCGTGCAAGGCGGCGTGTTCGGTTATCCGGCAACGAGCCGAGCGATAAGAATTGGCAACCGCCTGCTTCTGCATATTCCGACACTCAACATCCCCTATGCATCGACCGGCGTTTCCACCCGCGGTGATATAATTCGCGACGACCCGGATCTGGTACGGCGCTATCTCTCGGCTGAGATCGAAGCGATCGCGCTGATGAAAAAGGATCGCGCGTTTACGATGAAGGTTTTGTCCAAATATCTGCGCACCAATGACACGGATCTGCTCACCGAGTCGTACGATGTTCAGATCGGCAAATATATGATGAAGGTGCCGTTGACCACGGCTGATGCTGTGAGATCGGTATTGGAAGAGCTCGCCGAGCGCAATCCCAAGGCAAAAGATCTGGATCCCAACAAATTCTTCGACGACCGTTTCGTGCGACAGTTACAGGCGAGTGATTTTATCGATTCGTTGTATCGCTAAGAAATGGAGCGCGATAAATCGCGCCCCTACCAAATCAATCTTGTTTGGCTTGCCGCGCTGCGTTCGTGCCGGCAATAAACCCTTGTGTGGTACATCGACCCAGGCCGTGTTGATTGAAACCGCCGGCCGACTCGCCTGCACAGTAAAGGCCGGGGATAACTTGACCGTTCATGTCCATCACCTGGCACTTGGCGTTGATGTGTAGACCCGAACGGGTGTCGTGCACGTTGGGCGTTGCCCACGCGGCGTAGAATGGCGGCGTGTGAATCTTGTGCTTAGGCGCCGGCTTACCGAAGTCGCTGTCCTTGCCCGCATCGACGAAAGAATTGTAGCGTTCCACCGCGGCATGCAAGATCGCCCCGCTCATCGGCTTCGCCTGATACTCGTTCTTAATAGCGGCAGCAAGCTCCGGAAGCGTGTTCGCGCTGAAAAAATAGCCATCGGGATCGACGTAAGGGGTCGTCGTTTTCCAACCTTCGCGCTTGACGGCGTCGGCGTCGAAGATTGCCCAGATCGGCCCGGCGGAATAATCCGGCGGTTCCGAATACTCGTTCATCGCGACGGCGGCGTTGAAGAAATTATATTTGCTGGGATGAAAATCGATCTTCTCGTTGTTGCGATAGTCATTGGGAATGTACGGGTCGATGTCTTTGTACACATTGCCGTGCGGGTAATCGCCTTTGGTCTCGTCGTAGAATCGTTTGCCGACTTGGTTGACGAGAATCAAATCGTGCCAGTCTTTTACGCTGAGTCCAGTGGAGCGTACTAGCGGGAAGATCGGACTCTCCAGCTCCCAAGTCATGTAGTTCCATTTGGTCGCGAGCACCCGTTGAGTTCGGATGTTGTCGCCGTTTTCCAGTGTCTGGTTTGCCAGTCCCCAAAGCGACGCGCCAATCGCCAGGGCCGCCAGTTCGCCGCTGGCATCCTGGTAACTGTAAGGTTCGCCGGCAACCGTCAGCATGGCAGTTAATCTCGGGTCGAACATCCGGCGAAAATTCAGGTTGCTCGTCATGCCGCCGGTCGCCACGATGACGGCCTTCTTGGCGCGAATATTCATGGACGGTTTCGTGCTGTCGATGTTGCCGTCGGAGCGAAAGCTTTTTAACGGTGTCGATTGTCCGGGCATGATGCGCGGCGTGTATTCGGCCGTGAGGCCGATCACGCGGCCGGTGCTCTGCTCCTCGCGGTGGAAGCGCGTCATTTTATAGTTCAATAAAAATTTTACGCCCTTGGCGCGGGCGCTATTTTCCAGCGGCCGAATCACGCCGGTTCCCGCTCGGTTATTCGGACTTTCATAGCCGGCGCCTTTGGTCCAAAACGCATGATTCTCGCGCGGCGCCGAGTTTCCTAGATTGTGCCCGCCCTGGTTGTCCGGGGGAATCTCTTTGAACTTCACGCCGTTTTCCAGGAGAAATTCGTAAGTGAGCGCGCAATGATCGGCGAACGCGCGCATCACTTCACGGTCATTATAGCGGTAGTCTGGCCAGCCGTTGTTTTGCACGATGGTCCAATCGGTAAGGTCCGAAAAGACAATGTCCGGTGAATCTTGGATACCGTACTTTTTCTGCGCGCTGGTGCCGCCGCCGAGCGGAAGGTTGCCGCCGCTGATGATCGCGTGCCCGCCAATGTCGTAATTGGTTTCGACGACGATCACCGACGCGCCACTGTCCGCCGTTTTTATCGCCGCGGGAAGCCCCGCCGCACCCGAACCGACGATTACAACATCGGTTTCCAAGTCCCAGCTCTGAGCATTCGTTGCTGCTTGTGCCATCGCTTTGTCCTCCGCGGGAAGTTCGCTTAAATTTGCAATCGATTACATCCGTCGGAATAAAAATGCAAGCTACGGAGGGACAACGATAGCGACCTTCGGACTGTCTTGACGAAATTCGCATTGACGACTTGTGATCGGAGAACATCTGAGGCGAAAGAAGGTCTAACGTCTGCCTGAGATCGATGAAGCGACACTCACCCGGGGAACAACGGAACATTTTTGCTGACGTGAAGGGCGTGCGCAGCCAAGTTGCGATCTGGCTTCGTAATCCGAGTGTGGCTCAAGCTGCAGGATCTGTTCGCCACGCGGGTCAAGGTCGAACGTCGCTAGTGTCCTGCGGTAAAAATTCGCAAGAGAACTCGATCGTCAACCCGGGCAACCCCGGCGAAGGCCAAGGGCGACCCGGAATCCAGGAATTTCAAAGGCATCTGGATACCGCTGGTATGACGGGTAATTGTCGGAAACAAGCGTCGATGTCTGATCGACAAACCTAAAAGGGTCTCGGCGTGGCGCCGAAAGTCATAAAGTGGAAGCGTTTCGCGTGAGATTGGATAAACGAATCGGAGCGGCTCGGGAATTAGGTGGCTGGCTCAATTGATCATGCGCGGTTTCCGCCGCTCAATC
>WNGO01002566.1_pt1 | contig 12340 bp, 11 predicted proteins | sample 5400511 | NCBI WGS metagenome assembly WNGO01 (sample SAMN13153380, study PRJNA577476) | soil metagenome | isolation source: 20 cm soil or saprolite under Garry oak tree replicate 2 | place: USA:California | collected 2016-06-15
GAGAACGGGAACGTTTGTGTCTTTAGCGAGCGTTTCGCGAATGAGGTAAAGTTGTTTGCGAGCGCCTTCGCTCTTCGCGTTTTCTTCAACAGCGTTGAATTGCCAGGTGACATTTGCCATCACCGTGTAAGCATCATCCCCGGTTTTGACGCCGGGCGAGGCGAAGAAGCTTTCCGGCAGACCTTCCAGATCGGTCTTTGTGAAAATAACCGGACCAGTTGCGTTGACGATGTTCGTATCGAAATCGGTTCCCAGGTTCGACAATTCCTTGCGAAGGAGCTCGACTTCCTTGCGCTGATCGGGCGGCAATTCCAAGCCGGCACGCCGATAATCGCGCAATGTTTCGTTGAATACCTTTTCGTCTTCGCCGGAGAGCTTGGGATGCGTGTCGGCGAAGGCTTTGATCGCCTTGTAAACATCCTCGCGGTAATCAATACCAACTGCCCATTCCTGGAATGCCTTTACTGCTTCTTCGGCAGCCGCGCGCATGCCAGGATTCGTGTTCGTCTCCTTAATGATGGTCGCTTTATTGGCGGCAATTCCGGCTTGGTAAGTGAGATCGTCGAGCGCAACGACTGTGCTCTTAAACGTGACTTTGGCGGGATCTTGTGCGCCGATTTGATCCAAGGCTGTGTTCGCTTTGGCGATCGCATCTTTCATGGAAGCTTCGACCGCTTCCGGCGTTTGTTCCCATTCCGGAATTGTTAAGACGGCATTTGCTTTCGCGGCAGCGGCCCGAAAGTCATCGACCGATTTTGTTTCGGAGGCTGAAAGATCGACAAGCACAGAGCAGAGCAAGATCGACAGACACAAGTTTTTCATGCGGAAAGGCTTGATTGATGAAGACAGCGAAGATTGTGTAGAAGACTTGTCCGGTAAAGCGAAAACGCGCTGTATCATGTGATGATCGAGAAATTCTTCCTCGCCTTTATTCCGATCTTTGTCGCTATCGACCCGATTGGGCTCGTTGCGATTTTCATTGGCCTCGGGACGAGCGCGTCCCACGAACGTCGACAACGCCAGGCATTCCTCGGAATTTTCACCGCCCTTTGCGTAGCGGTCGGCTTTATTTTTCTCGGAAAAATTATCTTTTCTGCGCTCGGGATTACGGTTGCGGACTTTCAAGTCGCCGGTGGCCTGATTTTGCTCAGTTTAGCCGGACGCGAATTGCTCGGTCTAGGCCCACAGGATCGCGGCGGCGGCGACGAATTTGGCGTGGTTCCACTCGGTATGCCGCTCATTGCCGGTCCGGCGCTGCTGACCGCGCTTCTCATTTTGGTCGATACAGTCGGTCTCGTCTTTACGCTAGTCTCGCTTCTGGTGAATCTGGGACTGGTGGCGATCGCGTTTTGCAATGCGGATCAGTTTACTCGTTGGATGGGAAGACAGGGATTACGCGGCGTGTCGAAAATAATCGCACTCCTTCTCGCCGCGATCGCCATCAGCCTGATTCGGCGTGGGTGGCACACCGTAGGCTAATGTCGCCTTTCAGGCCGATTTTATATGGTGCCGGCGTAATTCGGGCCAGAATGGAACAGTTCAGCGGTTTATTACCCGCCTGATAGCGATCATATTGGTAACTAGTGGTGACGGTTGGTGGTGGAGGCTGTTCCGCACAGATGAGGAGGCGAGCGGCAAATATTAATGCCAATAATTGTTTCATATTGTGTAACTTGTGTTTCATTTTGCAGGCAACATTGGTTGCCACTATTAAGCCGTTGCGTTTGTCACGATGTTGCACAAGATTTCATTAATTTCCAAGAAAGAGCCTCGGCGTCTCGTTCGACACGTCCGTTGACACGTTAGCGAACGTCATTACTATCGTCGCCCTTATGAGATTTCCTCTCGCATTAACGACCAAGATCGCGGCTTACATGATCGCCCAGAAGCTTCGTGGCACGAAGAAGTTTGCCACGGTGCTTCAACTTGAGCCGTTGCACACCTGCAACCTGACTTGCACAGGCTGCGGGCGAATTCGAGAATATTCCACATCGCTTAAGGATATGATGGCTTTGGAGGATTGCCTCACCGCGGCGCAAGAATGCAACGCGCCGATGATCTCAATCTGCGGGGGCGAACCACTGATTTATCCGCATATCGAAGCGCTTGTCAAAGGCCTACTTGAACAGAAGCGGATCGTTTACATCTGCACCAACGCGATGTTCATGCGCAAGAAAATGCGCGAATGGCTGGCAAAGGAGTTGCGGAATGTGGATCGCGGATTGCGGAAAGAATTGGAAGAGAAGATCGACATCCTACTCGTGAAAGGCCTGATTTCGGAGAAAGATGCGACGGAAATTCGCAAAGGGCCCAAGGATCCGGCCAAGCCAACGATCGGACCAACACGCTGGATGTACTGGAACGTGCATCTCGACAGTCTGGAGCGAACACACGATCTCATTGTCGAGCGTGAAGGCGTTTTTAAGGAATGCATTCTCGCCATCAAGATGGCGAAGGTTCTCGGCTATCAGGTCGCGACCAACACGACCATCTACAAAGAAACCGACATGCAAGAGGTCGAGCAGATGTTCGATTATCTTTCCGATCTCGGCGTGGACGGCCACACGATTTCGCCCGGTTACGAATACGACGCAGCGAAGAAGGACATGATCAAGCGGCTAAATTTGCAGCCGGAAAACTTCTTTCTTACCCGCGCGATGACGATCAAGAAGTTCCAAAAAATCGAGGAATGGATGCAGCGCTACACCCTTCTCGGGACACCGGTTTATTTTGAATTTCTCGCCGGCAAGCGCGATTTGACCTGTTCAGCCTGGGCCATCCCGACGCGAAACATTCGAGGCTGGAAGGGGCCTTGCTACCTCATGACCGACGCGCATTACTCGAGTTATGCGGAATTGCTCGGGAAAACCCAGTGGGACAGATACGGCGTCGTCAATGGGGTGGCGCGTGACAGCCGCTGCGAAAATTGCATGGTGCACTGTGGCTATGAACCGACGGCAACTTTGGGTCTACAAGCGCAGCGCGGGGACACGTGGAAAACAATTAAATTCAACTTCGGTCCGAAGCCGAAGCCGACCGGGCTTGGCAGCGAAGTTCTCGCTTTTAACGGAGTGACTTCCGGTAACGGGCATCTCACGGGCAAGCGTGCCGAGCCTTCAGCGCAGGCATCATAACATCGCCAATCGGTGGGCTCGACACTCCAAGAGACATCATGAACCGGTCCTCTGACGTAATCCCTTTGCCGAGCGCGCGACTGGATCTTGCGCAGTCATATTCCGCAAACGACGCCGGCATCGCGCAAGCCATCAGCCGCGCGCAGGAAAATCTTTTGCGGCAACAGCAACCGGATGGCCATTGGTGCGGCGAGCTGATCGTCGATAGCACCCTCTGCTCCGATTATGTGCTGTTCATGCATTGGTGCGGTGAAGTCGATGCTCAGCTGCAACAGCGTTGCGTCCGACACATTTTGAAGCGGCAACTGCCCGACGGCGGCTGGAACATTTATTACGGTGGCCCGAGCGAGATTAACGCGTCGGTGAAAGCTTATTTCGCACTCAAACTCGCGGGTTGTTCGGCGGACGCGCCGTTTATGCAGGAGGCGCGCGCGAATATCATGCGCCTGGGCGGCATCCCGCAGATGAACACCTTCAGCAAGCTTTATCTTGCGCTCCTCGGCCAATTTCCGTGGAAATATTTGCCAACCATTCCGGTCGAGATGGTACTGTTGCCAGGCTGGGCGCCATTCCACATCTACAAAATGTCCTCCTGGAGTCGCGCCATGCTGCTGCCGCTCTCCATCATCAACCACTTCAAAACGACCCGCGTGTTGCCTGGCGAAAAGCAATTGCACGAGCTCTACCCGCTTGGCACCGAGCAAAGCGATTTGCGGCTACCGCGCAGCGAACCCTTCTGGACTTGGCGCAATTTCTTTCTGCGGGTCGATGATGTTCTAAAATTCTTGCATCCACTGCGGTTTCGGCCCATGCGCCGGCGCGCGCTGGAAGAAGCGGTGCGGTGGATGCTCGAGCGTATCGGTGAGGGGAGCGATGGCCTCGCGACCGTTTTTCCGGCAATGCTCAACTGTCTGATCGCGTTGCGCGCGCTCGGTTACTCGAAAAAAAATCCCGTTTACGCGAAGGCGGAAGGAGATTTCGCCGGATTGTTTGTTGATGACCCTGACGATTTTCGAATTCAACCTTGTTTCTCGCCGGTCTGGGACACCGCGATCAATATTATCGCCCTGGCCGAATCCGGTGTCTCTTCGGAGCACCCCGCGCTGCAAAAGGCCGCCGATTGGCTGCTCAAGAAAGAAGTGCGGATTCGTGGCGATTGGACGGTGAACAATTCGCATCCCGAAGCAAGCGGATGGGCGTTCGAGTATAATAACGTTTACTATCCCGACACCGACGACACGGCGATGGTGTTGATGGCGCTGCGTCTGGTGCGTTTGCAAGATCGACAATCACTCAACGAAATATTTCGGCGCGCCCTTGATTGGCAGCTCAGTTTTCAATGCGACGATGGCGGCTGGGCCGCGTTCGACAAAAACGTGACGACGCCGTGGCTCGAAGACATGCCTTTCGCTGATCACAATGCGATTCTCGATCCAACTTGCAGCGATCTGACCGCTCGCACGCTCGAGCTTTTTGGCTACATCGATTTCGACCGGAATCATCCGTCGGTGCGACGAGCTCTCCAATTTTTGATCGAGACGCAAGAAGATGACGGTTCGTGGTACGGCCGGTGGGGCGTCAATTACACCTATGGCACGTGGCAGGTCCTGCGCGGCCTGCGTGCGATTAGCCAGGATATGACGCAGGATTGGATATTGCGCGGTCGCGATTGGTTGGAGAGCTGTCAAAACAGCGATGGCGGCTGGGGAGAAACTTGCGCGACGTACGAAAATCCGGCAGCCAAGGGCATTGGGGAGAGTACAGCGTCCCAAACAGCGTGGGCGGTAATGGGGATTTGCGCGTGCGGAGACCTTGATCGGCCAAGCATTCAGCGCGGACTGCGTTACTTGCTGAGCTCACAACAGTCCGACGGATCATGGAAGGAACCGCAAACCACCGGCACTGGATTTCCCGGTGTGTTCTATTTGAAATACGACATGTATCGACAGAATTTTCCGCTGCTCGCTCTGGCGACATATGTAAATTATCGCTGCGGCCTGGGCCATCAGCCGAGCTTTTATCGCTGCAACGTGTAGAGTCGGTGCGCGTGTATTAGTCGCGGGCAACCGCAGCGCGGCGCCTCTACCGCAGGATCGGCAATCGCAACATCTGATCCGTTCTTTGTCGTCTGACGATTGACCTCCATTATTCGTGGCCTAACGTGATTGTTATGGCTTACGAATTACCAAAACTACCCTATGCTTACGATGCTTTGGAGCCGCACATCGACGCGCGCACGATGGAGATCCACCATACCAAGCATCACCAGACCTACATTACCAACGTCAACAACGCGATCAAAGGCAAAGCCGATCTTGAGAAGAAATCAGTGGAAGATTTGATCAGCAATCTGAGTGCTGTACCGGAAGATATTCGCACAGTAGTACGAAATAACGGCGGCGGGCATGCCAATCATTCCTTCTTCTGGAAGATCATGGGCCCGAACACTGGCGGCGAACCGACAGGCAAACTTGCTGATGACATCAAATCCACTTTTGGCAGCTTTAACGCTTTTAAAGAGAAGTTCGCTGCAGCTGGGGTGGGTCGCTTCGGCAGCGGTTGGGCGTGGTTGATTAAGAACAAAAGTGGGAAACTTGAAATCATATCCACCCCGAACCAGGACAGCCCGCTCATGGAAGGAAACCCCCCGATCCTCGGAGTGGATGTTTGGGAACACGCTTATTATCTCAATTACCAAAACCGTCGGCCCGACTACATCAAAGCTTGGTGGAACGTGGTGAATTGGGACGCGGTCGCTAATAATTATAGCTAGCGCTCGATCTAGCTTCTTACTGTAGCGGCGGTCTGTGACCGTCGCTAAACTTGTACGTGATTCGGCGGTCACAGACGGCCGCTACAGAGGAAGATGGCATATCTAAACGAGAATTATCTCAAGCTTCAGGCGGGATATTTGTTTCCCGAGATCGCGCGACGCGTCCACGAGTTTTGCGAAGCAAATCCGGAACCGGCCAAACGATTGATTCGTTGCGGAATTGGGGACGTAACCGAGCCGCTCCCGCACGCGGCCATCGACGCTATGAAACGCGCAGTCGATGAACTTGGAAAACGCGAAACATTTCGCGGGTACGGTCCCGAGCAAGGCTACGAATTTCTAAGATCGACAATCGCCGAGCACGATTATCGCGCCCGCAAAATCGACATCGCCGATGACGAGATTTTTGTCTCCGACGGATCGAAATGCGATTGCGGATATATTCTTGATATTCTCGGCGACGAAAACAAAGTCGCGGTCCCCGATCCGGTTTATCCGGTTTACGTGGATACGAACGTCATGGCCGGTCACACCGGCTCCGCGCGTAAAGACGGCAGTTACGACGGGATCGTTTATCTGCCATGCACTGCGGAAAATAATTTCGTTCCTAAGCCGCCCAAAGAACATGCCGATCTTGTTTACCTTTGTTTTCCCAATAATCCGACGGGCGCAGTCGCATCTCGGGAAGAGCTCTCACGCTGGGTTGAATATGCGCATGCGCACGAAGCGCTTCTGCTCTTTGACGCGGCTTACGCGGCGTATATTTCGAAGCCGGAAATTCCGCATTCGATTTTCGAGATTCCGGGCGCGCGCGAGTGCGCGATTGAATTGCGCAGTTTTTCTAAGAACGGCGGTTTCACTGGAGTGCGCTGCGGCTTTACGGTTATGCCAAAGTCGCTTCTCGCCCGGACGGAGAACGGCCAGCGATTGTCTCTCTATCAACTTTGGCGCCGGCGCTGGAGCACAAAGGCGAACAGCGTGAGTTATCCCGTGCAACGCGGCGCGGAGGCTCTTTATACCCCGCAAGGCCGCAAGCAGGTCCAGGCGCTCATTGATCACTATCTGGACAACGCGAAAATCTTGCGTGAAGCTGCGTCCAAGACTGGCATGGAAGCATTTGGCGGAGTCAACGCGCCTTACATTTGGGTAAAAACGCCGGATGGGCTGACGAGTTGGGAAATGTTCGATCGTATGCTGCGTGATATAAACGTGGTCGTCACGCCTGGTAGCGGTTTCGGCGCGCAAGGCGAGGGCTATTTTCGCATTTCCGCCTTTAACAGCCGCACCAATGCTGAAGAAGTGGCGCGGCGTTTGAAAAGTTTTGGCTGACGTCCGCAGCGATATAGTCGAGGCTGGCACATACATAGCCTCGCCCTTCACAGCGCCATGGCATGGCAAGCAACGAAGCGACCACAGGATTCGGAAACACTCTTGTCGATCTAATCGAGGCGCGTAACGTTCGAGCCTCAAGAAATTCCGCGTGTCCGCTCCCGAACAAAATCTGCCGCAGCTTTATCGTTTTTGTTTCCTGATGCTAGGCGATTCGGGCAAGGCGCAGGCGGTCTTTCAAACGACTTTGCATGAGGCAGCGCGACGAGCGGCCCATGAGGGATTGCCAAATGAGCGGTTTTGGCTTTTTCGCGATGCGCGCTGGCGTTGTTTGGAAGCAAGCGAGACCGACCTGCAAGCCGAACCACTCGAAATGGAGGAGCACGAGGTAATTGCAGAAGCCGCGTCCCAGATTGAGCGGCTTGAGCCAATACAGTTAGCGATTTGGATCTCAGCTGCGCCCGAGCCGCAGAGGACTGCGCTGGCATTCTTTTATCTCGATGAATTCGATTACAGCGAGATTGCTGATTTGGCGGAATTGAAACTGAGCGAGCTTTCTCGATTGCTAGCGGCGGGCCGCCGACAGTTTCAAGCCTGGCTGGATGCCACGTTCCCCGAGAGGTCGACGGTATGAAACCGCGACGACTATCGCGCCGACAACGTGCGCTCGCGAATTGTGCGCCCGTGAGTGAGGACCGGATTCGCGACCGTTCCATGCGCGCAGCAGTGTTCCGTGCTCGCGGCTCCAATGAATTCGCGAATCAACAGAGCTTCGATCGCGCGGTGGCCGCCTTGGTTCGTGCTATCCCCATTCCGCCGGAGGCAGCCGAATGGTTTTCTAGTACAGACCTGATCGCTCCTTCGAAATGGGCGTGGAAGAAAACAGCGCGCAATCCAGCTGTTCTCGCGATCGGGATTGCGCTCGTGGTGATCGCAGGCGTGTTCGTCTTCAATTTCGTCGGCAGGCTGAATGATTTTCCGGGATCTGGAACGGCACGGAAATTATTAGGTACCGCAGGCTCGACACGGTCGGTCCTTCTCGATCCGGTGACTGGTGATGCGGGAACGTTGAGCGACTTGTTTTTTCTAAAACACGGACTGGAACATTACGACGTGCCGGCAGAATTCGCAGATTTTCGTACGATCGGCTGCCGCGTTTTCGATGATGATGAAGCGCGTCGCGTCGCGCAAATCTGGGTGGTCGAGAAGCGGATGCAGTTCTTCCTTTTCTCAGCGGAAAGAAACGCCAAGACTGGCGTCGTGTTGCAGTTTTCGGGGTGGCGGTATGTCCATCAAGAAGGCTGGGTTGGCGCGGTCACGGAACGTAACGGAGTCTGCTTCATGGCTGCCCTTCGCGGTCGCGAAAAAGACCTCGCGCCATATATTCCGAAGGTGAAGCAGTAAGATTGACGCCGTTGACATATCGTGACGTGCCGTTGAACCTTTTCGCCGCAACGCCAGGGTAGCTCAGCGGTAGAGCAGGGGACTCATAAGCCCTTGGTCGGGAGTTCAATTCTCCCCCCTGGCAGGATCGTTTTAGACTTTCGTTTTCGAGGGACTTCCGATTGCATGTAGCTCGCACGGTCTATCGCGGTCGCAGCCGTCGTTAATCCGAATTTTATTTGACGTTCGACGTTGGACGTTGCGCTGTGTCTTTACGATGAATCAAGAGACTTTTCTTGGACACCTTTTCGCGCGTGAAAATTCCTACTGGTTGACACGCTTTGTCATTCTTCGCCTGCTCGGGTTTGTTTACGCGGTTGCATTTCTCGTAGCTGCGCAGCAACTCGTCCCGTTGATCGGCGAACATGGCCTCACACCCGCAAATCACTTTCTCGCTTCAATCCACACCCAGCTTGGTTCGGACATGGCCGGCATGCTGCGAGTACCCACGCTTTTTTGGTTGGGAATCTCCGATCACTCATTGTCGATCTTTGCCTGGGTGGGCTTCGCTCTCTCGCTCGTTGTTGTCAGTGGCTACGCGAACGCCATCCTCCTTGTGATTCTTTGGATGATGTACATGTCGATCGTGCACGTTGGTCAGATTTGGTACGGTTACGGCTGGGAAATTCAGCTGCTCGAAACCGGTTTCTTGTCGATCTTTCTCTGTCCGCTGGTTGATGGCCGGCCATTTCCGAAGTGCCGTCCGCCGCTCCTTGTCTTCTGGCTTTTTCGCTGGCTCGGCTTCCGCATTATGATCGGCGCCGGTCTCATCAAACTGCGGGGCGATCCATGCTGGCGTGATCTCACCTGCCTTTATTATCACTACGAGACGCAGCCGATTCCGAATCCTCTCAGCCGCTATCTGCATTTCGCACCGCACTGGTTCCATCAATTCGCAACGGCCTGGAACCATTTCATCGAACTCATTGTGCCGTGGTTTTCGTTTGGGCCGCGCTCCGCTCGGCATATCGCAGGCGTATTGCTAGTCAGTTTTCAAATCGTTCTCATCATTAGCGGCAATCTTTCGTTCCTAAATTATGTCACGATCATTCCGTTTCTTGCCTGTTTCGATGATACGTTTCTGCGCCGCGTTCTACCGGCGCGCCTCGTGAGGCGCGCCGAACGAGCGGCTCAGCAGTCGGAACCGTCGCGCATCAACAATACGATCGCGATCGCACTATCGATCTTAGTGATGTATTTGAGCGCCGCGCCAGTGCTCAATCTCGTTTCCGGACGGCAACTGATGAATTATTCCTACGATCCGCTCGATCTTGTGAACACCTACGGCGCATTCGGTGCTGTTGGCCGCGAACGCCCCGAAATTATTTTTGAGGGAACCGAGGACGCATCGATCACCGCCGATACGAAATGGAAGGAATACCAATTCAAAGCGAAACCGGGTGATCCGAACCGGAGGCCGCCGTTCGTCGCGCCGTATCAACCGCGCATTGATTGGCAAATCTGGTTCGCTGCCATGGCGTCACCGGCCGAATATCCGTGGACCCTGCATTTCGTCTGGAAGCTTCTCCACAACCATCGTGGGACGCTCTCGCTCCTCGCCAATAATCCATTTCCCAATGCGCCGCCCCATTACATCCGCGCGCGCCTTTACCGTTATCGATTCTCACCGATTGGCGATCGAGCGTGGTGGAAACGCGAACCGATCGGCGAATGGCTGCCTGCTCTATCTGCCGATGATGCTGAATTCCGTCGTATTCTTACCGCGATGGACTGGCTCGATTAGAGACCACGCTCTTTCAATCGCGTGATTGTTTCACGCAACATTCGGTAACCGAAGTGTCCTTGCCGTACGCGGAGCAGCTCCGATCCGCGCCATTTCTGTTGAATCGTCTCAAGGTCTGCTGGCCGGGCAATTGAATCGAATTCGCCCGCAACAAATAAGACGCGGTCACCATTGCACAGCGGTTGATTGTGCATTGGCGAACTCAGATGAAAATGACGCGCCACGAGCGACGGCTCAATATTCGCCCGGCGGAGTTCGCGTCGCATGAAACGCGCGCCCGGGTTTTCCCAGATTGCATGCTCGACGTTTACGATCGGCGCCATTAATGCCACAAAGCGCAAATCACGCTCGACCATCGCGAGAAGCGCGCCGATCCAGCCGCCGTAACTTGTTCCGAGCACGCCAAAATCGTTGCAGCCACGCTTGCGCAGCGCTGCTATCAATTGCCGCACTTCGATCACACCCTGACGCAGCCCCTCCGCATTGCGAATGAGATCAGCCGTGATCGCCAGTTCGCCGTTCCAGTAGCCACGCGGCACCCGCGAATAATGATACGGCAGATGCATGAAACACGCGTTCCATCCGAGACCGTTAAAGTGGACAGCCCAGCGGCGATAGCCGATGTGAGTTGCCGACATAAGCGCGTGCAGCATCAGCACTGTCGGCGCGCTCCAACCGCGCGTGCATCGGAAAAAATCTGCGCGAGCGATGTTGTTCGCCGGAAATTTGGTACTGATCGGACTGTGCCAAGTGAGCGTCGCGTCGTTGCCGATCTCATTCGCGGGTCCGCCATTGCGCGGAACAGCGTAAAAATCGTGCGCCGTGAGTTTCTCGCATTCGGTCACATAACGCTCCATTTCATCGCGGCTGCGCGCATGCAGGCGGTGCCGTAAGTGCACCAAGTTCATCGATGCGCACATGAGCGAATCGACGGATGTCGCAGCCACCCGTCGCAGCGGACGCCCGAAAGCACGAGGACTTTTCGGAGCGTCGGAAGCCATTCGTTTACGCGGCGGATGTGGCAGATCGTCGGGTGTGAGCGAAAATTCTTCGCGCAACTCAGCGTATAAAGTTTTGAATGCTGCAGCCAGTTCCCGGTCGATACAGGCCCGCGCAGCAGCGTCGCAGCGGCAGCCAGCTTTTCTTTGAGTAGAGGCGATCGCTACCGACTATCACGCACGGCAGAATCGGAACTCCGGAGATGTGCGCCAGAGTCGACGCCCCAGGTCGCAGCGGCGCGCCTTCGAGGAGCGAGCGCGTGCCGTCACGAATGCCGCCCTCGGGAAAAAGGCCGATAATCCGGCCCTGCTTCAGCCGCTGGATCGCGGTGCGGATCGTCTTCCGATCCGCGCGATATCGGTCCGCCGGGAACGCATCGACGGCTCGCAAAAGAAATCCGAGCACCGGGAGCGGAAAAAACTCCGCCATTGCCATCCAATCGATTTTGCGCCGCACGACCGATGAAATGATAAAAGGATCAAAATGGCTGATATGATTTGCCGCCAAAAGAAATCCACCGTCGTGATTCGCGTTTCCACGCTTCAACACGCGAACGTGCGCGACGCCCTCAAACAGCAATTTCATCGAAATTCGCGCCGCGCAATTTGCGAATGAGTGAAACAATGTGCGCATCAGATCGAGTTTGCTGGAGACAAACGATCGACGCAAATTCACACGGTAGTCGTGAAATTGGCGTTCGTTTGTAATCCTGCGAGTCTGGTGTGAAATGCTCACACGTGTGCGATTTCTTTTGCTCGCAGTGTTCTTCGTCTTTTTGAATCCATTTTCTGCAGTCGGCACGGAAGAATTCGCAAATCCGCCAACGCCGTTGCCAGTCAAGGCTGGGGAACAAATCGCGGCCAACCTCGTCGATTTGATCTTTTTGTTCGACCGGGTGGCGAGCGATCAACCGACGGC
>WNGO01002242.1_pt1 | contig 12335 bp, 14 predicted proteins | sample 5400511 | NCBI WGS metagenome assembly WNGO01 (sample SAMN13153380, study PRJNA577476) | soil metagenome | isolation source: 20 cm soil or saprolite under Garry oak tree replicate 2 | place: USA:California | collected 2016-06-15
CCGGCACGATCGTCGTGGCGTCGCTGCGGGACGGCGTTGTGCTGCTGTCCGGCGCGCTTTGGCCAAGCAGCGACCGGCTCAGAAGACTGAGGATCAGCGCGACCGTCGCTCGGCGGGAGGAGGCGCTCATGGCGCTCAACCAGGGCCGCAAGGCTCGCGCCGCGCGGCGGCGCGCTCCCTTCAGACGCCGGGTGATGCGTCATCGCAACAAACCCGGAGCCTGCCTATAGCGAGTAGTTGGGTGCTTCCCGGGTGATCACTACGTCGTGCGGATGGGACTCGCGCAGCCCCGCGGTGGTGATCTGGATGAATTCGGTCTCGCTCTGGAGGGCCGCGATGTCGCACACGCCGCAGTATCCCATGCCGCTGCGCAGGCCGCCCGCCATCTGGAAGATCACGTCGGCGACCGGCCCCTTGTAGGGCACACGAGCCTCGATCCCCTCGGGCACGAGCTTGGACGGCGAGACCTCGCCCTCCTGAAAGTACCGATCGGCCGAGCCCTCCTCCATGGCGCCGAGACTTCCCATGCCGCGGATCACCTTGAAGCGGCGCCCCTCGAGCAGGAACGATTCGCCCGGGCTCTCCTCGGTGCCGGCGAGCATCGAGCCCATCATCACACTGGAGGCGCCGGCGGCGAGCGCCTTGACGACGTCGCCGGAGTACTTGATCCCGCCGTCCGCGATGACCGGCACCTCGCCCGCGCCCTGGACGGCGTCGAGGATGGCGGTGATCTGCGGCACTCCCACGCCCGTGACGACGCGCGTCGTGCAGATCGAGCCCGGCCCGACCCCGACCTTCACGGCGTCCACGCCGCGCTCGACCAGCGCGCGCGCGCCCGCCTCGCTCGCCACGTTGCCGCCCACGATCTGGGTGTCGGGAAACGCCTCGCGCAGGCACCCCACGGTGTTGAGTACGCCTTCGGAGTGACCGTGCGCCGAGTCCACCACGAGCACGTCGCAGCCGGCGTCGACCAGCGCGCGGGCGCGCGACAGCGCGTCGGCCGTACCGCCCACCGCCGCCGCGACCCGCAGCCGGCCGTGCTGGTCCTTGTTGGCGTCGGGGTGCCGCCGCCGTTTGAAGATGTCTTTGATGGTGATGAGACCCCGCAAGATGCCCTGCTCGTCGACGACCGGCAGCTTCTCGATGCGGTGCTTCGCGAGAATGCGCTCCGCCTCGTCGAGCGTCGTCCCGACCGGGGCGGTGACCAGACGCTCTTTCGTCATCGCCGCGCGAATGGGGCGGTCCAGCTCGCGCTCGAACTGGAGGTCGCGATTGGTGATGATGCCGACCAGGCGCCCCGCGTCGTCCACCACCGGGACGCCGGAGATGCGGAACCGCTCCATCAACCGCACCGCCTCCCCGAGCGGGCGGTCGGGGCCGAGCGTGATGGGATGGAGGATCATCCCCGACTCGCTGCGCTTGACCCGGTCCACCTCGGTCGCCTGACGGTCGATCGGCATGTTCTTGTGGATCACGCCGATCCCGCCCTCGCGCGCGATCGCCATCGCCATCTCCGACTCGGTCACCGTGTCCATCGCCGCCGAGACGAGCGGCAGGTTGAGCGGGATGCCCCGGGTGAAGCGCGACCGCACATCGACGTTGCGCGGATGCACACTGGAGTGCCGCGGAACGAGCAGGACGTCGTCGAAGGTGAGAGCGGTGCCGGGGCGGAAGGTTCCCATGGCGAAAGTTACTGGGACGGCGGCGGTTCCTCAACCTTCTCGGTTGGCTTCTTCGCGGCCTGCTCCACCGCGGCCTTCCCCGCCGCCGCGAACTTCTCGAGCATCTTCCCCGCCTTCCCCACCGCATCCATCGTCCCGCGGATGATGTTCACCGGGACGCGCCCCGCCCGCAGCGTGTCCTCGAGCGTCTCGGCCACCTTTTGGAACGGCGCCGCCCCGGCGGGGCGCTCGGCGTACTTCGACTCGAGAAACTCCACGTAGTCGAGCACCTGGTAGGCCTTGTCCTCGGGAAGCGCCTCCAGCTTGCGCTGCAGCCGGTCACGCAGGATCTCGTTCATGGCAGCGTCTCCAGCGACATGAGGTCGAGCACCGGGTTGCCGAGGAACCGGGTGCGGCCGGCGCGCACCCGCGCCGTGACCTGGACGGTCGCAAGCGGGGTGAGAGCGTCGAGCTGCGCGCGCTTCGCGTCGGGCACGACGACGTACACGAAGCCGCGCTCCGGCAGCGGTCCGCGGGCGAGCAGGTACGTGGCGCCGTTCGGCATGTCGGGGCGGAGCTCGTCCGCCTTCTGCACCGCGATGAACTGCAGCGTCCAGCGCAGCACCTGACCCACGTAGCGCTGCGGCTCGGCGCGCAGCTCCCCCGCGGAGACGCCCACCAGCACGCCGGCGGGCGCGGCCTGGAGGTCGCCGCTTCGCACCCATCCGTCGATCTCCACCCGCGTCCAATCGCCCGAGCGGCCCAGCACGCGCAGCGGGGCGGATGGCGCGAGCGTTCCCGACGGCGCCCCCTCGGGCGCGCGGTACAGGACCGTGCGCCGGGCGGACTCGACGCGGTTGGGGTCGGACGCGCCGCCGCTCGTGTCTCCACGGCTGACCCCGGGCCGGTGGCCCGGGGTTCCCGAGCTCCCGTCATCCTCGGGGCTCCGCCCCGGGGGCAGCCGCGCCGCAGCCGTGTCCGAGTCGGCCGCCGTCCGGGAACTCACCACCGTCGCGACGGGCTCCACGTCACCGCTCTGCACCCAGCCAGCCCGTGTCACGTGAACCCAGCGGTCCGTGTCCCCGCCGCTGACTTTCGTCAGCACAAACCCCTGCGGCAGTTTGCCCACGAGCGCACCGGCGGGGGCCGAGCGGAGGTTCTCCTCGGGAGTGCGCGTGACCGCCAGGTCGAAGCCGGCGCGCGGCGTCGGTCCGACCGACGTGGCGAAGATCCAGCCCTCGAGCGTGACGGCGAGCCAGTCGCCCCGCGCGTCGCCGCCCGCGACCTGCGCGCCCCGCGCGAGGCGCGCGAGGCGTTTACCGCCCGCCTCCTGGAAGAACCAGGCGCCGTCGGTGCTGATGCGGTAGCGCGCTTGGGCGGCCAGCGACGCATCCGGCGCGGAGGGCCCGAGCCAGCAGACAACTGGTAGGGCGCGGAGGGCCCGACTAAATTCCATCGCTCTCAAATATGCCTAAGAGGGATGGGCCGCGCACCCCGGTCGTCTTGATCGTGCTCGATGGCTGGGGCTTCCGTCCCGGCCGCGAAGGCAACGCCGTGGAGCTGGGCGACACGCCCACCTGGCATCGGTTGTGGGCCAAGGCGCCACATACCCTGCTCGACGCCTCCGGCCTCCCCGTGGGACTCCCCGCCGGACAAATCGGGAACAGCGAGGTGGGACACTTGAATCTCGGCGCCGGGCGCGTCGTGCCGCAGGATATCGTCCGCATCTCGCAGGCGATCGAGTCGGGAGAGTTCTTTCGCTCGCCCGCGCTCGTCGAGCTGTGTCGCGGCGTGCAGCGACGCGGCGGCACGCTTCACCTCATCGGCCTGCTCGGCAACGGCGGCGTGCACGCCCTCGATCAGCACCTCGTGGCCGCGATCGCACTGGGCCACCAGCACGAGCTGCCGGTCGCGATCCACGCCTGGCTCGACGGGCGCGATACGCCGCCCCAGTCGGCGCTGGGGTTCATGGAGGAGCTGGTCGAGGGGCTCGGGATTCGGGGCTCGGGGTTCGGAGGCGAGCCCCGAGCCCCCGTCATCTCCACAGTCATCGGCCGCTATTACGCCATGGACCGCGACAAGCGGTGGGAACGGACCAAGCTCGCGTACGACGCCATGGTTCACGGCGTCGGGGAGCCCGCCCCCGACGCGATCGCGGCGATCCGCGCGGCCTATGAGGCGGGCGAGACCGACGAATTCGTGAAGCCACGCGTGATCACGGGCACGCCCCGCATTCGCAGCGGGGACGCAATCTTCTGCTTCAACTTCCGCGCGGACCGCATGCGGCAGATCGTGCGGGCCCTGGCGCTCGACGGCTTCGACGCGTTCGACACCGGCACCCGGCCCCGTGTGGAGCTCGTCACGATGACGCAGTACGACGAGACCTTCCCCTTCCCCATGGCGTTCGGGCCGATGGTGCTGTCGCAGATCGTCGCACAGGTGCTGTCCGACCACGGCAAGACGATGTTCCGCACCGCCGAAACCGAGAAGTACGCGCACGTCACGTACTTCTTCAACGGCGGCCTCGAGACGCCCTACCCCGGCGAGGAACGGCTGCTCGTGCCGTCGCAGAAGGTGGCGACGTACGATCTCATGCCGGAGATGAGCGCGGCCGGCGTCACCGACGTGCTCTGCAAGGCGATCCGCGCCCGTCACCACGACTTCATCCTGTGCAACTACGCCAACGGGGACATGGTCGGTCACTCCGGGGTACTACCCGCGGCGGTCAAGGCGGTCGAGACGGTGGACCAGTGCCTCGCGCGCGTCCTGGAGAGCGCCGGGCAGGCCGGCGCCACGCTGCTCATCACCGCAGACCACGGCAATTGCGAGCTGATGATCGACCCGACGACCGACGGCCCGCACACCGCCCATACCACGAACCCGGTCCCTTTCCTTATTGTCGGGGACGACGCCACCACCCCGCTCCGCCACGGCGGCGCCCTGCGCGACGTCGGACCCACGGTGCTGCGAATGCTGGGGATCGAACCGCCGCCCGAGATGACGGGGCGGGACTTGAGGGAGACAGACTGATGGACGGACAGCCGGATAGGCGGATAGCCGGATGGTTCCTGCGGTGCGCGGTCACGATCACGTCGCTGCTATCCGCCTATCCGCCTATCCGCCTATCCGCCCAAGTGGGCCACGAACCCAGTCAATCCCCCTACCACGACATCCGCCGCGGCGGGGTGGGCGTGATCACCTTCGGCTATCTGGGTGGCTCGCGCGGCGGCCCGGGGGTCGGGATCTCGGACGGGCCCACCGGGGGGCTGCGCTACGAGGTGGCCTTCGGGAACGCGCTGGGCGCCTCGCTCGGCATCGCCTACGCGCAGACGACGCGCTTCGTCGTGGACCCGACCAAGGACTCGCTGTCGCGCCGCAGCGGCTCGTTCGATACGGACGTGGTGCTGGCCGACGTGGCGCTGCAGCTTGCCCTCACCGGCCGCAAGACGTGGCACGGCTTCGCGCCCTACGTGGGCGGCGCGTTCGGGGTGGCGATGGGCGGCGGCTCACCGCCCGATCCGAGCGGCTACGATTTCGGCACGAAGCTCACCGTGGCGCCGGGAGCGGGGCTGCGCTGGTATCCCGCGCGGCGCGTGTCGGTCCGGACCGACTTCCGGCTGGTGCTGTGGCGGCTCAACTACCCCCTCGGCTACAAGCAGCCGTCCACCATCGACGGCAGCCGGGTGCTGCCGCTCGACGCCCCCCTCACCGAGTGGACGGCCCATCCCTGGATCACGATCGGCCTGGGGTGGACTTTCTAGGAGAGGGACTGCGGCGCGCCGTCGCCCTGCTGCTCGGGGGCGACGCCGAAGTGGGCGGCGTCGTGCTCCTCACCTTGAAGGTCGCCGGCACGGCCACGCTGATCGCGTGCGCCCTCGGCCTCCCGCTCGGCTTCTTCCTGGCGACTCGTCCGTTCTGGGGACGCCGCGCGGCGTTCACGCTGGTCAACACGGCCCTCGCCTTCCCTACCGTCGTCACCGGCCTGCTGCTGTTCGGTCTCCTGTCCCGGCGTGGCCCGCTGGGCGGGCTGGGCTGGCTGTACACGTGGCAAGCGATCGCGCTGGGCGACGTGTGCATCGCGCTTCCGATCGCGGCCGCGCTGTCCGCCGCGGCGGTGCAGGGAGTGGACCCGCGGATCCGCCGCACCGCGCAGACGCTCGGCGCCTCGGCGTGGCGCACGGCGTGGGCGGTGGCGCGCGAAGCGCGCTTCGCGCTGGCGGCGGTGATCACCGCCGCCTTCGGGCACGTCATCGCTGAGATCGGCTCCGCCATGATCGTGGGCGGGAACATCCGCGGCTCGACCCGCACGTTGACCACGGCCATCGCGCTCTATACCGGCCAGGGCGACTTCGGGCTCGCACTGGCGCTCGGCGTCATCCTGCTGGCGCTCGCCCTGCTCGTCAACATCGCGCTCCAGGTGCTCCAGGGTAAAGGGCATGCTTGAGCTCGTGGCCGTGCGCCACCGCTATGCGGGGCGCGTCGTCCTGGACCTGGAGCGGTTCGCCATCCCGCCGGGCGCACTCATCGCGATGGTGGGACCCAACGGCTCAGGCAAGAGCACCCTGCTCCGGCTCCTCGCCCTGCTCGAGCGGCCGACCGAGGGCGAGGTGCGGCTCGACGGCAGGGCCGTCTCCGGCCCGCGCGTCCGGCCTGACGCGGCCGCGCGCCGCTGGGTCACGCTGGTCGAGCAGCGGCCCATTCTGTTGCAGGGGACGGTGCGTGATAATCTGGGATACGGGCTACGGGTAAGAGGGGTGAGACGCACAGAGGTGAACAGGGCGATAGAGAACGTCGCGGCGCGGCTCGGCGTGACGCCGCTGCTGGAGCGCCGCCGCCACGAGCTGTCGGAAGGCGAGATCCAACGCGTCGCCGTGGCGCGCGCGCTCGCCGTCGAGCCCCGGGTGCTGCTGCTCGACGAACCGGTCAGCTCAGCCGACCGCGCGGCGGCGCACACGCTGTACGCCGCACTGCGCGAGGAGTGTGGCCGCCGGCCGCTCGCCATCTGCCTCGCGTCGCACCAGCTCGAAGACGCCTACCGCTGGGCGGACGATGTGCGCGCGCTCGCCGAGGGGAAGCTCTCGCCTGTGACCCCCGAGAATCTGTTCCGCGTCGAGCTGCCGAACACCGGCTCGGGGGACCTGAAGCACGTGCGCGTCGGCACCATCGAGATCGCCGCGCTGACCGACAAGACGGGGCCCGCGATCCTCGCGGTACCGCCGACCGACATCCTGGTGAGCCGGGAGCCGCTTGCGTCCTCGGCGCGGAACGTGTTCCGGGGGCGGGTCACCCGGCTCGCCCGGCAGCGCGCCGGAGCCGTGCACGTCACGGCGGACGTGGGCGTCGAGCTGGTCGCCGTGGTGACTGAGGAGGCGGCTCACGACCTCCAGCTCACGCCGGGGGGCCCAGTGGTGCTCGCGTTCAAGGCCAATGCGGTGCGAATATTCTAAGATGCCGATCAGCTATCTTACGCGTATCGTTGAGTTTACCGCGACGCACCGCATCCGGCGCACCGACCGGACCGACCAGCAGAACCGAGCCGAGTTCGGTAAGGCGGCCGTGGATCACGGCCACCGCTATCAGTGCCGGGTCACCGTGCGGGGGAAGCTGGACCCGGAGGCAGGCGGAGTGATGAGCCTGGTGGCGCTCGACGCCCTGCTCGCCGAGGAAGTGACCCGGCGGCTCGAGGGGCGCAGTATCAACGACGCGTTGCCCGAGTTCGCGGACGGCCGCCGTCTCGCGACCGGGGAAGCCCTCGCCGTGTACGTCTGGGAGCGCCTCGCCCCCCGGCTCCCCGAGGGCGTGACATTGCACGCGGTGCGCGTGCAGGAGGGCCCGCACATCTACTCGGAGTACTTCGGTGAAGCGTGAAACGGCCGGGGCTCGTGGTTCGGGGCTTGGGGCTGGGGATGGATCCCAAGGCTCGAGCCCCGAGCCCCGAGTCCCGAGCCCCGAACCCCGCACCCCCGGCTCGCGTCGCGGCCGAATGCTGGCCGACTCGGCCGTGGTCGAGGAGTGGCCCGTGTGGCTCGAGGTGAACGGTGAGCCGGCCGTGACGTGGATGTGTACGCCCGATCAGCTCGAAGAGCTGGCGACGGGGTGGCTGCACGGCGAGGGATTCATCGAGACGCTCGACGACCTCGTCAAGCTGCGCCCCTGCGCGACGGACCTCGGCTTCTGGGCGGAGGTGAAACCGGAGCGGGTGACGCTGGTGCAGGGCGATCAGCGCCGCCGGGTACTGGCATCGGGGTGCGGCGCGGTCTCCACCTTCCTGGCCGATCCGCCCGCCGTGCGGCATGCTCCCGCCCGGCGCGAGCCCCCCTCCGCGGAGACCCTGCGGTCGCTGTTCAAGGAGCTGTTCGCCCGGGGCACGCGCTACAACGAGACCGGAGGGATTCACGCCGCCGCGCTCACCGACGATGCGACGCTCCAGTTTCACGCCGAGGACATCGGGCGGCACAACGCGGTGGACAAGGTGATCGGCGCCGCCGTGATCGCGCGGCAGCCGATCGTCGGCCGGGGGCTGCTCGTTACGGGCCGGATCTCGGCCGAGCTGGCGCACAAGGCCGCGCGCGCGGGCCTCGCGTACGTCGCGACCCCGAGCGTACCGTCCACCCTGGCGCTCACCGTCGCCCAGCGCGCCGGCATGGTGCTGGTGGGGCGCGCGGTGAGCGGCACGCCGCACATCCATCGGCCGGACGCATGACCCCGGAGGCGCTGCGCGCCCTCCTGCGGGAAGCGAAGACGATCGCGGTCGTGGGCCTGTCACCCAAGCCATGGCGGGCGAGCCACCAAGTGGCGCGGTACCTCCAGCAGGCGGGCTACCGCATCGTACCGGTGAACCCCGAGCACGGCGCCCTGCTGGGCGAGCGGAGCTACCCGTCGCTCACCGCGGCGGCGGCCGGGGAGCCGATCGACGTGGTGGACGTGTTTCGGCGCAGCGAGTTCGCGGGTCCGATTGTGGGCGAGGCGATTGCGCTCAAGCCACGCCTGATCTGGCTGCAAGTCGGCGTCGTGGACGAGATGGCGGCGGCGCGGGCCGCCGCGGCGGGCATCCCGCTCGTCATGGATCGCTGCCTGATGGTGGACCACCAACTGCTCGAGGTGTGATGCGGCCCTTCGTGTGCGTAACCATCGCAGCCGCTGCGCTTGTCCCGGCTCCCCCCCTCCCTGCCCAAACGCCCAGCGCGCCGCACCTCTACCTGTCGATGTTCGGCGGGTACCGCACCGGCCGCCACCTATGGACGCTCAACGACCAGCCGTTCCTGGTGCAGACGCCCATCGGCCCGAACCCGGGACAGTACGACACGCTCGACTTGCAGCACGAGGTCAACCCCGGGTTCGTGATCGGCGCTGCGGGCACGTATTTCCCCCGTCCAAACCTCGGCTTCGAGGGTGAAATCGCCTTCCTCGGAATGGGCCTCGAGAGTCGTTGTACGATCCGCCAATATCAACCTCCGCCGTCGGGCGATGTCGACCCGGAGCTGTGCACCTCTTTGAACGGAGCGAGCAGCTCGCTCAGCGCGGTGAGTTTTTCCGTCGGACTAGTCGGACGGCTGCGGCCGGACAAAGCCACCTACCCCTACGTGCGCGCCGGCGTCGGGGTGGTAGCGCGCACGCGCAGCACCATCGAGCTGATCGGGACCTTCGCCGACACGGCGCGCAACGCGCTCGAGGAGGTCATCATCGTCGGCGACAGCTTTCCCAACAAGACGAGGGCGCACCTCAGCTTCGCCGCGGGGCTGGCCCTGTCACTCGGCCCCGCCTCCCAGCTGCGACTCGAAGCGCGGGACATCGTCACCAGCCTCGACCGCGTGACCGGCCTCGCCGACGCGAGCCGCGGCACCTTGTATCCGCCGCATGCCGGTCGCAGCCTCCACAGCTTCGCCTTCATCGTGGCGTTCGACGTGATCCTCGAGAAGCGGCGCGGGCGCCGCTACTGAGCATGCGCGCCGCCGTCCTCGCCGGCGGCGCCGCGCGTCGCTATGGCGGCCGTCCCAAAGGGCTCGTCGCGCTCGGCGGGCGACGCATCCTCGACCGCGTGGTGGACGCCGTGCAGTCCGTGGCCGGCGAGCCGCCGCTGCTCGTCGCCAACGCGCCCGACGGCCCCACCTGGCGTCCCGACCTCCGCACGGTGCCCGACGTGCGCCCGGGGTGCGGCAGCCTGGGCGGGATCTACACGGCGGTCGTGTCGGGCTCCGGTCCGGTGCTGTGTGTGGCCTGGGACATGCCGTTCGTCAGTGCCGAGCTGTTGCAGGCGCTGCGCGACGGCGCCGCCGGCTGTGACGCCTTCCTCCCGGAGAGCAGCTCGCGCCGCGGGGTCGAGCCGCTGTGCGCCGTGTACGGCCCGGCGTGCGGGCCCGCCATCGAGCGCCAGCTGGCCGGCGGCGATCTGCAGGCCATCGGCTTCCACCAGTCCGTGAAGGTCGGTACACTACCGCTCGAGCGGGTGCGGGCGTGCGGCGACCCGGCCGTGCTGTTCTTCAACGTGAACACGCCGGAAGACCTGGAGCAGGCGGAGGCCCTGTGGCGGCGACGCGCATGATCTCGATCATCGGCCGCAAGAACGCCGGCAAGACCACGCTGCTCGTGGCCCTCGCGGCGGAGCTGGCGCGACGCAAGTTCCGGGTCATGACCATCAAGCACGGCACCCATCCGGCCGACATGGACCAGCGGGGCAAGGACACCTGGCGGCACTGGCACGAGGGGAACGCCGAGCGGGTGCTGATGGAGGCGCCCGGCGAGCGCGTGCTGTTCGAGCGCACCCCGCAGGAATCCGACCCGGTCACCCTCGCCCGACGCTATCTCGACGGCGCGGACATCGTCCTGGTCGAGGGGTTCAAGCGCGCGCCGCTTCCCAAGATCGAGGTGTACCGGCTCGCCGCGGGCCCGGACCCGATCTTCGATGCGAAGGCCCACGACCCGGGCGACTGGGTGGCCATGGTCACGGACCACCCGCGATACCGGGCCGAGTTTCCCGTGTTCCGCTTCTCGGACACGTCGTGGCTGGTGACGCTGGCGAGCCTGGCGTGGGACCGCGCCAAGATTCTGGCGCCGTGAGATGCTGACTCCACCCGAAGCGGCGCGGACCATCCTCGAGCACGTCGCGCCGCTCCCCACCGAGCGCCGGCCCCTCAAAGAAGTGCTCGACCTCGTGCTCGCCGAGGACGTGGTCAGCCCGATCGATCTGCCGGGCTGGGACAATTCGGCGATGGACGGCTACGCCACCCGGGCAGCGGACGTCGGCGGCGCCACCGCCGACCGCCCCGTCCCCCTCAACGTGATCGAAACCGTCCCCGCGGGCCGCTTTCCCACGAAGGCAGTGGGTGCGGGCGAGGCGATCCGGATCTTCACGGGCGCGCCGCTCCCCGCGGGCGCCGACACGGTGATCCGCCAGGAGGACACCGAGCCCCTCGCGGGCGACCGGGTCGCGGTGCGCGACGGCCGGGACGCCCGCAAGAACATCCGCTACCGCGGCGAGGACATCCGGCGGGGCGACGTCGCGCTCGCCGCCGGCACGGCGCTCGGCCCCGCGCAGCTCGGCGTGCTCGCCTCGATCGCCCACGCCGCGCCCCTCGTGCATCGGCCGCCGCTGGTGGCCTTCCTGGGCTCAGGAGACGAGATCGTGGACTTGGACCACGCGGCCGAGATCCTCGCCGGCACCAAGATCGCGACCTCGAACTCCTACACCCTGTTCGGCATGATCCGCCGGGCCGGCGGCGTGCCGCTCGACCTCGGCGTGGCTCGCGACACGAAGCAAAGCCTGCGCGACCATCTCGCCGGCGCCCGGGACGCGGACCTCCTCGTCACCACGGCCGGCGTCAGCGTGGGCGAGCACGACCTGGTGCGCGCCGTCCTCACCGAGCTCGGCTGCGACATGAAGCTGTGGCGCATTCGGATGCGCCCGGGCGCCCCGCTCGGGTTCGGGCTGCTCGCCGGCAAGCCGTGGATCGGGCTGCCGGGGAACCCCGTGAGCACCATGGTGACGTTCGAGCTGTTCGTGCGCCCCGCGATCCGCAAGCTGCTGGGGCACGCCTTGCCGTTCCGCCGCGCCGTGCCGGTGTGCGTCGCCGACCCGATCACCCTCGGCCCGCGGTTGCGCCACTTCCTGCGGGCCGTGGTGAGCGCCGCGGACGGAGGTGGCGTGCTGCGGGCCCGCTTGACGGGTCCTCAGGGTTCCGGCATCCTCACGTCCATGGCCCGCGCGAACGCGCTCCTGATCGTGCCCGAGGACCGGGCGGCGGTGGCGCCGGGGGAGACCCTGCAGGCGTTACTCTTGGACGATCCGCATCACGTGGCCGAGGCGCCCTTCTAGGTGGCCCTCGCTCCGGACCTGCGCCGCGTCCTCCGCCTCGTGGGAGCTCTGGCGCTCATCGCCGTGGTGTATTGGGCGAATCTGCGTACGGCGCCCGAGTACCGGCTCGGCATCCTGTACGTGATTCCGGTGCTGCTCGTGGCATGGCACGACGGCTTCGCCTGGGGCAGCGGGTTCGCCGCGGCGACCGCGCTGCTCCGCTTCGTGATCGGGATGGACCAGATGCCGGCGGATACCCCGCTGATCGCGCGTCTCGTGAACGAGCTTTCCTATCTCGCCGTCGTGGGCGTGGCGATCACCGGTCTGTCACAGTTGCGGCGCACGCAGGCGCAACTGCAGCAGCTCGCCACGCACGATCCGCT
>WNGO01006419.1_pt1 | contig 12333 bp, 12 predicted proteins | sample 5400511 | NCBI WGS metagenome assembly WNGO01 (sample SAMN13153380, study PRJNA577476) | soil metagenome | isolation source: 20 cm soil or saprolite under Garry oak tree replicate 2 | place: USA:California | collected 2016-06-15
GAAATATTGGATTGAACTCTGACATGTTCTGCTCTGATACAGACGTCACAGCCAGGTTTGTGCTGAACAGTATAAGCAATTCGCTACCCGGCGGCTGTCCTTGACTCGCCCTACGACGACGCGAGAGAGTCAGCACAGGTTGCAGATTTACACGGCACGTTCCCATGACTGTAGAGACTGAAACCAACCTGCTTCGGGAAAAAATCTCCACGTTCCTTGGGTTTAAAGGTCAACATAAAGCACCGGCCACCTGCTCCCAGCGTCAATGGGACGAGAATGAGTACACGCGATTCTTGATCGAATATGACTCTCCCGATGGCGACACAATTGAAGCATTCTTATTGCTCCCGCATGGGAGTGGACCCTTTCCGGGTGTGCTCGTGCTACATCAGCATGCCAGTCAGTGGACCGTGGGAAAGGGCGAGGTGTGCGGGGTCACAGGAGATCGTTTTCAAGCGTTTGGACCAGCACTGGCACGCCGCGGCGTATGTGTTCTCGCACCTGACGCGATCGGTTTCGAATCGAGGCTTGCCTCCACCGGAGCAGGAAAAGAACTCGCGCCGACCCTTGATCCTCAACGTGCTGACACTAAACATTGGTTGCAGTACTACAACGCCCTGAGTTATCGCCTGCTCCGTGGAGACACGCTGATGCGAAAGGTTCTTGACGATACCACCACAGCGCTTGGCGTTTTGGCTTATCATCCTTCGGTTGATAGAAATCGTCTAGGTATCGTTGGGCATTCCTTCGGAGGCGCTGTGGCTTTATTCATGGGCGCACTCCAACCCGACTTGAAGTATATTTGCTCCAGCGGGGCGGCGTGTACTTACCGGCGCAGGATTGAGGATGGAACGGGTATCGAATTTTCACAAGTGATACCCGGCTTCGCAACGAAATTTGACGTTGACGACCTGGTAAAGTGCATGGCTCCGCGGCGTGTACTTCTTGTCTCATCTACCGACGATCCATACTCCCGAGATGCGGATGAAATCGTGGCTGCGGCTTGTCCCGTATTCGACGCACACCGCTGTCCGGAGCACCTTTCTCATTTTCGAGCCAACGGCGCTCACGCTCTCGACGACGCGAGATATAACACCATCATCCATTGGCTGACGACGGAGGCTTTTCGCAGCGAGGGTTCCTCATAGCTTGGGCAAGAGAACCTCCTAAGACTCCGAAATGCCACAAAACCGATAGGCTAGAACTTCGATGCATCCCTTTCCGACACTTCAGACGAACCGACTGGGATTGAGAGAAATCACGCAAGATGATGCGCAGGATATCTTCGAGATCTATTCCTGTGCGGAAGTCGTCCGCTATTACGATTGCGATGCCTATGAAAGTATCGAGCAAGCGCTAAGCCAAATTCAAAGCTGGGCCGCGAACTACTCAAAAGATGTTGCCATTCGCTGGGGGGGTATCAGAAATCGGCAAAGCCAAAATCATCGGCACCTGCGGTTTCAATTTTTGGAACAAACAATACTCGTCTTCGCCACTGGGATATGATCTTTTGCCCAGCTATTGGAACAAAGGAATTATCACCGAAGCCGTGAAGGAGATCCTTCGCTTTGGTTTTGAAGAAATGAAGTTGAATCGAGTTCAGGCCATCACATTTCCCGAGAACGTCGCTTCAACGAGAGTGTTGGAAAAGCTGGGCTTTCAAAACGAGGGCACGCTTCGAGAGTGGGGATATTTCAAAGGAAGATTCCAGGATGTTTATTGCCATTCATTGCTGCGACGAGAATGGAAGGTATGATACCAGCTAAAACGATCGCGAATGGACGTTTGACACATGACGACGACAACCTACCTTTCGAGCAAAGTCGAATTGCGGAACGCAGTCAACACCGATCGTGACGATCTGTACAAAGTCTTCCGTGCGGCGATGAAAGAATATATCGCTCAAACTCGCGGAGAGTGGAACGAGCAGCGGGAAGAAACTCAATTTCAGCAGCAGTTGGATCTATCCGTTACCCAAGTTATCTGCGCCGACGATTCCGACGTCGGTTTCATTACCGCACCTGTTAGAAACGGTATCGTTTGGATTCACACCATCTGCATTATCCCCGAGCATCAGAATAAAGGATTCGGCACCGAAGTCATCCAATCGGTCATTGCGCTGGCCCGTGAACAAAAGATGCCCGTCTATTTAAGCGTGCTGAAGGTGAATCCTGCGCGGCAGTTATACGAGAGACTGGGTTTTAGAGTAACTCTGGAGTCAACGCATCATTATCAAATGCAGCTTCAAGACGTTCCTGCAGATTGATTGAAATCAGTCTACGCCGATATGCAAGTCGCTTTCCGGTTAAGTCGTCGAAGCGAACAGAGAAACGAGCTTGCAACGAAAGAGCGATTCGATTGTATCTAAAGCTGGGGTTCATTCAGGAAGGCCGATTTAGAAAACGCGTGCGCTTACCCGATGGCGGGTTTGTGGACGATATTGCAATGGCTGGGTTTCCTGGAAGAGAACAAATCAAAAGTAATCTTGAATGTCCTACGACAAATTCTACCGGTTTTACGACGTGGTCATGGGCGACCGCTCTGATGCGGCGGGATACATAGCCGGCCTGATAGCGCATAACAAGCCCGACACGACGACGGTACTTGAAATCGCCTGTGGTACCGGAACCATCATGGGATTTCTCTCGGCCTCCTATGACGTCACCGGACTGGATCGTTCTCGTCCGATGCTCGCGGTCGCCCGGAAGAAGCTCCCGCACGTGCGCTTCTTCCGGCAAGACATGACCAGCTTCCGTATCGCACGACGCTTTGACGCGATCGTTTGCGTGTTCGACTCGATCAATCACTTGCTTCGCTTCGCGGATTGGCGAAAAGTATTTCGACGCGTTGCATGGCATCTGAAAGACGACGGAGTTTTTATTTTTGACATCAACACACTCGGCAAACTGCAGCGTCTCGTCAAGGGTCCAGCTTGGGAGAGATGGATCGATCGTGATCTCGCCATCGTCAAAGTAACCGGGGGACGACAAGGGCTATTCGAATGGGATGTCAAAATTTTCGAACGCCAAAATAGGAATAATTACAGATTGTTCCACGAAAAGATCACTGAAGTCGCTTTTCCAAAACAGCAAATCGTTAGTGCCCTGCGGAGTCATTTTAAGGAAGTCAAAGCGCTCGATCCTTTCGGCGCAAAGGCGTCGGATCGGTCGGAACGGCTTTACTTCGTGTGCAGAGTGCGTCACGCCGCCTAATTGACGGCGTTCCTCCCTCCTAGCCGAGCCGGCTCAACAATGTTCGCCTCAATTCTATTCCGTTTAATCGATTCCCTGTGCTAATCTCTGCTCCAATCAAGAAATACTTTAGGAGTTGTCAGTTAACCAATGCAACACAATCCGCCCACAGAATTTCAACATCCTCAAGGATTTTTATCGTTGGCGAAAAACGTCGGGATCAAAGACAACACGCTTGATTTAACCGTCATCTACTCGACCGTCCGTGCGCGCGCGGCGGCGATGTTCACGCGCAATCGTTTTCCCGGCGCGCCGGTGATCGTCGGGCGGAAACATATCGCCAATGGTTTTGCTCAGGCGCTGGTGATTAACAGCAAGAACGCCAATGTAGCGATGGGCAAGCAGGGCATCGACAATGCCATCAAGACCTGCCGCATCGTCGGTGAAGAGCTGGGCGTAAATCCCTACGACGTTCTGCCGTTTTCCACCGGCGTGATCGGCCGGCCGTTGCCGATGGATAAAATCCGCGCGGGGTTGCGCGGCATTCGGAGCGAATTGAAGCCGAACAACCTCAAGCTCGCTGCCGAAGCGATCATGACGACGGACAAGTATCCAAAATATTATTCCTGTCAGGTCGGCTCTGCAGTCATCGCCGGTATTGCCAAGGGCGCGGGCATGATCGAGCCGAACATGGCGACGATGCTCGTGTATCTAATGACCGATGCCGAATTGCCGAAAGCGGCGTTGCGCCCGATGCTGCGCCGGGTTGTCGATCGGACTTTCAATTGCCTGAGCATCGACACTGACACCAGCACCAGCGATACCGTCGTGTTGATGGCCAACGGTCTCGCCGGCAAAGTGAAACTCGCGCAGTTCGAAAAAGGATTGCTGCAAGTGTGCGAGGATCTCACCAAGGAAATCGCGCGCAGCGGCGAAGGCGCCACCAAACTGATCACCGTAGACGTCAAAGGCGCCAAGACGGCAACCCAGGCAAAGCGCGTGGCCAAGTCTGTTGTGAATTCGCCATTGGTGAAAACCGCTGTTTACGGTTGCGATCCCAACTGGGGTCGCGTGATCATGGCGGTGGGCAAAACTTTCGATCCCAGCATCGAGCCCGCCAAAGTCACGATACGCTTCGGCGATACGAATGTTTTCAAAAAAGGCTCGCCCGTCGAATGCGATCTCGAAACGCTACGAAAATATCTCGGCCAATCCGAGGTGATGATCACCATCGAGCTCGGCATCGGTAAAGCATCGGCGCGAGTCTGGGGTTGCGACCTTACTGAGGGCTACATCAAAGAGAACGCCTATTACACGACGTGATCGTGGAATCCGAACTCTTTGACAAGGACACGAGTACGAACACGATCACGGACGGACTTAGCGATGAGCAGACAGTTAACTGATTTTCTTCTGAAAGGCGGCCGCCTCATCGATCCTGCCGGCGGCAAAGATGGGATGTTCGACATCCGCGTGCGCGACGGCTGATGAAAGGGCTCGGCGCCTTCGGCGTCGATCCGGATATCTTCGGCGTTGGCTCCGGTGTGACCACCGTCGTCGACGCCGGTAGCGCGGGTCACACTCTGCTCAACGTCTTTCGCCATTATGTGACCGACAATGCCAAGACGCGCGTGCTGAACTACATCAATCTTTCCACGCTCGGCGGCGTGAGCGGCCCCGGCTACAGTATTCTCGCCGATCCGCGGCTGATCGATGAAGCCAAGATCGAACAAATGGTCGAAGCCAATCGAGACATCATCGTTGGTATCAAGATCATGGCCACTGGCGGCGCGCTCGGTTCGCAGGGGCTGAAACCATTGGAACGCGCGCGCAAGCTCGGCGACTCCTTGAAACTACCGCTGCTCGTGCACATCGGCGAGAGTTGGACCAAAGACACCGCGCCGGTGCACGTCGGCGACGTGCTTAAGTATCTGCGCGTCGGCGACATCGTCACGCATATGTTCACCGTCCATCCGGGTGGCTTGTTGGATGCCAACGGCAAACTCTGGCCGCAAGTGCGCGCCGCCAAAGAATCGGGCGTGCTGATGGACGTCGGCCACGGGCTGCATAATTTGAATTTCGACGTCGCCCGTAAAGTTCTCGATCAGGGACTTCACCCGGACGGAGTCTCGACCGACGGCCACCGGGGCAACCGCGCCGGACCCGTTTATGATCTGCCGACCACTATGGCAAAACTTATCGCGCTGGGATTTTCGTTGAATCAGGTCGTGGAGATGGCGACGGTGAACGCGGCAAAGCTCCTTGGACGAAATAATGAACTGGGAACGCTGCGCATAGGCCAATCCGCCGACATTTCAGTCTTGAAGGTAGAAGACCGAGAGTGGAAAGCAGTCGACTCGCAAAAGGGAACCATCCCCGCGCATCAAACGATCCTACCTATATATGCCATCCGCGGCGACACGATCTACGAACCGCTGCAGGTAGAGCGGCCATAGACCACCGCGTATCGGGCAGGTCGACACCGACACCATCAGAAGAAGACCTCACGGACCATGCGCATATGGTTGATTCGGTGAAATCATTGATCACCCTGTAGGGACAGGTCGCGATCTGCCCCTACACACGCAGATGCTATCGCTTTCTCCGGGTTGTCGTGCTGCCAAAGATCGATCCCATCACGCCGCGGATGATTTCCCTTCCCACCTGACTTCCGATCGCGCGCACGGCGCTTTTGCCGAAGGCGTCCAACAATGCCCCAACTTCGGATTTACCGGTCTGCACAGGTGCTTGAGCCCGCCCGGCTTGCGCTTCCGGTGCGCGCGCCTTGAGCATTTCGTAGGCCGATTCTCGGTCGACGACTCGTTCATAGTGGCCATAGAGTGTCGATTGCTTCACGACTTGCTCACGCTCACCGGCTGCCAGCGGCGGCAGTTGGCTCTTTGGCGGGTAGATCAGCGCGCGGTCGACGATGCCCGGCTGGCCCTTTTCGTTGAGCAACGAGACCAAGGCCTCGCCAACGGCTAGCTCCGTGATGGCCGCTTCAACGTCCAAATCCTTGTTCTGACGAAAGGTCTGCGCTGCGGCCTTGACGGCCTTTTGATCGCGCGGCGTGAAAGCGCGCAGCGCATGTTGAACCCGGTTGCCAAGCTGCCCAAGGACGATATCCGGAACATCCAAAGGATTCTGCGTGACAAAGTAAACCCCGACGCCCTTCGAACGGATCAAGCGAATGACCTGTTCGATTTTTTCCAACAACACGGGCGGAGCGTCGTTGAAAAGCAGATGCGCCTCGTCGAAAAAGAAAACCAACTTCGGTTTCTCCGGATCGCCGACTTCAGGAAGTCGCTCGAATAGTTCAGAAAGCATCCAGAGTAAAAAAGTCGCGTAGAGCTTGGGCGCGTTGATCAGTTTGTCAGCCATGAGAACATTGATAATCCCGCGTCCCTGACTGTCGGTCTGCATCATATCGTCGAGATCGAGGGCCGGCTCGCCGAAGAAATGCTCGCCGCCCTGCCCCTCGAGCTCCAAAAGTCCGCGCTGGATCGCGCCGATGCTGGCCGCGGAGACATTGCCGTACTGGGTTTTATATTGCGCGGCGTTGTCGCCGACATGCTGGAGCATGGCGCGCAGATCTTTGACATCGAGCAAGAGCATGCCGCCATCGTCGGCAATCTTGAAGACCAGGTTGAGCACGCCGCTTTGCGTCTCATTGAGGTTGAGCAGTCGCGCCATCAGCAGCGGCCCGACTTCGGAAATCGTCGTGCGAACCGGGTGGCCATCCTGGGCGTAGAGGTCCCAGAAAACCGTCGGATACGCGGCGAACTGAAACCCCGGGATTCCCAACCGCTGTATCCGGTCGGTGATCTTAGGATTTGGCTGACTCGGCCTAGAGATGCCGGAGAGGTCCCCTTTGACATCCGCCAGGAAGACCGGGATACCTATACTGCTGAAATTTTCGGCAATGACTCGTAAACTGACGGTTTTTCCCGTACCTGTAGCCCCCGCAATCAAGCCATGACGGTTAGCCATGTATGGCAATAAGGAGTGAACCTGACTCCCTTTGGCAATCGGCAATCCTTCGAGCATCTCCTAATCCTCCCCTTATTTATCGTAAAGTTAACCCTGTATGGCTACGACTTTAGCCTTGAGTAAAGCAAACGTTTCATATATAAACCACAACCGGCGTGAATGAAAAGTCGTAGTCACGCGTCCAAGTCAGCAGAACGAAAAATTTGAGGCCGTATCGAGTGGAGGGCGATACTATAGTTTTTTCGTTCCAAGAGTAACAACATAAATCCACGAAGGGGGATTACTTAATGAAACGTTTTCTAGGTGTATTAGTCGCTTCCATGTTCCTGGCGTCCGCTGCCTATGCCGCAGATGTAAAGGATGAAAAGTCCAAATCCGAGAAGGCAGTCGAAAAAAGTGAAAAGGGCGCCAAGGGTGAAAAAGGCGAGAAGGGTGAAAAGGGCGCCAAGGGTGAAAAAGGCGCCAAGAGCGAAAAGGGCGAAAAAGCCAAAGACGCGAAGGAAGAGAAAAAGTAAATCTTCGAATCACGTTCACGTGAGCAAGGCGGCCCTCCCCGCCTTGCTCACGCAACTGCAAAGCTGATCCTACGCACCCACTTAATGTAGCCAATTTTCCGCGTCGCTCATTCGATCAGTCCCCGGCTTAGTCCGCTGGTACCGACGGGAAAAAGACCCGACGATCGACCGCACCCAGCCGCCCCATCCGCAAGCGAAACCAAAAGTTTTTTGCCCGTGATCGATTTATCCGACTTCTCCATCGCTTTGGTGCCCTCGAATTTTTATTGACAAGCGACGTCTAATAATCAGCGTCTATCCAACCATGGGGGTTCGATCGACAAGTTGAATTAACGTCCCCAACCGAAGGAGGCACTATGAAATCCATGATCGGAATGCTCGTCGCCGTCATTTTTCTCAGCGCTGTGTCGTTGGTCCAGGCGAAGGATTACCAGGTCACCGGGCCCGTCGTCGACGTCAAGGATGATGTTATCATTGTAAAAAAAGGCAGCGATAATTGGGAGATCGCGCGCGACAAAGACACCAAGAGCACCGGTGACATCAAGAAGGGCGATAAGGTCATGATCAAGTACAAAATGACCGCGACGAGCATCGAAGGGCCAAAGGCCAAAGCCGACGCCAAGGCAAAGACGGACGACAAAGCTAAGGCCGATACGAAGGCCAAAACCAAGTAATTCTGCGGTTTACACATCCACCAACATCTCTTAAGAATGGGCCGCCATGCGCGGCCCATTCGTTTTCCGGGCGGCTTTTCTTTTCGGCGCGCTTTTGGTACGGTTTTAATCGGAATTGGATTGAGACAACAAATCATGCCTGCACACCCGGAAGCGACCATCGTCCATAGTTCAGATTTGCATCTTGGCACCGACGACAGTTTTAACGATCGCGACCGTCTAGCCGTCCTACCAAAAGTCCTCGCTGCCGCAAATGAAGTTCAGGCGAACGTCGTCCTGCTTGCCGGCGATTCGTTCGACAATCATCGACAACCGGTGGATTTGCTCGAACGCGCCGCGCAAATGCTGCGCGAGTACGGCAAACCCGTGGTCATCCTGCCGGGCAATCACGACCCGCTCACGCCCGATTCAGTCTATCGCCGCGGCGGATTGGGCGAGATTTCCAACGTCAGGATTCTAGGGCTAAATGTTGACAAGGCCGTGCTATTTCCCGAGTACGAATTGGAGATCTGGGGTCACGCTCATTTCGACTACACCGACATGTCGCCCCTGGCCAATCCGCGGCCACGCACCACCCGCTGGCAGCTCGCCGCCGCGCACGGCCATTATGTCGACGAAGTGCGCGATCCGAATCGGCTGATCGGCTCCTGGCTGATTCATCGCGAAGAGCTCATAGCAACCGGCGCTGACTACATAGCTCTAGGCCACTGGAATCAATCCACGCCCGTTGGCGGCGAGCAAATCACCGCGCACTATTCGGGTTCACCCGAATACACGGGCACGGTCAACGTCGTGCACCTACGCGGCGACGGCACCGTCGACGTCGGCAAAGCGCCCTTGAAGAACCCGCTGAAGTGACTGAGATGAGTTCCAGGTTCGATGTTCAAAGTTCAATGATTTCCGCTTTAACCTTGAACCTTAACCTCTAAACGTTGAACTACTGCCATGCGTCACGCCGGCAGTAACAGGCGGGCCTCCTTGGCATCGACCACGGGATTTTTCGGCCGTTTGCTTTCCAGCACCCGAATGACTTCTTGAGCCGCGCCCCATTCGCCGCGCTCCGAGGCTTCCAAAGTCATCGCGCCCAAATGCGGCGTCCAAAGCACGTTGTCGAGTTTTATGAGTGGATGATCTTTTGCCGGCGGCTCGCTGGCGATGACATCCAACACCGCGCCGGCGATTTTTCTCTGCTTCAATACGGTGCAAAGCGCGTCCTCATCGATGATGCCGCCGCGCGCGGCGTTGACCAGAAAAGCCGATCGTTTCATCAGCGCCAATTCTTTCGCTCCGATCATGCCCCTGGTTTCCCGATTAAGCGGACAGTGAATCGTGACAAGGTCCGCATCGGTGAGCAGCTCATCCAAACCGATCCATTTACCGCCGATGGCGGTCACGTGCGACTCAGGAATGTAAGGATCTGAGACCAACAAATCCATTTCAAACGCGCGAGCGCGCAAAGCAACGCGCATGCCGATATTGCCCATGCCGACGATACCGAGCGTCTTGCCCGCCAATTCGGTGCCGATGAATTTGAGATAGTCGCTCCAGCGATTTTCCTTTACAGCCCGATCCGCGTCATGGGTGTGGCGTACCAGCGCAATCATTTGGCCGAACACCAACTCCGCCACCGACACTGCGTTGCTGCCGGGCTGGTTGGTGACCCAAACGCGGTATTCTTTAGCCGCTTCGAGATCGACGCGCGACGGATCGACTCCGACGCCGGTGCGCGCGATGATTTTGAGCCGTCCGGAGCTGCGCTCCATTTGCTCCCGCGTGATTTTGCCCTTGCGGCTGATCACCGCATCCGCGCGCACGACTTCTAATTCCCAGCGCTGCGGCTCGACCCATGGATTGACCACCACTAAATCCACGCGTTCGCGCAGCCATTTGAGCACTTCGGGTTGAAACTCTTCGACCAAGACTCGGCCAAGTGACATAGATTGCCTCCTGTTGTTTATCGCCTAGCGAATTTTGTAATGAACCAGGGCTCATTATACAATCTCGGCCACTCGTTGTCCTTGACGTGGTCACCACTTACCTTTATATGCTTATCGGCTGCCAGTGAACGCAGGAAGTCTTACCCGATGAAATCCGTCCAGCGAATTTTGCCTGCCGGAACGATGGTTTTGCCACTGTTCCTGTTAGTGACCTATTTAAATTGTCCGGTCGCCCATGCCGAGCGAATCAGAACCGTCATCCCGCGCGCCACGCTCAACTATCTCAGCCTGCCCGTCGCGGAGATGAAAGGCTTCTTTCGCGACCAGGGCTTGGAAAACGAAGCGATTGTCATTCCCGGCACCACGGCCATCGCCGCGCTGGTGAGCGGTAACGTCGACTACAGCGGCGCCGGCGGCTCCGGCATGCGCGCGGCCCTGCGCGGCGCGCCGATTAAAGCGATCATGTTTCAAACCGAGAAGGTCACCTGGTATTTATTGGCCGCCCCCGACATCCAGAAAATCTCCGATCTCAAAGGCAAACGCATCTCCGTCGGCACGATCGGCGACACCCAGGATACGTTGATCACGATGCTGGTCGAGCGCGAGGGCCTTTCCGCGCGCGATATTACACGGATTGCCATGCCGTCGCGCAATACGGCGAATACCATATTATCGTTGAAAACCGGGGCGTACAGCGCGACCGTCGTCAACGCGGACGAATCACTGCTCGGCGAAAAAGAAGGTCTACGCACGTTGGCGTTTGTCGGCGATCTGTTTCCGTATCCGTTTCAAGGCTTCGTCGCCACGGACAAAACGATCGCCGAGCGGCCGAACGACATCAAGCGATGGCTGCGGGCGATGTCGCGTGCGCTTATGTTCATTCGCGACAAGCCGGAAGAAGCGGCGGATATTGCGATGAAAAAAATCCCGATGGGCAACGTCAGCCGGCCGCTGGTGATCGAGGGCATCCGCCGCTTCGCCAAGGCGATGCCCGACGGCGTGCCCGGTCTGCCGTCAGCGCAGGGAATCAAGAACGTGATGGAATTCGACGTGAAGCTGCCGCTCAAAATTAAGGAAGATGTGCCGCCGGAAAAAGTCATGAGCCTTAAGCTGATGCGCGAGGTCAAGGAAGAGCTGGAAAGCAAACGTTAGCGTCAACACATGCACCCTGGCAGGAAAGACACACCGCTATGACCCGACTCAAGCTTAGCGCCGTTGTATTGGTCTCATTCGTCCTATCGCTCCTATTTGTTCGCCCTCCTGCCGCCGCTCAAGAAAAGAAAAATCTCCGCATCGTTTTTGTCAGCCTTTCGTGGAACAACCAGCTACCGATTCGCGTGGCGATGACCAAAGGCTTCTTCAAAGATCAAGGACTCACTCTCGAACCGATTTTCGTGCGCGGCGGGCCGATAGCCATTACCGCTTTGATATCCGGAAACGTCGAATTCGCCAGCGTCGGCGGCGCTCAAGCGCCGATCCGCAGCAACGCCCGGGGCCTCGATCTGCACATCATTTCGTCAATGTCCAATTACACAAACTACACTCTGCTCGGCAGTAAAGAAGCCAAAAACATCGAAGACCTGCGCGGTAAAATCATCGGCGTGACCGGCGCGGGCGCCTTTTCCGACTTCGCCATCAGGATCTACCTCAAGAGAAACAACATCGATCCTGATAAAGACGCCACGCTCCGCGCCATCGGCGGAACCGCGCTGCGCGCCATCGCCCTCGAAAAAGGCCTTATCGCCGCCGCCCCGTTTTCCGCTGAAGATACGATAAGATTGCTCGACAAAGGTTTTCCGATGATCGTTAATTTGAACGAAGCGCTGCGCATCCCGCAAAGCGTCTTCGTCACCCGCGGCGAAGTGCTGCAAAAATACCCTGACACCACGAAAAGATTTTTAAAGGCCGTTATCATGGGCATGCAGTTCACCAAGCATAACAAACAAGAAGCGATTAAGACCGGCTATGCATCCGGCCTTAAAGGCGAATCCGACGTCGTCAATCGCGCGTACGATCTCTTCAGCCC
>WNGO01002244.1_pt1 | contig 12332 bp, 17 predicted proteins | sample 5400511 | NCBI WGS metagenome assembly WNGO01 (sample SAMN13153380, study PRJNA577476) | soil metagenome | isolation source: 20 cm soil or saprolite under Garry oak tree replicate 2 | place: USA:California | collected 2016-06-15
ACTGAGGAAAGGGCGAAACCGTAACTTTCGAAATAGCCCAAGTCTCGGGGAGAAGTTCGTTTTCACTCAAGAGACGTTGCCGGGGACTCTGCGGGTCGGACCTGCTTTATCGTACCAGTAGCCCCACGCAGTTGACTCCGCATCGAGAGAAACATGACCCGCGATCCCGCTTCTTCTGTGAACTCAACAGTACTTCCGTCGAAGGATAGACGAACCCCTTCGACAGTGCGTTCGCGCGGCACTTCTCCCAAAGCGCAATTCAGCTGCAGGATCGCGGTTTTGATTCCGCCGGTAGTGGCTAGGAAGGAAATGCGAAGAACGGCGAGACCTCCAGTCGGCAATACACGCGAACTCAAAAGACGCTTGGGGCCAAATTGCGCGCGACCAAGTGTCCGGTCGTTGCGCAAGAGCGCACCCGGCGCGATGCCGTAGAAGCGGAAGGAAATCAAGTCACTCGCGATCCATACGCCTGTCTCGATCACATTCCATTTATCGACTTGTGCGTGAAGGTTCCGGCTGCCTGCGCCGATTTTTTTTGCGCATCAAAAGTTCCTGCGCCACTGATCTCGTAGCGGTTGCCGGTCGGGGATTCTGCGACCGCAGAGCAGCTGCCAGACTCGGGTCCTTCACAGAGAAAGCCCGACGCCACCGGGAGGCGAGCAAACTTGGGGGCCTGAACATAAAGGAATGGCTGCAGTCCCGAAAAAGAGATCCGTCGCGAAATCGTTTTGACGGGGAAAAGCGGGAAGCCGACCTCGATAGTGTACGGGGGAAGGCCGATGACGCGGAGGAAGAAACAGGTATGTGCACTCCGCGGAACCGCCGTGGCAGGGGCCCAGGCACCCAGGGAAGGATTCACAGAGATAACGTCGGGAAGGTCCCAGAACCGATTTATTTTGCAGTGTCGAAATGGCGGATCCTGCGCTTTCCAAAAAGACTTGGTTTTGGAATCCGGACCACAGCTTCCACATAGCCAACAATCGGGGATTTCATGGCGACAAGAGGAATTCGTCAAGAGAGACAAGACTCGGTGCCCGGCTATTCCAAGAGGATGTCTAGAATTTCCTATCGCCGATGCCTCAATCGGCTGTACGAGGGGTTCCTTTTTGCTGGAGCGCAGTCTCTAGTTTCTTTAACGTGGCCAAGGAGTATGCAGCGGAGTCGCGTTCCTCAATGTCAGTTGTTGACTCGAGCAATTCACCGAGGCGGTCCATGACGGCCTTTTTAGCTTCTTTGACGCGCTCTGAAAACTCATCGGTAGGTATGTCTACGAGTCCGGCTTCCGAAAGTAGGCTCCAAACCTGTTGTTTCCCAGATTGATAAGTTTTGCCCATGACTAGCGCTCCGCTCCTTCTCTCACCTCACTTGGGATCACGCGAATTTTCATGTCCACTTAGGATTCGGGCGGTTTATGCCGAGCCTCCTTGAATCTGAGATAGGTATACGCCAGATACTGATTCAGTTCGGCGCGGAAGGGCTGTTCCTCATCGCGAGGATCCAAACCGGCGTCGGCCATCGAAACGAGGCGTCGTTCCCAAGCCTCCCTTTCGTCTTGGCTAATGTCCTGTGGCTTGCGCCAGACTGGCGATTCATGCTCGCCCAGAATCTTGTGCTCGGGTATAACACGCCCATCCTCAAGAATGAAATCTCTCCACACGAGTCCCCATCTCACCTCTTTCACGACGCCTGTTGCCGAACCATCGCGTGACGTGAAGGAAATGATTTGGGTTTCTTCCAAAGGCCATTTCGGATGAACATCCGGTCGCTTTTCCGTGGGTTTCATCAACAGCTGTCGGCGTTGCTTTAGTTACGCTCTTCGGGTTGCGGTTTACTGCCTACAATTTGAGATCCCTGCACCACCGGTCTGGGCCACGAGTGCCGGGACAATACGCGGTCCACCATTTGCTCCACCACTGCAATAAATCTAGGGTCCCCGGCTTCAGTTGACCCGACCAACACCACATTCAGTGCACTGAGCCGCTCAGCCTGCTCAATCCCCAATGTCGATTCGCTTTGACGCAGATACACAATCCAGAGCACAGTGATGGCATTGTATGCTGAACTCTTTGTTAGACTGACAATCGCAGCCGGACCATCACCGAAATACATCACAACGCTGACCAGCACCATCTCGATGCATGCAAAGATTCCGAATCCTAGCGCAATTCCGAATACAGGCTGCCGCCAGCAATTTCTGAGCAACCGGCAAAGAATCATCAAGAGTATGCAGAGCCCACATTGCATGACGCGCTCACTGCGATCGAAGGCCAGCACCGCTGACACGACACGGTCGGCACTAGCCTGCTGCGTCGAGAAGGCATTGACGATCGAGAGCAAGATAAGCAGCCCACAGGCCCACCTGAAGATGACGGATGCCAACTTCTGAATGCCTCCATATTGTTTCAGGAGGTGCTGCAAAATTTCGTCCATCACTGCGACACCTAACAGCACGCTAATCGCGTTGCCCGCCCAGTATGCATCGAAATAGTTGTCCGGAGAGTAGCGATATACAACAAACAAAATTCCTGACTTCACAATCTGAAAAATGATGTAGGAGAAAAATCGTGGAAAAACTCCGTGCCACTTGCGTCGGAACATGAAGAGAAGAAGCGCAATCTGCAGCACCGGACCCGCCACCCAGCTCGCATACATCAGGATGCCCTTCATTGCCTCTATCCCTCCCCCAGAGGTCAGAAGCATACTTCTCCCCAAGCGTCCCCGCAAGTTCTTTGTCGAGGGGCGTTCAGTCGCTGACTTTCAGTTCACATTTGTTACTTGCAAACTTTTCCGCGGCACAACGGCATCGGATCACTGCCGTCCGCCACTAACACCACTTGTTCTGCGCGTATCGTAGCGGCACCGGCCTGGGAAGGGTTCTTTGGAACTGTGCAGTAGATTGCGGCCAATGCTAACGCCGCGAGCAGGACTTCGCCTGTCGTTTTCATGGGGGAGGTTCTCCTAGGCGCAAAATTTCGCGTCCGGCGAAGTATATGCCAAAGGGTTATTGGGAAGTTGTGGAAAACAGCCGTGGCAATTCGGTTTCAGGAATTGAAAATTCCGTGAAGCGTCTAGGAAATGAAATATGAGGCGTGCTTAGGCCGGGCAGATGGGTGGCTTTTCCCATCAACTGGGCAGCCTCCAGCAACCCGCGAGGTGTCCGAGTCCTAGACGGGAGCCGTTTTTCGAACAGCCTCCTTTAAATCTTGATCTCTGTCTGAGGCCTTGCGAAATGGGGCTCGGTGATGGGTTTCACCTTTGTCACTAGACGTTACGAAGAATTTTCGATCTCCAGACTCTTTCGGCAAAACACTGGTGGACAGATCCGTGCTCGACCGTCTCCGATCACACACAAGGCGTTGTTTCACGATGTCAGGCGCAGAGCTAGCTCAAGGCCCTGCCAAATGGCTAAGGCGCCGACGGCCAGAATCGTGATCGTGATTGCAATGATCCTCAGTTTGCTCATTGATACCTCTTGCGCTGGAAGGGGATCGTTCATTGTCGTGTCCTCCTTGTCATGGGTTTCGAGGGAGTCTGGCTCAAGGCACTCGAACCATGAGGTCGCGGGATGCCCGAGGAGTGTGAATGAGGGAGATTTTCTTCATCTCACCTCAGTCACACGCCAGATTTATCCCGTTTCAAATCTGGCTTGTTGCGCGAGCACAATCACGCAGTAATTTGTTTGTAAGCGGGATGTAAAATCAACAGGAATCCTGTCGGGCAAATGATAGTAGGATCGCTTGAACTTCAGTTTCGCGGGGTGCGGCATTAACACGCCCGTCTCTTCCGCCAGCCAAACGGGCTATTTTAAGGCGCCGATTCAACTTGGGCTACGGTTTAGCGCGCCCGCGGCGCAGGCTCTCCTTGAAGAGGAGATGGGAGTCGGCCGGCCCGCCGGTCCGAAACCGTGTGGCCGGGCCGAATTCATCCCCCTTTTCAGAGTTTTCAGAATCGGTGGCTGCAGGCGGACTGTTCCAACTAGTCAACTGTGGAAATGTCCCGACTTCACTCATCGTTCCCAGTGATCCCGAAATTTGCATAATTGGCGATAGGCACATCGAAACCGCTCCAAATTAAGAGATCGGCGGCAAACAAAATCTCCCTTGTCGTCATTGCGGTGCTCCTCGGCGTTGTTGGTTATTTCGGATTCAGATGGATGCGGGGCGTGATGATGCTCGGGTACGTTCCTTATAGCTCCATGGAAGACATCATCGAAGCCAACCAGGATGACTATTACCTCGGGTTGCGCCGCACCCCACCACATCATCCGTAATGAAAAGCAGAACTGGGAGTATGGGCTGGTGTTTTTCTCAAAACCATGGCGAAGCAAAAAGACAAGCTTGCTGCTGCCAAGGGCAAGGAGGAGCAGGCCCTCCGATCGTCCTTTCACGCCAGACAATGAAGTTCGCCAAGATCGACGAAATCACGGTCAAAGAAATCGAAGATTCGACGGGAGCGAACTGCAACACCATCAAAGTGCATGTGAAGAAACTGGCCGCGGATCACTGCCTCACACAAGTCGGCAAAGGTCGCGGCGCACGGTAATACCTCGAAATACTCGCAGTTCACCCACCTGACGGAGCAAAGTTTAAGCACTGAACGCTCAGCGGCTCAGACTTCCCAAAAGGCGAACTGTCCTTCGAGACGAAAAACTCTCATTGCCTTGGAACTTGAACGCTCCTGCCGAGAGTTGGAGCAACGGACTGTCAAATCAATGTTCGGTAGACCAGTTTGAACTCCACGGGGGGCTTCGTGCCTCGGACAATCATGGCAGCGTCAAGAAAAATAGCCGTAGTCGTGGCTGGGCGCGCAACCGCGCCACGCTGAATGAACAGACGCCAGAGGTCCTTCGCCATGACGCGTTAAGGCTCGGCGATATCTCCGCCCTGTGACGTGTGTACCGCAGAGAAGACCTTCTGCGCTGGTCCCCTCATACGGATCATTCGGATTGTGGAGCGGACCTAGGGAGGGAGCTTGGATAGACTGGCGCCCTCCTCGGAGGCGAGCGCAACTCGACACAATATTCCGAATACGCCCTCCGAAACAACGTGACAGCTATCGCGATTGCGCCTGGTAGGTTTCGATTAGATCGCGGATGCGTTGCGCATCGCCCTTGCGGTGGCCATGACTGGTGATGGGATCGGCGCCGCCGGTGGATTCAATGACGATCTCGGCCCAGAAAACGCCGGTCGAGATATGGACCGATGCGATCTTCGACATCGCAATGCTCTCTTCGTTGCTGCCGAAAAAGCGGCTTTTCACGCGAGAAACGCGCTGCGGGCTGATCACGAGCTTTGTAGGAAACCAGAAATTGCCCTGCGTCCACCGCGAAGCGGTGAAAACCTCGGCGGGGGAAGAATCCATCGGGTTGAGAGGTGGAGTGGTCAAAGATCGATCGATAAGCGTCTCAGGACTAAACGACTCGAATTACGCTAGACCCATTCCAACGCGCCCTTCTTCCAGACCCAGATATAGCCGACAATCAGAATAGCGAGAAAGATCAGCATCTCCAACAGCCCGAACAGCCCGAACGCTTTGAACTTCACTGCCCAGGGAAAGAGGAAAATCGTTTCTACGTCAAAGACGACGAAGAGGATTGCAATGATGTAGTAGCGAACTGTGTAGCGTCCTCGGGCATTGTCGATGGGGTCGATGCCGCACTCGTAAGGCATCAGCTTGGTCTTGCTCGGATTGTTCGGCCGCACCAGCTTAGCCAGAAGCAAGGTGATCGGCAGCAGCGTGCCAACGATTAAAAGGAAGATGAAGATCGGAACGTAGTTTTGCGGCATATGAATTCAAACTCAGTACAGCACGCCATCCTAGCGCGGACTGGGGTAAGGGAGCAAGCCAAATGGCGGATACGAACGGGGAAGCCGCCCGCCGGGCAATGGCCATTAAGTGCTAGCTTACGCAGGGGACGACTGCTGAGGCTTGCTCGAATTCAGCGGAAGTTTTTCACCAACATGATGTTAGATTGCTGGATTTCGTTTTGAACATACAAAATAGATCTGCCATCGGCAGACATTGACAACCCGAATCCGGGTGGTTTCGTTAGAGTCCAGATGGGTGTGATCTTGTGCGTGGAAAAATCGAAGAATTCTACAGTGGCGTTGTAATAGGACTCGAAATCGAGGAAGTAAATTCCGTTCCGAGCCAGCGCCCAGTCCCACCAGGCAATGAATGCTCCGCCGGACGTGATGGTGAACTCCCTGTACGGTTGATCCAAGACGCGGGTTTCTTCCCCGCCTCGCAGTGGCATCTTCCATATCCCCGGCACGCCAAGCTTCGAGTAATAGAGAAATCGCCCGTCCTCAGATTCGGTGCCAAACACGCCGCCATTTTTGGTGACCTGGATAGGAAGTCCTCCCTCGAGTTGTATCTTCCACAGTTGAAAGGGTCCGCCACCTCGGTCAGAATAGAAATAGATCCATTTTCCATCTCGCGACCAATTGGGTCCCCCGTTATCGGCTCCTGGCAGGGTGACGAGCAGTCTCGCCACAGAACCATCCACCTTGAGAAGATATATTTCGCTGTGTCCTTTAGAACGAAACTCGAAAGCCACATAGCGACCGTCCGGCGACCAACGTGCGGCCGTGGCCACACCATGCAACGAAGTCAACTCACTACAATTGGATCCATCGCTATCGCAAGCTCTGATCTCCAAATACCCCGACCGCCACGATTCGTATGCAATCCTTTTCCCGTCGGGAGAAAAGTGGGGCCGTCCCTTCCACCCTCTCTCTGACACAACCTGCGCGGGTGGGCCTTGACGATGCTTTTCGTCCCTCAGGTCCAGTCGCCAGATGGAACGGGCGTCGTCGCTAACCTGCTGGTAAACGAGCTGATTACCTTTGGGAGAAATGGAAGGACTTATAGCCTTCACACCGGCACCCGCAGCCAGCCATGGTGTTCCGCCGGTAGCCGATATGCGCCACAAACGGAAGAGACCGCCGCGCGCGGAAGAGAACACGAGATCGCGGCCGTCCGAAGTCCAAGTGGGAGGCGGCCACAACCACGTATTATCGTGAGTCAGTCGCTTGGGCGTGCCGCCTGCGGCGGATACGACATACAGGTCCGCCACCACACCCGCAACAATCCCTCGTATAAAAGCCACTGTCTCGCCGTCTGGCGAGAAGGCAGGGCCATAATCGATCTCCTGATCTGACGGTGACGTAAGCCGTCGTGTGGTGGAATCGACGAGAGAAAGCAACGCAATCCAGGAACGGATCCTGTCCGGATGGCCCTCCGTAAAGGCCAGAACTTTGCCATCGGGCGACCAATCCAAGGCTCGATGAAAAAACCCAGCGGGCCCGGAGTATACGCGGTGCTCAGTACCACCAAAAGCTGGAATCACGTAAATCGCAACTCCCTCGTGAGAGGTGCGGAAAAAAGCGACCTGGCGGCCATCCGGTGACCACCTTGCACAGCAGTCACCAGAATTGCTGGTGAGTCGCAGCGACTTCTCGCCCCCGACCACCGTTGTGTAAATCCCAGAATTCGGCCCTCCCCTGGAAAAGGCGACCTGGTTGCCGTCGGGCGAAAAAGCTGGCTTGAACTCAAGATCGGTCAGGCCGAACAACGGCACTACTTCAATGGGAGGCAGTGCCGCTTCCGCCTGATTCCGCGAAAGCCGCCAGATCCCGAACCCGGCGAGGAGCACTAAAAACGTGGCCCCAATTGATATCCACCGTGCGCTCGCCGTAAGTCTCCCAAAATGCCCTTGCGGAGCACTAGGTGCGGGGAGTTCCGGACTTGGCTTGTCCACGGAACCAATGAAACGATAGCCACGACGAGGGAGGGTCTGAACAAACTTGGGATTTTCCGCCTCGTCCTCCAATGCGATTCGGATTTTGGCTATTGCGGTATTCAGCGCCTGCTCGAAATCAACAAAGATATCTCCGGGCCAGACCCTCTCGCGCAACTCCTCGCGAGTAACCAACTCCCCGGCGTGTTCGAGCAGGACGGCGCAGACTTGAAACGGCTGGCCCTGCAGGGCAACCTTGACCCCATTCTTGCGCAACTCCCCAGTCTGTAGGTCCGCTTCGAAGATTCCAAAACGGATAATCCGCGAAGAACGTACGCTATCGTCCATGAAACCCCACGCTTGTGAGCAGAAACTCTAGCACCGTTACTTGGCTTCCGAAACCCTAACCAATGTAGGTACATCTTCAACCGACTCAGCAGCAAGGACTTGATCGAAGAAGAATAAATAAACAAGCAATCTACAGGCTGTCCATTGAGCTTCCCGGCCTTGTAATTCAGCGTTGGCGTCACCCCGAAAGCCGAGGAGGCGAACGCCATGAACCGCCTGTCTTTCTCATGCTGGTTGCTGGCAATGCTTGCACTGTCACAGGTTGAGCTCGCTTGGCCTCAGAAGGCCATAGCTCCGGATCCTGCATCCGCAGTAACCGTAAGGGAAGTACTGGCGCACGACCCGATAAAACTCCCGATTCGCCTGTACTGGGGCTACTTGGTCATCGTTGAAGGATCGATTGGCAATGTGCCGAAGTTAAGTTTCCTGGTGGACACCGGGGCTTACCCCAGCGTCGTCGACCAGAAAATCGCAATGCGTCTTGGCCTTGCTGCACAACCCGGCAAGGTGAACCTGTCGAATAAAAGTGTCCAGACACACTTGATCGTCCTGCCTTCTCTGCTTCTTGGACCGATCGAGGCCACCTCCCTTTCCGTTCTGACGCAAGACCTCTCGTTTTTTCAAAAGGCTTTTGGCCACAAGGTCGATGCGATTGTGGGTCTGGATGTCCTCAGAAAAAGCAGTTTTAGCATTAACTATAAAACGAAGGAAATGCTCTTCGGTCGGGTGGAGAGGTTGACCTTCTCTGCCCCCTTCGACACGGCGGTACCAGTTGTGACCATTCGAATGGGATTCCCGACTGAAGAGCTACGTCTGGTGATCGATACTGGCGGACCGGACCTGATGCTGCTCCAAAGTCGAATGCCCCATTCCATCGGCTTGCAGGAACTCGGGACAGAGACGGTGTCCGACGTGAGTGGATCTTTTCAACGCAGGAAGGTGCGGATTGCCGAGGTGAATGTGGGCAAAGAAACAATTGGCGCTCAGGTCGCCTTTGTCGCCGACGATAGGAAAGATGATGGAGACAATTTTGACGGTGTTTTGGGCATGAGGGGGCCTCGGTTCTGGAAGATTGCATTTGACTTTGAACACCTCAGGTTTTCGTGGGAAAGGTAGGCTTGATTCGAACGACGATTCGCTCCCAGTGACGTGCTATCCGGAAAGCATTCTTAATTTAACGCTTATGGGGCACTGCCCGGGGCACTGCCCAAGGGCACTGCCCTGGAAGCCGCCGCCACGGCTGTCATCCCGTAGGGCGAAGTTCGACTCTGATCTACGCGCTCCGCAAGCCTCAGGCGAATCCGTTCCTCGTCAGGGGCAGTTCTCGTACCCGTTTCCCGGTTGCCGCGTAAATCGCGTTGCAAAGTGCAGGAACAAACGGCGGCACTCCTGGCTCCCCTACTCCTGCGGGAGGAGCCGAGCTTTCGACGATCTGTACGTCCACGTGCACGGGCGCGTCATTCATCCGGGCCACTGGATAATTATGGAAGTTTGACTGGTCGATCACGCCGTTCGTCGCCGTAATCTCGCCGGTGCGAGCGATGCTGGTCCCGAATACGGCCGCCCCTTCAAACTGCGACCGCACCATCTCCGGATTGGCGACGATCCCCGCATCGACCGCGGTGTAGACGTTCGGAATCCGTACCGCACCGGAGCCGTCCACTTCTGCCTCGACCACAGTGGCAACGTAGGTCAGGAAGCTCCGGTGCACGGCAATGCCCATCCCCCATCCGTTGCCCGATTTCTTTTTGCCCCAATTGGCTTTATCAGCCGCCAGTTGAGCAACGTGCCGCAGTCGGGTCGTGTCGTAGGGATACTGTGCCGCGACGTCAGCAGGCTGTTTGACGTCGATGACATGGCCCGATCCGATCAATGCAACCAGATAATCATAAGGGTCGCGGTTCGCCGCGTAAGCGAGTTCGTTTGCGAACGACTGCACGGCAAAGGCGTGATAAATATTCGCCACCGAGCGCAGCCATCCTATGCGGACGTGGTTCAGAGCCTTTCCGTTCTCCGAGCGGAAGTTCGGCACATCAAATGGGATCACGTTCCATCCGAGCGACATCTCTCCTTCGCTGCCGTATACAGCATCTTTATCGAATGTCGACGAGATTGGAGGAAAGACGGATCGTTGCAGCCATGCCTTAGGCATCCCGTTGGCATCGACAGCAGCCTTGATGTACATAGCCGCGACCGAGTGGAAGTAATCGAACTTGATATCGTCCTCGCGACTCCAAACGACTTTTACGGGCTTGCCGGTCGTCTTGGACAGTACGGCTGCTTCAACGGCATAGTCCGGTTTTGATTTGCGGCCGAAGCCTCCACCCAGGAACGTGACGTGGCAAGTAACATTTTCTTTCTTTAACCCGAGTTTCTTGGCCACCTCCTCCTGTACACCTTGAGGATTCTGCGTTGGCGACCAGACGGTGACTTTCTCTCCTTGAACGTCAGCGACGGCCACTGGAGGTTCCATCGAAGCGTGTGCCAGATGTGGAGCGTAGTATTCCGCCTCGATGAGCTTGCCGCCTTTGGAGAACTCGGCATCGGGATCGCCAATCGTATGCACTACTTTCCCCGGCTGGCGAGCGGTCTTCTGCAACTCCTTCTTGTAGTCCGGCGAGTTGTAAACGGCGTGCGCGCCGTTGTCCCACTCAATCTTGAGCGCATCGCGTCCTTTGAATGCCGACCAGGTGTTGTCAGCGATGACGGCGACGCCACCCAGCGGCTGAAAATGGTGCGGGGGCTTGAAGGGATCGATCGGGATCGTCTGCTTTACGCCTTTGAACTTGAGCGTGGCGGAATCATCGACGGACTTCACCTTCCCGCCCAGCACTGGCGGATGGGCGATTGCGGCGTACAGCATGCCGTCAACCCGGACATCCATGCCGAATAGCGGTTTGCCCGCGCAGACATCCGTGACGTCATATCCTGGAGCAGGTTTGCCAATGTATCTCCACTCGGAAGGCGACTTCAGTTTTAACTCTTCCTTCTTGGGAACAGGTTGTTTTGCAGCCAATGCGGCGAGATCACCATAGCCGATCGTCCGGTTGGAAGCTTTGTGCGATACGACATGTGCGGGATCAGCCACGCACTGCGCTTCGGGCACTCCCCACTGCTGCGCTGCGGCCCGAACCAGCATGAGCCGCGCGGTCGCTCCAGTTTCGCGAAGCGTGTCGAAAAACTCGCGGACGGAGTGCGACCCATCGGTGTCTTGCGATCCGTAGCGCTCATCGCCGTCGCCCTGGATTACCTCTACTCGAGACCAGTCGGCATCAAGTTCGTCGGCAACAATGCGTGGCAGGCTGGTGCGGACTCCGTTACCCATCTCGGTCCGATGAGCGACGATCAGCACGGTTCCATCGGGCTGAATCCCAAGAAAGATGCTGGGGTGGAAGGCCGTCGCATCAATCGACGGAGCGACGGAGCCAGGTGCTACATTTCCCGCCGCTTTTGCGAAAAGTGGAGCCTTCGCCACGCACAGTACGAACGCGCTCGCGGAAAGCGCCCCCTGCAGAAAACTGCGGCGTGTCACATTTACCACGGCGAACGTGGAGGAGGTTTTCTCTAGAGTGATCATGCCTGCTCCTTCGCCGCTTCCTTAATCGCGGCCCGAATGCGCTGGTAGGTTCCGCAGCGGCAGATGTTGCCCGACATCTCATCGTCGATGTCGGCGTCAGTGGGATGCGGCTTCGACGAGAGCAGGGAAATGGCTTGCATGATCTGTCCGGTCTGGCAATAGCCGCACTGCGGCACGTTTACCGCGGCCCATGCCTTCTGCACGGCGTGCGGTCCATGCGTGGATATTCCTTCGATGGTCGTGATCTCATGCCCCTCCAGTTGTTTCATTTGTGTGGAGCAGGATCGGATGGCCTTGCCGTCTTCCAGCACCGTGCAGGCGCCGCACAGCGCCATGCCACAGCCAAATTTGGTCCCCGTGAACCCGAGAATGTCGCGTAGATACCACAGCAGCGGCATATCAGGATCGCCATCAAATGCTTGCACTGAGCCGTTCACTTTGAGATGAACCATGGGCATGTCCTAGGTTTGGAGATTATGCGGGTATTCTACCGCCTAAGGGGAGTGGCGAAGCAACAAGAACGATCGGGGTTTGTTAGAGGTATCCTCGGTGTCGAGGCGACGGATGTCGACTACTTCTCCCAGTGGGTTGTGCTGAACTTCTCGGGATCGAAAACGGCTGGGTCCAACTTCACGTTTGCCTGAATATCGGAGTAATCCTCGGAGA
>WNGO01002827.1_pt1 | contig 12331 bp, 8 predicted proteins | sample 5400511 | NCBI WGS metagenome assembly WNGO01 (sample SAMN13153380, study PRJNA577476) | soil metagenome | isolation source: 20 cm soil or saprolite under Garry oak tree replicate 2 | place: USA:California | collected 2016-06-15
TACAGCCAGGTCGCATCGTGGCACCGGACATCGGCTCGACTCCGCATTGACATGAGCACCAGGCGCGCGCGCCGCGCTTCCCAGGCCTACCCGCCCTCACTTAGCTTGCATGCGGCATGACCCACCCCGGACCCAACGGCCCACCCCTCCCCGAACGGATCGGGGGACTGAGCGCCGTTGCCGGAAACCTGTCGTGGAGCTGGAACCGGGACGCCCGGGCGTTGTTCCGCTCGATCGACCAGGCGCTGTGGCACCTCACCCGCCACAATCCCATCGAGCTGCTGCGACGGGTGGATGCCGCGCGGCTCGCCGCCTGCGCCCAGGACGCGGACTTCCTTCGACTCTACGACGCCGTCAGCGCCGCGACCGCCCGCACCGCCAGCTCCGCCGGCACCTGGTTTGCCGCGTCGTATCCCGGCTTGGTCGACCGGCCGGTGGCATACTTCTGCGCCGAATTCGGGCTGCACAACTCAGTCCCCATCTATTCGGGCGGCCTCGGGGTCCTTGCTGGGGACCATTGTAAGGCCGCCTCCGACCTCGGCGTCCCACTCGTCGGCGTGGGCCTGCTGTACACGAAGGGGTATTCGGACCAACGGCTGCGCCTCGATGGGTGGCAGGAGGACGGCGAGGAGCGCTTCGACGCGGCGGCCATGCCATTGGAACGGGTCCGGGGACCCGAGGGCGATCCGTGTCTCGCGACGGTCCTCATGTCCGGGCGTCCGGTGAGCGTCAGCGCCTGGCGAATCATGGTGGGCCGCGTGCCGATCCTTCTGCTGGACACGGACCTCGAATCGAATGACCCGTCCGATCGGGAGCTGTCGCACCGGCTGTACGCCGGCGGACCGGACCTGCGCGTGCGGCAAGAGTGGATCCTCGGTGTGGGCGGCGTGCGAGTGTTGCGCGCCCTGGGGTACGACCCAGCCGCCTGGCACGCCAACGAAGGACACGCTGCCTTCATGCTGGTCGAGCGGGTGCGTGAGCTGGTGACGCGGGGGAAACCGTTCGACGAAGCGCTCCGCTTGGTGCGTGCCACGAGCGTCTTCACGACGCACACGCCGGTGCCGGCCGGGCACGATACGTTTTCACTCGAGCAGGTAGAGCAGTGCACCGGGCCGGTGTGGCAGGAGATGGGAATCAGCCGCGAGGACCTGTTCCACCTGGGGCATCACCCGGCGCTCGACCACGACCGCTTCCACATGCCGGTCGCGGCCATCCGGCTCTCGGCCCGTCTGAGCGGGGTTTCGCGCCGTCACGGCGAGGAATCCCGCCGCATCTGGGGGCAGCTGTGGCCGGACCGGGAGACGGCGCGGGTGCCGATCGGATACGTCACGAATGGCGTCCACGTCGCTACCTGGATGGCGAACCTGCAGCTGGCTCTCCTCAGCTCGCATCTCGGACCGGACTGGTTGCACCGCATGGACGACCCCGCCCTCTGGCCCCGGATCCTCGACCTGGACGACGCAGCGCTCTGGGCCGTGCACAACGAGCTGAAGTCGCATCTGATGCGGACCATTCGGGAGCAGGCACGGCGGCGCTGGGCGGACCAGTGGAAGGAGGCCCTGCACCTCGTGGGCGCTGGTACGTTGCTCGATCACGACGCGCTGACGATCGGGTTCGGCCGCCGGTTTGCCACCTACAAGCGAGCCGACCTGCTGTTCCGCGATCCGGAGCGACTGCAGCGCCTGCTCGTCAACCTGCGGCGTCCGGTGCAGCTCGTCTTCGCGGGGAAAGCGCACCCTGCCGACGAGCCCGGTAAACAGATCCTGCAGCGCGTGTACAGCTACACCCGGGAGCCGCGCTTCGAGGGACGGATCGCGTTCATCGAGGACTACGAGATGCATCTGGCCCATCGCCTGGTCCAGGGCGTGGACCTGTGGTTGAACGTTCCCCGAGCGCCGCTCGAGGCGTGCGGCACGAGCGGCATGAAGGCCGGCCTGAACGGCGTGCCGCAGCTCAGCACGCTGGACGGCTGGTGGAGCGAGGGTTACGATGGGCACAACGGCTGGGCGATCCCCCCGGCCCCGGCGGGCGACGACGGCGATGCCGCCGATGCCGAAGCGCTCTACCGCCTGCTCGAGGAGCAGGTCGTGCCCCTGTTCTATGACCGCGATCCCCAGGGTGTCCCGCACGGCTGGGTGGACAAGATGAAGCACGCCATCCGCACGGCCGGGGAGCGGTTCACCGCCCAACGCATGGTGCGGCAGTACGTCACTGAGTACTACGTCCCCGCGATCCGGGGCGAGTCGCCCGCGGACGATCCGCCGACGGCCTGAGGAAGGAGGCGGATATGGTCGCGATACCGCGGGCGCCGAAGCCCCGTCGCCGCAGCCCGGGTCATCCACGACCGGCGCCAGCGCTCCCCCCCCCGGCCCCGCCGCAACGCCCGCAGGTCGAGGGCGGTGAGCGGATCGGCGTCGCTCACCTGACTGCCGAATACTGGCCCTTCGCCCGCACGGGCGGCTTGGGAGAGGCGGTCAGCGGCTTGGCGACGTTTCAAGCGGCCGCCGGCCTGCCGACTACGGTCGTCATGCCGCTGTACCAGCTGGTGCGCGAGACCACACCGTCGCTCGAGCGGGCGGGGCCGGCGCTCACGGTCACGCTCGGCGGCCAGAGCGAGCGGGCCTGGCTGTACCGCACGCCCGACGCGAGCCCCGGTCCGCAGGTGTTCTTCATCGAGCATCCCGACTTCTTCGACCGGCCGGGCATCTACGGGGACGGCGGGGCGGATTACCCGGATAACGCCCGGCGCTTCGCACTCTTCTGTCTCGCCGCGCTCACGGCGCTTCCCGAGATCGCTCCGGCGACGCAAGTGCTGCACGCGCACGACTGGCACACGGCCTTGGCACCCGTGTACCTGCGCACCGAGTTCGCCGCCCAGCCGTTCCATGGCCGCCTCGGAGTCGTGCTGTCGGTGCACAATGCCGGCTTCCAAGGACACTTCCCCCCCGAGACGCTGGCCGAGCTGGGTCTTGCCCCGGAGCTGTACAGCGACCGCGTCTTCGAGTGGTACGGGCGGATGAACATGCTCAAAGGGGCGCTAGCCTTCTCCGACGTCGCGGTGACCGTCAGCCCGACCCATGCTCAGGAGCTACTCACGCAGGAAGGTGGATTCGGCCTGCACGATACCTTCATCGCCATGGGCGACCGGTTGACTGGGATTCTCAACGGCATCGATCCCGGCCTGTGGAACCCCGAGACGGACCCGCAGATCACCTCGAGCTATTCGTGCGACGCGCTCGCCGGGAAACGGCGCTGCAAGGCGGCGCTGCAGCGCGCGTACGGCCTGCGCCTGCAGGCGCACACGCCGCTGTTCGGCATGAGCGCGCGCATGGTCGCGCAGAAGGGGCTCGACCTGGTGCTCGGCGCCGATCTCATCGCGACGTCGGACGCGCAGTTCATCTTCTTGGGATCCGGGGAACACCGCTACCAGGAGGCGCTGGCGGACCTCGCCGCGGCGGTCCCCGATCGCGTAGCCGTCGAGTTCATCTTCACCGATCGCCTCGAGCACCGCTTGCTGGCCGGGGCCGACGCGCTGCTCATGCCGTCGCTGTACGAGCCCTGCGGGCTCACGCAGTTGCGGGCGCAGCGCTACGGTGCCATTCCCGTCGCACGCCGGGTGGGCGGCCTGGGGGACAGCATCGGTGACGGAGTGACCGGGTTTCTGTTCGACGCATACACACCGGCAGCGCTGGAGCAGGCCGTGCGCCGAGCAGTGGACTGTTACGCTGACCGTGCCGCCTGGCGCAAGCTGGTGCAGGCGGCGATGACGCAGCAGTTCGGCTGGGATCGCTCCGCCGAGCAGTACCTGGCGCTGTATCGCCGGGCGCTCGCGCTGCGATCGGCTGGTTGACCGGGCCCCGGATGGAGTTCGTCCTCGCGCTGCACAGTCATCTGCCGTACGTCCTGAACCACGGCCGGTGGCCGCACGGCAGCGACTGGCTAGCCGAAGCGGCCCTCGACTCCTACCTGCCGTTGCTCGAAGCATTGCAGCGCCTCGCCGCCGAGGGCACCCCGGCGCCGGTCACGATCGGGTTCACGCCGGTGCTCGCCGGCCAGCTCGCGAGCCCTGCCTTCGTCCGCGAGATGGAAGCATTCTTCGCGCAACGCCTCGCCGCGTGCGACGAGGCGCCCGCGTCGCTCGCCACGACGGGTGACGCCGCGCTCCTCCCCCTCGTCGACTTCTGGCGGTCGCGTCTCCACCGGTTGCAGGCGCTGTTCCGGTCGATCGACGGCGACTTGCTCGCCGCCTTTCGCCGGCTCGCCGAGGCGGGCCTCCTCGAGATCATCGGGTCGGCGGCGACGCACGCCTACCTCCCGCTCCTCGCCCGGGACGAAAGCATCCGGCTGCAGCTCGCCGTGGGCCGCGAGGAGCACCGGCGGCTGTTCGGCGTCGCGCCGGTTGGCTGTTGGTTGCCGGAGTGCGCCTACCGGCCGCGCGGCAAGTGGGCGCCGCCCGGCGCGCCGCGGCCGGGCGTGCGCCGCGGTATCGAGGAGCATCTGGCGGACGCTGGGTTTCGGTACTTCTTCACCGACGCCCATCTCGCACGCGCCGGCAGCCCGCTCGGCGCCTACGGTGACATCCCGCTGGGCGCGGAGCGGTTCGACGCGGAGCGACACGGCCCCACATCCAAGGCGGCGGGCCGGCGGGCCGTACGCTCGCCGTATCGGGGCTACCGGGTGTCCGGCCGCGGGGTGCGCGCCCCCGTCGCAGCGCTGGTGCGAGACCCCCGATCCTCGATGCAGATCTGGAGTCGGCACCAGGGCTACCCCGGTGACGAATGGTACCTCGAGTTCCACAAGATCCGCTGGCCGGGCGGGCTCAAGCTCTGGCGTGTCAGCGGCGCGAACGTGGACCTGGGCGGGAAACGCCCGTACGAGCCGCCGGTCGCGCTCGAGCGAGCAGCGGGGCACGCCTCTCACTTCGTTCATCTGCTCGGGAGCCTGGCCCGCGAGCAGCCCGCGGACCGGGACAGCGTGATCGTGGCGCCGTTCGACACCGAGCTGTTCGGGCACTGGTGGTTCGAGGGGGCGGACTTCCTGGCCGCGACGTACCGCGCACTGCGCGGCCGCGCGACGGGGGACGTCCGCGCGGTGACGGCGTCGCAGCACCTCGAGGCCCATCCTCCCGGCGTGGCGGTGCAGTTGGCGGAAGGGTCCTGGGGAGCGAACGGCGATCACACCATGTGGCTGAACGACCGGACCGCATGGACGTGGCAGCGGCTCTGGCCGCTGGAGGACGCGTTCTGGGACGTAGCGGCGGATGCGTTGCGCTCCGATGCTGCCCGGCCCGTGCTGGCGCAAGCGGCCCGCGAGCTGCTGCTGGCCCAGGCGTCCGATTGGCAATTCATCATCTCCACGGGAGCCGTGGTCGACTACGCGGAGCGCCGCTTCAACCTCCACTGCGATGACGCCGCGCGGCTGATCGCCGCGCTCACCGCCGCGCGGACTGGATGGGGAGGTGACGAGCCGCTCGAGGCGGCACGCCGCGACGCAGGCGCGCTCGCGGCGCGGGACGCGCTGTTCCCCGACGTGCTCGCCGCGGTGGCCGAGGCGTTGGGCGCGTGAGCGGTGCTGCGCGATCGGTGATTATCCATGGCCATTTCTATCAGCCGCCTCGCGAGGATCCGTGGCTGGGGACGATTCCCATTGAGCCGTCCGCTGCGCCTTACCACGACTGGAACGAGCGCATCGAGCAGGAGTGCTACGCGCCTGTCCTGTCGAGCCTCGGGCGCCTCAGCTTCGACTTCGGCCCGACGCTGCTCGCCTGGCTCGAGAGCGCAGCCCCGCGCACCTACGCCGGCGTGCTGGAGGCGGACCGCGCGAGCCGCACTCGCCACGGAGATCACGGGGGCGGGATCGCCATGCCGTACCATCACACGATCCTGCCGATCAGCTCACGGCGCGACAAGGAAACCGAGGTGCGGTGGGGGATCGCCGATTTCCGGCGGCGGTTCGGGCGTCCCCCGGAGGGGATGTGGCTGCCGGAGACGGCGGTCGATCACGAGACACTCGAGGTGCTCGGGGCCGAGGGCATCGCCTTCACGATCCTCGCGCCACACCAGGTGGAGCGCGTGCCGGCCCGTGGGCTCCCTGGGTGGTATCGCACCGTCAGCGGCCGCCAGATCGCGCTCTTCCTCTATGACGGCGCGATCTCACACGACGTCGCGTTCGGGCCGCTGGTGCGCGATCCCGCTGCCTGGACCGAGCGCCTGACCGCCCGCGAGGGCGGGTTAGCGGACGTTCCGCGCGTGGTGGCGATCGCGACGGACGGCGAGACGTTCGGGCACCACCACCGCGACGGTGCCGTCACGCTCGAGAGGGTGCTCGACGCCCTCGCCAGGCGCGACGACGTGCGGGTCGAGAACTTCGCCGCCTTCCTCGCGCGGCACCCGCCGCAGGAAGATCTCGCACTCGTCGCGCCCAGCTCCTGGAGCTGTCCGCACGGCGTGGAGCGGTGGCGGTCGGACTGCGGCTGTCGCGTCCACGCCGAGCGTGCGACGCAGCAGCGGTGGCGCGCACCGTTGCGGCAGGGCCTCGATTGGCTCGCGGCAGAGCTGCACGCGCTGTTCGAGCGGGAGGGGGGCTTCATCTTCGCCGACCCGTGGGCCGCCCGCGACGCGTATGGCTCTGTCCTTGGGGCGAGTGACGGCACGCTCGCGAGCTTCCTGAGCGAGTGGCTGCGCCGCCCCGACGACCGGAGCGCGCTGGCGCGGGCCCACCAGCTGCTCGAGCTCGAGCGCCACGCGCTGCGCATGTTCACGTCGTGCGGCTGGTTCTTCGACGACATCGCCGGGATCGAGTCGCTGATCGTGCTCCGCTCCGCCGCACGGGCGATCGAGCTCGCGGGCCCCGACGCCCCGCGCCTCGAGGCCGGCTTGCTCGAGCGGCTGGCCCTGGCGGAGAGCAACGATCCCGCGGTGGGCTCGGGGCGCGCGCTCTACCTCGAGCGCGTGAAGGCTCACTGAGTATGGATCCGCTGCGCTTCGTGTTCGGGGTCCATTTCCACCAGCCGGTGGGCAACTTCGATCACGTCTTCGAGCAGCACCTGCGGGACGTGTACCGACCGCTGGTTGAACGGCTCGCCGAGCGGCGGTTCCTCCCGCTTGCGCTGCATATTTCGGGACCGCTGCTGGAATGGCTCGAGGCGCACGACTCCGCGTACCTGGACCTGATCGGTCGCCTGGTCGCGGACGGTGAGGTCGAGCTGCTGCTCGCGGGGTTCTACGAGCCGGTGCTCGCCTCTCTGTCCCCCGCGGATCGGCTGGAACAGATCGGTTGGATGCGCGAGGCGATCCGGCGCCGCTTCGGAATTGAAGCAACGGGGCTGTGGCTCACCGAGCGGGTGTGGGAGCCGGACCTGGCGGCGGACCTGGCGGATGCCGGCGTGCGGTACGTCCTCGTCGACGACCGCCACTTTCTCGTGAGCGGCTTCGAGCGGGATCAGCTGCATGCTCCTTTCCGGACTGAGAGCGGCGGCAAGGGGGTGGCGCTGTTGTCCATCGACGAGCGGCTGCGGTACCTGGTCCCTTTCAAGCCACCCGCTGCGATCGCAGCGTACCTTCGCGAGTTGCAGGCTGCGGGCCGTCCGCTCGCCGTACTCGTGGATGACGGTGAGAAGTTCGGCGGCTGGCCCGGCACCAAGGACTGGGTATACACACGGGGCTGGCTGGCGCAGTTCCTCGACGCGATGGCCGGGCTAGTCGCCGCCGGCGACGTTCGCCTGACGACGCCCAGCGCAGCGATCGCCGAGATCCCGAGCGCCGGCCTCGCCTACCTCCCGACCGCGGCGTACCGCGAAATGGAAGCGTGGGCCCTGCCGGCCCGCGCCGCGGTGCGCTTGGCCGCCTTGGAGCGTGATCTGGGTGAGGCCCGGCTCGCGGGGCCGGACGGCGCGTCAGTGCGGGGTGGCCATTGGCGGAACTTCCTCGTGAAGTACCCCGAGGCGAACCGGATGCACAAGAAGATGCTGGCGCTGTCGGTGCTGTGCCGCGAACGAGGGAATCCGCCGGTGGCACGCCGCGCCATCGGCCGGGCCCAGTGCAACGACGCCTACTGGCACGGCGTGTTCGGTGGGTTATACCTGCCGCACCTGCGAGCGGCGATCTGGCAGAACCTGGCGTTGGCCGAGTGCGAGCTGCGGCGCGGTGAGGCGCTCGCCGTGGAACGGCTGGATCTCGATGGCGACGGCGCTGAGGAGATCTGGATTCATTCGGCGAGCTTTTCCGCGCTCGTCAGCCCCGGCCGGGGCGGCGTGATTGAGGAGTACACGCTGTTCGAGCCGGGCGTCAACTACGCTGACGTGCTGACCCGCCGGCGCGAATCGTACCACGAAATGGCGCTCGCGCCGGCCGGCGACGCCCAGGAGGCGGCCGTCGACGGCACGCCAACCATTCACGATCTCGAGCAGACCGCTCGTCTCGAACGGCTGCCGGCGATCGATCCCGCAGACCGCGCGCTGTTCGTGGACCGAGTGCTCTCCGGTGACGTGACGCTGGACATGTACTCCGGCGGGGCGTTCCAGCCCGTCGCATCTTGGGCGCGCATCCCCTTTGAAGTGAGTGTCGATCGCTCGACGCGGGCGGTGGAGCTGGTGCTCCACCCGGTGCAAGAGGCGGTGCCGCCGGGGCTCCTCGAAAAGCGCATCAGGTTCGACCAGGCAGGGCGGCTCACCGTGACCTACCGCTGGGATCCGGCCGCGTTTCCGCCCGACGCTTTCTTCTGCACGGAGATCTCGCTTTCTCACAAGCTGGAATTCAAGATCGCACCGATGCCCGATGTCTGGTCGTTCCCTGTCGTCACTGTCTCCCGGTCCGAGCGAGGGTTCGAGGAGACGGTGCAGGGTTACTCGCACACGCCGCGCTGGCCAATACGGGCCGCGGAGGCCCAACTGACCCTGGGCGCGTACCCGGGAGCAAGCGGGGTAGCTCCGGTCACATCGTAAGGCCGCGTCTTCAGGTAGCCATGGTATCCACAGCCGCAGGATTCGGTCGTCCGGCCCTGGCGGTCGGCGTCGAACTGGAGGGGCTGGCCGCATTCGCGACAATGTGGTGCACCGCCGTCCGTCACCATCCCGGCGCGTCCCAGCCTGAGCTGCGACGGGTTCGGCTTGTGCCGGTAGGTGTGGCGCCCGCGAGGGAGCTCATACGGGGGCACGTCCTCGCGACCGCGGCGCCAAGTCATCAATAGGGTCGCGGCATCAGGCCGAGCCTGATTTCTTCGCGGTGGGAAAATGCAGCGGATCCCTGAGGTTCTGCAGCTCCCGATAGTAATAGAGGGCCGTGGGCTGCCGGCCGTTGAACCGTAGCCGCTTGAGAAACGCCAGTTCCTCTTCGGTCGCCGTGCCGCTGAGCGACGTATCCTGCAAGAACTGGTTGAGCCCGGACCCGGCGCCACCAGGCGGCTCGGATTCGCGTTCGACAAACTCGAACCGCTTCACGATCCCCCCGGCCACGCGTTGGCTCAAGGCGATCTCCAACCGAAACGTCGCGAGATCGATATCCCAGGACTCGATCAACGGATCTAAGAACGAGACACAGTTCTCAGCGGACACGTGGAAGAGGTCGGTGTCGAGGAACTCGAGCACCACCACGCGCATCTCTTCATAGCTGCGGCCGCCGAGTTGCGCCACCATCCGGAGCCAGTACTTGTTGTCCAATTCTTGCCGGGCCACCTCTTTCGCCACATCCAACAACGTCAGGGTGACCAGGCGTTCGAGCTCGCCGAAGGGCTGCGTCTCAAAGATCGCGCGGATGTCCTTGGCCTTGTCGGGTTGGCATTTCTGCAGGACCAACGCGCGGACTTCCCGAAACAGCGGCGTCGCCTCGTCCCCCAGTTCGCGCTTGAGCTCCTCCTTGCGCTGCAGCCCCGCCAGCTTCGCCAGCTCCCCACGCGGCAACCGCAGGAACTTGTCCATGCGGTCATAGATGTCCGTGCGGTTCGGGGCGGGGGGCGCCTTGCGCCGCGACAGCAATTGCGAGACGTACGACTCGGTCACCTGGGCAGCCCGGGCGAGGTCGCGCTGCCCCAACCCCAGCTCCTGCAAGCGGTGCCGGATGATCAACGGAACATCCACGGGGCTCCTCCTCGACAGCGCTGCGTTGATTAACAGTATTGGTCAAGCTCTTTCGAGTCAAGTATATCTAACTTGACAAAAATAGTAAAGCCAGGTACGTTCTACCCAGCCTGGGAATCACCAGCAGCTGCCTAGGTTCACAAGCAGTCGCAAAGGAGTCACGATATGTTCGGCACGACAACGAGAGACCAAATGCTCGATCTGCTGTATCACCTGCAGCGCCGCACGGGCCAGACCTTCAACGAGTCCTTTCGAACGTCGGACTGGTCGGCGCCGGAGGCCACGACCGCGGCCTGGCAGCCCGTCGTGGATATCTTCGAGGAGTCTGATGCAATCCGCCTGGTGGCGGAGGTGCCCGGCGTGAGGCCCGAGGACGTAAAGATCTCGGTGGAGGGTAACCTCCTGACGATCCGGGGCGTGAAGGAGCAGGTGGCGGAAGCGAAGGCCGAGAAGGTCCATCGCTATGAGCGGACGTACGGCGCCTTCGAGCGGACGTTCACGCTGGCCGCCTCGATCGATCCCAGCAAGATCAAGGCAACCTACACCCTCGGCGTGCTGACGATCATGCTCCCGAAGGCGGAGACGGCAAAACCCCATCTGATCAAGGTGGAAGTCGCCGCCGCGCCAGAGAGGGCGTTGCAGGCCTGACCGCTGCCTACTCAAGACCGACCGGCATGCGCGGCCTCACCTGCCAGTGACGCCGCATGCCTACAGGGAGCACAGCAACGACGCGTAAACGCACAAGAGAGGCGCTCCGGGCAGCTGTCGGAGCGCCTTTTCTGTCCTCCCGGTTTGTCCGCTCCTACCTCGAACCTGCGTCGTGTGGTGTGTTCGAGCCGTGACTACCGCTGACAGCGGTGCTGTAGGGCCTCACCCGGCGTGACGTCCAGCCCGCTGGGCCATGAGTTTCTCTAAGTGCTTTCGCTCGAGGCGCGCCGTCGCCCCGCCGCCCTGAGTCCCAGCGGGCGGTGTACCCACAGCACCAGCGGCAGCAGCGGTCCGAAGGCCGCCTCGAGTGAGGAGCCGCATGCAACTCGCTCGGCTGCTGCTGGCGATAGCGGTGGCTACGCCGCTTGCCGCGCAGCAACCCGATGCGGCCAAGAGGCCACCCATGCCGATGGGCCAGATGATGCCAGGCGGGGCGATGGGCCCGATGATGGAGGAGATGGGGGAGATGATGGGCCCCGTGATGCGCGGCATGGTGTTCAGCCCTGCTCATTTGCTCACGCGCAGGGACGCGTTGCACCTCACGGACCAGCAGGTGGCCAAGCTCACCGCCTTGCGCGACGCGGCGCAGGCGAGTCACGGCGCCGCGATGACCGAGATGCGCGCCCACGCCCGGGAGATGATGGCGGCAATGGCCGGTGCGACGCCCGACACCGCGCATCTCAAGCCCCACTTCCAGGCAGCCGGAGCCGCCATGATGCAAGCCCACTGGGCGATGCTGAGCGCGGCGACTCAGGCGCGCGCGCTGCTCACCGAAACCCAACGCGCCCGAGTGGAAGGTTGGGCGGACGCGATGGAGCAGATGATGCCGATGATGGAGCGGCATGCGCCCGGGATGATGCGGGAAGGTCCGGACTCAGGACACCGCTGAGAAGGAGACGAAGGTCGTTGTCACCCGTTTGCGGAAGCGCGTAAGGCGAGCCCCTGAGGCACGTAGCCTTGATTCCATGACTGCCGCTCCGCGCCTCTCCAAGTCCCGCTTCACCTCGGGCCTCCAGTGTCACAAGAAACTGTGGTGGGAGGTACACGAGCCGAACGCCCTCGAGCTCCAGCCCGACAGGGTCCTCCTGGACCTCTTCGACCAGGGGCGCCAGGTGGGCGAAGCGGCCCGCGCCCGGTATCCCGGCGGCGTGCTGATCGCCCTGCCGCACGATGCCGGTGCCGAGCGCGTCGCCGCCACGAAAACGGCGCTCGCCAGCGGGGCGCCAGCCGTGTTTGAAGCCACGTTCATCGCCGACGGCACCTACGTCGCGATCGACGTGCTCGAGAAACAGGGCGATGGATACCGTCTCACCGAAGTGAAGTCGTCCACCTCGCAGAAAGACGAGCACATCCCGGACGTCGCCGTGCAGGCCCGCGTCGCCGCGGCGTGCGGCGTGAAGGTGACGGCCGCCGAGGTGATGCACCTGAACAAAGAGTTCCGGTATCCGGACACGGGCGACCTGTTTGCCCACACTGACGTCACCGGCCAGGTCGTCGCGTTCCTCCCCGAGGTGCCGGATGAGATCGCGCGGCAGCGACAGATGCTCGCCG
>WNGO01002246.1_pt1 | contig 12318 bp, 8 predicted proteins | sample 5400511 | NCBI WGS metagenome assembly WNGO01 (sample SAMN13153380, study PRJNA577476) | soil metagenome | isolation source: 20 cm soil or saprolite under Garry oak tree replicate 2 | place: USA:California | collected 2016-06-15
GCACCTGCCACAAAGGAATGATTGGAGCGGCGCCGTGATGTTCGCCATGAATAACCCGACACGCAAACCGGTGATTTGGATTTCGTGGATCGCCCTCGCTGCGATAGCGGTTTCGCTGGTTCCGACCGCGCAGGCGAGCAAGGACAAAAAGAAAAAAAACCAGGCGCAGCAGGCCCAGAAGCCAGTGATCGACACCAGCAAACTGGTGTGGCCGGAGCCGCCGGATATCGCCCGCATTCGCTATCTGACCCTGCTCGAGGGCGAGGAGAAGCCCCAGAGTCTCAGCGGAAAACCCGCCAAGAAAAAGCAGGGCTGGATGGACCGTGTGGCGGGCGTCGATGTCCAGGACTACACCAAGCCCGCCCTGGTGCACTACCTGGCGAAGCCCTACGGGGTTGCCATCGATTCCAAAGGACGAGTTTATGCTGCCGACACTTACGTCGGCGCCGTGTTCATCTTCGACTTGGAAGCCAAGAAAGTTGACTTCATTCGCAATGGCGGGGAAGCACGATTCCGAACCATCATCGGTCTCGCCATCGACGACAACGATCGCCTGTTCGTGACCGATGCAGGCCTGCATCAGGTCTCAGTCTTCGACGCTATTCACAAGTTTGAAGCGAACTTCGGGGCCGATGACCTGGGCCGTCCGGGCGGAGCCGCAATCGATACTGAGAACCGTTTTCTCTATGTGGTCGACACCGAAAAGGAACGGATCGCAGTCTTCGACGCTGACAGCTACCGACTCCTGCGCACCATCGGTGGACCGGGAAAGAGTGAAGCCGACGATGATCCCGGCACGTTCTCCAAGCCGACCAACGTCGCCGTTGACCTGGATGGCAATGTGTACGTCGCCGATACCATCAACAACCGCATTCAGATCTTCGATGCCGACGGAAAGTTCATCAGCATGTTCGGCAAGGCTGGTGACGGCGTCGGCTACTTCGCGCGTCCCAAGGGCGTAGCGGTGGATGCCGATGGCCACATCTGGGTGGCGGACGCGGCCCAAAACCGCATCCAGATTTTCGACCGCGACGGGCACGTGCTGGCCTACTTCGGTGTCGCCGGTCCGAATCCCGGACAGTTCGGTTTGCCGGTCGGACTTGCCATCGACAAGAACAATCGCGCCGTCGTGAGTGAGCAGTTGAAAGGACGAGTCCAGATTTTTCGTTACGTGACCGATGCAGAAGCGGCAGCGGACAAGACCGAGCGTGCCAAGCGAGTCTCGGCCGGAACCGCGCAGTCCGCAGAGGTCAAGAAGTAGTCAACAAGTTCTTGGCAGCCGCCGGAGGAACACCGGGGGCGGCCGGAACCGGAAAGGGCTAAGGCACTTTCCGGCAGTTATTAAAACAGCTGTTCATACATCAGGAGGTCTTAAGACCATATGAAACGAACAATGTTCATTCTGCTGATCGCAACTCTGGCGCTATCCGGGGCAGCGATGGCGCAGTTCCAGGACATCCTGGGACCACATAACATGAATGGCCACGGCTGCGCGACGTGTCATACGCCGCACACCGGGGCTCAAGGCAACGGCGGTACCGATGCCAGCACAGGCACCAACTATCTGTGGGGCCGCGACTTTTTCCCCAACAGCTACGTCACCATCGGCGGCGGATCGCTTGTGACCACCGCCACCTATACCGAGACCGATCCGCTGTTCCACACGGCAGCTTGCCTTTCCTGCCATGACGGCAATGTAACCATCGCCGGCATGACCGGACAAAGCTTCGAAGCTGTGGACGGCAAAAAGATCTCCACCTACCTGAACAAAGACGGTTACAGCCTCGAGAACGATCACCCGGTGCACGTTGCCTATGTTCCGGGTAATTGGAACTGGCCTGGCACAGTCGACGCAACCGGAGCCATCGTGTGGAGCACCACAGATGCCGGTACCGTCAACTTCACCAACACCTATGGCCGCCCGATCCGTTTCTACGGCGTGGCGGGCACAGGTGGCGCGGCTGGGTCAGCCTATGTGGAATGCTCGACCTGCCACAACCCGCACTCGATGAACTATGCGAGGTACTCCATCGCTGGTGTCGTCAACGTGAAGCCGTCACGGATGTTCGTGCGCGGCTGGTATGACTCGGCGAATCCGGCCAGCAACTCCGCGACGCAGTTCTGCCGCGCCTGCCATTACAGCAAGAGCAACGAGTACGCAGGCATCAACAGCGTTTCGAACTAACACTCACTATGGGGAAAGGCTGCGGCCTTTCCCCTCATCTTCCACGATAGGAAGGGCAAGACAATGTTCCGATTCAAACTCAGCAGCGTTCTTCTCCTTTCGGCGGTGGCGGCGGCCCAGATTGCCTCGCACGCGCCGACAGTGCCGGTACAGCCGGCGACTAGCGCTGCTGCCTCGGTGAGTCCGACAGGAAGGCCGGTCGTTCGCGTCAACGGTACGGTGTTAAGTGACCGTGACCTGCTCCGCCAGATGATGACCAACTTCCCCTACGCGCGCCAGCATGGCGGTCACTTCCCCAAGGAGATGGAAGCCGACATTCGCCGCAACGCGCTGGACCAGATTGAATTTGAAGAACTCGTATACCAGGAAGCCCTGCGCCGCAAGCTGACCGTCGCTCCGGCCAAGTTGAACCGGGCCATGCAGGAGTTCAGATCGCAGTTCGACACAGATGCGGCATACCAGTCATACCTGGCGCAGGAACAAGGCGGCAGCGTTGCGAAGTTGCGCAGCAAAGTCAGCCGCGCAATTCTGATCGACCAGTTACTGACATCCGTAGCCCGCAACGCAACCTTCAGCGAAGCCCAGTTGCGCACCTTCTACGCCAAGAATCCGGATCACTTCCGCAAACCGGAGAGCGTTTCCCTGCAGACCATCTCGCTGTTGATCCCCGACAATGCCTCTCCCAAACAGAAGGCTGATATCCGCAAGCGGGCAGAAGACGCCGTCCGCCAGGCCAAGGCTACCAAGGATTACGAAGGGTTCGGTCTCCTGGCCGAAAAGTTTTCCGAAGACGACTGGCGCGTGATGATGGGCGACCACAAATCCATCCATCGTGGCCGCATGCCGGCACCGGTCGAGAGCGTGGTTTTTGCGATGCAGGCGGGACAGGTGAGCGACATCATCGAGACCGAGAACTCGTTCTGCATCGCGCGCGTAAACGCACGGGAAGAATCGAAGCTGATCTCGTTTGAAGAGGTTCGGGGCCGTCTCAAAAAAGACCTTGAAACGGAAAAAGCAGACACCCTGAAGAAAGCCATGGAGGCTCGACTTCGCAAAAACGCGAAGATCGAAGAACTCTAGATTGGACGTGGATCGTGCCTCGCTCACAAGGGTTCCGACAGTTGCTCGGCGGGTTGATGGTGGCTTCGTTGCTCGGATCGACACCGCGGGCGTCAGCCCAGGTTGCGGTCAGCGACGAGGTATCGATGAACCTGAGCGGCAACGCGTCGTTCGGATACCAGAGTCTGTTGGGTGAGGTCGATTCCAATTCGTTTCAGTTCGGCGGTCTGGCTGATCTGACCGGCTACTATCACCACCCCAAATTCCTTGCCTTCAAGCTGAGCCCGTATTACAACCAGTCGCGGGTAAACTCCAATTTCAACTCACTGTTCAGCGGCAAAGGAATAACCGGGTCCGCCAATCTGTTCGGAGGCAGCCATACCCCGGTCGACATCGGCTTCGAAAAGAATTGGAACAATGAAGGGCAATTTTCGTTACCAGGATCGCCCGGCCTGGAAACTCACGGTAGCTCCCAGGGTTTCAGTATCGGAGCGGGAGCCTTCTACGAAGGGCTGCCCACCTTGCAGGCGTCCTATAACCGGAACAGCAACAGCTACGACATTCTGGGTACCCACACCAACGGGTCCGGATCGGGCCAGGTATTCAGCCTCAGTAGTTCGTACCTCTTGAAGGGGTTCACCCTGTCGGGTTCTTACGCGAATTCGCGGATCAATCAGAACCTGCCCTTGATCACAGATTTTAGTGAGCGCCTGGAAGAGATCACGCACCAGAGTTCGACCCAATTCACAGTCGGTCGCCGCCTGTGGGATTCGGCAGACTGGGGCGCCAACTTCAATCACACCACCTTTCAAACGGACTACACGGGCACTCCCACAGATCAGACCTACAACTCGGTTTCTTCCTACGTGAGCCTGCGGCCACTCAGTAAGTTGAGCCTGAGCCTGGGCATGAATTACACGACAAACTACAGCGCCCTGTTGTTGAGTTCCGTGCTTTCGCAGAATTCCACTACCAGTCTGAGCGCGGGATCGACCGCGAATCCATTGCAAGCTACCGGAGTTGCCACCACCAACGTGAGTTCCGACTACCTGGACTACGGCGCCCGGGCGTCCTATGTGATCACGAACGACATGACTGCGGACGGCAGTATCGACCGGCGCTCGCAGTCGTTCTTCGGACAAGCGTTGGACAGCGACACCGCCAGCGGCGGACTCGGTTATTCGCACCACCTCTTCGGCGGCCAGTTCGCGTCACATTACGGCATCTCGTGGTTTACGGTGAGCAGCCAGAACCAAAGCGGCGTGGGACACACGGCGAGCATTTCATACGCACATGACGCCCTGGGCTGGACGAACAGTGTGGACGCGCAATACTCCAATAGCGTCCAGACTGCACTCATCAACTACAACCAAAGCGGCTATGCATTCGGAGTGAATACCGCCCGCTCCCTGCAAAAGCGCTGGCGGCTGACTCTGGGTGCGCGTCTCGGGAAGAGCAACGTCGATGGCTTCGGTAACTCCGAGTCGCGTCTGCGCAGCTTCAACGCATCGATGGCGACCAACAAGTTCTCCTTCACCGGCACCTACAGCAAGACGAGCGGCAATGCCCTGCAACTGGGGAACGGTCTCACGCCGACTCCGATCCCGGGGCAAGTCTTGTTGCCAAACCTGCTGGTTCTCTATGGCGGATCGTCGTACAGTGTGGGCGGAGGATTTCATCCCAACCGCCGCCTAACCGTTACCGGGGATTTCGTCAGCGCCCGCTATCGCACCAACAACACTACCTCGATCTCCGATAACCTGTTACGACGTTACGATGTGAAATGCGAATACCGATTCCGGCAGATGATGTTGCTGGGCGGCTATAGCCATGTCACGCAGGGCGTTGGAGCAACCTTCAGCACTCCCGCTACGTTCGACTATTTCTATGTAGGGGTCTCCCGACACTTTGACATCTTCTGATCCAGTTCGCACGTTGCAAGGGGTTCAGAAGGGTTGCGCAATTGTGGCAATGACCTTGTGCCTGGTTTTGACGCTGGCAGCCGCGCCCAAAACGAAATCGAAAGAGAAGTCGAACCCTGACGCTCCCCCGACGCTCACTCTTTCCGGCGGTCGTACCCTGTCCTACGAACGCAGTTTTTCCTCGGAACGCGAAGTGAAGCTGAAGCGCGGCTTCTTGAACCGCGTGGTCGACATCGTGGCCGGCGCTCCCGAGTTTCGCCGGATGAGCCGCCCCTACAGCATCGTGACCGATTCGCGTGGACGCATCATCGTCACCGACCCCGGCCTGTCGGGCGTGCACATCTTCGACTTCGTTCAGGAAAAGTACAAGTTCCTCTCGCGCGCTGAAGGCAAGGACGCCCTGAAGGCGCCCCAGTGCGTCGCGGTCGATGCGCAGGACAACATTTATGTAACCGACTCCGAGGTGGGCAAGATTTTCGTCTGGGATGCGAATGGCAAACATCGGCGGATCATCGGCAGCCTGAAGGGCGGCGAAGGCTACTTCAAACGTCCCACTGGGATTGCCGTAGATTCCTCGGCACAGCGCATCTATGTCTCCGATACGTTGCGCCACAAGGTCTTTGTCCTTGACCTGCAAGGCAATGTGCTGCAGGCCATCGGGCAGCGCGGCGGTGGCGAGGGCGAATTCAACTTCCCCACCGAACTCCGGCTGCATGGACAGGAACTGTTCGTGGTTGACGCGATGAACTTCCGCGTCCAGGCTCTGGATCGTTCCGGCAAATTCCTCTACAGCGTCGGCCGCATCGGCGAAACCAACGGCAGCATGTTCCGCCCCAAGGGCATTGGGTTTGACAGCGAGAACAATCTCTACGTGGTCGACGGTCTTTTTGAGACCGTGCAGGTCTTCAACCAGAAGGGGCAGCTTCTCTACTACTTCGGTCAAAGCGGAAACGGGCTGGAAGAATTTCAGTTGCCGGCCGGGATGTTCATCGATCGCCAGAATCGCATCTACGTCGCCGACTCCTACAACCACCGAGTGCAGGTATTCCGCTATTCCGTCCCGTCCCAACCAGACAGTGGAGGCACGCAATGAAAAGCCTCTGGCTGATCACGGCTGTCCTGTTCGTGCTGACAAGCGCAGCGTGGGGACAAACACCGTTGGCGGGCGAACAACTGGGCGATCACGACCTTTCGCCAACTGGCACTTCGCTGGTCAAGGGAGGCATGGCTTCGGCCTGCCTTTATTGCCACGCACCTCACGGAGGCATGCCCTCCCCCACGGCGCTGTGGAACCAGCAGCTGTCGGTACAGACTTACTCGATGTACACGAGTTCCACGTACCACCAGACCGGGGTCCAGCCGCAGCTCGGAAATTCCAGCAAGCTCTGCTTGAGCTGTCACGACGGAACCGTCGCGCCCGGTCAGACCGTTGCCTTCGGAACGGTCATGATGGGCGGCACCATGAAGACGACGTCGAAGTTTGGCAGCGACCTTAAAAGCTCGCATCCCTTCAGCATGAACGTGCCGCTGGTGGATTCTCCGGAGATCAGCGCAGTGCTGTTTGGAGCCCCGCCAAAAACTCTGGATCCGGCAGTGAATCTCGTCAATGGGTCGGTGGAGTGTACTACTTGCCACCAGCCGCACTTTCAGAACATCGACAAAATCGTCTCGCAATTCCTGGTGCGCGAGAGTTCGAACGGCAGCCTATGCCTCGCCTGTCACGATCCCACGCGCATCGTAAATGGCCAGAGCAACTACCTGGCCGGCTGGGCGACGAGCGTGCACGCTACCGCAACCAATGGGACCCAGAGTACGCCTTACGTGGGCGGCTACCCGACAGTCTCGCAGAATGCCTGTAACTCCTGCCACATGCCGCACAACGCCTCAGGACCGGCGCGACTGCTGCGCGGAGCCGACGAGCAGGACTGCATCGCTTGCCACAACGGATCGAACCTGCAGCCGCAAGCACCCAACGTGTTCAGCGAGTACGCGAAATCCGGCCATCCCTTCCCGTCCGCGAACAACCTGCACGATCGCTCGGAAAGCGCTCTGCTCAACAACAACCGTCACGCCACTTGCGTGGATTGCCACAATCCCCATGCCACGCAGCAAAGCGTGGTTCTCGGGCCAGCCCCCGGGATTCGTTTGTCGCAGGCAGCCATCGAAGGCATCAACGTCACCGATGGCATGACCGTGGTCAAGCCGGCGATCAACCAGTTCGACAACTGCTTCCGCTGTCATGGAACCAGTACAGGCAAGGCCGTGGATGCTACACGCTTCGGGTACCTGCCGATGCGGGCGGTGGCCGGCCCCGACCCGCTAAACATCATCTCGCAATTCGCGCCGACCGCAACCTCCAGTCATCCGGTCACACATGATCGATCGAGCGCACTGCCCCAAACCAGCCTGCGCGCGCAAATGCTAAAACTTGACGGCGCGACTCCCGGACGCGACATGGGCACGCGCATTTTCTGCACCGACTGCCACAACAGCGACGACAATCGCGAGTTCGGTGGAGCGGGTCCGAACGGACCACACGGCTCGAAGTGGTCGCACATCCTCGAGCGTCGTTATGAAATGAGCCAGGCCGCTGTACCCGGCGGACAGATCACCAATACGTTCCCCAGTCCGGACGTCAGCGTGAACGGCCCCTATGCCTTGTGCGGCAAGTGCCACGACCTCTCGCTGGTATTGTCCGGCTCGGGCTTCAGCCATCAACGTCACGTCGGCGAGATTGGCGCATCGTGCTCAGTCTGTCATACAGCGCACGGAATGGGCGCGCAATCGCCGGGGATTTCCGGAGAACGACTGGTGAACTTTGACGCCAGTGTCGTAGCTCCAAGTGGCGCGAGTCCGATTTCCTACAGCCAGGCTACGAAATCCTGCACCCTCGTCTGCCACGGGGAAAACCACCACTGAGAGTGTGTGACTTTTTTCTGTCATCCTGAGCGCAGAGAGGCGAAGCCGAACGCAGTCGAAAGCCTGCCCTGAGCGAAGTCGAAGGGGACCCCACACATGATCGCAGCGCCGGTGGCTTCACGAGCTTTTTTCACTACACTGTTTGCGACAGGTTGTGGCCGAAAATGTGTCGACGGTTGTGCCATCGCAAGCAAACCTGGGGTGCTTCGACTCCACCGCGGCCTGCGCCGCGCTTCCACTCAGCATGACAGTGGGAAAAAAGTCACACACTCTCAGGAGGACAAATTTCTAGGGTTGCGGCGAAGAAAACCTCCCAAAAGCCGCCCGTGTTGCTTACTGCAACTTTGCGTATTCGTCCTTGGCTTGCTTTAAGAGGGGCACGTCCGGATCCGCGTCTTTCCACAACGCCAGAAAATCCTGATACGCGAGACGGCTGCGGCTCTTGTCTCCCTGAAGGGCGTAGGCCTTTGCCAAACCGAACTTCGCGAGTGACGTTAGGGGGTCCGCGTAGACGCTTCGATTGTCGAGCACCATTTGAAATTCCTGAGCCGCCTGGATCCCTTGCCCGGCCTGAAGGTAGGCAAGTCCCCGGGCATACAAAACGCCTTGATTGGCTCGGGCGTACACCATGGCACCATCGAGCAAGTCGATGGCTTTCAGCGGTTGCCCGTTATTCCATTCGATAATCGCCCTTAACAAAGGTATGCGCACGAACTGCGCGTTGCTATCGTATGGACGCTGTGCCGCTACATCATTCGCGATCTTCAGTGCGCGCTCGTGATCTCTTATCAGAGCGAGCGCAACTGCCGCATCCAGAGAAACACTCGACGGCGGTGAGTTCTGCAGGGAGCGATTCGCAGCCTCCCGCGCCTGTTGATGGTAGCCCGCAATCGCCTCCCAGACGGCTCGTTGTGCATCAAGCCGGGCGACGGTTTCCTGTAGTTTGGCCTGGCTCGCCGCTTCCTGGTTCCTTTGAAGCAGGCTTCGCATTTCCCGATACCGACCGCTGCCTACCGCGAGCTCGGTGCGCATCATAAGCGCGACTAACTGTCCGTCCGGACCGGCACTCTCCAGAATGCTGAGTTCTCGTTCCAGAGTAGCCTGATCATTCTGGTTCCATGCAATCCCAGCCACGATGCTGTGCATACTGGCATTCTTCGGAGACACCTTGAGTCCTGCGAGAGCGGTCGCTTTGGCCTCGTCTATGCGGTTTAAGCCAGCATAAGCGAATGCCAGATTGTCATAACCGCTTAGCGAATCCGGTTCCAATTCAACCGCCTTGCGGGCATTCTCCAGGGCATTCTCGAACTGCCCCAGCTGGTTGTAGACACTCGACAGGTTATTCGGTGGGATGGAATCGCGCGGATACGTCTGCTTGTAAAGTTCGAGGGCAGTGATGCCCTTATCGAGTTGTCCGCTGTCGACGTAATAGTGCGACATGATGTACAGCTTTTCGCGTTCGCTTGCCCGATCGCGCAGTTCGAAGGCCTTTTTCCGATTCTCTTCCGAAAGCTCACTCTGTCCGAGATTGGAGTAGACCGTTCCCAGGCGGGCAAAGGCCATCGCAAAATTGGGATCCAGCTCAATCGCGCGCTGGTAATCCGGAACGGCGCCGTATTCGTCGCCGTGGGCGTGTTTGGAATCCCCCTGCGTGAATGCCTTTAGCCCTTCAAGAGAAGAAGTAGTCGCCTGTGACAACATCATGTCGTACTTCTGCACCGACGCGAGCGACTCGCCCAATTTGCCGCGCAGCTGCGAATCTGCCTTGTGCAAGGCGTTGAGCACTTCCTCTTTACTTTTCGCGTCGGCCTGGACCGTGGCCAGGGTATCGCCCGTGAAGGCGTTCATTGCTTCCAGAGTGACTACATACTGACTGCCGAGATTCGCGATCGTTCCTGTCAGCATGGCCTTAATGTTATCCCGCACGCAAATCTCATGGCCGGTCTCGGTGGTGATGCGATCGTCGGGAGACCGACCCATGAAGCGCAAGGTCTGGCGCACCTTCTGATCGGAAAATACGTTGAGGTAGGGCGATTGTTCGAGGTCGACGGCTAATGCTTTTTTGAGGGTTACATCCCACACCGGATCCGCCGTGGTATTGACGAAATCAGTGAGCAGGATCGTGTCCTTCTCGGTGAGAGCCCGCGTCCGCTTCATGTAGAGAAATGCTGCGCCAGCCACAATTGCGGCTAGCAGGGCGACCGCCGATAGATACTTCCCCAGTTTTCCGAAAGGAGTCGGGTGCAGCGGCGTGCGAGACTCCGGATGCGCGGAAGCAGTGGCGATGGCGCCCGGCTCGCTGTCGCGCTTGAGTCGCTTGAGATCTGCCCTCACTTCGGCAGCGCCCTGGTAGCGAAGCTCTCGATTTTTCTCCAGCAACTTGAGGATGATTTCTTCCAGTTTGGTGGGCACTTCCGGATTCAAACGCACGGGCGAGACCGGCGTGCGATTGAGAATGGCTTCGAACATTACGGCGGTGGTATCACCACGAAACGGAAGCGTTCCCGTAGCCATCTCGTATAGCACGGCTCCAAACGAAAAGAGGTCGGTGCGGGTATCCAGGTCCTTGCCACGCGCTTGCTCCGGCGACATATACGCGACCGTTCCCACCGTAGAGCCGGGACTCGTAAGTACGTCATCCTTCAGCGACGCCGCTGTGCCGAGGGTCGTGTCCCCCAACGGAGTACGCGCCTCCCACGATTGCTTGGCCAGGCCGAAGTCGAGGACCTTGGCCGATTCGCGGTGCGTGACGAAAATGTTTCCTGGCTTGATGTCGCGGTGAATGATGCCTTTGGCGTGGGCGGCATCAAGAGCGTCAGCGATCTGGGTGGCAAGTTCGACCAGCAGGTCCATCTCCATGGGCTGGCCGCCGATGCGGCGTTTCAGGGTCTCGCCCTCCAGCAGTTCCATGGCGATGAAAAATCGTCCTTCGGATTGCCCGATTTCATAAACCGTACAAATGTTGGGGTGGTTTAGCGCTGAGGCAGCCCGTGCCTCGCGTTGGAAACGCTCCAGCGCACCCGAGTCTTTTTCCAGTTCCGGCGGCAGGAATTTCAGCGCCACATGCCGGCCGAGATTCAGGTCCTCGGCTTCGTACACCACGCCCATCCCGCCGCCTCCCAGCTGGGATAAGACACGGTAGTGCGAGATGGTCTCGGTGATCATAGGGGCACTGTAACCTGTCGGGCAGATTTCGATGGTAGGCTGCAGCGGGATACAAGTCAACGAGTCGGAAACGATTGAATGAAGCCTCTCCCAGGCGCAAATTCTCTTGGCTGGGTCCCCCTTCCCTTCGCGGCGCATCCAGGAGCAAAATAGAGACATCTGATCGAGGGTGAGGTGTCCTATGCGTTATCGCGTTCCTGCCGTTTTGACTCTTCTGGTGGCTTCTTTAGCGAGTTCTGCGGTTGCTCAGCAGATTCGTGGTGACTACATTGAAACCCGTAGTGCTGATGTTTACACCGGACAATGCTTCGCCAACGGCGAAGTCAACCTGGTTGGCAAAGAGGCGATTCTCGCCTGGCACGTGCAAAGCGGAACCTGGGATGGAGTCTCACTCGACGGCCTGACGGTCGCCGCGGCGGTTCGTGCGCAAGCCACATTGGGCGATCCGTATGCGAATCCCTATCCCGCAGCGTCGGTTCTGCTGGTGGACGACCAGGCTACATCGCAACAAAGCGCCGCGCTGTTGAGTTTCGCCAAACACATGGGTGGGGAACTGCTCCAGAACGTCAATCAAACCATTGCGGTGCCCATGGAAATGATCGTCAATCACGAGCGTCATGGGGTAGCGCTTCTGCGCGCCGGACAATTTGCTACGGTTCAGACACGGTCGCTGGGGGACAAAGATCACGTGTGCGGCAATGAAGTGACGTTCTATCCGCCCCTTACTCAGGTTTCGCACTCGATGCCGGCGGTTGCTGTGACGGACGCGTACCGTGGTCCCGGCCTGGGTGAGTCCTGGGACTCGCACGGCAAACGCAGTGCATTCGTCGGAACGTTTGCCCGGTAACTCGACCGATCCGTTCCTTTCATAGACGAGGGAGATCCTTGCTTAGACGCTCGTGTGCATTTGCATGCTTGGGATGCGTTGTTCTGTGCTGCCTATGGAGTGCCGCTCAAGCGGGAAGCGCCGCTCAACAAATTGGCAAGGTTGAGGCGCTCAGCGGACTCAGCGATGCCGCTGTTCCCGACTCAGTTCGCCAGGTGCTCGAGACGAGAGGCTATCGTGTC
>WNGO01006574.1_pt1 | contig 12318 bp, 11 predicted proteins | sample 5400511 | NCBI WGS metagenome assembly WNGO01 (sample SAMN13153380, study PRJNA577476) | soil metagenome | isolation source: 20 cm soil or saprolite under Garry oak tree replicate 2 | place: USA:California | collected 2016-06-15
CATCATATTACGGCAAGCTATTAAAGCAAAATGCCCAAGACCAAGTGCTATAAATACCTGATCCTGGGCATCTTTATTGCCTTAATTTGACAGCAGAATTGACATCTAACCGACGTTTTCAGATGGATACCATTAAACACATTTGAACAATAATGTCCCTCTGCAAGCTCAATCGGGCACTCAAATGAAGAGGTAAGCAGACCCCAAAAGGCACAGTTGAGTTTTTATAAAATTGGAAAAACTCAATAAGAAAGATGAACTCGTACGTTGTAATAGCTAGACATACCCTTATTTCATTAGAATATAAATACATAGAACAACAAAGGAGTTTATTATGCCTGGCTTACGCAACGTTATCTCGACCCTGACCGATAGCGGCGAAGAGGTTATGGGACCTGAAATCCTGCTCTGGCACTATCCAGAGAATAATATTATGAATGGTTCATTGCTGACCGTGGAAAGTAACCACTTCTGCGTGCTCAAGTCTCGTGGTGCCATTCTGCAAATTTATGAAACAGGCCAGTATCCCGTCCAGACCCCTGATCGCCCTATATTTGGCTCCATGCAGCAGGCCTTTTATGGCGGCAAGAGCCCCTGGCAATACGAGGCCCTCTATATCAATCGCGCAAAATTGATATTGAAAACGACCGGCATGGCGCTCTCACGCGAAATGGCAGAGATGGTCTACAGCGTGGATTACTACATCCATGTCGAGACAAGAGAAGCTGCTGTACGGCTCGTGCAACATATGCCTTACCGTGGACATGCTTTGACGACACAGGAAGTGAATGCCTACGCGAGTCCGGTGATTGAACAGGCCGTCAATCAGTTAGTACAGATTACGCCGCTAGAATCGGTCAATGAAAAGATCCACGACCTTTCTCAAATCGTGTTTCAACACCTCCAACAGTTCCTGGGCACCTACGGCATCTCGCTGGATACTATCAAGGTTTTGGTATTTCCGCGCGACGAGCGAATGAAGGCGCTGATTTCACTGAAAGCCTTTGGCTTGAGCGAAATCGAGGCGGTGCGCTACTATACTGCCATGCTGATGGCGGAACGAGGAGTGGTTTCTGCCCCCAATATGGCGATCGGCCAGTCTTTCAATGTCAGCGGTGTACAGACGACAGCCAGCACTGATCGCTACATGCTCAACACCCCTGCTGCTCCCCCCGCACCAGCACACCCAAATCAGTCGGGGCGCTAGTGTTGGAACGGGAAACGATACACAGGGCCTGAGAAATCGGGCCCTCGCAGCTGGAGGAGATACAATGAGTTCTGGGCCATCCAACGATCCCATTGTGCAGCAGTTGCAACTGCTGCTTACAGGTTACGGCTATAACTTTTATAGCTCGGTAAATCAAGCGCGAGCCGACGATTTGCTGGTCCGGGAACGCGCCAGCTACCACCTGGCGCAAGCAGTGGATATGCTGGCAACGTTGCGCGGCGAATACCAGCGCCGTTTTATTCCACCCCTCACCCGTGCTAATCCCGATCCGCCTCAGGAAGCGCTGGTGCAGGTACGAGAGATAGAGGCCGCGCAACAGGCTCTCTCCAATGTTGAAACTACCATTCGCGGCATGGCGGTACCTTCACAGGATCGTATCTGGTGGCGTTTTCGCCAGGAGGAGCCACTGCTGCGTCAACTACTACAATTCGATCTCGCGTTAGTACGCAGTAGCGAACAGGTCTACCAGTATGTTACGCAGCTTACCCCCGACAACTGGAATAACCAGGTTATTGCATCTTTGCATCAATTGACACAACAGGTAATGCAGATCGTGCGGGACCGCGAACGCTTTTTGTTGCTGCCAATGTAAGGGAGAGAAGCGAAAAGAGCAGATAAGCAAATCAATAAGATAAGGATCAGGATTGAAAAATGAAAAGTCTCCGTGGCTTTCTACCAGCAGCAGGGGTCTTCGGCCTTGCCTTGCTTATACGCATTATATACAACGTGACCGTTGGCAAACACTATCTTGTGGAGTACGATGCCCACTATTATTATGATCTGGCCGTTGGCATGATCAAGTATCATTGTTATTGTAGCGTTGCAAATACTCCTTCCATTACTCGCGCCCCTCTCTGGCCTTATATCATGTATAGTATCTTTTCCGTCCTGGGCACGACACAGGATATTTACGCTCGCCTCTTTTTAAGTGTACTGGGCTCAGGAACATGTGTAATTGTCTACCTCTTTGCCGGAGATACTTTCGGTCACCGGATTGCCCTGATCACCGGAGCCATTGCAGCTGTCTATCCTGGCCTCTTCATCAATGATGGATGGCTCTATTCCGAGTCTGTGTATACCTTCTTTCTGACCGCCTTTGCATACTCCCTCTATCGCTTCCAGCGCAATGCACAACGGTCGTCAAGCGATGATACACTGACCAGTTCGCGTAGCCGTCTGCAAACGATCGCCTTGTATAGCTGGTCGCTCATAGCCGGCGTATCACTGGCCCTGTCAACGTTCACCCGTCTCAATGGTCCACTTCTGCTGGCTGTCGTCTTTGTATGGACGGTAATCGTCGTATGGAAAAAAATGATCGCGTGGCAAATAGCTCTACGCGGGGTAGTCATCATCGCTGCGGTGACGGTTATATTGATCGCACCCTGGACATTGCGCAACTACACCATCACACATAAAATCATCCCCATCGCCATGGGAAGCGGCATGGTTCTCACCGGCGCATACAATAACACCGTCTTGCAAGGTCATGATACCGGCATGTGGGTACCTCCCAACGAGGTCGAGCCGCCTGCGCCAAATGCGGATAGCACCTCGTACTCAGTCCACTGGATCCGCGGCCATTTACAGCATATGCCCTTTCTTCTCAGCTTGCACTTTCTCCATACCTGGGTACCCTATACGCCTGAGCCTGGACTCCCTTTTATTGAGTTTCCCCATCAAATCTCGTCAACCATTGTCTACGATATGATCTGGATTATGACTCCTATTGTAATCCTGATGGCCCTCCTCGGGCTGATCTTTACCTGGAAACGTCAGAAAAGCCACCTGCTCATCGCTTACCTGATCCTGGTCATGACCATCTTACAGAACATCGCCTTCTATGGCAGTTCCCGCTTCCGTTCGCCTATTGAGCCGCTTCTCGTGCTGCTAACCGGTGGTGCCATCTGGTGGTTTACGAGCAAAGGACCCGGCATACTGCGCTCACGTAAAGGAAAGGTGCCGCAGGAGGATTCGATGGCTTCTTTGCATGAGGCTCAACTAACTCGTTAGTGTACTGATATAATCACCTGGCAGTGTACATCCATTATAAAGTTTCGCTAAGAGCTGCTCTTGACTTGATACAGTAACATGCCCTGTTCCGCAAGACATGTTTAGCGTTCGCGCCCCCATCGCCAGGTCCTGGCGTAGCGGCTTGGGGTGACCACTCTCTTTGCGTACTCCCATCGGCCAGAATGCGCCCTGACTGGGAAAGTCCCGGGCGCTAAAGTAGAAAAATGGCACCTGATAGCGCATCGTTGTCTGTACATCGGTGATCAATGTCAAAATGTGGGAGACCGCAACAACATAGGCACTTGAAGAGTCAATACCGCAGCCAAAGATACAACCGGTGCCCTCAACGACCCACAAATGTTTTCCCAGGTCCCCACTATTGAGATTAACCCCGAATTGCTGCGCCCAGAACGCGAACAAGCCATAGAGGCTATTTGTTGCCTGGCTGGGATAGCCATTGTGCCAGCTATCGATCAGACCGACAATCTGCGATCGCCAGTTCCAGGTTCCCCCCGGATGCACAGAAGTGTTCATAGCGTTCTGCATTTCATCGAGATAGTGCGCCTGAGCAACTAATGGCTGGTAATCAACTCCTCCCACCTGGGGATCATTCGCACCGATGATGATCGGAATTTCAGGGCGCACCGCGTGCGCTGCTTGCTGGCATAGGTCATAGAACTTCGCGAAGATCGCCGGAGGAACGCCCAGGTTATACTTTCCTATCTTCATCTCCTCGTTGCCACACTGCACAGCGTCAGCACCCCCTTGAGCCACATCATTGATGATGTTCTTGTCGAAGAGCCGCGCATCATTCGCCCACTGGCAAAGCGAGAGCATAACCCGTACGCCCTGACTATGATATTGCGCTATCGTCGTTTTCAGTAATTCACCCTTCATGGCATTGTCAAAACAGGTTCCATACCCTAACCGTACCCAGGGTATGCCCTCAAAAGGGTACCCAGGGTCAGCTGCGATACCATGTACAGCCGACGGTGCAACTACCGGAGGATAAGTCGCCTTCGGAGTTCCTGCTACAGCAGGTGTATTCGTCGGAATGGTGGGTGTAGAGGGTGTTGGGGTCGAGATTATTGCAGATCCCTGCTGCGCCGTTACCATGCGATATGAGAAAGCGGCCAGCAAAAAACTCCCTAACAGCACCAGTACACACACAATCAAGGAACCTGTTTTGATATTTTTGAGTGGATTCACATTCTTATCTATACGCCTCTTTGTCTCAACTCTCCAGGATACCGATATAGTTACCTGGCAGATTACAACCACTGTAGAGACTGGCCAAGAGCTGCTCCTGACTTGATACAGTAACATGCCCTGATCCGCAAGACATGTTTAGCGTTCGCGCCCCCATCCATAAGTCCTGGCGTATTGGCTTGGGGTTACCACCAATAGAGCGTATTCCCATTGGCCAGAATGCTCCCTGGCTGGGAAAGTCCCGGGCGCTAAAGTAGAAAAATGGCACCTGATAGCGCATCGTTGTCTGTACATCAGTGATCAATGTCAAAATGTGGGAGACTGCAACATCATAGGAATCGGTGGCGATACCGCAGCCAAAGATACAACCGGTGCCCTCAACGACCCACAAATGTTTTCCCAGGTCCCCACTATTGAGATTAACCCCCAGGGGATAATAGTCTTGTCCTCCTACATGAGGATCATTCGAGCCAATGATGATCGGAATTTCAGGACGCACGGCATGCATGGCCTTCTGGCAAAGATCATAGAATTTAGCGAAGACCGCTGGTGGTACATAACTATTAAATGGTCCCTGCTTCATTTGCTCATTACCGCACTGTACTGCGTCGGCACCAGCCTGAGCAGCATCATTCATCCTACCCGTGTCATAGAGTCGCGCATCGGTTGCCCATTGACAAAGCGAAAGCATCACGCGCACGCCTTGACTATGATATCGGGCAACCGTTTTTTTCAAAAGATCACCCTTCATGATTTTATTAAAACAGGTCGCATATCCTAAGCGTACCCAGGGAATGCTTTTAAAAGATTTTTGGGTATCATCGGCTATTCCCAATACCCTATTCGGTGGGACTACAGCAGGATACGTTGGAGTTGGGTCTGGCGTTGGGGTCGGGGTAAATGTAGGGGTTGGAGTTGGCGTCGGCGTATGTTTCGGCGTCGGCGTTGGTTTTACGGCTGTGGCCCCGAACACACAAGCTGTCAGTAACATACTCAACAAAGTAACGAACGCCAGGATGGTCACCGATTTTTTTTGTACATGTCCTTGCACTTTCATGTTAAAATACAACCTCCGTTTAACAATCTCTCATTTCATTTCGAATAGATACCTCACCACCGCCTCATCTATTATAAACTTATTTGCCTATGCAAAATTCACTGAAAATTCTGTCCAACAGATCATCGCTGGCTGTTTCTCCGGTGATTTCACCCAGCGTATCATAGGCCGCACGCAAATCAATGGAGACAAAATCCAGCGGCAATCCCTGCTCAAGTGGTACTAACGAAGCTCGCAGATGTTCGGTTGCACGCCGCAGCGCTTCCTGGTGCCGCATACTGGTGACCAGTACACTTGAGCTATGCAAAGTCTTGCCAGCCAGTACCAGGTCGGCTATCGTCTCTTCCAGTTCCGCCAACCCTTGTCCCGTCAACGTCGATGTAGTCACAATAGGCGCTTCAGGCCACAGGTTACGCGGCGCTTCGCGTTCCAGCTGTTGCACGCAATCCGCTTTATTGACCACTACAACCACTGGTCTGCTAGTTCCTGTACCTACCACACCTGCACCCATACCAAACCCCATTGTGCGCAATTCCTCACAAACGTCTCGATCCTGGCTGGTCAGTTTCTCGGACCCATCAAAGACCAGTAGCACGACGTCGGCACTTTCGGCTGCTGCTCGACTGCGTTGCACGCCCATCTGCTCAACCGGGTCATCGCTTGGTGTGATACCCGCGGTGTCGATCAGGTGCAATGGAATACCATGCAGGTTGGCCACTTCTTCCACGGTATCCCTGGTAGTCCCCGCGATAGGTGTTACAATGGCACGCTCAGAACGCAAAAGAGCATTGAGCAAGCTGGATTTGCCGACGTTCGGCCGGCCAATAATAGCGGTGCGCAGTCCCTGCCGGTAGAGGCGCCCTTGCTCGGAACCTGCCAGCAGAGCATCTACCTGCCCCCGTGCGATAGCTATCATTGGCGCAAGTTCCGCCGGCTGGGGAGTAGGTACATCTTCTTCGGGGAAATCAATACTGGCCTCGATACGCGCCAGGACAGCGAGAATCGCGTGACGAGCCTCCTGCACCTGTGCAGAGACTCGTCCCTGCAGTTGCTGCATCGCCAGGCGTTGTCCAGCCTCGGTCTGCGCTCCTATCAGATCCATCACCGCTTCTGCTTGTGCCAGGTCGAGACGCCCATTGAGGAAGGCGCGCAGTGTAAACTCGCCAGCATTTGCCATGCGCGCACCCCGAGCCAGTACCAGGCGCAAGATACGCTGGAGCACAAGTGGCCCCCCGTGTCCCTGGATCTCCACAACATTTTCACAGGTATAGGTGCGCGGGGCGTTCATAAAGGCCACCAACACCTCGTCAATTCTTTCCTCTGTGGCTGGATCAACAATATGCCCATAGGTGAGCAAGTGTGAGGGAGGAAGGCCAGTACGTCCTCCCGGCTGTCGGAAAAGAGGTTCCACCAGGGTGAACGCATCCGTTCCACTCACACGAACTACACCGATGCCACCTATACCGGGCGGAGTCGCGATAGCCGCAATCGTGTCGTTTTGCATAGCGCGATTATACAGTATCCCCCACCTGCTGGCTAGATCATTTCCAGGGAATAGGTACTTTGGCTCGAGTTGAAGTTCTGCCCACAGTAAAGTATAGTGAATGTGGCAAAATTTACTAGTGAGTATCAATGTACTCCTTGATAGAGGCGTTCCTCTACATCCTTGACTCGTTAGTGAACGTAACACCATACTTCTATGAGGAGGTGGGATAAGCAACCGGGTGGAACAGCAGCGTGCTGACAGAGTGCGTCGTTCCAGGAATGGAATGGCCACGAGGAAGGTGAAAGTTCATGCGGAAACTTCGTGCTAGCAAATGGTTCCTTGCCATCAGCTGTTTCGTCCTGCTTTTGACCACCTGCTCTTTTGCTAATCATGTGGTGGGCCCTGCTCCTCCCGCCACTTCTCTCTCACTGGGAACCACATTCCGGAGCTATCGAGCCCCATTCAGTGTGAATGCCGCAGCCTGGTCGCCCGATGGCAAGCGCATCGCTTCGGTGGGAGATGACGTGCGGATCTGGCAGGCGAGCTAGGCCTGCAGTGCTCCTTAGAAAAATGTTACTTTCACTCCCTTTTTTCCCTTCCCCTTGACATTCAAGTGACTTTATCATAAAATTATGACTATTGAGTCATAGAAAATCTCATATGTCATCAATAAAACCAATAAGTCAAAAGATATATCTCTCGTCATAGTTTGGACGCATTCGTCCATACATTGCAAGCAAAGAGGCTTATAATGCAAACGTTTCGTACACCTACTACTTCGCTGAAGGAAAAACAGCGCCGTGAGCGCGAGGAACTCATCATCCAGGCCGCGGAAGAAGTACTCCAGGAAAAAGGATATTATGAGACTTCGATGGATGAAATTGCCGCTCGTGTGGGTATCGCCAAAGGCACGATCTACACGCACTTCCCAGGGAAGGAAGAACTGGTCCTGGCGATCTTTAAGCGCGACATGCAGACATTTATCGAGGGGATTGATGATGTCATCGGTGCAGAGCCGACACCGAGCGCCAAACTCGAGGCGCTCCTTCGCTTTTCCTATACTGGTTTTTTCAGCAAACAAACACGATTGCTTTCATCTATGTACAATGGCGTGGACATGAAGCGGATGCTCGCTGAAAAGGGCGGATGTCTGCGTGAACTCTGGGAATCCCTGGTTTCACACGTGACGAAGCTCCTCGAGGAAGGGAAAGCAGCGGGGGAACTCAATTCCTCCATTCCGACAAAAGTTATGCTCTTCTCGTTTTTTAGCCTGTTTTCGCCAAAAAGTTATGATCATCTCTTGCTGGGGGAAGACCTCTCCCACGAAGACCTGGTCAAATATCTCTGGCGAATCTACTTCAACGGGATAGCCAATCACGAGACTACATAAAAAAACATTTCTATTCCGAACATACATACAGATACTGGCGCACATGCACGGCACCATCTTTCATAGGCTGAACGAAAAAGATACAATGAGCGTATTATGTATATAGGGGCACTCCTTGCAGGCGCCCGCCAGTAGCGTTTTGCATGATTACACGTTTTTTAAGAAAGACCGCTACAATGAATAAAGTATCGCAAGAATCGACAAAGGACGAGATGGTTGTAGCAAGTAGCTCTACTGACCAGGACATAGATACTCCACGTTTCACGCGCCGTGAGACACTTTTTACTATGTCTGGTGTCTTACTCGTCATGTTGCTCGCCTCCCTCGATCAAACGATTGTGGGCACGGCCATGCCCCGCATCATCACTGATTTGCAAGGTTTCGATCGCTATGCATGGGTAACGACCGCGTACCTGTTGACATCAACCGTGATGGTCCCTATTTACGGAAAGCTCTCCGATATCTTCGGACGAAAGCCAATCTTCTTGATCGGCGTTGTGCTCTTCCTCATAGGTTCGGCCCTCTCAGGAGCCTCCCAGACGATGAATCAGTTGATCGCCTTCCGCGCGTTCCAGGGTCTGGGCGCAGCCGCATTGATGCCAATCGCTATAGCTGTTATCGGGGATCTGTTCACCCCACGCGAACGCGGCAAATGGCAGGGGCTGACAGGTGGTGTTTTCGGCCTGTCTTCCATCCTTGGTCCAACAGTAGGTGGCTGGATTACCGACCACTCTACCTGGCGCTGGGTATTCTATGTCAACCTGCCGGTTGGTATCGCCGCGCTCCTGGTGCTCATCTTCTTGATGCCACCACTCCGTAGCAAAAATACAGGCAAAGTCTCGATCGATTACCTTGGCGCGGCCTTGCTGATTTTAGGCACGGTACCGCTCCTGTTGGGATTCACCTGGGCTGGTACTCAATATTCATGGCTTTCATGGCAGATTATTAGCATATTTGGTGGAGCAGTGGTCTTCCTGACCCTGTTTTTCCTCTACGAGGCGCGCCTGGAACGACAGAACGCACAACCAATTATCGCTCCAAGCCTGTTTACGAACCGTATCTTCACGGTATCGGTGCTAATCACGATGATCACAAGCATGGGGTTGTTTGGGATTGTCCTGTTCTTGCCCCTTTATGCACAGGGTGTATTAGGCGTCTCAGCCACCAATAGTGGTTTGCTTCTCTCACCGATGATGCTTAGCCTGGTATTCAGTAGTATCATCTCCGGTCAGTTAGTATCGCGCTTTGGCAAGTACAAATGGATTGCGTTTGTTGGTATGGCAATCACTATTGCCGGATCGTTAATGCTACTACGCCTGAATGTGAACTCAGTCTATACTGACCTGATCATTGCGATGATCGTGTTCGGCCTTGGCCTTGGTTTCAGTATGTCACTCTACACGGTTATCGTGCAGAATGCACTCCCAACAAGGATTGGCGAGGCAACATCAGGGCTGATCTTCTTCCGCTCAATTGGTGCCACCGTTGCGGTAGCAGCTATGGGCTCAATCTTAACTTCAACCTATGTAACTGCTTTTCACAATGCCATGCCGGCTCAAGTCAAAGCGGTCATTCCTGCGAAGATACTCAGTGTCTTTGACAATCCGAACGTCTTGCTCTCGCCCGGCATCCAGCAGCAGTTGCTGGCACGCCTCTCGGCCTTCGGTCCACAAGGTAAAGCACTGTTCGCTCAACTGATGGAAGCAGTGAAGATCGGCTTGACGAGCGGCATACATAACATTTTCCTTCTCAGCACGGTTCTCATGTGCATAGGATTTGTCGCAATCTTCTTCCTGAAGGAGATTCCACTACGCGGCGGCAAGAGAAGTGCGGCGAGTAGTCAGACCCCCGAGGATGCCGCAGCAACCTCCTCGTCAGTTGCCATAACGCACTAATAAAATGTAGGGGCGACCCTTGCGGTCAATACATTTCAAATAAGCACAATGTGGTGTAGGGGCCGCACCGCAGTGCCCAATTCATTGCGCCCACCTGGGGAGGCGATGCATCTCACACCACGCGCTCCGCGTGCGTATAGACATTCATGGAATGATCCCGTAGAAATCCGACGAGGGTAATGCCTGCGCGATCAGCCAGTTCAACGGCCAGGCTGGAAGGGGCGGAGATGGCGGCAATGCAGGGGATGCGAGCCAGCAAAGCTTTCTGGATAATCTCAAAAGAGGTGCGGCCACTGACCATGAGTATATGCCTGGAGTAGGGAAAATCACGGCGCAATAGCCCGTGACCTATTATTTTATCGACAGCGTTGTGACGCCCTATGTCCTCCCGCAAAAGGAGCAGGTTACCCGTTGCGTTAAAAAGCCCGGCCGCGTGTAACCCTCCAGTATAGGTAAACACAGTCTGCGCATCACGTAAACGTTCTGGTAGCTCATAGAGGGTGGAGGCGTGAAATCGCACATCATCTATATGGCGCTCTAATGATGGTACAGAGATCAGCAAGTCGGCGATACTGTTCTTGCCGCATAGGCCACAACTCGCGGAAACGGCAAAGTGCCGCTCGAAAGCCGCCGGCTGCGGTAGCTGACAGTCTTCCTGCCGCCCCTGCTGGTGCAATATAACATTGACGACGTTGGTAAGAGGCAACCCTTCGGCATCGGTATCGTCTTCAATCGCCAGGACATCACCGGGCTGCGCAATGACTCCCTCTGTATACAGGAAGCCCATTGCCAGTTCGCGGTCGTTTCCAGGGGTACGCATAATCACGGCCAGGCTGCGATGGTCAATGCGCACTTCAAATGGCTCCTCAACAGAGAGCGCGTCCTCGCGCTGCTCTTGCTCGCGTTCTCTCCAGTGCGTGACATCGACATGCATCACGCGCTCTGGATCAAGTGGCGAACGCCAGTACTCTCCCAGGCCCATCTATCGTCTCTCTCTACGTTCAAGTTTGACAGTTGCATGCGTCTCCGTTGTCGACGCTTTGGTCAGATATTCCGGCGGGCGCTGGCGTTTGAAGTAGTATTTACATGCGCCCGGACGAACTGGATCAGGAGGCTCGATGGCGACCAGCCCCCAACCTTCCTGCTCCAACCAGCTCCATGCCTCGTATTCCTCTTCAAAGTCACGCACAACGTCTCCCGCTATCGTAAATACCATTGTGCCTAATAAGTATCGATGTTCCCAATGTACCATATTTTTGTCCTTCTTCACCAGCATAAGGAAAGGGAATGTACGACTCTCTTCCCCATTCCTGCTAGGAATGAACGCTTTTGGGCGAAACATTTCGCGCCCTGTCTCTCTCTTTATGGAATGCTTCCTGCCCATTTGACTCATACTGGCTGCAGTGTTACGATATGTGTAAATCAACTTTTCTTCTCATGGATGGGGACATTAGATGCATCATTATGTCAAATCAAGCAACGAGATGCTGCGGAAAAAAGGCTATCGCTTGACGCCACAACGCCACATGATCTTAAGCGTTATTCAAGAGGCCGATGAACATTTAAGCATCGATCAGATTTTAGAACGCGTGCAGGAGCGCAATCCTTACGTTAGCCTCTCCACCATCTACCGCACGCTGGAACTGCTGCGAGAGTTGGGACTGGTACGAGAAAATCACCTGCCAGGAGAGCAACCGCATTATGAGACGGCGGAAAGTACCGAGCATCACCACCTGGTCTGCCGCAGGTGCCGCACAATTATACATCTTGAAGACAACCTCCTGGGCAATCTCCACGAACAACTACAACAACAACATGCTTTTCATGGCCTCACACTTGACCTCGTTGCCGCCGGTTATTGCGACGCCTGCTGGAAGAAAATGCAACAGGAGCAAGCAGCAGAATAGTTGCTTCTCTGCCTCACAGCGCTTTGCGCAATCGCCAGAAACTCAGACTTAACAGTGGTAATGCCAGCAGGTACGTGAGCAAGAGGTAGTTAAGCAGGTTGATACTGAAGAAGAAATACAGGGCAATAGCAAAGTA
>WNGO01002248.1_pt1 | contig 12313 bp, 13 predicted proteins | sample 5400511 | NCBI WGS metagenome assembly WNGO01 (sample SAMN13153380, study PRJNA577476) | soil metagenome | isolation source: 20 cm soil or saprolite under Garry oak tree replicate 2 | place: USA:California | collected 2016-06-15
GTGCTGATGCCCTCGAAAGCGTAGGGCGCGAGCATGCACCTGCGGACACGGCCGACCTTCTCCGTCGTCACGAGCTGCGCCTCCTCGAGCAGCCGGATGTGCTTCTTCATCCCGGTCAGCGACATGCCGAAGGGCTCGGCCAACTCGCTGATCGTCGCCCTGCCGGAACCGAGCCGTTCGAGGACGGCGCGGCGGGTCGGGTCGGCGAGGGCTGCGAAAGCGAGGTCAACGGTCGGTGAATACTGAACCATTAGGTTCACTATAGCGAGCTAGGCGCTCCGATGCAATTCTGGTCGGCGCCGGCGACGAGTAGTGGCGGCGTCAGTCCGGGTACTCGTCCTTCCGCCAACTACGCGGCTCCGCGGGCGGGGCCTTCGGCGTTCGCTCGAGTAGGAAGCTGAAGTACGGCGCGACGAACGGGTCGGGCGCCATCACCGTGTAGGTGTGGTAGACGGTCCCGTTCTCGCGCGCGAAGGCGATCCAGCTCGGGCCCTCGCGCAGCCCGTTCTTGAGCTCGGCCCCGATCTGGCGTGACCACTCCTGGAGCCAGTCGGGCGGGTTGTCGATCATGCCCTTGACCTCGGGAATCTGCTGCGCCTGTTCCTCCGTCATCGCGAGGCCGAAGTCGAACGCGAAGTCGGTGTTGTAGGTGGAGACGTAGGGGAACTCCCAGCCCATCCGGCGCTTGTAGGCGGTCAGCCGCTCGATCGGCGCCCGCGAGAAACAGAGCAGCGTCACGTCGCGATGGTTCAGGTGGACGAGCGAGCCGTCGAGCCCGTCACCCAGGTTGGTGCAGCCTGGGCAGGCGCCGAGCGTGTAGTCGGGGCCGAACATGATGTTGTACGCCAGCAGTTGTGAGCGCCCGTCGAAGAGCTCGGCGAGGGTCCTCTTGCCGTCCTCGGTGTCGAACTCGTACTCCTTCTCGACCGGGACCCACGGGAGATCGCGCCGCTTTGTCCTGATCTCCTCGTTTCGCTCCGCCTGCTCGGCCTCGAGCTTGGCGAGCCCGTCGCGGGCCGTCTGCCATTCCTCGCGAGTTCCAATCTTGTGGTCGGACATCTCATCTCCTCTCGTGGGACTAGAGCGCTCCCGCGCGAGCCGATCCATCGTCGGATCGGACGCTACCGGGTTCACGATTTGAGACCGGCGGGGACTCGGAAACTCATCGCAACGGTCCTCGGATGGAGAACCGGGCGTGGCCGTCAGCGATAGCTCGGGCGAGTCGTTCGGACGTATTGTTCGCCCGTGGCGGTACGAGCGGCGCTGATGACTTGCGGCAAACGGTCCAATCTTCGGCGGACGTTGACGATCGCGCTGGTTGTCGGTTGCATACTGTCGATCATCAACGAAGGCGACCTGATCCTGCATGGCCAGACGAGCAGCGGCACCGCCGTGAAGATCGGCTTGAATTTCGTCGTGCCCTTCGTCGTCTCCAATCTCGGCGTCCTGGCCGGCACTCGCACGGCCCAGACATGACTGCGCGGCGCGTCCAGTTGAGTGGGCTGTTGCTCGGCGCGGCGCTCGTGACCTGGATCGTCATCGTCCAGCGCATGCGAGGCATGGACGCCGGGCCCGGCACCGATCTCGGAGGACTCGGCTGGTATCTCGGGGTCTGGGTGACGATGATGGCGGGGATGATGCTGCCGTCGGTCGCGCCGATGGTGCTGCTCTTCGACAAGGTTTCGGCCGAGCGCGCGCGCCGCGGGCGGGCGGTTGTCCCGACGTGGATCTTCACCTCCTCGTACTTCGCCGTCTGGACGCTCTACGGCTTGGCTGCCTATGGGGTCTACCGCGTTGTCCGCTCCCTGCACCTCGGATTCCTCGATTGGGATCGCGGCGGACCCTACGTCGTTGCAGCGCTGCTGGTGTTTGCGGGGGCCTACGAGCTCACGCCGCTGAAGGCGGTCTGTCTCCGTCACTGCCGCTCGCCCATGCACTTCGTGCTCGGAGGATGGCGCAATGGGATCGGCGGCGCACTGCGGATGGGGGCAGAACACGGCGCCTACTGCGTCGGCTGCTGCTGGGGACTCATGGTCGTCCTCTTCGGACTCGGCGTCATGAGCATCGCGTGGATGGCCGTCGTCGCGGCGCTGATCCTCACGCAGAAGATCCTCCCCTACGGCGATCGCCTGACCCGCGCCTTCGCAGTCGCATTCGTCGTAGCGGGCGCCTGGATCGCCATTGCTCCCGGAAGCGTGCCTGGACTGACACAGCCTGACTCACCCGCAGCGGATCAGGCCCGGATGCGGATGATGCACGTGCAGCCGAGCATGCAGCAGGTCGGCCCGGAGAAGAAGTCGCCGATCGACATGGGGTCGAACGGCGACTCCGGCTCGATGACGCCTTAGCGCTCGGCGAACGCCTTCTCGACGACGGTCGGCTTGAACTTCGGATTGCGGAAGTCGCTGCCGTGCCTCACGAACGCGAGCGTGCTGTGGCTGTTTTGGGTCTCGAACTTGATCGCGCCTTTGGAGCGTATGTACTGCGCCAGCGCCGTCTCGGCTTCCTCGTTCGGCCCCGTGTACTCCATTCCGTTCGGGATGCGAACGAGGATCTGGTACGGATCCGGCGGATCGATGCCGCGCAGGGTGTCGACCTCCGACTCGAGGACGCCATCGCCGACCTTGAGGTGCGCGGTTCGCGTTGCCAGATCGACCCCAAAGTCGATAGGCGCGATTATGGGATCGTGAACGGTCGGGCACACGAAGGCGACCACCTCGAAAAATGCGTCACCGTGCTTCCCGCTCAGCGCCTCTGCAAGGGCGTTGATCTGCGCCTCGTTCGCGCTCGAATCGATCATCGGCTGCATCTCGCCGTTGCCCTCGTGGAGCGCACCAGGCCAGTGAACCGAGCCCGCAAAGGTCACACCCGAGAGATCAACGTCGTCGAAATGCCCTTTCGTGATGTGCATCGCGATCATTCCTTCGCAGTAGCCCTGCGTCGGCCGCTGGTTGAAATCGCACGGGCAGCCCGGATCGCAGTTGCAGTTCTTCATGTAGAGCCCCTCGATGTACCACTCCGCCATTGCGACCTCCATTGTCGACGGGAACGAGGCTAAAGCGCGTCCGTCCACAGGTCAAGCGGCAGCATGTAGGAGCACGGCTGGGCTCGATCAGATCACCCAGGCACAGCCTTCCCAGTACGCACTGACCTTCGGGTGGAATCGCCCACGGACGTCGATCTCGAGCTGCTCGGGTAGCCGGGGCAGGTCGACATAGAGCTCGATCCCGTCCGCCGGAACCGGCCGAAAGCCAGGTCGATCGTCACGCTCCGTCGCTGCCTCGAGGACGGTGATCGCGCCGCCGCAGCAGCGGCGGGCCCTCGACCAGACGAAGAGCTTGCCGCCGTGCTCGCGGACGAACTCGACTGCGGCCGGTGAAGCAACGACCTCCACGATGCACAGCGTACGCCAGGTGAAGCAGGGTCTTGCCGCGATGAGTTTTGACCCGGCGGGCGGTCTACAGGTAGTAAGCGGCGAAGGAGGCCAGACGACCTCGAAGATTGGCCGCATCGACACGACGAAAACGAATCACCGAGAGGAGCGACATGAACCTTCCGCCGACCGTTTCCACGACGGAGTGGCAAGCAGCGCAGGACGCGCTTCTTGCCAAGGAAAAGGCAGCCACCCGGGCACGCGACGCGCTCGCCGCCGAGCGGCGCAGGCTGCCCCTGGTCCGGATCGACAAGGACTACGCTTTCGACGGACCGGCCGGTAAGGCTCGGCTGCTCGACATGTTCGAGGGGCGCAGGCAACTGCTCCTCTATCACTTCATGTTCGGGCCGAGCCAGGACGCGGGCTGCGACGGCTGCTCGATGTTCGTCGACCAGATCGGCCACCTCGCGCACCTGCACGCGCGCGACACCTCGTTTGCGCTCGTGTCTCGCGCCCCGCTCGCGAAGATCAACGCCTACAAAAAGCGCATGGGTTGGATGATCCCCTGGTATTCGTCGTTCGAGAGCGACTTCAACGTCGACTTCGGTGTCTCGCCGGAGACCCCCCAGCCGGACGTTTACCAGGACGGCGAGTCGTTCGGGCTCAGCGTCTTCCTGCACGACGGCGACGGCGTCTTTCGCAGCTACTTCACGACGCACCGTGGCGTCGAGGCGCTAGGCAGCGTGTGGACCTTCCTCGACCTGACGCCGCTCGGACGTCAAGAGGAGTGGGAAGACTCGCCCGCCGGATATCCGCAGACCAAGCCCTATCAGTGGTGGCGCCGCCACGACGAGTACGAGGACGCCCGCGCACAGCCTGCAGGTTAGGCGCGTCACCCGTCGAGTCTGATCGCCCGGCGGTTTTCGCCCGCTCCCGGATGCCGTGCGGGCGATTCTCAGGGAATTTTTATCCGGCTCTCAACTCCCCCTTAGTCGCCGTTGCTGAGATGTGTTCATCCACCGGCGAAAGGACGAGCGATGAGCGAGCGGGAACGACCGAAAAGGATCGGGTTGCTGGATCCGACCTTTTCCATCAGGCGCATCGCCGGAGTGGGCATACACGTTCGGGCCGCGCTCGCCGCGCTCGTCGTACTCGTCGCTATCGGCAGCGGCGCAGCCTATGCCGCAACGCGAACGACGGCTCGTCCGATCGGAACAGGCGTCGTCGTCATCGATACGAACCTGGCCTACCAGGGTGCGTCGGCTGCAGGCACCGGGATCGTGCTCTCGTCATCGGGAGAGATCTTGACCAACAACCACGTGATCGCCGGCGCGACGACGATCCGGGTCGTCGTGCCGAACACGTCGCACACGTACACCGCGCGCGTCGTCGGTTACGACACCACCGCAGATGTCGCGGTGCTGCAGTTGCGGAACGCCTCGAACCTGAAGGCGGTGAGGATCGGTGACGCGTCGAAGCTCACCATCGGCGCACGCGTCACGGCGGTCGGCAACGCCGGGGGCACGGGCACGCTCACGTCCGCGAACGGCACCGTGACCGGGATGAACAAGTCGATCACGGTCCAGAGCGACAGCGGAGCCGCCGAGCGGCTCAGCGGACTCATCGAGACCAATGCGGCGCTTCAGCCGGGAGATTCAGGTGGGCCGCTGCTGAACAGCGCCGGCCGCGTGGTCGGAATGGACACGGCCGCATCAAGAAGCTTCCCGTTCGCCGCGTACGCTTCGAGCGACGGCTACGCGATCCCCATCGCAAAGGCGCTGACGATCTCGAAGGAGATCGTTTCCGGGAAGTCGTCCGCGACGGTGCACGTCGGCGGCACCGCCTTCCTGGGCGTCCGGGTCGCTGCGACTGCGGCCGCGGGCGCGACCGTCGTCGCCGTTGTTCCAGGCGCCCCCGCGGATAAGGCGGGCCTCGTTCCCGGCGACGTGATCACAGCCGTCGGCCGGAAGACGGTGACCTCGGCGAGCGGGCTCGAGCCGATCATCCTTGCATCCAAGCCCGGCACGAAAGTCACGATCGCCTACACGGACACGGCCGGACAGAGCCAGACCGCGACCGTCACGCTCGCAAGCGGACCACCGCAGTAGCACAGCGTCCGCTCGTTACGTCCATGAAAGGAGTCCTCGCGATGTTCTCCCGGAAGCTCACCAGGTCCGTCGCTGCCGCCACCGTGGCACTCGGGGTCGCGATCGGTGCCTACGCGATCGTCAACTCGAGTTCCGGCAACGGCGTGTCAGCCAGCGCGAACGCGGCGCCGTTCACGCCAGCCGACCAGAACCAGCGCGTCGTGGGTCAGGTTCCGCAGGGCTGGCATTCCGGGTCGGGAACGATCATCACCGGACCGGCGGCCACCAAGGCCAAGACCATCGCGCTCGCCAGGTACCCCGGCGGCACGGTCAACCGCGTCCTGAAGCTCAACGACGGCTCGTACGCGGTTCACATGATCAAGATCAGCTGGCCACACCATGTCTTCGTCAGCAAGAACTTCAAGGTCACCGGCGCCATCGGGTAGGCCCGCCGGCCTTTGTCGGCGCTTCTATTCTGGGGTCATACTCGAAGGGAGGACCGATCATGAGCACGCTCGGCTTCGTCGGCCTCGGACACATGGGCGGAAACATGGCCTCGCGGTTCCTCGCCGCCGGGTACACCGTCTACGGAGAATCGCGCCATCGCCAAGAGGTTCAGGACCTCGTCGACAAGGGGCTGGGCTGGCGCGACACACCGCGCGAGGTCGCCGAGTCCGCCGACGTCCTCTTCACGTCTCTCCCTGACGACGACGTCCTCGAGAGCGTCGCGTCAGGGCAGGACGGGATCCTCGCCGGTCTCACCGAACCGAAGATCTGGGTCGACATGAGCACGGTCAGCCCGCGCGTGAGCCGCGAGCTCGCGGAGCGTGTCCGGGCGCAGGGCGCAGCCATGCTCGACGCTCCTGTGTCGGGAAGCGTTCCCCAAGTGCAAGCAGGAAGCCTCACGATCATGGTCGGCGGCGACGAGCAGGCGTACGAACGCATCGAGCCGCTCCTGCGCGAACTCGGCACGCCGACCTACATAGGCGAGAACGGACAGGGACTGGTGCTCAAGCTGGCGATCAACATCAGCCTCGCGGTGCAGATGCTCGCCTTCGCCGAGGGCCTGGTGCTAGCCCAACGCTCCGGCATCGACCCAAAGCTCGCGGTCGACGTCATCACGCAGAGCGCGCTCGGCTCGCCGATGTTGAAGGCGCGCGCCGACCTGGTCCTCGACTTGCCGGAGGAAGCCTGGTTCGACGTCAGCCTGATGCAGAAAGACGTGGCACTCGCGCTCGAGACGGGACGGGAGTTGCACGTCCCGCTGCACTCCGCCGCGGCAGCCGACTCGGTGCTCACGATTGCGCAGGCGTTCGGCTACGAGCGGCGTGACATCGCAGCGCTCTTCCAGGTGCTCGCACAGCTGAGAAGCGACGCCTAGCCAAGAGACGAAAGCACGCGCTGCGTGAGCACCCGGGCCGCCTCGTCGTCGTGCTCGGCGAAATAGTGCTCCGTGCCCGGATAGACGAAGAGCTCCGCTCCGGGCACAGTCGCGGCGAGCCCTTGCGCGATCTCGAAGTCCTCGTCGCCCTCGAGGATGTGCAACTGCAGCCGCACGCCCTCCGGCCACGTCGCCGGCCAGTTCTCGCCCCACTGGCCAAGCGGCAGGGCCGCGTAGCAGAGCACCGCCCCGCGTGCGTCCGGCCGCGTCTGAGCGAGCGATTGCGCCGGCATCACGCCGAGCGAGAAGCCGACGTAGACGACCTCGCTCGGAAGCGACTCGACGGCCGCGCGCGCAAGTTCGACGATCGCCATCGGTCCGCCGATCTCCTCCGAGTGGGCCATCCCTTCCTCGATCGTGGCGAATGTCCGGCCGTCGTAGAGGTCGGGCGTGTGCACGCTGTGGCCGCCGTCGCTCAGTGCATCGGCAACACGGCGAACCGCATCTGTGAGCCCAAGCGCATGGTGAAAGACGACGACCTCAGCCATGCCGGGAGCATAAGCATCGCTCGGCCTTTTCTCCTCGGCTCGGCGCGCAGGACTCGGCCCATGGCGGCTGGCGTCCACTAACGGGCATGTGAATCCAGGGCCGGGGACGGCGCGATGCGGAGGACGCGTTCGAGCGGTGCAGGCATCCACCAGTTCCACCGGCCGAAGAGCGCGACCAGGGCCGGTACGAGGAGCGAGCGGATGACGGTCGCATCGACGAGGATCCCCGCGGCCAGCCCGAATGCGAGCACACGGATGTCGATGTTCGGAGTGAGGGTGATGGAGGCGAAGGAGATGCAGAGGATGATGGCTGCGCTCGTGACGAGCCGTCCGGTGCGGGAGAGGGCGTTCACGACGGCTTGTTCGGTCGAGCGGGTGCTGTCGTATTCCTCGCGCATGCGGGAGAGGACGAAGACCTCATAGTCCATGGAGAGGCCGAAGAGGAATGCGAAGACGAGGATCGGAACGAACTCCCTGATCGAGTGCGTCGCGGGGACGCCCCAGATCAGGTTCGAGCCGTGACCTTGCTGCCAGACCAGGACCATGAGCCCGTAGGACGCGCCGAGCGAGAAGATGTTCAGCAGCACGGCTTTGAGGGCGAGGATCGGCGAACGGAAGGCACGGGTCAGTACGACGAAGGTGATCAGCGCGATCAGTGCGAGCATCAGCGGGAAGCTGCCGTAGACGGCGTGATTGAAGTCGATGTCCTGTGCCGAGCTGCCGCCGACTTCGGCCGGTAGGCCGGCAAGCCGTGCCCGCAGGCGGGGGTAGATCGCCTTGCCGGCGCTGGTGTTTCCTTCCGCGGTCGGCACGACGGTGATCAGCGCGTCGGCTCCAGCGCGGAAATGCGGCGCGGCCGGAGCGTAGGCGGCCCAGACGCCCGGGGTCGCCCGGATCCTTCCCAGCGCGGCGTCGGCTGATCCTTGGTGCGCGAGCACCTGGAACGGATAGACGACACCGCTCGGGACGCCGCTCCTCTCGAGCGCCACGAGCGCGTCGTGTGCGCTGCCCGATTGGGCGAGCGCACGCGTGTTCGGCCGTGCGCTGTTGAGGCTGAGCGCGGGGACGGCGAGAGCAACGATGATCGCCGCACCGACGAGACCTGCCAGCCACTTCCGCCTGACGACGAATCTGCCCCACCGTTCCCAGGCGCGGCTGTAGGTGAAGGAGGAGCGGCGCAGGCGATGACGATCGAGCGCCGGCCCCCAGGCGGAGAGCATGATCGGCAGCAGGGTGATCGCCGCAACCAGCGCGACGAGCGGGATCAGCATCCCGCCGACGCCGAGGCTGCGTAGGAACGGGACCGGGAGAACGACGAGCGAGAGAAGCCCGATCGCAACCGTGAGCCCGCTGAGCACGACAGCGCGGCCGGCGGTCCGGGAGGCGGCGACGATCGCCTCTGTGTTGCCGAGGCCCCGGCCGAGCTCCTCCCGCCAGCGGGTGACGATCAGGAGGGAGTAGTCGATGGCGACGCCGAGGCCGACGAGCGCCACGAGGAATTGGATGATGAAGCTGACCGAAGTCAGATGCGTCATCCCGAGCACGAGCAGGAAAGTCGTCAGGATGGTCACGACGGCGATCAGAAGCGGCATCACCGCAACTGCCGACGCGAAGACGAAGGCGAGCACGATGAGAGCGCCGACGGCGCCGATCAGCGTCTCGACGAGCACGCTCGGCCCGCCACCGCCGGCGCCGGTCGATCCGGCCGCAAGCTGTTCGTAGCCGGTCAGGACGACCGTCGCACCGGCGGGCGCATGTGCCTTCAGCGCCGGCAGGATGCGATCCATCGTGCCGGCCGTCCTCGCGAGATCTGGGCTGGGCATGTCGAAGATCGCGAACGTGGTGCGGCCGTCGGCCGAGACGAGACGACTGTCGTTGGTCGTCGCGTAGTCGATCACTCCCACAGGTCCCGCTGTGGAAGCCGATCCGAACGCGCGTGCCGCAGCCGTGCGGCCGGCCGGCGTCCGCATCGACAGCGCCGCCGGCAAGTGGAGGACAGCGATCGTCGGTTGTTGATGGCCGTCGATACCGAACGTGCGCAGCATCTTCAGGTTTGCCTCGTACGCCGGCTGGCCGGGGATCGGCAGCCCCTTGGTCAATTTGCCGCCGACACTCGTAGCGGCGAACGCGCCGGCCACGGTCAAGCAGAGCCAGAAAGCAACGACGACGACCTTGTGTTTCAACGCCCAACGAGTGATTGCGCTCACGACGACTCCTTCAGTTCGACGAGGACAGTTCGACGCTAAGCCGGGCCGTGGCCGCTGTCGTCGGCCGCGGGAATGCACTTCGCTCGCTCCGGAGCGGTATCCGTCGCTGCACGGAGTCCAGCCGTCGTACTCCTCCAGGAGTACGAGCGAACCTCCCGGCGGCGGATGTGGTCGAGCACGTCCTTCTGTACCGTCAAGCACATGCGCCCACCTCGCCCGCGGCCGTGGGACGTCCTGTTCGCACTCGCCGGGGCCGGCGCTCTGGTCGGCGACCAAATCCATCGCGGAACGGGATCGCTCGGCATCGCGATCCCATTGGCGCTCATCGCGTGCCTGCCGCTCGCGTGGAGCAGCCAGGCGCCGCTGACGGCGCTCCTTGGGACAGCCGCCGGCTTGCTCGTATGCCTGGCGGCCTTCGAGCCATACGACACGGCAGTCTTCGTGCTCGCGGTCGCCCTCTACAGCGTCGCGAGCCGCGGCGATCGGCGTCGCTCGTTGATCGTCGGCGCCGGCACCGCCTTGTTCCTCGTAGCGGTCATCATGATCATCGCCTCCGACAACGTCGCGAGCAATACGGGGATCCGGCTCGGAGTCGCACTCGGAGCGCTCGCGATCGGCGACATGGTGCGCTCACGGCGTGAGCTCCGCGAGGCCACGCGCGAGCGGGACCTGCGGATCGCCCAGGAGCGCGAGCAAGAGAACCTTCGCCGCGTCGCCGACGAGCGACTGCAAATCGCTCGCGACCTCCACGACACGGTCGCGCATGCGCTCGTCGCGATCAACGTCCGCGCCGGCGTCGCTGCGCACCTCCATGCAAGCGAGGAGTCGGACGGCGTCCTGCAAGACATCATGGCCGTGTCCTCCGAAGCGTTGAACGACCTACGAACGACGCTCAGCCTCCTGCGCGAACCAGCCGACCCGGCACCGACAGCGCCAACCCTCGACCTCGCATCGATGACCCAGCTCCTCGACCGCGCCAAGGCCGCCGGCCTCGACGCCGACGCAGACGTCCAGCTGAACGCGCACGCGATTCCGATCGCGGTCGAGCAGGCGGGTTTCAGGATCGTTCAGGAGGCGCTGACCAATGTGATGCGCCACGCCGCGGCCTCTCACGCCCTCGTCTCGCTTCGCGTCGACGGGGAGGACCTGACCATCGACGTGACCGACGACGGTACGGGCGCCGCCTCCGGCGCGCCCGCCGCCGACGGTCACGGCCTGCGAGGCATGAGCGAACGCGCCGCCGCACTCGGCGGCGACGTGACGGCCGGACCGGCCGAGCACGGCGGATGGCACGTCCACGCCCGGCTCCCCCTCACGCCTGGCAAGCGGTGACGAAGGGCCCGATACATGTCCTCCTTGCCGAGGACCAGACGATCGTTCGCGCCGGCTTTCGCGCCCTCCTCGATGCCGAACCGGACCTCGACGTCGTGGGAGAGGCGGCCGACGGGCGTGAGGCCGTCGCACTTGCCCGCGAGCTTCGTCCCGATGTCGTGCTGATGGACATCCGTATGCCGGAGCTGGACGGCCTCGAGGCAACGCGCCAGATAACCGCGGACCGCACGCTGAAGGACACGCGCGTCCTCGTGCTGACGACGTTCGAGCTCGACGAGTACGTCTTCGGTGCACTACGCGCCGGAGCGAGCGGCTTCCTGCTCAAGGGCGGCGAGCCCGGCGAGTTGCTCTCGGCGATCCACCTCGTCGCCGCAGGCGAATCCTTGCTGGCTCCCAGCGTCACCAGGCGCCTGATCGAGGCCTACGTCTCGCAGCCCGAACAAGGGGCGCTCGCCGCCCCCGACGGACTCGACGAGCTCAGCGCCCGCGAGCTCGAAGTACTGGACCTTGTCGCACGAGGAAGCAACAACCGCGAAATCGCAGACGCCCTCTACCTGAGCCCGTTGACGGTCAAGACGCACGTCTCCCACATCCTCACGAAGCTCCGCGCACGCGACCGCGTTCAGCTCGTCGTGATCGCCTACCAGGCTGGCCTCGTCTCGCCCTGAACCACGCAGAGACTCGACGGCTAGCGAACCGTCCAACCGCCGTCGATGACGAGTGTCTCGCCTGTGATCAGCGACGCGGCCGGCGAGCAGAGAAAGACGACGGCGCCTGCGACTTCATCGGGCTCGCCGATCCGGTGCAGAGCGGCGATCCGCTCCTCGACCTCCGCCTTGAAGATGGGATCGGAGAGCGACCGCTCCGTTCCCGGCGTGCGGATGAACGTCGGCGCGACCGAGTTGGCGTTGATCCCGTATCGGCCCCACTCGACGGCCAGACAGCGCGTGAGATGCGACACGGCTGCCTTGGCCGCGCAGTAGACCGCCTCGCCGGGCAGCGCCACCAGACCGGCCTGAGAGGAGACGTTGACGATGCGGCCAAACCCTCGCTCGCGCATCGACGTGAACGCGGCTTGGCAGGACAAGAACGTGCCTATGAGGTTGACGTCGAGCGTCCGCTGAAAAGCCTCGAGCGACACGTCTTCGGCAGGGACGTGACCCGCCCCGCCACCGGCGTTGTTGACGAGCAGGTCGAGCGACCCGAACTCCTCGACTGTCGCCGCAACGGCGGCCTCGACCTGATCGAGCTGAGCCACATCCATCTGCAGCGGTAGCGCTCGACCGCCAAGTGAGCGGATCTCGTCCGCAAGGCCATCGTCCCGCGACAAGTCACGAAGGCCCAACGCGACATCCGCGCCCGCTTCTGCGAACGCCAACGCGATT